>Ga0268279_1000493_pt1 | contig 24963 bp, 25 predicted proteins | sample saktaG_6_FD_190142 | JGI IMG/M metagenome (GOLD analysis project Ga0268279, IMG submission 190142) | Saline water microbial communities from Sakinaw Lake, British Columbia, Canada - sak_2010_1_5_80m | ecosystem: Environmental > Aquatic > Non-marine Saline and Alkaline > Saline ...
AAAATTACCCAGGCCAAAAAGCTCACCGGGAAAGAAAAATATAGAACAGCTACTGTGGTGGTCACCGCTGAGGACGGTACCCAATTGACCTATACGGTGATCTTTAGTGTGCCCGTAAGTGATGATGCCACCTTAAGTAATTTAACCGTAGATGGAACCACCATAGCTGGTTTTGATCCCGCTGTTTTTGAATATGATAATGTAGATCCTGGGGGTACTTCCCCTGTGGTAGGAGCTATCCCTAATGAGCTTAATGCTTCTGTAAAAATTACCCAGGCCAAAAAGCTCACCGGGAAAGAAAAATATAGAACAGCTACTGTGGTGGTCACCGCTGAGGACGGTACCCAATTGACCTATACGGTGATCTTTAGTGTGCCCGTAAGTGATGATGACGACGATGATGATGACGATGATGACGATGATTAAGGACCAACTTGTAAAGATATAAGCCATTTTAAATTGAATTTCGGAGATATATCATGGAATGTATCTATGAACGTTGATGAAGGTATAGATTCATATATAAAAGAAGTCAAGAAAAATAAGATTCAAATGGACGATCTGGACGATGGTTTTAAAAAAGGAACCACTACAATTACTTTTGATGGATGTGTGGAAGCAGGGGAGGGAACACTGAATATCAAAGCTCACGGAAAAGGTAATGACTTTGATTTTCCTGTATACAAACCAACAAATCCAAATATATATGAAATATCTTTTCTGATCGTAATCAATGAAAAAAAACAACAACCTTCCAACGAAACCGTTGGAAGGTTGTTGTTTTTTGGAACCCACAGTAAACAAAGAATAACTTCTGAGATAGGACTGGTGTTTTTTATTTTCAGAATCTCTCCTTTTCAATAAAAATTACCGTGAGTTTAGAATATATTTATTTTTTTATAATACTTTTGCGGTTTACTTACTCTAAGAAGTTTTATATTGTCAAAAGAAAAATTTAGCTATTATTGATAGCCTTAATTTGACTATCTATTATTAAGTAATGTATAATTTATAATAATATCTACACGATAATATTTATTTGATTGTTTATAATAAACAAACTAAAAAAAATTATCAAATTAATATCTAAAAATGCCTATTTTGGGGAATATAATAGGTAAAGAAAAAAAATTTGAAAAGAAAATAAAAACTTCTACTAAAAAATCGAAAAAGGCAAACTATCCAAAAGGATAGGACGCAAAGCAATGGGTCTAAGGCAGCCAGGCTACCGATAATTGAAAAGAGGTAATTAAAATGAAATTGCATATTAAAATTGTCTTGACCATTATAGTGACCTTGTCAATATTAATCTATCTGGCTGGTTTTCTGCCGGTTTTTTCTCAAGCTCCTCCCAATTGGGTTATTACCGGAAGGATAATGGCCCCCAGTCCTGAGACTACTGAGGATATTCCTGTAACTGATGCTATCTTAACCCTTACTGACATCATCAAAGGGGAAATTCATATAGTTACTTCCGGTGAAGATGGTTACTATTTCTTTAAAAATATAGCTGTTGATGCTAATTCTGTTATCACTGCTATTGCTATCGTAAACGGTAAAACCATGGTCTTTAAAGATGTAATCCCTGAGGCAGTAGCAGCACCTAAAACTTATGATGCCGGAACAGCTGATGCCGCATCTACTGCCCTTGCCCTAATTGTAGAAGAGCTAATAGAACAAGGGCTGGCTCCTAAAGATATTAAACTGGAAATAATCCAAGGCAGTGAAAATTTCGTAATCGTTGAAGAACAAGTCCTTGATATATTAGAAGATAATAGTAATGTAATGGATGAAATTATCGTAACTGGAGAGGGAGTGAGTAGTAATGATGGAGGCACAGCCTACAATGTTACTGTTACTCGCGCACCAAGTAGTAATGCTGATTTAAGTAGTCTTTCTGTAAGTGAAGGCACCCTGGATCCTGATTTTTCTTCTAATACAACCACCTATGAAGTAGCAGTGGCCAATTCCGTGGAAAGTATTACCTTTACTCCTACAGCCGTAGAGCCTGAAACAACAATTATTAATGTCGATGGGACACCGGTGCCAAGTGGAGTACCATCTGTTCCGGTTAACTTAGATATTAGAGATAATTCTATATTTATCGAGGTAACCGCTGAGGACAAGACTACTAATACCTATACGATTACTGTTAACCGCAATATCCTCAAAGATATTGCTGACCTGTGTGATCTTACATTAAGTGTTGGCACCCTGGATCCTATATTTGATTCTAATACTATCAGCTATAAGGTAGCAGTTGGCCATTCTGTGGAAAGTATTACTTTTACTCCTGTAACAATTGATGCTGCAGCATCTGTTAAGGTCGACGGGACAACGGTGGAAAATGGAGAACTACCTGCTCCGGTTAGTTTAGATATTGGAGATAATATTATACCTACCGTGGTAACTGCAGAGGACGGTGTTTCCACTAAAACCTATATGGTTAACGTTAATCGCCTAACTACCCCCACCCTTACCGTGGCTGTCGATGGATCTGGTTCAGGTACGGTTAGACCAGCTGCAGGCAAGCACACCTATAATTATGGAGATAAAGTTAATATAAAGGCAAAAGCAAGTGCAGATTCTGTCTTTACCAACTGGCTCACAAATGAAAATATAGATGACACTGCCAAGGCTAATACCAGGGTGACTATGAACGGTGACCAGACAGTTACCGCAATCTTTAACTTAACTTCAGATACTCATACTCCTACGATGGAGACAGGTGGTACTGGTACAGGTACTTTCACTTCAACTACCCATACTCTTATTATGGCAACAGATGGTACTGGTACAGGCACTGTCACTACCAACCCTGATAAGGCAACCTATAATCATGGAGATAAAGTTAATATAAAGGCAAAAGCAAGTGCAGATTCTGTCTTTACCAACTGGCTCACAAATGAAAATATAGATGACACTGCCAAGGCTAATACCAGGGTGACTATGAACGGTGACCAGACAGTTACCGCAATCTTTAACTTAACTTCAGATACTCATACTCCTACGATGGAGACAGGTGGTACTGGTACAGGTACTTTCACTTCAACTACCCATACTCTTATTATGGCAACAGATGGTACTGGTACAGGCACTGTCACTACCAACCCTGATAAGGCAACCTATAATCATGGAGATAAAGTTAATATAAAGGCAAAAGCAAGTGCAGATTCTGTCTTTACCAACTGGCTCACAAATGAAAATATAGATGACACTGCCAAGGCTAATACCAGGGTGACTATGAATGATGACCAAACAGTTACCGCAATCTTTACCTTAATGGTAACCGCCGGTAAACTGCACCATATAGTAATCTCACCGGCGGATCCTGCCGCTATCAAAACAGGTGAAACTCAGACCTATACCGCAGAAGCCTTTGATGCAGATAACATCAGCCTGGGAGATGTCACCTCTGATACCGAATTCAAAATAGAAAAAGATGCAAAGGGAAAATGGGATAAAAAAAATAAAAATGTCTACACCTCAGAGAAAGCTGGAACCTGGGAGGTAACTGGAGAGTATAGTAAAAAGATAAAGGATACTGCCACCTTAACGGTAGCTGAAGTATTACCAGTAATAGGCGGAACAGTAATCATTACTGGCGATGCAAAAAATGGTGTAACATTAGAAATATCAGGAATCATCTATACTCCTTCCACAGAAGACGATGAACCCACCTACCAGTGGAAACGTGGCGGAGGAGCTATAAGCGGAGCAACAAGTAATACCTATACTTTAGTAGAAGCTGATATTGGAAAGAAAATCACAGTAATCGTAACAGCAGATGGCATACACGCAACAGGAAACGTAACCAGTGCCGAAACAGCGGCAGTGGAAAAAGCAGATGGAGTAGTACCGGCTGCACCATTAGAATTAGAAGGTACTAAAACAGCCACCAGCATTACCTTAACTGCAAATGTCCTGCATCAATTCAGCAAAGATGATGGTGTTACTTGGCAAGACAGCAATCTATTCGAAGAATTAAATCCTGGCACAGAATACACCTTTAAAGCAAAAGCAATAGAAACTGCAACCCATAAAGAATCAGCAGCAAGTACCGGAACAGCCATTACAACCTTAGTCCTCACCTATTACACTCTCACCATAGTAGCTGATCCTGTCGCAGGCGGCACGGCAACTGATGTGCCTGCTGCCGGTCCATATGCAGCAGGCACAGTAGTTAATATAAGTGCGGTAGCAAACGGAGGCTACGAATTTGATGGTTGGACAGCAGCACCTGCAGTCACCTTTGGCGATGCAAGTACAGCGGTTACCACCTTCACCATGTCGGCTCAAAATGTGAATGTTACTGCTAACTTGGTTTGCAAACCACTTGACAAGATAGATAAAATAAACATTGATACTGACAAGCCCTTTTTGGGTACCTGTGCTACCATCAATTCGGTTACGATCAAATACGAAGACGGTTCTAATGATGAAATAACACCTTCTTATATTGGTAAGGGTTTAAGTTGGAGTTATGATTCTACTAAGATCAGCTTTGATCCAGCTACAGGTAAAGTATGTCGGACTGATGGTGTTGTTGGTACTGAGTATAAAATTACCTTTACCTATACTGACGCTTGTGTAGAGAGTAAAACCAAGGAGGTAAAAGTTAAGTTTGAAGCAACACTTGACAAGATAGAAATAAACATTGATACTAAAGAGCCCTGTTCGGATAGCTGTGCTAACATCAATTCGGTTACGATCAAATACAAAGACGGTTCTAATAATGATGAAATAATACCTTCTTATAGTGATACGGGTTTAAGTTGGAGTTATGATTCTAATAATAAGATCAGATTTGATCCAGCTACAGGTAAAGTATGTCTAACTGATGGTGTTGTTGGTACTGAGTATAAAATTACCTTTACCTATACTACCTCTACTGACGATTGTGTAGAGAGTGTAACCAAGGAGGTAAAAGTTAAGTTTGAAACGTGTAATCCGTAACAATAATTTTTAAAAAATAGTAATTAAAAGAGATACCCATATGTATTCATGTGGGTATCTCTTTATTATGTATCTACAAAAATTTGCGATATATCAAAATGCAATATGATGAAAGTATTTTATATAATAATTTTGAGGTTTGGGATAATTTAATAACTCGGCATAGAATTAATATAGTTTCAATTGTTATCAATGAGTAGTTATGCTTAGAATTATCTAATATTATCAAATAGCATAGAGTTTTGAATTTAAAATTTTTAGATTGTTAATATAAACAAAAAGATCTGAAGATTTACTGGTTTCTTGTATAAGAGATAGTACATAGACAAATGAAATGTTTTTAGATAAAATTACCTCACTTTTTGTCTTCCATTATACACTTAAGCGGTACGTTTTTTTTGACAAATCGGACAGCTTTTTTTTCAGTGGAAAAATTCTATCCGATACCTTTATCGGTGAAGATAAAGTATATCCTTTGTAAGTGTTGTGTCCATGATCTACAACATATTTATCTTTATCAGGAGCTATCTTGCAATAATCGTATTTTATTTTCAACACCCCCCCCTCCTTTTTCAATAAAAATTCCCGTGAGTTTAGAATATATTTCATATTTTTTTATGATACCTTTGCGGTTTACTTACTTCAAAAAATTTTATATTGCCAAAAGGGAAATTTAGCTATTATTGATAAATTAAGTTAGTGTAAACTTTAGTGGGGTAGTTAGAAGAAAAAATATTATATATTATTAATACCTTCTTTTGTTAGCAATAAGACAAGTAACCAGAGAAGGATTGCAAAAAAATAATAAAAAGGTGTAGACTTACCTATACAAAATAAACCCTTTTTAACAAAGGAGGTAAGCTACACCCATGGATACTATAACAATAACTTTCCCCAAGGTCAAGGTTATAATACCCATTAAGGGTCTAACCTTTGATATCTTGGAGAATATGCTCTTTGAAATATTACAAAATATTGCCCGCAAGGTATTTGAAAAAGCCATTACCGATATAGATGATACCTTGCGTAATAAGAGAGAAAGAGGAAAACTAAAGAACACCGGTAAAAGGGAAAAATACTTTCTCACCCGTTTCGGTGATATCCTCTATTCCCGTACCCGTTACAAAGACAAGAAGACTGGTAAAAGTTGTTACCTCTTAGATGAGGCCTTAAGTATAGTTAAAAACCAACGCATCAGTCTATCTCGAGCCAGGATAGAATGTTTTCTTTCCGGTTTTTCTTCCTATCGGGAGGTAGTAGAGGGGATAAGACTCCTAATCAGTGGTCCCCGCTGCCATGAGGCCATAAGACAATCAGTATTAAAAGAGGGCAAATTAATCATAGAAAACCAGGAGAAAAAGTTAAGACAGATAGAGAACTTAAATTACCCGGATAAAGAGGCACCCGATACTGCCTACCTGGAAGCAGATGCTACCTATATTAGTTTACAGCATAAGGATAAGAAGAAAAAAGAAAATATGGAAGTAAAACTGGGTGTGGGCTATACCGGTAAAGAAGCCCGCTATTCTACTGGTAAATCCAAAAAACTAAAGGAGAAATTCACCTTTATCGGTACAGGGAAAGGCTTTATGGAAAAATTAAGTCTCCTAGCAGAGGAAAGACTCTCCCTCTCTAAAGTAAAAAAGGTCATCTTCGGAGGAGATGGAGATTCCTGGATCACCTCCGGGATCAAAGATTACTTTTCTTCTGCCACCTATATTCTCTGTCTCTACCATCTTTACAAAAGGTTTAAAGAATCTTTAAGTAGAAGGAAAGAGGAACAGAAGGTAATAAAAGACCTGCTGTTATCTGATCAGATAGATAAGGGTTTGTCGGTAATAGACCAGCTAATCAGAAATCCCTATGACCTTAAAGAGAAAGATAAACTAGTAAAACTTTATACCTACATATCCCGTAACCGCCAGGGGATTAGCAATCAGTTTATACTAAAAGATAAAGGAATAGAAAGGGCCGGAGCGATAGAATCAAACATAAATAAGGTGATAGCCTCCCGCTTTAAAAAAAGGGGGATGAGCTGGAGTAAACCGGGAGCCCTGGCTCTCTTAAAGATAAAAGAGACTATTCTGAATGGAGAATGGGATAAGTGGTGGGAGACCGAAAGAGAACGAAATATTAAAGTGTGTAAGTATAAACCACCTTTACCTGCTTCTTGCTTTAAAAAAGAGGCAGAATCTTCTCCTCTTATCGAGGTAACCATACCTGCATTTTCCGGACCAGATCAGGACAAACCCTGGGTGGGTGTTTTGCGTAAACTTACTGAAGTAGGATATTATTAATCAATTAAAGAAAATATAAGAAAGAAGATTAAGATGTATTACTGTAACCTAAATAACATAAGGATAATTATGCTTATTGGTAAAAACAATAAGCCTTAATAAAACAAGGGGTAGGTCTACCTAAAACCAGAAGAAATTTTTTCACCAAAGAAAACTACCCCCAAAGAGTTGACACAGACATAAATTAAGAACTTTTTGACAAAAATGATAACATATGCTATCATCGTTTAACAAAGGTGGTAGATATGGTAAAAATATTATTAGGATCAAGAATCTCTGAGCCAGTGGTTAAAGAATTAAGAGGATATTGTAAATCACACGGAATTGTGATGAGCCATTTTGTATCTAAGGCTATTGAAGAAAAATTAAGAAAAATAAACCGAAATGAAAAAAAGCAAAAAGAAGAAAAGTGATTAATATATTAGTCAAAGTGGCGAACTTCTTTATTCGAATATCATAATAAATAATAAGAATGGGAGATTAAATGTACTATGGGATAGAGATTATTTTATTATTTATATTAGGTCTAATTGTGGGAAGTTTTAGTAATGTTTGTATCTATAGAATTCCCGGAAACGAATCAATAATATATCCAGCTTCCCATTGTCCCAATTGTCACAACAGTATTCTGGTAAAAGATAATATACCTTTATTAAGTTATATCTTACTTAAAGGCAGATGCCGTAATTGTGGGGATAGAATATCTATACAATATCCTGTAGTAGAACTTTTAACCGGATTAATATATTTAATAATCTATCTGATATATGGCTTGAGCACGCAATCTTTAATTTATATAATTTTATCATCAGCTCTTGTAATTATCGCTTTTATAGATTTAAATGAACAAGTTATACCTGAAGTAATATCTTTGCCGGGAATAATAATTGGATTAACTTTGAGTTTTTTTGTTCCTTATATAACATTTGTAAATTCAGCCTTAGGAATAGTTATTGGTGGAGGAATAATATTAGTTATTCGTTTGACTGGCTCTTTAATTTTCAAAAAGGAATCGATGGGGATAGGAGATATAGAACTTGCCGCGATGGTCGGAGCCTTCTTGGGCTGGAGATATATTATAATTTCACTATTTTTAGGTTTTTTTGGGGGAGCCTTAACCGGAATTTTCTTAATTTTGTTGAAAATTAAAAATAGAGAAGACGCGATTCCTTTTGGACCATTTATTGTCTTTGGTTCGATCATATCCCTTTTATGTGGCGAGAAAATTATTTCGTGGTACTTAGGATTTTAAAATTATAAAATAAAAAGATAGATTCCCGTTTTCACGGGAATGACATAAAGAAAGTGGGAATCTAGTTGAAAGATAAAATAGTTTTTATGTCTCAATTTTTTTAACCGAAAACTGACAACCGAGAACTGAAAACTTTATATCTGAAAACGAAAAACTAAAAACTTATTATATAACGAAAGATAGACAGATACAGTATGATACAAAGCAGTAATCGCAATAAAGGTTACACTCTTATTGAATTAATGGTTGTAATAGGAATAATATCTTTATTGCTTGGTCTTTCAATAAATGGAATAAATAATCTAATTCAATGGGGCAAACTAAATACAGCGGCAACACTTTTAAGTTCAGAATTGAAAAATACTCAATCAAGAGCATTTTACGAGGGAGTTTATTATAAATTACAATTTTGGCCGACCTTAGATAGATTTAGAATTTATAAACAAACAGAACTTTATAAAGATATACAGTTAGAAGATATAAACTTATTTAATACTAATTTTACAGATGACAATTTATATTTCTATCCGAACGGAGTTCCCAGTATGGGGGGAACAATAACTTTGAAAAATAAAAGAGGAAGGGTCCTTTACGTGATTATGACTCCGGTAACTGCCCGGGTAAGAGTCAGCCCAGACCCTCCAGAGAATTGGTGAGTAATTGGTTAAATAGTTACTTGGTTACCTGGTTAGTTGGTTAAAGGACGAATATATTAATGATTTAATATAGAACTAGTTAACCAGCAAACCAGCTAACTATCTAACCAAATTGACTGGTCGACTGGTAGACCGGAAGACTAATTATTTTTGGAGATATTATGTTAATAATAAAAAAGAGGAATATCCAAAAAGGTTTTTCATTAATCGAATTAATGGTGGCAGTAGCAATTCTTGCAGTAGCCATACTTGGAATATTCCATGCCTACAGTGTTGGTTTTATGGGAATAGCAGACGCCCGGGATAGAACGGTGGCTACTAATTATGCACGCGAAGCAATGGAAGATATAAAGAATATGGATTTTGAGAAAATTACAACACAATTCAGAGATATTATAGGTGGCACGAAATTTGAAAAAGAGGTAATTGTTCAGGAAAGTACTAATTTAAAAAAAGTCACTACAAACATTTATTGGAAAGATAGAAATGGGAATACGAAAACGGTCGGAACTGATATGTTAATACATTTTGTACAAACCACAGCTGGTGCTGAAACCAGAATAATGCTTATTGCCGATCCTTATAATATTTTAACTTTTGGAACTTCTGTTCTTACGGCAGTAGTAAAAGATGCAAAAGGAAATACCGTATCTACTTATAGCGATGATATTTCTTTTACAATTATAAGTGGTAGTGGTAATCTTTTTCCATCTACTGTTACCCCTGATCAAGGCATAGCAACTACTACTTTTACAGCATCTGCGAGTGAAGGAGATGTTATTATTGAAGCTTCATCCCGAGATTTAGCTTCTGATACAGTAACTATTAAGATAACTAATCCAGAAGCACCAGTAAAAATCAATCTTACTGCAGAACCAATGTTTATGACCCCAGGCAGTACATCTTTAATTACTGCAGAAATAGTAAATGCAGGCGGAGTAATAGTTACTGATGCTGTTATTGATATAACTTTTAGTATTTCAGGTCCAGGATATTTATCTAACCAAACAGATTTAATTAATGGAGTTGTAGCAATAACTCTAACTTCTAATGCTACTCCTGCAACAATTACTGTAACTGCAAGTGCCACAGGTTTAGTGCCAGGAGTAGTAAATGTAATTACCGGTGGCAAGATTTATCTTTCAGCGTCCCCTATAAGTGTGCCGGTTAATGAAAAATCGGAGATTACTGTTACAACCAAAGACCTAAAAGGAGCTCTAATAAATTATGTAAACACTATTAATTTAAATATAGATGGGTCATCTACAGGATCTGGATCTTTACCTTCTTCTGTTACTTTTGATGGTTCTACTTCTTCAACAACAGTAACATTTACTGCTACTTTTGAAGGTATTGTAAATATAATTGCAGAAGATCAAGCAGGGATATTGACCTTAGCAGATCCGATTACTTTAAATATAATTCCAACTCTTGTCCCTGACCATATTGAAGTATATGCCAATCCGCCAAGTATTGAGGCAGGCGAAACAGATATTTCAACTATTACTGCTCGAATAAAAACTAAAGATGGTATTGCCGTAAATAGCTACACCGACCTTATTATATTTACAACTACTGAAGGAACTTTTCCTAATGGAGAAAAAGAAATAAATACAAATGATACTGTAAATGTTACTTATAATGATGGCATTGCTACGGTCCAACTATACCCTCCTGGAACTGCCAGCACAGCGACTGTTACTGCTTGTTCTCCTTCAATTTCAGAATGTTCAATTACCGGAAGCGCAGAGGTTGGATTTTATATTGAAGCAGACCATATTGGATTAGTTTCTAACCCTCAAAATATCATTGCAGGAGGAGAAACTTGTACTATAACTGCTACCATAAAAGATGGAGAAACTACAGTGACGGGATATTCAGGACCAGTTACATTTTCAATAGTATCCGGGCAAGAATCGGGTAAGTTTGATGTAAAAGGTAGGGCAATAGTGTCAGTAGTTGAAGGAGTTGCCAAGATAAATTTATTTTCAAAATCTATTGCAGGTACAGTAACAATCAAAGCTGTTACTTCCTTTATAAATCAATATGGTAATTTGAAAGAAATTGAAGGATATTTAAATATTCCTGTAGGTATTGATTTAGAGTTATCTGAACTTCCAACTTTTGACCCAAACAATTATAGTATTTCTTTTGATATAAATGTTTTAGGAGCAGAGCTTTTATTAGAAGAAATGAAAGCTTCCTGGTCACCCGACAATCCAGACATAGAAAATTTAAATAAAATTGAAATTAAACCTCCCGGCATTGCAGATTATATTATAGTTTATGACACAAATGAGAAATTTCCTGGTTCTCCCGCTTCAAACAAGGAACTTATAAATGTTAATGACCTTACACTACCGACTGGTATATCATCTATAATATTATATTTTAGTGAAAATATGTCCGGGAAAGAAAAATTAGATATAACTTTTAATCCAAATTCAGGAGATTATATTATAAAATTAATAGAAAATCCAGAATAATATATTTTATCTATTGAGTATCAATCCTGTGTTATTTTATAAAAAGGCTAAAAAGAAATGAATACATTGAATGTAAAAAATCATAGAGGATTTAGTTTAATCGAGATGATGGTGGTAGTAGTTATTTTAGGATTAATCGTATTAGGATTGGTAACCTTTTTTACCGGAGGAACTAAATCCTGGGTATCAGGACAATATCAACTTACTGCTCAACGAAATGCCCGTCAGGCAATGGATATAATGGTTAGAGAAATAAGAGAAGCATCTGATATAAAAGCTAGTTTTACATCATCTATAGAAATTAACTTTAATACTCCTTGGAGTACTGATTTAAAATATTCATGGTCGGGGGATGAAGGGGATCCAATTTTAAGGGGAGCTAATCCGTTGATTAATGACGTGCAAAGTTTAAATTTTAAATACTTTGATGCCTTAGATGTAGAGGTTATTCCTACTTTAAGCGATGAAACTGCATCTAAAATATCTAAAGTACACATTGATTTGAGGATAGATGTCGACAAAGATGGTAATCCCGATGTAACTTTAAATACAGATGTTAATCTGAGAAATTATGGTTTACAGTAAACAATTTTGTTTGTATTAAAACAATAGACAGGCGGGCCTGTTCCCCGTTTTCACGGGGACAGGCTCTTGTGAAAACGGGGAACGCCTGTCCTACGAGGTGGATGGTTTACGGTTTTTAAATTTATTTTTTTGTATTTTCTTTACTAACGACTATTCACTATTCACTAACGACTAATTTAATTGGTGAATTGGGTAATAGGTAAATTGGTCAATTTGAAGGGGTGATAAACATGAAAGAAAGAAAGATTAAAAATGAAAAAATTATAAATATATTTTTAAATCAAAAAGGGATAGCCTTGTTAACAACATTAATATTTGTTTTTATATTGGTAACATTTGCGGTAGCCTTACTTACCATGACGAGTAATGATACTAAATTGTCAACTTTACAAAGAGATTCAACTAAAGCCTTTTATCTGGCAGACGCTGGGATTGAGAAAGTTTTATGGTATTTAAACACCCCAAAAGATTTAGGGGGAGAAGATATGTTTTTCTGGAGGCCAACTTCTGATAGGGAAGAAGTAGTATCTTCTCTTGAATATTGTGAAATAAGTATCAAGAATATAGGAGATACTTCTTTAGATGAAGAGAACACTGATAGAATTGAAATTACTTCTGTCGGAATAGTAAAAAATGAAAGTGAAAAAGTTGTAGGGAAACGCACAGTAATTGTAACTGCAAAGATAGGAATATCGCCCTCCAACAATGTGTCTTATAATCATGCAATTTTTACTGATGGCAATATGACTTTAAATGGAGGAATCACCATTAGCGGGTCTATACACTCTAATGGTGATATAACTGCTAATGGTAATGCAGTAGATTTAAAAAACGGAAGTGCTACAGCATTTGGTGCTACTAACATTGGTATGGGTGGTCAACCAATACAAGATTTTCCTAAAATTGATTGGGAACACTTTGAAAGTTTGGCTAAATTAGCCGATGAAGACCTTACTGATAGTATAGAAGGACACTATTATGGGGACAATACTTCTGTAATTTTTAATACCAATAATTCCTTAAATGGTATACATTTTATAGATGGAGATGTAAAAATTCAGGCTGTTTTAACTCTTAATAATGCAACAATTTTTGCAACCGGAACAATTGATGTTATTGGAAGTGGTGATGTAAATTTGATAAATAGTTCATCAACTCCTCTTGCTTTAATTGCAAAAGGAGATATAACTATTGGGGGCTCGGTTCACGGTGAAGGAATAATCCAAACCGAAACGACTTTTACCAGTAATGGTAATGTTAATATAGAAGAAGGTGCTATTTGTGCTGTTGATGGAGTATTAAATGGTGGCGGGGGCAATATAAATCTTGTCTATAGTGCTGGCTATGCAGGTATGATAGTTCCTGGTACAGGAGTAGAGGTTTATATAAAAACATCCTGGAGAGAGGCATATTAAATAATTTATAATTATTAGTCGTAAGAAGATGGATTCCCGCTTTCGCGGGAATGACATGAGAAACTGCGGGAATGACATGAGAAACCGCGGGAATGACATGAGAAACCGCGGGAATGACATGAGAAACTGCGGGAATGACATGAGAAACTGCGGGAATGACATGAGAAACTGCGGGAATGACATGAGAAGGAGTAGATATGTTTGCAATTGATTTTGGTGCACGCTCAATCAAAGTGCTAAAACTACACAAGATAAGTGATGGCTATGAACTTGATAATTATGGAGTTACGCTTAGCACTGAAGGTGCTATTGCCAATGGTGAGATTCTTAATCCCATTGCTGTTGCAGATAATTTAACAGAATTACTAAGAGAAAGTGGTATAAAGGACAGAAAAGCAATGGTAGCGATAACCGGACAAAAAGTTATAATTAGAGAAATTGTTCTCCCCTTAATGGAAAAAGAAGAATTAATGGCAGGAGTAATGTGGGAAGCCCCCAAATATGTCCCCTATGATTTAAATGAATCTATTATTGATGCTCAAAAAGTAGATGAATTTGTGGAAAAAGATGGGAATAAAATGATGAGAGTATTTTTAGTAGCAGCCCCAAAAAATATCATTCAACCCTATATGGAAGTCTTAAAAAAAGCAAAGATAGTGCCAAAAATAGTAGATATAGTTTCTTCTGCAAATATTAGAGCTTTTAAAAATCATCTTTCTGATAAAAAAGAAGAAGAACAAGAAAGTTTAATTATTGATATAATACTATCTATCGGGGCAAGCAATACCAACCTTACATTAGTCGAGAAAGGTAATTTGAAATTTACCAGAGATATTTTAGTCGGAGGATCCGATATTACTAAAGCAATTGCTAAATCTTTGACTATCTCTTTTGGCGAAGCAGAAAAGTTTAAAAGAGAGACTGAAATAGCATTGGGCCCAGAAGCAGATAAAGAAAAGAATAATGAAAGCGGAAAGATAATAGTAGAAATATTGAATCAAATAACTAAAGAAGTGCGAAAGTCATTGAGTTATTATAAAACGCAAAGTCAAAAAGTAAAATATAATAAGATAATATTATCCGGTGGTAGTGCTAATATAAAGAATATCGAAAAATTTTTAAGCGAACAGTTTGAAATACCAATAATAATTGGAGACCCCCTGGAAGGGATAAAGATAAACGAAAGAATATTTGATATAGAAAGCATAAAGAAATTAAAAGATACTTTAGCCACAGTAATTGGATTAGCTATGAGAGAAAGGTAAATAAAACAAATGGTAAATATTAATCTTCTGCCAGTCGAATACAAAGAAAAACAAAAATTTAATTTAAAAAGGGTATTAATTATTTTATTTATCATTCTTTTAACCTTTGGTACGGTTTATTTATATTATTACTTGGAATTACAAATAGATTACAAAGAACGACAACTTAAAATCATGAAAACTGAATTAGCAACAATTGATAAAGTAATAGTAGAAGTAAGTAATTTGAAAAAAGACAAAGCAATAATTGAAGAAAGGGTTAAGGTTATCGAAGATTTAATTGCAAATCAATTTTATTTGTCAAGAACGCTTGGTAAATTTAGCGCTGTGCTTCTCGATGAGGTCTGGGTGGACAATCTTTCTTTAAACACTAATCAGACTTTTGATATTACTGCTAATACTCTTAATAATTATTTGATTGCTAAATGCATGGTTACCTTAAAAAATGATCCTACTTTTGATAATATTGAACTTGGGTATGTTAGAAAAAGCAAAATTATTGAAGAGAATAGAGATATAGATATTGTGAACTTTCAACTATTTGGATTATTTAACTATAAGAAGGTAGAGTAAAATGAAATTATCTAAAGGTGTAACTGCATTTATATTTTTTGTAATTTTGGTTGTCTTTGCTTATGTTAATTACACCTATATTTATCAGCCAAAAATGCAAAGGATTGAGCAATTAGAGAGAGATATTGAGCTTACCGCGAATAAGATTGCTGAAGGGAAGAGAATTGCAGCACGGCTTGGTCCTCTAAAGGAAGAATATGCAGCTTTGTTAGAAAAATTAAAATTTTTAGAAGTTTTGTTACCTAAGGAAAAAGAAATCCCTGATTTGTTGGTTATGATTCAAGACACTTTAACTGAGTTTAATGTCGATTTTACTACTTTTACTCCTCAGAATATTTCTTGGGAGAAAGATAGAATTTACGGGAAAATGCCCATATCTATGAGCTTAACTGCCAGTTATTTTGATTTAATTGCCTATTTAGACCGAATAGAGAATTTACCTCGAATTATTGATGTTAGATCATTAAAGTTAAGTAAAGCAGGAAAAGAAGCCGATAAATTAAATATCTCCGTAATTATGTTTGCTTATGTCTTGAGAAGTGAGGTTTCTAAATAGGGCATGAGAAAAATATCAATTAAAAATTTGTTCAAAAAGTCAGAATCCAATACAGGAAAAAATAATAAGGCTAAAATGTTAATACTTTTGCTAATTCTTATAGTAACTGCAGGTGTAATTTATTGGTGGTATCCTCTTGTATTTCCTGATAGTGCTGTGAAGTCTCCTGTTGCATCAGTTACAGTAACTACTCCTGCTCCAACTACAGTAATGCCTGAGGCAGAAGTTGAATCTGCGGTAAAAGAGGAAACTGAATTTGAAATTGAGATGAAAGAGAGAGAGCAGGGATATAAATATAAAGTATTTGTTTATGAACCATATAAGCCGCCAAGTAATAGAAATCCTTTTCAGAAGGTGAGAACTTTTACTCCTGCAGAAGAGGTAGAAGAGGTAGAAGAAGTAAAGGTTTTAAATTTTCCTAAACCAGAATTACCTATGGGGACAAAACTATCGGGAATAGTTGGTTCAAAAGATAAGAAGGTAGCTATTATTGAAATGAACGGAGAAATCTATATTGCTAATTTATATGATATAATATCAGAAAGATATATTGTTAAAGAAATTAAGGAGGATGAAGTAATTATTGATTTCAACGGATATTTTTTTTCACTAAAAATAGGAGGCGAAAATACTTTAGATGGATTATAAAGAAAAAAAATCAAATTTATTATTTTTTATTTTGACTTTATTTTTACTAACATCATTTTTGGTAAATGCTAGTGCTCAAAATATAAGTATAACCGATATCTGGTATAAAAAAATGCCCAATTATACCCATCTTACCGTTAAAGCAAGTGGAGCTATTTCAGAATATGAGATTTTATATTTAGAGGCACCTGAGAGAATAGTAATTGATGTTAAGAATGCTAACTACAGTATTGATGAATTAAGTAAAAATATTTTATTTTTGAATATGGGTTCGGTAAAGCAGGTAAGGTGCGGTCAATTCGAAAGTGAACCTGTTTCCATTACCCGACTTGTAGTTGACTTATTCCAGGTGGCTGATTATGAAGTAAAATTATCTTCCGATAAAAAGCTATTATACATTGATGTTTATGATTATACTGAATTTCAAAAACCAGAAGAGCAAACTTTTACAGTCACTCCGGTGAAGAGTGAAGTAGAAAAAATTGAAAAGGAAGATGAACCGAAAATTTCTCTATTAGATACTTATACCGAACCAATTAATCTAAAAATTTTTGAGGAAAATGTGGTAAATGTGATTAGAGGATTATCCGAACTTACTGGAATAGATATAATGATTGATGATTCAGTAACCGGAAACGTCACTTTAAATCTTAAGAATAAGGCTTTTAGAGAAACAATTGAATTAATTATGATGAATAAAGGATTAAGTTATACAGAGAGAAGCAATACCCTAATTATTGCTGCCAAAGATGTAATAGAAGGATATAAGGATCCTATTACCAGAGTATATGAGTTGAAAAATGCTACTGCAGGAGAGGCAAAGATTATATTGGATGGCTATGTGAATGAAGAGCTACCGGTTAATATTGTTGCTGATTCAAGAATGAATACCCTTATTGTTAGCGGAACAAATGAGGAGCTTAAAAAGATAGAGGAAATTATAGGTACAATAGATGAGGAGCTGCTAACCAGAACTTTTAGAATAGATAATGCTATTGATGAAGAAGACATAGAAGCAATTAAAAACATGTTAGCTATAATTATTCCTGATGTAGGAAGAATAATTATAGATAAAAGGCAAAACGAAATTATAGTAAAAGGTACAAGTGAAGAAATAAACAAAGTAACGGAATTAATTCCTAAATTAGATAAACGTGCAACTCAAATGCGTATTGAAGTTAAGTTTATTGAGGTGTCTTTGAATAAGGAGAAAGATTTAGGAATTAAATGGACCGGTGGAGTAGAAGATGAAGATGGAAATTTATTAGAAGGTCAAATTAATATTGGCGAAATAACCTTAGGAGGTTCTTTTGAAAGAAATGGTTTAATTGAAGCTCAAATAAGAGCCTTACAGGAACAAAATAAATTAAATATACTATCTAATCCCATAATACATGGCTTTAACGGGAAAAAAGCTTTTATTCTGTCAGGTGAAAGGGTCCCTTATGAAGAACAACCCGCTGGGGGAGGAAAAATGATAACCTGGGAAAATGTTGGTGTGAGTATGACTATTACCCCATGGATAAGTTCAGATGGATTAATAACAATACTCCTAAGAGCTGAAAAAAGTTCTCTTGGAGTGATAGAAGTTAAAGAGCTTCCAATTATCGGAACTCAACAAATAGGACATAAAGAAGGAGAAGGACCAGCATTATTAATTAGAACTTCCCCTGGTAAAATAGCAGTAATAGGAGGTTTAATTAAAACCACAGATAGAGAAGATACCGTTAAAATACCATTATTAGGAGATATTCCTATAATTGGTAAATTATTTCAAAGAACTAATACAATTCAAGATAAAACAGAAATAATCATTCTAATCACTGTTCATATATTAGATTATTAATTATTATATGATTGTAACCCAAAAAGTAAACAAACCTGTCCTCGACCTGATCGGGGAATGGTAATGTAGGGGCACGATGCATCGTGCCCACAGGAGAAATTAGGTAATAATATGGCGAGGGCACAATTCCTGTCTGCGTGCGGACACGCACAGGCAGGCATTGTGCCCCTACAACATAATTATAACAACTCTTATTTCCTACGCAATACGCGATATAAGCCGTTGAAAATATTTTTTGGCTTTTTGGGAAATAACCATACTATATGCTAACTCATGAATACACACACATCGTGAACTATTCTTAGAGTCTTAAAATACACAGACATCGTGAACTCCTAATGATAATGAAATACACAGACATCGTGAACTTTAGAGATCGAACCTTGATAAATCAATAGAGCTTTTTGGTAAAGGATAAGGATATTCTACTACTAATTTAGAATCATGGTATATAAACAATTTCTCCTTGACAGTATCAATAGTAGCCCAGACATATTCATGCTCTACTTTACCTGGCATAACGTACTTTTCTCCAAAGATATCTAAAATTCGATCACTACGGATGAAACGGATGAGATGTACATACCCCGGATAAATAGTAAGCTTATTAGGAAGCCTAAAAGAAGCAGGTAAAAGCTTGATATTTCCGGAACACTTTTGGTTAGGAGTCATGCCTTTTAAAGTACTGTAACGATGATTCTGATTATGAAATAACTCAAACTCTTTAGCTTGTTTGTAAAGATGATCAAAGTCTTTAAAATATTGAGTCCGAAAGAACATCTTATCAAAGACATTTTGAAAATGTTCAATAATCCCATTCCTCCAGGGTTCTGCCAGAGGAATAAAGAGAGGTTGTATACCTAAAGAAAGACAGAGACGAATAACCAGTCCAAAAGAGTGGGGGTACTGATTACTCCCCCGCATAGGTAGTTTGTTATCCATCTGCTCATAGAGTGGTATACCCAAGGTCTGCCAGGAAGATACTAAGCCTTTGGTAACCGCTGTTCTATTCTGTCTACGCTCAGGATTGGTACTATTCCGGCGGTCAAAGGCATCAATGATATTTACCGAATAGAATCTTCCATCTTCTTTTAGATATCTAGGACCAACTATATCTATTTGATGTACATAGTTACTATGAGTAATCACTAAAGAAGGATAGCTAACTCCTTTAGGGGTATATTTAGTTCGTTTAAGCAGCAAATTATTCCTTCTAAGGATTTTATTAATAGTCGATATCGGAGGTGAAATAATTCCCTGCTTATTAAGGTCATAACTAATAACCAGGGCTCCAATCTGGGAATATTGCTTTTTTTCTAAATGTTTTCTGGTTTCAATTACCGTTTGTTCCATAATTTTATCAATCCTTTTAGGACTTTGATGGGGTTTACGAGAGTGGCTTTTAGTCCAATCTTCCCCATCTAATTTGTAGCGTTTTAACCATTTAAAGAACCAGGTTTTACCTTTACCAAGGCTCTGATAGATCTCCTTAGGAGATTCACCATTTTCGTATCTTTTTATAGCTTGTTCTCTTAATTCTTTGATATTCATACTGACCTCCTTTTTTAAGGTCAGTATAGAATATTTATACTAGTATAGTTCACGATGTGTGTAAACTTTTTTTCATTAAGGTTCACGATGTGTGTAAACTTTTTTTCATTAAGGTTCACGATGTGTGTAAACTTTTGGGTTCGCGATGTCTATGTATTTGTCAGCTAACGACTAACGACTATCGACTATTTAATCGGTAGATTAAATAATAAGAGAGGGATAATACCATGCAATATAAAAATAAAATTAATTCGCATAAAATATTAGTTATAACAATATTATTAGGTTTCATTATTTTACTTGTAGGATGTAACTGGTTTTCGTTAGGTTTACTAAATATTTTTGACCCCCAGGCACAGATAAGAGTAAATTATACGACAATAGATATTGGTGCAGGTATTATTACTCTTGAAGTATATTCTTTAAATGAAGTAGAATTTATTGGTGCCGGTTTTAGTTATGACTATTATGTAGGCACAACTTTAATCCCTGGATTGTCCAAGACAGTCGGTGCTACTTTCTACGTAGAACCATCAGATACACCGGGTACTCCCGGACCTATTACTACAATTGATAATTTACCTATCTATTTTAAAGAAGCTCAAGATTACTTAATCGCAAACCCCTCTATTACTGAAATTAATTGTACCATTAATTTAATAGGGACTGATGGATCAGGTCATGATATTACCATACCAGTTACCTTTGGCCTTCCGGCTCTTCAATCGGGAGAGCCCAGTTCAATGACCCTGCAGGCTGCTCCTTCTACAGTTACCCCAGCAACCGGTACTTCTACAATTACTGCCACCGTAAAGGATGCTGCCGGAAGCCCGGTACCCGACAATACTGCTGTTACCTTTAGTTCTACTTATGGTACCCTTGATCCAACTTATGCAACAACAGAGAATGGAATTGCAACAACTGAGTTAACTTTTAGTGCCGATGATAGTTCTTCTACTGTTACCGCTACCAGTGGTTCGGTAAGAAGTACTGTGGTAGTAATTTACTCACCTGCTTCGGTAGCGGCCAGCACAATTACCCTGCAGGCAGCTCCTTCAACGGTTACCGCAGAAGAAGGCACTTCTTTAATTACTGCTACCGTTACTGATTCTAGCGGGGACCCGGTACCCGACGGAACTGGTGTTAGCTTTAGTTCTACTTTTGGTACTATTTCTGAAATTACAACAACTACGAATGGAATTGCAACAGCTACTTTAACTTTTAGCGCCGGAGATAGTTCTTCTACTGTTACCGCTACTTGTGGTTCGGTAAGTGCTACTAGGCCGTAACTTATTCACCTGCTTCGGGAGTGCCCAGCACAATAACCATACAGGCTTATCCTTCAACGGTTGTCACGGCTTTTAACACTTCTACAATTACTGCCACTGTTACTGATTCTGGCGGAAGCCCGGTACCCGACGGAACTGCTGTTACCTTTAGTACAACTCTTGGTACTCTTTCTTCATCTTCTGCAACAACTACGAGTGGAATTGCATCAACTATTTTAACTTATGACATTGGTGCAGCTACTGTTACTGTTACTGCTACTTGTGGTTCGGTAAGTGAGGCTGTGGTAGTAACTTTTCAGTAACTTGTGACGGGTCGTAAAAAAAATAGAGCTAAATTAAATAACAATAGGGGACAGGTAATTAATGGATATCTACCTGTCCCTTTTTATTATCGGTTCTTTATTTATTTTCCTGCTTTTGTCGTAATATTAATTTTGTCTCCCTATAGACTAAATAAATTAAGCTCCTACATTATTGCCCGCTGTTTTTATGATTTTGTAGGGGCACAATGAATTGTGCCCTTCCTGTTTTATTATATTTTGTTCACCCTGGGCACGATGCATCGTGCCCCTACATTATTACTGGTTTGAGGGAATAACATTTTATGTAAATTACATATTGATATATTTTGTAATTTGTGTTATATTTCGAATAGAACAGTAAGGAGTGAATTAGAAAAAGAGGTGAACGGAAGATGTTAGAAGTAATTGGTAGAATAGCAAGAAATGGCCATCTTACTATCCCCAGTAAAATTAGGAAAATATTAAATATTGAAGATGGTGATATTGTAAGATTTAGCGTAGAAGAAAATAAGATAGTGATTTCCCCGGGGATTATTGTGGATAAAGACCAGGCATATTTCTTTAGTGAGAAATGCCAGAGGGAGATTAGTGAATCAGAGAGAGAACTTAAAGAGGGGAAGTATTCTTCTTATGCGTCTGTTAAAGATTTAAAGAAAGCAATAGATAGTGATTAAGATAATACATATTCCGGATAATTTAACAAAGAAACTTAAAAACAAGAAAAAGTTATCAGCACCTATAAAAGAAAAATTCTATTGGTGTTTAGATATACTTATAAAGAATCCGCAGCATCCTTCCTTGCGAAATAAAACAATTAAGGGCACTATTAATACATGGGAATTTAGCATCAATAAAAATTATAGATGCGTATATAGAAAAGAAAAAGAGGAAATATATATTCTGGCTATTGTAAAACATGAGGATGCCTTTAAAGAAAAAAGCTATGAATGCAGCCTGTCCCTTTTTTAATATTTATACAAAATGACCGGACGCTGAAAAACTGGCAAACAAAACGGAAAAATGATATTATAAAATAAATATATTTTTTAAGTATAACTATTATTTGGCTAAATCCAATTAATAATTTTAGAGGTTATAATATGCGACGACTTACTAAATGCCTAAATATTTCAAGAAAGGAAAAGGATTTATTATTGCGTTGCCGGGAATCTATTCATAAGATATCTCCTAAGGCAAAAGTTATTCTTTATGGTTCAAGAGCTCGCGGAGATGCCGTTCCTGAATCTGACTATGATTTACTTGTTTTAGTAGACCATCCAGTAACCCTCAAAGAGGAGGATATTTTTCGTCAACAATTATTCCCTATAGAAATTGAGACTGGTTATGTTCTTACTCTAAATGTGTATCATTTAAGTGACTGGGACAGTGTTATATACAAAGTAATGCCTTTTCGCCAAAATGTAGAAAGAGAAGGTTTGGTAATATGAAAAAAGAAATTAGAACGTTAGTTATTTATCGATTGAATAGAGCTGATGAATCCCTTGAGGAAGCTTTAATCTTATTTGAAAAAGATCATCTAAATACTTTTGTTAATCGCCTTTATTATGCATGCTTTTACGCAGTTACTGCACTTTTGCTTTCTAAAGGACTTTCTTCTTCTAAACATAGCGGTGTACGAGCACTTTTCCATCAGAATTTTGTAAAAAATGAATTAATAAATAAAGAAATGGGAAAATTTTATGATAAGCTTTTTGATACACGGCAAAAAGGGGATTACGCGGATTTAGTATATTTCGATAAAAAAGAAGTAGGTTCTTGGTTTGAGGAAGCCAAAAAATTTATAAGTTCTATTAAAAATATAATCGAATAAAAAAAGTACAGACTATTTTTTACATGAAAAAATTGTAGAAGCAGCTGTCCCTTTTTTATTTGATAAATTGATCCCCTACATTTAAATAAATAGGGACACATCCCATTTTCTTCTCTGGTATGTGATTTAAATAATAGGGACACATCCCATTTTCTTCTCTGGTATGTGATTTGAAAGAAATAAATAATTATTAAACTTATATGGAGGTGCATAGGAATAATTTATATACTGCTATTACAAAAAAAGATGGAAATTGGTGGATTAGAAAGTTTAAAAATTACTTTAAAAGAGGCTTTAGAATTCTAAAAAAGTAAATGTATAGTGAATGAAATTTTTATTAGTTAGTATATTTTTTAAGAAGTTATTCTTTAATTTATAAAATTGCCTCTAAAAAGGTTTCTTTTTTTTGCATAATTTCTTGTGGGGTGTATCCTAAGGCTTCTATAGGTTCAAAAACTTGTCCTGCGGCTAAACCTAATATTTCCAATCTTTCCCTTAAGTTCATATTTTTAAAATCGTCAGAAATAACTACTAAGTCAATATCACTATCTTCGCGCGGGTTACCTTTGGCATATGAACCAAAGAGAATAATTTTATCAGAATTAATATTAAATTTCCTTAATTCTTGTTTAAATCTTTCTATTATTTTTTTAATGTCTTGTGCTTTTTTAAGCATTCATGAATCTCCTTAGTTTTAGAAAGATATTCTTCTGCCACGCTTTTAGGATAGGCTTCCAAAATTTTTGAAAAGTCTTCAGGGTATCTGGTAACTATGCTGGCATTATTTATTTTAGCAATAAAATTAAATAATTCAGGGGGTAGTTGTATATTCCCTAATTTAAGAAGATAAATCAGATTATGACTTTTAGGAGAAATCTTTTGGGTAATTTCAGTTGATATTGCTTTTAACATTTTCTCCAGAGAAAGATGACACATAAATATTACATAAATATATCTTCTCGATTTAAGCATGAATTCAGCTGTATTTAAATCATATTCTGCAGATTTAATAAAATTGTTAGTATCTTTTCGCATTTTTTACTCTTTTTTTGATATATTTAGGCATTTTTGTTTTTAAGTAATCTTATGTTTTTGTTTTGGTATTTGCATTATATCATAAATATAAAGAAAATTACTAAAAAATCGATTAAAGTAAAATCCATTTTAAATAGGGACACATCCCATTTTCTTCTCTGGTATGTGATTTGATTTGAAAGAAATAACTAATTATTGACTTACATGGAGATGCATATGAATAATTTATATACTGCTATTACAAAAAAAGATGGAAATTGGTGGATTGGTGGAAATGGTAAACTAAAATGTACCTGCATATTCCGGTAACATCCGGACACTGTTTCCGGTAACATCCGGACAGCGTTTCGGAATTATCCGGACAGCATAACGGCATATCCGGACACCTTGTCGAATCATTAAATAAAAGGTACTCTTTAA
>Ga0268279_1000495_pt1 | contig 24923 bp, 26 predicted proteins | sample saktaG_6_FD_190142 | JGI IMG/M metagenome (GOLD analysis project Ga0268279, IMG submission 190142) | Saline water microbial communities from Sakinaw Lake, British Columbia, Canada - sak_2010_1_5_80m | ecosystem: Environmental > Aquatic > Non-marine Saline and Alkaline > Saline ...
TTGTAGCACAAATCCCCCCAAAAGTAAAATTCGGCGAGCCTGAATGTAAATTTCTCTAATTGAAAATTTTAGATAGGATTTCTTGAAAAAGTTCCGTGCGGTCAATATTGGCAATGTGCGTGAAATATTCGTCTTGCATTTTATAGATAACAATCAAAGAGATAAGCGCGACTCTGTGTTTTACAAAATACGCAAAAGCCGCCGCCTCATTAAATTTTTTGAAAAATATAGTTGTGGTATAAATTAAAAACAGCGGCTCCAAAAAATTAGGAAAATAGAAAAACCACCGTTCGTCGCGCGTGACTAAAAATAGAATTTGGCCAATGCTACGAAAAGCAAACAGGCCATAGATCCATTTTCTGATTTGCCATTTTGCCCGCCAGGCGCAAACCGCCATAGCAACATAGGTGCACCAATCGGCGATTTTGTCTATCAGTTGGTAGTTTGTGTCCGCTAATCCCGCGGGAATTAAAATATCGCCGTCAATTGAATCCAGCACAAAATTAGCCCACCCGGCGGCAAACGGAAAGAAAACGATGCCCACCGGCAACGCGAATTTGAGTAATATCACCGCCCCAATTATCAAAAGATTAATCATTGAATTTATTGCCAAAAATTACATAAGCCCGACGTATCGGCAACTTCCCTTTTGGCGCAATCCGCGAAAGATTCCATATGTTCCAAATGACCGCCCGGAAACGCGTATTCGCCTTGGCCATGCGATCCCTTTCTTTTCCCAAGCAAAACCTTGCCATCTTTAAAAATCATCACCCCCATGCCAACTTTCGGCTTGTTTTCCTATTTCATGGTTTTCATGATTTTACCCGCGACATCCTTCGCCAATTTATTCTATTTCTTCCAAAATGGCTTTGATGTTCTTTTTTAATTCCGGCAAGTCTTCCTTTATCGTTTTCCAAACTTTTTCAAAATTCAATCCAAAATAATCATGTGTTAAAACATCCCTCATCCCGCAAATATCTTTCCATGGAATTTCTTCGTGATCTTTTTTAAAATCAGCGGCAATATTTTTTGCCGCTTCGCCAATAATTTCAATTCTTCTGACCGCCGCGTCCTGCGTCGCGCCATTCTTACGAAAGTCATCCTTGGACATACCGCCAACATAAAGGTCAACCCTCTGGATGGATTCCAATATATCTCTTACAAAAGCTTTTTGGCTTCTTTTAATCATAATATCGGAATTTGCTCTTTCAATATCTCGTCTTTCAATAACGGATGGAGCAAATGGTATTCCACTAAATCAACTTTTTTGCCAACATTTTCCTCTAAATCAACTTTCAGGCCTCCCATACCAAACAGGGTCATTTCGTCGGGCAATTCCACCAATAAATCAATATCGCTGCTCTTTTTTTGCTCGCCGCGAGCGTAAGAACCAAAAATCGCGGCCTTGGTCACGCCTCTTTTTTCCAGAACCGATTTGATTTTTTTAACCATTTGCTTGTCCATAATTTTAAAATACCACAAATCCCGCAGTTTTCAACCAAAATCACCGAGCAAATTAATCTCCGGTTTTTACCGCTTTTTTAATTTATATCTTAAACGAACAAAAACTATAGAATATCGTAATACTGTGTTTTGGTTTTCAAGCTATTGATTGCCAATTCACAGGCTCTAAATAGCGGCTGGGGTAATTTATCAAGTTTATACCAATTCCATGATTCTGACTTTTCCGGCTCCAAAATTTTCGGCTCCCTGTTTGCCCAATCGGCAATCAAGCCGATATGCACATAGTGCTTGGGCGCATATTCGGTTAAATTGGCCAAAAACTGGAATTTGATGTTTTTAATCCCAATACCGCATTCTTCGGCAACTTCCCTTTTGGCGCAATCCGCAAATGATTCCATATATTCCAAATGCCCGCCCGGAAACGCGTATTCGCCTTGGCCATGCGATCCCTTTCTTTTCCCAAGCAAAACCTTGCCATCTTTAAAAATCATCACCCCCACGCCAACTTTCGGTTTGTTCGGCCTCTTCATAATTTTGCCCTTATTTGGTTATACTTTTTGCCGCTACCGTCCGCCTTCGCCAAGGCTTCGGACAGACTTCGCTCACCGCGCGGATAATTCGGTTTATCGGCCATGACAATGTTTATATTTCACCGGACGGCCATCAGACTTTTTCGCTCCGCAGGGACAGGGATCGTTGCGATTCACATTATCGTATTTGGCCGCGGGTTTTTGGGATCGGGGTTGCGCCATGGATGATACGGCATTTTTATTTATGGAAACATTGAGCAAGTTTTGCAAGATATTGCCCTCCACGGTGTCCAACAAAACGCGAAACTGCTTGTTGGCTTCGCTTTTATATTCCACCAAAGGATCCTGCTGGCCAAAAGCGCGCAAACGCGTTGCGTCGCGCACGTTATCCATCAATTCCAAATGCTCCTGCCAAAAAAAGTCAATCGTTCGCAAGGCGATAAACCGGCCGGCTTGCAACATTGCCTCCCGTCCGTTTTCATCCTCGCGTTTTTGGTATTGCTCGCCAACATTGCCTTTTCGCGCCAGATCCAAAACGTAGGCGGCAAAATCATCATCGCTTTTTTCCAAAATATCGTTGCGTTTTTTATAGATCACTTCACGCTGCTTGTTCAAAACGCTGTCATAATCCAGCAAATGTTTGCGAATGTCAAAATTAGCGCCTTCAATCTTGATTTGCGCCTCCTCAATCCGTTTGGAAACCATTCCCGACTCAATGGGCATATCATCGGGAACCTTGAGCATATCCATAAGTTTTTTCATGGCATCGCCGGCGAATATCCGCGCCAGATCATCCTCGGTGGAAATAAAAAACTGCGTTGTCCCCGGGTCGCCCTGGCGGCCGCCGCGGCCGCGCAATTGATTGTCAATCCGCCGCGCCTCGTGGCGCTCGGTGCCGACAATAAACAACCCGCCCGCTTCGCGGACTTTGTTCGCTTCATTTTCATCGGGCGGATTGCCGCCCAGAATAATATCCACGCCGCGTCCGGCCATATTTGTGGCAATGGTCACCGCCCCCGATCTTCCGGCTTGCGCAATAATTTCACCCTCCCTTTCATGGTTTTTGGCATTGAGAATTTCGTGGGGCACGCCTTCCCGTTCCAACAATTTGCCCAAATACTCGTTTTTTTCCACCGATCGGGTACCCACCAGCACCGGCTGGCCCGCCTTGTGCCGCGCCTCAATCTCGGCCACCACGGCTTTGAATTTGCCGGCCTCGGTTTTATAAATACGATCAGGCAAATCAGCGCGACACAACACCCGATTGGTGGGTATGGGCACGCAATCCAGAGTGTAAACTTTGTCAAATTCCTCGGCCGAAGTCATCGCCGTACCGGTCATTCCCGCCAATTTTTCATACATTCTGAAAAGATTTTGGAAAGTGATTGACGCCAGCGTGAGCGATTCGGGCTGGACGGCAACACCCTCCTTGGCTTCAATCGCTTGATGCAACCCTCCCGACCAGCGCCGCCCGGGCATCAAACGACCGGTAAATTCATCAATGATCACAATTTGGCCATCCTTAACCACATAGTCGCGGTCAAGCCGGTAAAGCGCCTGCGCGCGCAAGGCTTGTTCCAGGTGATGTAAATATTTGATCCCCTTTTCTTCATATATATTGTCCGTTCCCATAATCCGCTCCACCTTGGCAATACCCGCCTCGGTCAAAGTGGCGGCACGATCTTTTTCATCAATTTTGTAATCAGCGTCGGGATCCAAACGCGGAATAATGCGAGCAAAATCCTGATACCATTTTGAACTCTCCTCGTCAGGCGCCGAAATAATCAACGGCGTGCGCGCCTCATCAATCAAAATGGAATCCACTTCGTCAACAATGGCATAATTGAACTTTCTCTGGACCTTGTCCTCCAAGCGATAAGCCATATTGTCGCGCAAATAATCAAACCCGAATTCATTGTTAGTGCCATAGGTGATGTCGGCCGCGTAGGCTTCCTTGCGCGAACATGGCCGTAAAAAATCTTGCGACACGCGAAATGATCCCAAACTGTCGCGCTGAGCGTCTTGCGACTCCTGGGCTTTTTTGTAATCAGGGTCATACAAAAACGACTGATCATGATTAACGCATCCGGTTGACAGTCCCAGCGCGCGATAAACCTGCCCCATCCAAACGCAATCACGGCGCGCTAAATAATCGTTCACAGTCACCAAGTGCACCCCCTTGCCTTCCAGCGCGTTTAGATACACCGGGCAAGTGGCGGTAAGAGTCTTGCCTTCGCCGGTTTTCATTTCCGCGATCTTTCCCTGATGCAAAACAATGCCGCCCATAAGTTGAACATCAAAATGGCGCTGGCCCAAATTGCGGCGCGCGGCCTCGCGGACAAGCGCGAACGCTTCGGGCAACAAATCATCCAAAAGCGCGGATTTTGCCAACCGCTCCCTGAATTCTTCGGTTTTGCCCCGCAGTTGACCATCGCTCAAGTCTTGAAAATCTTTTTCCAATCCATTGATCGCGGCCACTGAAGGCTGTAATTTTTTAAAATAGTTTTTGTTTTCGTCACCGAAAATCTTGGTCAAAAAGGACATATTATATAATAATTCCAAAATTTCTAATTTCTAATTTCAAAATAAATTCCATAATTTTAAAATTTTCAATTTTTAACATTTATTCAGAAATTTGTCATTAGGAATTTGTCATTTCAACGATTTCCATTGTAGTCCAATTTCAAAAAAAAGAAAGGGTTAACCCCCCTTCTTCGCCCGCCGCCATCCATTGTTATTATTTGCGGGTTTTGTCAAGCATTTTTTCTTTGAAATCCGTGATCTGGCGTTGGAGATCATCACGCGCCGCGACGATCGCTTTTTCCAAATCATCAGCGCTAACGCCCGCACGAATTTTACCGCCGGGAAAAGTTATCAGAACCTCGGCCCGAAAAATATCCCCATGGCGCTGATTAGTAGTAGTTTTTCCAATCTCCGCATCAACCTCAATGGACGATTTCAAGCCGGGCGCATCGGCAACTTGAAAAACATCAAAATATCTTTCCAAGGAAGAAATTTTTTCTTCGGCAAACTCGCGCAACGCCGGCGTTAATTCAAAATTCTTGGTTTTGATGATAATATTCATAAAATTTTTGGTACGTATTAAAATTAGATTATTGCGCTATGCCATATTACTATATTACAAAATTTAAAATTAGAATATTGCAAAAATAGAACTATCCTAACACAACAGAGGGATATTCTTTTGAAATATTCCTCTGTTGTCGGCAACGCTTTAATTAACGATTGCAAACTTTCTTCTTGCTTTTGCGCGCCTTGATTTTGTTTTCCTTTGAAGGACGCGCTTTCTTTTGTTTGGGAACAACAACCATATTTTTTTAATTAAAGCTCAAGGCCTCTGTGTGAAATTTTCCTCCCGCTTGGCGCAAATTACTTCTTCTTTTTTGCGCCGCCTTTCTTGGCGACTTTCTTTTTCGGAGCGGCTTTCTTCTTTGTCGCCGGCTTTTTCTTTTTTGCTACCATGATTTTTTATTGTTATTCTTAAAAAACTTTTTTTGATCTTTCGACCGTTTAAAAATTTTGCCCGCTAAATTTTTGTCAAAAAAATTTTCGCGACATTCATTAATTTTATTTTTTCACGCCAGCAAACTTTGTCAAGTGTGGATAACTCAAAATAATTTAAAGTGCGAAAATCAAAATTGAAAACCATCAAATTTCAAAATTTTCTATTTTTTGTTTTTTGATTTTTTTTGATTTTTTTATTTCACAATCTCTATTTCTTCTTTTAACTCGGTGCCGAATTTTTCTTTGGCCGCAATTTTAATTCGCGCGATTAATTCCAAAACATCGGCCGCCGTGGCCCCGCCGCGATTAACAATAAAATTGGCGTGTTTTTCCGAGATTTGCGCCCCGCCGATAATTTTTCCTTTCAAGCCGCAATCTTCTATGATTTTGCCCGCGAAAAATCCGGGCGGGTTTGCGAACACCGATCCGGCTGACGGATATTCCAGCGGCTGGCCGGTGGCTTTTTTGGCCAGATATTCATCCGTAAGCCTTTTTATTTCTTCTTTTTTCCCTTTGGCCAGCGTGATCTGAACCGAAACAACCACCAAGTTCTTATTGCGTTTAAAAGCGCTCTCCCGATAAGAAAAACCGCAATCGGATTTATTAAAAATTCTTTTGATAATCTTTTGCGGCAAAATTTCCAACACGTTAACTTGGCGAACGCTTTCGGAAATGTCTTGATGAAACGCGCCGGCATTGCCGCGGATCGCGCCGCCGACAGTTCCCGGAATTCCCGCGGCCCATTCCATTCCGGTCAAAGAATTTTCGCGCGCGAATTTCGCCAGCGCGGCCAGCGGCATTCCGGCGCCAACAGAAAGCAAAGCTTGGCTTTCATTTTCTTTGGCGATTTCAATAAAATTATTTTCCATTTTTAAAACCAACCCGCCAAAACCGCGGTCGGAAAAAAGAACATTGCTTCCGCCGCCCAGCACGAAAAAAGAAAAATTCTTTTCGCGCGCGGTTTCCAGCCCGGTAATTATTTCATCGGTATCTTTTGCCGAAAACAAAACTCTCGCCGGTCCGCCGATTCCATAGGTGCAATAATTATTAAGCGATTCGTTTTGCTTGATAAAGCTCATAATAATTTCAAAGTTTAAATCCCAATTATTCTATCAAAACCGCGAACGCGAGTCAAAAAATCGCCGAGGCTATTTTTTGGTATTGGCAATTTTTTCTTGTATTTTTTTGATTTCTTCAAGCACTTTTTGCGCCTTCGCGCTTTTCGGATATAAATCATATGCCTGTTGCGCCAAAGATTCAGCATCATCCGCGCGCAATTGATAAAGCCGGGTTTGCGCCAAATGCCAATAAGACAATTGGTTGTTGGGCGCAAGTTGTATGGCTTTTTGCAAGGCATTTTCAGCGTCAGCAAGTTTGCTTTTGTCAAAAAGCGACCATTTGTTATAAATCTCCCCGAGCTTCAACCATGATTTGAAATCAAGCGGTGATTCAACAACGCTTTTTTGCAACTGGCCGGCAATAAATTCAAACTCCGCGTTGATTTGTTGTCTATCGATCTGCGCAATCGTGCCTTCAACCTCCAAAGCCTCTAGCCACATACGGGAAAAAAACAGCCTTGCTTGAAATCTTCCCACCGGCGAAGCCTCAATACTTTTTTGATAAAAATCAAGACGCGCCGGCGAACCGAAAGGATTGTTTTCTTTTTCGGAAATGACCTTGCCTTCAGAAGAACGGATAATCGTTTTTTGGGCTGTTTGCAACACATAACGATCAGCCCCCCAAGGCCCAATAACAAAATTGAAAAAACAAATTATCGCAACGATAAAAATCGTGATTGCCGGAAAATTTCTAAAAGGAGTCAATTGCGCCGGATTACCGGCACGCTCGCTTTTGGGATTCTCGCAAAACGCGGCAAAACCCAGGCAGGAAAAAAACATCAAGTGGCTTGCGGTCATATCAAACACGGTGAGATTTTGCAAAAAATATGCCGCCAATAAGGACGTAAAAACACCCGCTTCGGCAAAACCGAATTTGTTTTGAAAATACCCCTTCCACAAAACAAAAATCGCCGCGGCAAACATTCCCAAATAAGCCAAAAAGCCCAATGCCCCAACTTCAGCCAGAAGATCAAAAACTATATTGTGCGCCCGATCAAACCAAATTTCACCGCCGCATTCATGCGAGCCCAGGCACGGATTATAATGCCGCGCGAACACCAAATCAAAATTCTCCGGCCCCCATCCCAACAACGGCCGCTCCAAAAATCCTTTCCAAGCAATTTCCCAAACGACCAAGCGGCCATACACCGTTCCTTTGCCAAAACGATCAACCATTGATTGATAAACCGGATTACCCGCGCGAGTCGCCATAAAAACAAAAACGAATGAAGCAACTGTCGCAAACGCAAGCAATCCCCGCCCGATAATTTTGGCAATAGTTTTTTTGCTTGTCGCCAAGCGCAATGTCGTCAATAAAATCATTCCGGCCAAAAACGCGATCTTGGCCGCGCGCGCGCCGCGACCGAAAATATCACGCGCCAGATCAATCCGTGAAAAATCAAAATTCGCGTTGATAAGATTGGCCCATGTTTGGGTGCCTTCAAGCATTAAAAAAAATGACAAAATCAAAAACGAAATTCCCGAAAAAATTTTGACAATTTTATTCTCTGCTTTCCAATATCGTATCAGCAAATATAGCGCGATGAAAATATTAAACAGCAAATAAGCGCCCAAAAAGGAATCATTACCAATAAATCCCCCGCTTCGCGACGCGGCATTTTGATTCAAAAGTGCCTCAACGCCAACAATTGTCGCAGTTACAACGCTTGCGGAAAAAAACTTTATCCAATCGCGTTTTTCAAACACTGTCGCAACCACAACAAAAAAAGCAGTCAAATGACAAAACATCAACAGCCCGCCCATTCTTTCAAAATTAGACCAAAAACTGTTTGCAAAATTTGCACCGAAAACCGCGCTGGCAAAAAGAACCGCCAAAAAAAGCATTACCGAAAAAACGACCGGATTTTTGAAATCCGGCCGATATTGCTTGAATTTTAGCGCAAGAGCCGCCCAAGCAAAAAAGGTAATTTCCGCGGCGGCCATAAAATAAACTCCCTTGAGCCCCGTATAGGGAAAATAATAATCAGTATTGACAATAAACGACGTCAACAACGCCATAAAGGCGGCACCTTTAATTATGTTGAGCGGTAATTTTGCGTTCATCAAATTTTTTCGTGTTATTCCACCATTCCGCGATCAAAACCACGAAAATTCCGACAAACAACCCTAACACCGCCGCCAAAACCGCATTGAGAAGCGGCCTCGGGCTCACCGGCTTTTCGGAAGCTAACGGTTCTCGGATTACTTCGGTCATTTTGCTTTGGTTAATGGTTGTTTGCAAAGAATTGATAAACGCTTCGCTGGAATTGATTTGCTGATATGTGTTTTCTATTTCCTGAATTTTATTCTCAAATTGTTCTTTGTTGTCAAAAAGCGCAAATTGGGTTCCGGCATCCCGGCTCGTAATCGGCAACGTCTGCAAAACAGCTACCCTGCCTTCAACAGCATTTTTTTCCCGCTCAAGCGACTGGATTTTGTTTTGCAACCGCTCAATATTCTTTTCTTCAATCTTTATTCTGGTTTCGGATTTTTTTTTCACCACTTCCAATTTTTGCGCGTGATCAGCTAAAATCAGCGCGCTGATCGCTTGAAAAATTTTTTTGGCCTCATCAACCTGAGAAGAGCGCGTGGAAATAAAAACTGTGTTAGTGTCCTTTAAATTTTCAACTTTAATTTTGGGATAGTCCTGCTCGCTGATTTTTAGTTCTTGGCGAACAATGTTGCCATAAACGTCTTTTTCAATTTTTTCCTGAAGCTGAACCGAACTTTCAATCGCCTCATTTGTTTCAGGAGTAACAATCACGCCTATTTCCAAAGCGGTTTTGATTTCATACGCCTTGGGCAAAGTAACACTAATCACCAAAGCGCCGATTACCGCCGCCAAAACAATACCAAAAATCGTTTTTTTTCGGCGCATCAAAACTTCCGCTAATTCGCGCAAATCAATTTCGTCACTATCAAAGCACGGTCCGTCGTTTATACTTGTTCTGTTGTCCATAAATTAATTTTTCAGATTAAGCTTATTTTTCAAACTACCATCAATTTAACGAAAAAACAATTGCGCGGTTTTCAAGAGAATGGAGATGTCCAGCAAAAAAGAACGGTTTTTGATGTAATATAAATCATACTCAAACTTTTCTCGCGCCTCATCAACCGAAGCAGATGCCTTGTAATTAATTTGCGCCCAGCCGGTAAACCCCGGACGCACCAAATAGCGATAGCGATACAACGGAATCTTTTTTTCATAATCAACCGCCAGTTTTTCCCATTCCGGCCGCGGCCCGACAAAGCTGATATCGCCTCTCAAAATGTTGATCAATTGGGGAAATTCATCAATATGCGTTTTTCTCAACATCTTACCCGCGCGCGTAATCTGCTCGTCGTCGTTCACCCGCCATACCGAATATTGATTGTCGGAAGCATACATTGAACGGAATTTATAAAAATTAAAAACTTTGCCGTTTTTCCCTTTTCTTTTTTGAACATAAAGCACTGGGCCGGGAGAATCAACCTTGATCGCCAGATACACGAACGGAAAAATAATTACCGCAAAAACCAAACCGATTGCCGCAAAAAAAATATCAAAAATCCTCTTTGCGTTAACATAGTTTTTCCTCAAAGTAAACGGCGCGATTTCCATAAACCACAACTTGTCAATCAAATTAAGGGGCACCTTTCCGGTAAGCTCTTCATAAAAACTCGGCAAGCCGATTACTTTGGTATTTATGCCCGCCCCGGAAAACATTTCGGGAAGATCCGCTCTGCCTGCCGGAGTGGCAAAAACAACCATCCCTATTCTACGATCTCTTACGGCACCAATAAAATCGCTTTCTCTAACAAAAACATCCGCGCCGCAAATTTTTTCCAAAGCATTGGGGCGAAAAACCGCCACGATTTTGTAGCCCGCCGGCAACAAATACTTTCGCGCCAGCTCTTCCATTTCCGGACACCACCCGGCCACCGCGATACGCTTTTCCAATCGCCGAGAGACCGCGAAACGACTCGCCAAAACCACGCGCGCGAAAACAAACAACGAAAACAAGCATACGTCGCCGAAAAGTATTCTTTTGGGCGCGATCAGCGAATGCAAATTCAGATAAAAATAGACCGCGCCGGTGGAAAACGCCAAGAGCGCGAAGAGCGCCGCATTCTTGCCCAGCAGAACAAAACCTTTTGGGCGCGAAAAATCATAAAAATCAAAAGCATATAATAAAACCAGCCAAACCGCGTGGATAATAATGAAATGAAAGAAAAATTCCCGGCTCTGCGGCCCGGGAAAAACTGAAAAATCGCCATAGCGAAAAGCCAACACCAAAAACAGCGCCGCGTACATCAAAACAATATCGGCAAGCGGCAAAACAAAATTTAACAATATTTTTTTATTCATTTTTCCATTTCCAGCGATTCAATATAAGGCAAGAATAATTCAACTCTTTTTAAACCCCCATCGTCCGTTAAAAACGGCTTTACGTCTTTGGCCATTGCCTTGAAATCAAAGCTGGCGGTTTTGGATAACAATATTTTTTTAAGATCGCTTCCGTTTTTCACATCCAATTTGGCGTTCAGATATTCATAATTCGGCGTTGTTCGCGATAAAAGGAAAACAATGTCGTAAAAATCACGCCCCTTGACCCGCTTGCGATTTACCGCGGCATATATTTTTTGCGACAAAATAATATCAACAGGCGTTGCGTATATTTGAGTGAACACGTCAAATTTGTTTATATTCTTCAATTCCTTGCCGTAAGTAAAATTATGCGGCGCGGTGTCCACCTGGATTACGATTTTTTCTCCGCGCAGATCGGATAATTTATTGTCAAAAAGAATTTCGGGCAGTTTTATATAACAACGATACGCTCCCTTGAAAACATTTTTTATCTGAACATTACACCCTTGTTTCACCAAAGCCACGCGTATTTCATCGGAAAGACCGGTGAATTCTTCTTCCGAAAGATCAAAATTATCAAAATTCAAATCTTCCGAAAAACGGACGCTCCCGTAAACAATGCGCAACGCGGTGCCACCCAAAAAAGACATTTTTTGCCCCGCTTTGGAATTAAAAACAATTTCCAGTATTTTATACTGCAAATATTCGCGCAGGATATTGCGTTTGAATTTTCTTTCCGCTTGGGAATAATATTCTTCTATTTGAGATAAATTAAGCATTGAAATACTTGATAAATTTTCCGGCGCGAACGGTCAAGGCTTTGCTGTTGAAAGCCGCCAAATACTTTTTCCATTTTTCCATATCCGCCTCTTCTTTAAATTCATCGTAGTTAAATCTCATCTCGTGAAAATCTTCGCTACTTTTAAGATCGGGGGTTAAATAAAGATAATCAAGCAGTGTTTTCTCGATTTCCGCGATCGCGTAGCAACAATCCCCTTGCCGGCGCAATTTATAACCGAACATTAATTCCGGCTTGATATGTTTATAGGAAAAATTTCCTATTTCGGTTTCAAAGGAAACAGTTTTGCGCGAAGTAACGCAGGTTGTTTCATAAACCATCTCCGGAATTAAATTATATTGCGACAAACCCATTTCCAGCGACACATATGACGGCGCGTAAATCTTGTTGGCGATCAAAAACAAGCCGGCTTCGTTAATATCAAAATCAGAAAAAATATACCACCCCTTGCGAACTTTTTTAATATAATTTTTCTTTTGCCATTCATTTAACCTTCTCAAATCAAAATCAGGATCGTTTTTACGAATATCGGTTAAACTGAAAATCTTAAATCGCTTTAATTTTTCCTTAAATTCTATAAATTGCATTATTTCGCTTGATTATATTTCCGCAATATGTGTTTTTTAACATATTCCGGAAACATATTATCATATTACCGCCTCCGTCCCCTTCCGTCAATTGACGCAATTTTTACAATCCGACAAAATTTCCGTAGTTTTCTTTGGAAATCATTTTAACTTCGGCATCGGGATAAGCGCGCGAGAAAGCTATCGGCGTTTTCCCCGGCCGCGGGCGCCATTTAAATTCAAATCCGGACAAACTCCCTTGGCAATCTTCTATTAAATCGATTTCTTGTCTTTGCAGTGTGCGCCAAAAATACAAATTGGCATCGCGCCCGATATTGCGGTTGCGCTTTATCCGTTCGCTGATCATAAAATTCTCCCAAAGAGCGCCCGCGTCCTGACGCAAAGAAAGCGGATTTAAATTGTTGATCAGCGCGTTGCGTATCCCATTGTCAAAAAAATAAATTTTGCGGGTGCGTTTCAATTCGTTGCGCGCATTACGCGAAAACGGAGGCAAGCGAAAAATGATAAACGCCTGTTCAAGAATTCTGATATAATTGGCAACCGTTACTTTATCGGTTCCGACCAGCGAAGCAATCTCGCTGTAAATTACCTGTCCGCCGATTTGCAAAGCCAGCGCCTGCAGCAATCTCTCCAAAATTTCGGGATTCTTGATTTTTTGGTATTGCAAAACATCTTTAAAAACGTAGCTCTTGGCAAGCTCTTTAATTGATTCCGATTTTGCTTGATCGCTTTCGAAAACCACGTCTGGATACATACCGAAAATCATTCTGTTTTCCAGCATTCGGTTAATCTCAATTTTGGAATAAGCGTCTTTTAATTCTCCCAAAGAAAACGGATAAAGATAAAATTCAATCTTGCGGCCGGTAAGCGGCTCGACAATTTCGTTTGACAAATCAAACGACGACGATCCGGTGGCGATAATTTGGGTTTGAGGATAATTATCGGCTAAAAGTTTCAACGTCAACCCAATGTTTTTTACCCGCTGGGCTTCGTCTATAACGACCAATTCGCTGTCGCCTAAAAATGATTTTAATTCGGTGGAGGTTTTCCCTGTAAGATTTTCGCGCACGTCCGGTTCGTCGCAATTGAAATAAGCGGTTTTTATTTTTGTTTGATTTTGCAAAATAGTCTTGACCAAAGTGGTTTTACCGACTTGCCGCGCGCCGTAAATTACGACAATTTTGCCCTTAAAAAGGGCTTTTTCCGCTTTTGACTGAATTTCCCGCTTAATTATCATATAATTAGGATATTACTATATACTAATTATATATGAATTAGTATATTAGTCAAACCTTTCCCCTAATTTTGCTGTTATATTTCCGTAATATGTGTTTTTTAACATATTCCGGAAACATATCACTATTTTACCGCCTCCACCCTCTTCCGCCAATCCGCGCAATTTCAGCGATCTTGGATAACCGTTTTCATAATGAATTAGGATAGTGCAATGACCAAATTATATATTAATTAGTATATTTGCAACCAAAATTCATTTTGCCACCGGTTTTTTTGAGCCGATGGTCTTTTCTTTGGCGATAAGATTGCACGCGAATTTCAGCGAAAACGCAACCCAAATCCCCGCGTAAAATAGCGCGTTGGCGAAGATATTGCTTTGCTTGGCCAAATAACGGCGATAAAAAACGCAAGCTCCTTTGTGAAAATACCACAGATTACGCCAAGCGTGCAACTGCGCGCCGCCCGCGCCGCCATAGTGCGTAATCTCGGCCTGCGGCACATAATATATTTTAGATCCAAAACTTTGGACCCTAAAACACAAATCCGTATCGTCCCAATACATAACGTAGCTTTCGTCCATTCCTTTGGTTTTTTCCAAAATATCGCGCCGAAAAATCATCGCCGCGCCGCTCAACTGATCAACTTCGCATACTTGATCGTCAGGTTTGTCCAAGCAAAAATAACCGCCAGAAATTTTTTTCCATTTTAGAGATTTCGGAAATAGTTTCCACAATCCCGAATAATAAAAAAATGAATTTCTAAAAGTCGGCCAGCCGCGCTTGCATTGCCTTTGCATCGTGCCGTCGGGATTTAACACCAGCGGCCCGCAAGCGCCCGCGTTCGGATGCGAGTCCAAAAACTCAACCAATTTAACAATATTTCCATCCAAAATCACAGTGTCGGGATTTAAATAAAAAACATACTCCCCTTTTGCCAACGGCAACGCGCGGTTATTGGCCGCGGCAAAGCCAAGATTTTTTCCATTTTCAAGAAGCCGCACCCGCGGAAATTCTTTTTTAATCATTTCGATACTCCCGTCGGTCGATCCATTATCCGAAACGATTACCTCAAAATCAATGTTCTTAACCTTATCAAAAACCGACACCAAACACTTCTTTAAAATATCCTTTGCGTTGTAATTAACAATAATAATAGATAATTTCATAACTTTGCTTTAATTCTTGATTTAAAACAACTTTTTTCCATTATTTTCTCAAGATACTCGTTTTTCACCCTGCGTTTTTCCTGAATAATTTTTCGTTTAGTCATGGTTTTTCTAAAATTCGTCAAAAATGATATTTTGGCTCTGCAAAAATCCCAGCCTCTGCCCTTGATTGAAAAATAAACCAATGCCGCGAAATTGTAAACCAAATGCGAGAAAAAATATTTGCGTATCAGTTCGGCAGGCATATTTTTAAAATATACGTACTCTAAATTTCTTTGACCGTAATAAACTTGAGTTTTACTGGTCTTTCCGATCGTGACGCTTACTTTGTGCAAAACAACCGCTTTGGGAACATACAAGCATTCATATCCCGCTAACTGCGCCCGAAAACTCAAATCGCTGTCTTCGAATCCCAAGAAAAAATCATCGTCAAGCAAACCAATATCGTCAAGCATTGATTTGCGGTAAAGAGCCGCGCCAGCGCACGCGCCAAAAACTTTTTCTTTAATATTGTATTTATCCGCCTTTTGGCGGCATCCCCTTTTTAATGGCGCACCGCACCGCGAATAACTATCGCCGGCGGTATCTATTTTTTCTATATCAGAATAAAAAATCATTTTTGAGGCGCAAAATCCGACTTTCGAATCGCTTGTTATTCCATCATATAATTCTTTAAGCCAATCAGTCGAAACTTTCGTATCGTTGTTCAACAAAGCGATATATTCCCCTTGCGCGATTTTAATTCCTTCGTTGTTTCCGCGCGCAAATCCGACATTTTCGGGCAATGCCAATATTTTTACTTCGGAAAAATTTTGTTTTACAAATTCCACCGACCCGTCGGCTGACCCGTTATCAACCAAAATCGTTTCAAAATCATTGAAGCTTTGTTCACGCAAAGCGTTAAGACATTCTTCAATAAATTTTTTTCCGTTCCAATTAAGCACGATAACGCTAATTTTTTTCATATTTTACTTTTCCAAGAAAAAACAATCCATCACGACAATAAAGATCCACAATTAAATAAACAAGGGCAAAAAACCAACTTGTGGGTAAGGCAAAAGAATTCGCAAAAAAAACAAGAATTAGATCATGTACTACTAATCCGTATATAAGAATTTTAAAAATCGTTGGACGAGATCTTAGACTTAAATAAAACATATTCACCAAAAGTCCCAAGATAAACGGCCCAAGAATAATTCCAAATAATCCATAATCAACATAATAGGTCCTTAAGTATGTGCCTACATTAAATCCCCCTGATCCTATATTATATTCAACATTGAAATTATTTTTCAAAAAAGTGAACGCCAATAACGGCAAAAAAGTTGCGCTACCATAATAAAAATTATCTCGCTCTTTGATCTCTATTTGTAAATTGTTAAAATTTGTCGCGATGTATGTATATGGCAAAAAAAGAAACGAAAGATTATCTGGTATTTCTATCGTCGGTTTTCCTATTTCTTTAACATAGGTAATATTTGAAGAACTTGCCCTTATAAAACCAGTAATGGTTGCTAATATTAAAATTGCTATAATAAAAAGGCCGATTAATTTTGTAATATTAATTTTCTTTTTAAGATAATTTTCTATAACAAATATCCCCGTAAAAACAAATATCAAATAATTAGTTCCCAACATTGACAAAAGTACAAATAGCGATATCGCCAATATTAGATTAAATAATTTTTTGTTTTTAAATAAGAACAAGTTTTTGCATAAATAAGCCAAACCACAGACAACGATCAGCAACACCGTTAAATAATGTACATATTGAACTCCAAAATTCATATAACTACTAATTTTAGCTTTTGCAAAGAGCGGTATCCCATTATTCTTGTAAACTTCAAAAAAATAAGCCGACATAGCCAGTGCAAAAAGTACCAAAATAGTTTTTTTCAAGCGGGTAAATGAATAATGGTTAATTGGTATTTTCAATTCGCTAAAAGATTTTGCCCTTCTAAATACTAATTGAACAATCAATGCCCCCGCCAAGAAACAAAAAGAACTGGTTAAAACAACAAACCATGTTTCTTGCGTCCATGCTTCTTGTATCCCTGAAAGCATAAGTTGTGAAATTGCAACGCTCGAAAACCATACTATACCAAAAATACCTATTGGATTTAAAATATCCCGATAACAAAAATAAGATACTAAAAAAATACAAACAGCCGTAGCAATAAATAGTGTAAAAAATAAAATCTCCATTTTAGCTAGTGATTATCGGTATCAATTTTCATATTCCCCGCCTTACCCATTTCTCCCTTAATTCCATCAATAGTCGCCGATATAATCGCATTATTATTTTTTATGTTTATTCGAAATATTGATAGCAACTTCGCAAGCAGAAACCTTAAGAGATAAATCAACATCGCAATAACTTTATTAATCCGATTGTTAACAAATTTATTCAAGAAAATCCACTTATTTCTATGACAGTAATATGTGTTGAATGGCGACTTTTCGCCGCCGGTAGCAGTGCTTACTTTATGGTATATTGCTGCATACGGCGTTATCTTCATATTAAATTTTTTTCCAACACGATATGAAAAATCCCAGTCTTCAACCGTTAAAAAATAATCCTCGCTTAATAAACCTATTTTTTCAAAAACTTTAGTTTTAATAAGCATTAAGCATCCAGTAATAAAATTTGTATTTCGAACATCTGAAAATTCTTTGGTATCGTGCGGCGCTCTTAAAGCCAGCAGATTAATCCGGCCGCCGCCGTACCAAAGCCTATCGCGTTGATAATAATAGTATATTTTCCCACCGATCATTCCTATTTTATCATTTTGTTCTCCAACTTTTACCAATTCATCCAAAAAATTCGGTTCGACTACGGTATCGTTATTCAAAAGTAAAACGTATTTGCTTTTTCCCTCTTTCAAAACCCGCCTAATACCGACGTTATTTCCGCCGGCAAAACCGAGATTTTTCTTTGTTTTAATGGTTCTAATATAACCGCCGTATTTTTTTTGCAGCAAATCTGCCTCGTCTTTTCCGGAAGCATTATCGACCACGACTATTTCGTAGTTGGAATAAGTGATTTTTTTAAGCGAATCCAAACACTCAATCGTATCTTTCAACCCATTCCAATTTAAAATTATTATTGAAACCTTGGGGCAATATTTTTGCATTATTCCAAATTTTTTATTGATTCCAAAATAAGATCTGTCGTTTTCTTAGATTTCTCCATCAACATAGGTACTTTTATTTCAAGCCTATTTTTAATAGAGTTATAGTTATTTTCTATATATTCAAATTTATCAATAATTTTTTCACTACTTATTTCTTCAACCCTTATCATTAATTCTCTTAGTTCTAATTCATTTAAAAATCCTTCCATCTTATGTTCATAAGGAATAGAAATAAATGGAGTCCTTCCCTTTACGGCAAAAAGCACCGAATGAGACCTCATGCCAATAACAGAAAACAATCTTGAAACAACCATTTGTATTCCAAAAGAATCTATATTGAGAGGTAGAATATAAATTTTTTCATCATTGATTTTCTGAATTTTACAAAGTAGATCTTTTTCAATCTTTTCATAATCCTTATTAAATATTTGAGGGATAAGAAGTATTCTATAATCCTTTTTCACCAGATATTGTGATACTTTTACCAATGAATTTATTATCATTTCCTGTAACTCAACATTGCTCACATATTTTGAATGCCACCTTAGATCTGTAATTGTCACTCCGACTACTCTTTCTTTATTAACCATATCCCATATCTTGGAGAACTCTCGCTGTCCTTTATATTTGTTAACATAATTTTCGGGTATCTTATTTTGCAGGACTGAGTCAAAAGTAACATAGCAATTTAACCCCATCTGTTCTTTTAAATAATCTGCCGAAATTTGTTCTCTGATAACTATAAGTTTTGCTTTTTTTAAAATTAATTTTCTTATCAAATTTTTTATTTTTCCATTAAAGGGACCGATAGATGGAGCATAAAAAAATAACGGCTTTTTATTGCATATCTCTATCACAAATAATCTATATAAATATAAAAGATCGAAGCTCCTGCCCCCATAAAGGTCTCCTATACTTGGGCCACCATGAGCATGGATAACTAAATCTGATTCCTTAACCGCTTTCAAGAAAGCTCTTCCTCGTTTAGTCAAGGAAAATCTTCCGAATGTAATTACATTCAAAAAAGCATCTATGTAATACATTCTTTTAGAAGGAAAATCGGGAATCAATTCTATTTCTTCATAAGGAAAATAATTTATCTCTTCGCTCATTATCATTATTCTTATTTTTTCTATAGGCAGCTTTTCCTTTAAAGAATCTACCATTGCCCTAATAGCTGCCTCATCCCCTCTGTTATTCCAATGAGCATGAACAATCAAAATATTGTATTTTTTCATATTTTTTATTTTAAAATAATTTGTTTTATTAAATAAAAATCATCTATCCGAAAACCTTTAAGGACAAATAAAAGCAAAAAATAAATTACAGCGGAAGCAAAAACAACGGGGAAAAAGCTATCGCCTTTAATGATATAAGTTAAAGACCCCATTAGTAAGGCAGCCAACAATATTCTAATCATTTCTTTAGGAAAAGGATTAATTTTCAGGTGAAAATATAGGTAAGAAACGGTTAAGCAAAGAACTGCTATCTGCGATAATAATACTGCAATACTAGCCCCAATATAAGAAAACTTTGGAACCAAGGCTATATTTAAAAAGATATTTAATATTAAACTAGTTCCTATAATATAAATTGATATCTTTTGTTTGTTTATTGCAATCAAAAAATAATTAATAATAGTCGTAACAAAAGACAACGCCGATACCCATATCAAAATTTTTAAAGCTAAAACCGCTTGCAAAAAATTTTCGCCCCAAAGCAAAAAAATAATTTTATGAGCAACAACCGTTGTGCCAACTGCTATCGGCAAAGCAATGATACACATATATTGAATAGACTTTATTAAAGTTTTTTTTAAGTTTTTTAATGAAAATTTATGAAAATACGACATAACGGGAAAAACAGCCAAAACAAACATTCCTGGGATAAATTTTATAGCTTCTACCAATTTATAGCTGGCGCTATATATCCCAACTGCTTCATCACCTTTGATAAAAGAAATCATAACTGTATTAACGCTAAAATAAACAATGATCAAAACGTTGATTAATCCAATGGGAATCGATAATCTAATTAAATCTTTCCAAAAATCAAAATCTATTATAAATTTTATTTTTATCAGCAATTTCTTTTTCGCTAAAAAAAACGACTTCGTCTTTTTCTTTTTTCGGATTATACACAACAAATGGAACAGGACTATTTCCGTGAATTTTTAAATCGCTATAAGTATAATGATCCGGCAAAAAAACTATTGTATAATTAATGTTGGAATAAAAATTTTTCATATGCCGCAAGATTGGGCCAACAATTTTTTTATCTATTAATTCAATTGATTTGATTTTATTATTAATATTACCTTGATGCGATTCCTCGTCCGGAGCATTAATATGAATCAACACAAAATCGTTTTTCTTAATTTTATGAATAGCATTTTCGAGCTTTTTCCCGTAATCAGTATCAATATAACCCGTAGCCGTAGAGATATGGTCAAAATCCATGCTTGACGCGGCGGCAATTCCTTTTAAAAAATCGGAGCCACAAACAATCGCTCCCCTCATATTATTTTTTTCAAAAAAAGAAGGAAGTTCGGGCGCTAAAGATGCGCTCCATACCCATAACATATCCGCACTAGAATTAAATTTGATATTTATTTTTTTTAAAACATCTATTGAATCCCGCATAAAATCGTTAAGAAATTTAGCGGCTTTTACTCCTTGTGGCGTTATTCCTTTTACCAAAATATTTTTTATAGGATTATTTATTTCATTATGTGGCTCACAACAAACAATTTCTTCGGGAGATATCTCCAACCCCTTCGAAATTAAAATATTCCTATAACTTTGTCCGTAATATAATTCCAGTTTGCCTTTATATTTATCTCGGATTAAATTTTTATAGCTTTCAATTATTTTCGACGCCTGCTTATCGGAAATCATTGAAGATGTAAAATCCGATATTCTCTTGTCGGAACTCAAAGAAATAAGGTTACATCTAAAGGCGATATCTCCTTTTTCTATCTTGATATCTTGAGCAAGAGCCTCAAAAGACGCTCTTCCGTAAGGATAATATTCCGCAGGATTATACCCTAAAATACCTAAATGAGCGACTACGCTTCCGACAGGAAGATTTGTAAAACTGGTTTCAAGCATACCAGAACACCCCTCTTTTGCCAAAAAATCAATATTATTCTTATTGGCAACCTCCAGCGGGGTTCTATTGCCCAATTCTCACAACCGATTGTCGCATACTCCATCTCCGACAATAAAAACTGTTTTCTTTTCACTTTTGAATTTCTCTTCAGCCAACCTTAAATCATAAAAATCATCTATTTCAACCCATTTGCAACCATTAATATCGCAAATATGAATCGGATATTCTTTGAGATGTTTTTTCAGAATAAGATCGTAATAAACATTCGTGTTTTTGTTATTGATTTCCTCGTCAAGCCATTTCGATAAATTGACGCTTAAGCTTTCACTAATTTTTACTATTCCAACCGATTTAAAAAAATTTGCTTGCACACTATGCTTTTTTTCTCTCACGATTTCTAAATCTATTATCCTTTTTTCGCTATTTGCAATTAGTTTGCAACCATCCATGTTTTCGGAAAACACGTCAACAACCCAATAAGATTGCAAGCCGTCCATATTAACAACCGCATTGATAATATTTTCTTCAAAAAAACAATCGCCCTCTATCAAGACAAATCCCCCCTTAAAATAGTTTCTCGCCAACCACAAAGAATATGCGTTATTGGTACAATGATACAAATCGTTATATACATATTCAATTTTTAAATTGCCAAATTTATTTCCTATTTTTTGACGAATATTTTCGCATAAATATCCAACAACCAACACCACATTGCTAAAATTTTTTTTATCTAAAACCTTTAGAGTATTCAGCAAAATAGGAACTCCATTTACCTCCGTTAAACACTTAGGCATATTATTTGTAAAAGGTTTTAATCTGCTTCCGGTCCCCGCAGCTAAAATAATTGCTTTCATAACTCTTTATTTTATGTTTTTATTGTTCATTTTCAAAAAAACAGCAACGAAATAACGCAAAATGTATCCCCCCGCGTAAAACAATAAGATGTATTGGGAGAGTCTGAAAATTACCCCAACTATCACAAGCATAACCACGATAGTGTCGTAAAAGACATTATTTGATATTTTTAATACGATTGATTTGATTCTTCCGTTTACTCTATCAGACTTCAAAAAAGATTCTTGTAAATTTTCATCTATATCTTTGGCATAGCAAGAAGACAATTTAAAAAACGCGAAAAAGATTATCGTGATCATTCCAGTAATCAAAACAATTGGATTGTGATACAATGCATATCCAAACAATTTACAATCACCATTAAATATCCCCAGAGATAAGCCTAAAAAAGTAGAAGCAAAAACAATATCGTTTGCCACAAAATCTAAGAATTTGCCTTTTCGAGAAAAAATTTTTTTATATCTTGCAACTTCCCCATCCACCAAATCAAAAACCAAAAATAAATACAAAAATAATGATCCCATTAAAGCATGAATATAATTTCCCGTGGCCAAAAATACTCCGCCAACGATTCCGTTAACGATCATCAAAAAGGTGATTTGATTGGGGGTAATAGAAGTCTTGGAAAAAAGCCAAGTGAAATAAATAGAAAATTTATTGAGTATTTTTTCGCTACACCGGCAATCGTAAGAATTTTTTCGACATTTTTTTTCCAATTCTTTTAATGAAATATTGTTTTCCATAATATCTTAAATTATATTAAAGTTAATTTTTTGAAATTTTGGTAATAATAATAATACCCAAAAGCAAGAACTATTTCCGTCAATATCGCCATAACAACAGCTCCGTAAATTCCAACCGTATAAATGAAAATGATATTTCCTATAACACTTACCAAGACAGCGAGAAATTGTATCTTCATAACTTTCTTTTGCAGATTAACAGAATACAAGGCTATGCTAATGATTTGCTTGACAAAGCCAAAAAATACAGCAACAGATAGAAACTGGAGAATAACAACAGAAGCGGAATATTGCGATCCGTAAATAATTTTTATAATCAAGGGAGCAAGCAAAGCGATAAGCAAGCTGGAAACCGATGCTAGAAAAATAAAGATCTTGAATAATTTCTTGAAATTTGCAACCAATCTTTGTTTATTTTCTGAAAATAACTGGGAAAAATAAGGATATATTGAACTTGTTAAATATTGCGGAAGTAAAAAAAACAAGAAAATGAAATTATACGCCGCGCTGAAAATACCTACCGCATAGTCGCCTTTCATCATGGACAAAAATACTACACCAGACTTGCAATAAACAGCGGTAAGAAAAACCCCGAAAGCAAAAGGCCAAACTTCTTTTAATGTATTTTTATATGACCCCAAATTCAATGAAATCGCTAAAGACGGCAAATAATTACGCAAAAATATCAAAGAAAATAAAACTCCTATAATCGAAGAAGCGATATAAGCATAACTTATATTTAAAATTGATTCATAATTTGATACAAAAACAAAAACAATCAAAATTAGCAGGCTTAAACTTTGTAAAACTTGACAAATAGCTTCATATTGCATCTTTTGATTGGCTCGAAAAATAGACTGGAAAAAAATGGAGAAAGTATTAATAATGACATAAATCCCCAAAAAATAAACTAACGCCACTATCTCCCGCCCTTTCCCCAAAAAATGAATTGCCAGAACAATTAATCCTAAATTAACCAATCCTAAAATCAATTTTATTATTAATGCATTATGAATATATTCAGTGATTTTAGATTTATCCCGAGATATTTTTTGCACAGCCAAAAAGCCAAAACCAAAATCGCTCAAAACAGCAAAAATGACTGCAAAATTCAATGCAAAATTCCACTGCCCGTAGACAAGGGGACCGAAATAACGCGCCAACCAAACAACAATTAAAAAATTTATACCTTTTTGGAGCATTCCCGTAAAGCTTAACCAAAAAGCATTTTTTACGATTGTTTGTTTGGTGGTTCTGTTATCAAAAAGGAATGATTTTATACTCAAAGGTATCGGGATTTTGGGGGTCATAGATGTTGTTTTGGGCACTTACCAGATAAATCGTTTTTTCTCCTTTGTTGATCACTGCGTGGGCGATTTCGGGATATATGGTTACTCTTTGGGGTTTTGCCGGCGACAGTGCGATGGTTTTTCTTTCTTTAGTTTTTATATCTTCCAAAACGATTTCTGCTTGGCCACCGATAACAAAAAACCATTCAATCCTTTTTTTGTGGTAGTGTCCACCGCGAAAATTGCCGGGTTCGATCGTGGCAACATATATTTGTTGAATCGCTTGATCCGATTCCAGTTCGTCGGCTTTTAACATTTCGGCCAGCCAGCCGCGCGGATCGCTGTGTACCGCAAGATCGGCGATTTTATATTTTACAGATTCAGCCATTTTGGGTTTTTTAGTGTCCATTCAACGGTTTTCTTAATGGAATGTTCCAAGTCAACTGGCGGTTTCCAACCCATTGAAGCTATTTTTTGTCCGTCCAAAGCGTAGCGCTTGTCGTGGCCGGGCCGGGCGGTGTGATAATCCACCCATTCGATTTGATCTTTGGGCAGGTCTTTGCCGCTAATCGCTTGCGACACCCAATCGGCGATTTCCGACACCGTGCGTTCCTCGCCCACGATATGATAAAATTGCTCCTTCTCTCCCCGATCCAGCAAAAACATTACCCCATCGGCAACGTTGCGCGCGTGAATCCAGCAACGCGACGACTGATCGTTTTCTCCTTTGCCGTGCAACATCACTTTTTGTCCGTTTTGAACGGAGCGAATAATTTTGGGCAAGAACTTTTCCGGATGCTGACGTTCACCGATGATATTCATCGAGCGCGTGGTAAAAATCGGCAAGCCAAACGCGTGCGCGAATGAAAACGCAATCATTTCCTCACCGGCCTTGGCCGCCGAATAGGGGTTGGAAGGTTTAAAACGGTCATCCTCTTTGTAATAAACGCCTTCGGGCGCGGCGCCGAAAACTTCGTCAGTTGAAAATATCACAGTGCGGCATTGCGGCTGGTTGT
>Ga0268279_1000499_pt1 | contig 24822 bp, 25 predicted proteins | sample saktaG_6_FD_190142 | JGI IMG/M metagenome (GOLD analysis project Ga0268279, IMG submission 190142) | Saline water microbial communities from Sakinaw Lake, British Columbia, Canada - sak_2010_1_5_80m | ecosystem: Environmental > Aquatic > Non-marine Saline and Alkaline > Saline ...
AGATAGTCCTTCAGTTTTTTAGCCACTATAGGTCCCTGGTCAAGAACAACTGCCCTGGCAGAAACCTGCCTTTCAAAATTCTTATGCAAGATAGGATAATGCGTACAAGCGAGGAGTATCGTATCGATTTCACCGTCCTGATCGAACAGCTCACCAAGATACTTTGAAATGATCATATCGGTTCCTTCCCAATCCAGTTCACCCGCTTCTATGATAGGCACCAGAAGCGGGCAGGCCTGCTGAAAAACCTCAATAGAAGGTTCCAGATCCTTAATTTCTTCTATATAAATACGGGAAGTGACAACACCCTCCGTGGCCAGTATGCCAACTTTACGACAGCCCCTTTCAACGATCTCCTCGGCTGCAGGACGGATGACACCAAGGACTCTTCTGCCGGGATATTTTTCGGGTAAGAATTCCTGCTGAATTCTCCTGAGGGCTTTGGAGGATGCCGTATTGCAGGCAATAATAATTAAAGGGCATCCTTGTTTGAAAAGAAAATCTACTGCCTGTCTTGTAAACTCGTATACGATTTCCTGGGACCGATTACCATATGGAACCCGTGCATTATCACCAAGATACAGATAATCATAGTCGGGGAGAAGTTCTACAACACTTTTTAATACTGTCAATCCGCCAAAACCTGAATCAAAAAAACCTATCATAAAATTATCCTCTTCCTCTGCCTGTAAGTTTTTCGTACACAGAAACTATAAAAATTGCAAAGAGAAAAATCCTTGCTATAATTTTTTTAATCCAATAAAACTACATAAAAATTTCCACCATGTATAAAGATTGATTGACAGTTTCGTAAAAAGTCCGAATTTCTGTCGTTTTGTCATTCCCGACCTGATCGGGAATCCATAACTGCGTGTAATTACTGGATTCCCGCTTTCGCGGGAATGACATATTAGCGAGTTTTTGACTTTTTACGAAACCATCAAGATTAGCACAGGGAGCGAACGTTGATCGTCAGGATAATAAGCAGCGCCATACTCGGCACAGAATCCTATCTAGTGGATGTTGAAGTCGATACATCGTCAGGACTCCCCCACTTTTCGACAGTCGGATTGCCTGATGTGGCCGTAAAAGAAAGTAAGGACCGTATAAAATCTGCCATAAAGAATTCAGGCTACCGCTTTCCGAAAAACAGGGTAACCGTTAATCTTGCACCTGCAGATATCAGAAAAGAAGGTACGAGTTTCGATCTTCCCATCGCTACAGGCATCCTGGCTGCAGAGGATATCATCGACAGGAAAAAACTTCACGATTACATGATCATTGGTGAACTTTCGTTGGACGGGAGAATAAAAGGAGTCCATGGCGCGCTTTCTGCAGCTCTTCAAACAAAAAAAATGGGGCTCAAGGGAATTGTCGTTCCACGGGATAATGCCACCGAGGCTGCCATGGTGGAAGCTGTCGATGTAATTGCCGTTGATTACCTGCATCATGTAGTAGAATTTTTTAACGACGCAAAAGAGATTAAACCGACCACTGTCGATGTGTCTGAACTGTTCAGCGAGAGCCTCCTTTACAACTATGATTTCAGTGAAGTAAGCGGTCAGGATCAGGCAAAAAGGGCTTTAGTGGTCGCTGCCGCCGGTGGGCATAATATCATAATGGTAGGACCACCGGGCTCCGGCAAAACAATGCTTGCACGAAGACTACTGACGATACTCCCCGATCCTGTCTTCGAAGAGGCTATTGAAACGACTAAGATTTTTTCGGTGGCGGGACTTTTGGAAAAGAAAGAGGCAATCGTCGCAGCGAGACCATTTCGCGCACCTCATCACTCAATCTCTGACGCCGGTCTTGTAGGAGGAGGACACAATCCAAGACCGGGAGAAATCAGCCTTGCCAAGGTCGGAATGTGTTAATAACAGCTTGTCTAATTTGATTTTTTTCGTAAATTTAAGCATTTTTGAATCACCTGCCAAAATCCACTAAAAACAATTTTGTGTTTCCTGTCGTCTAAATAACTGAAAGCTCATTGACACATATCGGCATTTCCTATAAAATACTTAATAAATGTTGTCAAGTTCTTTATTTAAGGAAGGACTCTTGTGGAAAAGAAAAGGCGTATATCTGTAACGAATGTCCCAAACATGAGGACATTTGCAGATATGGTTGAATACCTGAAGGGTAAATTTCGGGTTGAAACAGATGCTATGGTTGCGGATTTGCTGAAATTTAAGAGCAAGGCAGAAATTACTATCAGAAAGAACAACAACAAAATACCGTTGGAAAGAATGCTTATTCTGTGCGGTGAAAAAAATATCTCCCCGGACGAACTGCTCTTTGGAAGGCCACCCGATTACTCCGTCTTCGGACAGTTTGAAAGAGAAGATATTGCAAAAAGACTCGTGTGGGCGTTGGCAAAGCTCGAAAAGGAAAACCCTGATTATTACCGCAAGCTTTACCGGGAAGTGATCGGTGAGGTGGACTGGATCAACACGCAGAAAAAAAGCGAGATGTCTGAAAGGCTGGTAGCAGATAAAAGCGTTTTGCTTAAACATAACAGGGAAAAGATGATCAACGTGATGCTCTTTTTCGCTTCAAATACGGAAAAATGCGAAATAATGAAACTCATGAAGCTAATGTATTTTCTTGATTTCCTGCACTTCAGGGGAACGGGAAGATCCGTTACCGGATTAAATTATTTCGCGTGGAAACAGGGACCGGTTACTGTAGATCTGTATGCAGAACTGTCGGATAACCCCGGGCCTGATTTGATGGAGGCAATTAAAGTAGAAAAGACCGGGGAAATCCAAAAGATCATCCCTCAAAAGAAACTAGATTACTCTATATTCAGCAAACGTGAGATTCGTCTGATGGAAGAACTGTCTGATCATTTTAAAAAAGCAGAGGCCAAAGAAATAACTGAAAAATATCACCTGCCAAAGGAGCCCTGGTTTAAAACATTTACCACCAAAGGCGAAGGTAAACTGATAAGGTATATGATAGCGATAGACGGGAAACATGGGCTTACGATGCGTGAGATTATAGAACGGCAGGAAGAAATGAGAGAAATGTATAAGAGCTTCGGTATAAGCTGGGAAACAGCGCCCTCAGATAGCGGTGACCTGTTCAATCCCTCGGCAGATTAAAAAACATTTCTATTCTATACCCAATTCTCAATACGTAATCCCGGAATCCTTTCAAATTCCCGGATATTATTTGTCACCAGCATTGCAGAAATACTTCTCGCATGAGAAGCTATAAGCATATCCATTCATCCATGATCATGCCGTTTTCTTCTAAAAATACCGCTATTTGTCCATAGTGGAAGGCCGCATTCCAATCAAATGAGATAATTTCCAGTGGCACAAGGAAAGCGCTCATCGAAGCATAAGGCATCTCCGTTCTGTTCATCAAAATACCCCCTTTTTGTTTTTTCTTTGATCGAAACATGTGGGATTCCCCGACTGTCCCCTATAACCACTTAATGATATTATACAATTTAATGAATACGACCAGTAATAGTATTTTGTTATAGTGATATTAAATAACAGCCTGATTAATAATATTAGTCTTGACTATGTTTGCATATTATATTATATAAATGTGCATTAATTAAATAATCAAACCTCTGGTGTGAGCATCCTGATTTTGGAGGGATGCTATTACTGTGATGTAGTGAGCGTTTCATTTTTCTTTCATCGTTTTCCTTTCTTTGCGCCCTCGCCGGCATACCGAGGGTTGAAGAACGTATGCCGCTTATCACATATCTATCAAGGAGGCTTGTTTATGGACAATTCTATGGTTGAATCTATTGCGGACTTTGTGCTGAGGAATTTTAACAATTTACCGGTTTACGCTGAAATTCACGGTAAGAAGAAGGCATTTAAAACGATTAACGATGCCTTGAGAACGATTAAGCCTGACGTGGTGTCATCTCTCGTTCTGAAGGATAAAGAACATAATGTGCTCGGAGAAATTCATATAGGAGGGATTTAAAGTACATGCCGGAAATGTTCCGAGGGAATAAATGTTAAGAATTCTCAGAAAAATCAAAACAATGTCTTTGCGGTTCAGGTTCTGCCGTACCTTCTAAACGAAAAGCAGCTAAGAGCTGCATAAAGGAGGTTAAAAATAGTTACAGCAATCTATATCCGTGTATCCACCGAAGAACAGGCGGAAAAGGGGTTCTCGGTGGATAACCAGATAGAAAAACTCACCCATACTGCTACAGATCAGGGATGGAAATATAAAATATTCGATGATCGGGGATATTCCGGGGCAAAGTTCGACAGACCGGAACTTCAAAAAATGTTCAGTCTGGTTAAAAATAAACAGATTGAACGGGTGCTTATCTGGAAAATTGACAGGTTGAGCCGTAAACTCAGCCACCTGCTCAATATCCTCGAACTATTTGAAGCTAACGATGTTGAACTGATCTCTGTCAGCGAAAATTTTGATATCAATACGCCTGTAGGAAAACTCCTGCTCGGCATGCTGGGCAGCGTTGCAGAGTTTGAGCGGGATTCTATCATTCAAAGAATCAAAGCAATTAAAAATACGCGAAAACGTGTCAAAAGACTTCCTCTGGGGAACCCGCCCTATGGACTCGTGATGGATAAAAACAGGGGCATGCTGGTGCAGGATAACGGGCTGGGATGCGAACTGATCAGAAGAATATTTGACTTGGCAAATGACGGTATTGGCGCCATGCGAATTGCCGAATATCTCAACAATAACGGGTTCAAAACCAAGCTGAATAGACGCTTCGATTCGTCAACGGTCGGACGAATGCTCAACAATCCCACGTATGCCGGAATGATCGAGATTGATGGAAATCTGGAAAAAGGAAATATCGAGCCGATTATTGATTTTGATGCATACATGAAGGTTCAGGGGGCCATGCAGAGACGTCGATATCAGAACAGATCGCCTGCCTCAAAACACCTGCTTACCGGCTTATTGAAATGCTCTGTCTGTGGAAGCGGCCTCGTCAGCTCGGGACATTACGCAGAGGGAAAGAGATTCTACAGGTGCGGACGAAAAGCGGGTGAAGGCATGTCAGCATGTACTCTGAAATCGCTTCATGCCGATAAAATCGAAACGGATATCACGTCTAAACTGGTTGATGTTGTGCTGAAAGATAGAGACAGCATCCTCGAAGAAATGTTCAAGAAGGAAAAAGAATATAACCGGAAGGCAAAGGAAACTAAGGAAAATATTAAGAGATTAGAATCCTCGATAAGAAGGGATGAAAATAGCATCAATACATATTTTGAGATGTTTGAAACGGATTTCATTGACAAGGAAGATCTCAAGAAACGTATCGATACCGTGAAAGAAAACATAAAGACGCAAGGTACCGAACTATTCGATCTGAAATTGAGCCTTGTCGACTTGAATCCGCTTGAAATGCGCAGGCGGTACGAGGCGGCATTGAACAGCTTCCAGCTTGTATTTGAGTTAGCTGATCTCAGGGAAAGGAGGAATCTGTTTAAGATCATTGTGAACAGGATTGACGCATACGATGACCATCTGGATGTTTACCTGAAGTCCGGATACTCGTTCAGGGTGGATTATGAACGGAAAAAGAAAAGGTTTACGAGAACCCTGAACGATTGGGAAATCAATACACTCAAGGGTATTGATAATAAAAAAGCGAAGGCTGTTGTCATGGCCTGTGAAGGTATGGCTCCGGCAAAGATCGCTCATGCCCTCAATGTTGATATCAGCAAGGTGACATGGACGTTAAAAACGGTGAATAAAAAAGGAATAGCCACTTGCTTTGAGGATTTCAGGGATAATCAGTCCGCTCCGTTTGAAGAATTCCTGTTCAAGAATATTGATTCTTTCAGATATCTGTCGTTCAGAAATATCATGAAGGGGTTGGAAAAAGCAGGGTTTTCTCCATCGTATGGCCAGCTTAAGAATTTCTGGTATCGGAACTTTAAAAGTAAAACGTGAAAGGAGTAATTGGGTTTATGCGGTCAACGCTTAATGTTTCACTGAACAAAATTACACAGGACCAAGGCATTTATCCCCGGTTTAACACGGATTATGTAAGGGTATATTTATTTACCGAGCTTATGGAAATTGGTGAAAAGTTTCCGCCCGTGAAGGTTGTAAGAAACGGTGATTTTTATGTCCTTCTCGATGGAAATCATAGGCTGGAAGCAAGCAAAAGACTGTGTAAAGAAAAGATCGCCGCGGATGTTTTTGACATACCGGAGAGGCTGTGGAGATTAGCAGCCGCGAGGTTCAATGGAAAATCCTCCATGCCGCTCAAAGGTGATGAATTAAAAAGGGTTATTGAAAACGCGTGGACGATCGATAAGATACGGGATACGTACGAAATCGCAAAGGAACTCGGATGCTCAGACAGATATGTGAGGAAGGTGCTGAAACCGATCAGAGATCAGGAAAGGAAAGAACTCGAGAACAAGATCAGGAGGATGGGGGATAAGGGGGTATCGAAGAAAGAAGCAGCAGATAAGCTGGATCTTTCAAGAGCGACCCTCTATCGGATTGAAAAAAAGAGCACAAATTCTCAGAACGAAACCGCTCCGATGTTTCAAAACGGAACTGTTCCAAAACGGGCATCTCTTGCCCCGCTTGAGTTTCCGGCAGGAGATCGGGACAACAAGATAGATGGAGAATGCGGAAAAATAACTGTGTCATCTCAGACGGAAAACGCAACAAATGCAATATTGTCTCAAAATGGGGGTGTTCAATTGATGAACGCCGGAAATAATGGGGACGGTTTCAACAGTGAAACCCTCCCTCAACAACCGGATAATGAAAAGATGAAGGCAGAAAACATAGCCGTTGAAGCTGAACCGGAAACGGCAGGTAATTCTGTCGATGAAGATACCGATGAACCGTTCCCTGAAGGGGCACTCGAAGATCCTGATTATCCCAATTGTATTGACTGGGAGCCGGGACAAAAAGAAACGCACAGGGCGTTTGATATGATCTACGAAAACTGGAGCATAGACAGGATCGTCAGAAAACTCGATGTTTCAGAAAAGTGGGTCAGGAATACCGCTCTTGCCCTGCTGGCTATTTATCATTACGGCCGGGAGAAGTACACCGTGGAGGAAATTGCCGAGAAATTCAAGATGGACAGGGTTAGAGTCGAGTACATCGTATGGCTGAATACGCACTTTACCGCCCTTCCGCCAGATAGAAAAACACTGGCAATATGGCTCGATAAATACTCCCCGAATTATCAGGATTCCGAATATCTCGAACTTATGCGAAGGGAAAAGATATACCTGAAGTGTGCTGAGGAAGGGGAAAAACCACCCTGGGAATATCAGGAGGGAATGCCCGAACCTTTTTCCGAGGTTCCCCGGGAAATCGCAGATAAATTCTACAATACTGTTGACTTTGTTAGCCAGGTTGCGGAATTGGTTTCGTTAGGCTTATTCCAGGAAGAGAGTGTCGAAAAGGATTTGTTGAGTAAATTTAACCTGTTGCTAATCGCAATGAATAAACTCAGGGATAATATGCAGAACAAGGATTATTCCACGAGGTGTAGCGAGGATGCTATGAGGCTGAAAGCGTATAATTATATTCACAAGGGAGATTATAGAGAAGCCATAGCTTAAACATACCCTTGATTCAAGCCAAATTATCCTATTTTTGTTATCTGATAAAATGCAATATATTTGGTTTTGGAAATTTGACCACATTAAGGCCCCCACAGGGGGCTTTTTTTGTTTTCCTCTGCCAACCTGAACCGCTATTGTCAAAAAAATCTGATCCTGCCAAAGCGGTCTGCGCAAACATAGAAGCATGTTTTGCTTGACCGCAGGTGGGATCATTCCTGCTATACAACATATCAATTGCCTGACGGAAAACAGATGAAGGATAACCCGATAGATGACATCAAAATGACTTTGGTAGATTTGTGGAACAAATAAATGAGGGGAAAAGGGACAAGCAGCGCAAACACAGAGGCGTGTTTTGCTTGCTTGCAAAAAAAAACGGAAAAATATTTTTTTCCCGCTCCCTATTATTAACTTAGTTTTAAACAAATTAACAAATAACAAAAACAAAAACAAAGTATTTATCCTATATAGTATAAATTATACTAATTGCACATTTCGTGCCAGCTTTCCCAGACGCTATTTCATCAAAGGGACCTAAAGGACACCTAATGGGATCTTTAAGGCCCTTTAGGTCCCCTTTAGGCCCCCTTAGGAACCTTCCAATGTTTTTTCAATTTTCCGACCTTCCTATTACCTTTCCAAAGACGTTCAGGAGGTCAAAAGTGGAGAATAATATATTCAGGATAGGGGTTGATGCTGGTTATGGGGACGTAAAAACCGCCGTAAACTTCAATGAAAGGACAGAGTATTTTAAGTTTCCAACGGCAGTTGCATACGCAAAAAACGGACTTGTCCTTGGTGGGTTCGGCACTGAAAATGCGATTAGGGATTATGAGTATAACGGCAGAAAGTACAGGGTTGGACACTCCGCTCTCAAATGTTCCGATTTATTTTATACGAGGGACATAAATTTTCTTCTCACTTATGTGCCACTTCTGATTTATGCCTCACTGGAACGAGTAGCAGACACATATTCAATCGAATCCGATGAGTTGATGGTCGCTGCCAAACAACTGTGTGTTGGGCTTCCCCTGGCCTATTGGGAGGAGTACGAGTCCAAATTTGCGGATATGCTTACGGACTTTCAGGTTGCGGGACGTCATGTCCATTTTGATGCCGTGGAAGTTCTTGCCCAAGGGCAGGGAGTTCTTGTTGATTTTGTTATTAATGATGCCTGGCATGAGGATGAAGAAAGGGCAAACAGCGATATTGTCATAGTCGATATCGGATTTAATACCATTGATGTCCTCTGCGTTGAGGAAGGGACATGCAGCAAGGAATGGTCTGATATGATCGAGGGGGGAGGCATTTGCAGAATATGCGACAGCGTTAACAGCAACCTTCAGAAGTCGAGGATATATCTGCCCGAGCAGGCTGTTAAGGATGTCCTGATGAAGAAAAAACTTACCATTTACGGTCAAAACAGAGACTTTTCCAGTGTAATCAGAAATGCTTCCGAGGCTTACACAGACAAACTTGAGCAGGAAATCAGATCAAGGTGGTCCAGCTTTTTGCAAAGGGCCGATAAACTTATCATAGCCGGAGGCGGAGCATATTATCTGTCTGAATTTAACGGGTATCCACCCGACTTTATTTGTGTTCCGAACGACCCTGAATACAGTAACGCAAGAGGGTTCTTGAAATATCTGACAGGATTGGAAAAATAAATGACAGGGAGAATATATAAATTCCGTACCCGTTCTCCTAAAGTCATTGCCTTGCTTGACAGGCTTCCCAGAGGTTTCCGAACCCCTGTAATTGAAGTTGCACTGATCTTATACACGGCATCCAGCGAAGGAGAAATTTTCCTTAACCAGCTGGCATCTGAAGACAAAACCGGGCCAGATTCAGCCAGGAAAAGACAGGGAACAAACACTCCCGCCAAAAAGAACAGGCAGGAGGGGGAAAAAACAGGCACGGTCAAACAAAATAGCTTTTTAACAAAATTCAAAGGAGATTTTATTAAATGAAAACGTACAATTACTTAATATTTCTATTGATTGTGTTCATCGCTGCAACGTGTTTCTCCCCGTCGGCTTTTGCAGGGAATGTATGCAAAACGGTGGATATTGATTTTATGCGCCGCCATCTTAATATTCCGCAACACACATTAATTGCTTCAAAGGTTCCCGTTAACGGTCTCTGCCAGGTTATTTTAAATATCGACGGCCGTTATTTCACCGCCTACGCCTCCGATGACAACTATGTGATTCTCGGCAAGATGTATTCAAATCAGGCTATCCAGGATAGCGGGGAATTAAGCCGCCTTCAAAGATCTAATTTTGCAAAGGTAAAGCCTGAACTGGATAAGTGTGTTGCCATTAATTACAAACCAAGGGCTAATGTTGAAAACGTGGTCTATATGGTTACTGATCCACTCTGCCCGTACTGCAATACGGCCACCGGAAAAATAAAGAAGTTTGCCGATAATCACAACATTGAACTGAAGATAGCTTTTTTCAGTGTGCATGGGACGGCAGGTGATAAGAAGGCAGTTGAAGCCGTGTGCAGAAACTTCACCCTTTCCGAGTATATGCAAGATGATTGGAAGAAAGGTGATGGTGAAAAGTATCAGTGCGAAAAAGGCAAGACCCTGATTAAAAAAACCCGTCCCCTTGCCCGGGATCTCCATATTCAGGGTGTCCCGACTTTTTTCCTGCAGGATGGAACACAGGTTGTAGGCGCTAATATGACACGCCTTGAAAAAGCATTGAGAAAGTAACAGTATGCAACTTATGCAACCAATGAAAATTGTTTTTATATTTCTGGTCTTCTTGATACCCGTTGTGTTCTCTCAGGCAACGGTTCATGCGTATTGCTTTGAAAAGGCGGGAAGATATTACGACATATCTCCTACACTTCTCAAGGCGATATCGCTCGTGGAAAGCAACTACAAGCCTGATGCCGTTCATCGCAACATGGACGGTTCTGTTGATTACTGCCATATGCAGGTTAACTCCTATTGGAAAAAACATCTGTCCTATAAATGGCAATATCTTTCCGATCCCTGTTACTGCACAATGGTCGGGGCATGGATACTCCGACAGTGCATTGACCGGTACGGGTACAACTGGAATGCCGTTGCCTGCTACCATACAGGAAAATCACCAACAGAACTTAAACTCCCCAAGAAGCGGCGGGCGATCAATTATGTCAGAAAAATTCAACATGCCCTCTCAAATATTGAATAGCGAGGCCTTAATATGCGTTTTTTATACCGCTTCATTGTTTTTATTACCCTGCCCTCCTGCCTTTTGACCGGCTGTTGCCATTTGTGCGAATGCCGCAAACAGGAACCTCTTCCCATTGTAAATACGGCGGTTCAGGAAAAGCATGATCTCCCCTCTTCTCTGTATACGGTCAGCGATAAATACACATATAAACACGGAAATAATGTTAACGGTACTGTACGTGAAACGTTTCTGGTAATTGATACTTCAAACGTTGATCCACCACCCGTCAGGTCAAAGCCAAAAACATTCGTCAATGTTCCCGTTTCCCGCTTTCACAGGCACAAATCCAAACATAACACCATCATATATTTTGACCTGAATTCGTATCGGATAAGAAAAACGGAGATTGAGAAGCTTGAGAATTTTGCCCGGCAACAAAATGGGGAAAATGTTTCCGTGACAGGTTATACGTGCTGGAAGGGGACCCAAAAACACAATGATATTATTGCCATGAAAAGGGCGCGCTCTGTTGCCGAGTATCTCAAAAAAATGGGAGTTGTTGTCAGGTCTGTTACCGGGAAAGGCAAAAGCCGCTATAAATCCAGAACAAACATAGCACTGAACAGAAGAGTGGTAATTATGTCATGTACAAAAAAATCATTTTAGGTTCGATACTTATTATCTTCGCCCTTGCCGTGTTTGCGGGACTTTTTTGTGAGGATTATGTGCGAAAATATTATCCAGAGTTTACATCCATCAACTTCGCCAGCCTAATCATTATCCTGATCGGATGTCTGTATGCTTTCGTTCGGAGAAATATGATTGTTCCTGTTATGTTTGTTATCATTGCGTGCGCTTTGCCGTGGGTCAAGTACTGGATTGTTACTTACTGGAACAGCGTCTATCTGCCCTGGTGAGCTTATATATGAAAGGAGCTGTATGAATAATTTTATTGTTACTGTAGGAGACAAAATTGCGGGATACAACACTGTAACCTGTTACGGTTCTTTAATTGTGCCGTCTGTGGGAGCTGGCAGCATTATCAAAGACTGGTTTGCAAGATTCACCGATTTTTTCGGCGGGAGGTCCAAGTCGTATGAAAAAACATTTGAGTCTCTGATTGCAACCGGTCTTGATTCAATGGTTCAGCAGGCTAAATCTGTCGGCGCAAACGCAATTTTGAATTTACGGATTGAGAGTACGAATATTTCAGGAAAGTCAATCATTGGTATGCTGCTCTATGGTACAGCGGTTAAAATCGAACAGGACAAATAGATTATGCCTGGTGATTTAGAAAGTGCATCAGGCGGGGCAACCCTCATTGACAGCAGTGATCAGCCTGTCAGAAAAGGCAAATTCCCCAATCTTCTTTCAGCCGTATCGCAGATACAGCGATACGCTATGATTGAGAGGGAGGGGGGTGAAATACCCGTTGATTTTCTAACTATTGAGGGCCAATTAAACTTTTTTAATGTCGGCCTGGTATCAGGCTTTGTCCACGGACTTTTTTTCCTGCTTTTCACCATAATTGCCTTGCCTGTAATCTCGGATGATATCCTCCGCACCTATGTATCGCAATATTTCCCCCTTGCGGAATACAAATCTTTTCTCTTTTTCATCAGCCTTACCCCTGTCATGTATTCGGCTATAGTGTGTGTTTATCTCAGCCAGTACCATATAGGCAAGCTGACCCGCAGGGCGATAGATAACCTGCTGGTCGGGAGGCTTGTAAGCAAGGTGGTACAGGGACTAATATACTTTATTATCTTTATAGTACTTGCAAAGTTCCTCAACCCTGAAAATGTCTGGAAATTTTCTTATAATATCACCTTCAGAAGCTACGATCTTGCCCACCAGATTTACAGAGTCATCATGAACACAAGGCCTAACATCCATAATGCCGCCTTTGAAACGCTCGGTATTTTTATGACAGCCGTAATCGTTCCTTTTGTTACCATCTGGATGTTTTCGATTGTTAGAAAAATAAGAAACATCAGACAAAAAATGTTCTGGAATAACTAACAGGAGGTTGCGTGGCTAATTTTCGCAAAGGTATTACATACATAGGTGATGGAGTTGATCTTGGTGATCATACAGGCAAAATCAAAACAATAAAACTGCCCGATGAGGATAGAAGAGGGCATTTGTTTTGCTTTGGCGCAACAAGGGTCGGCAAAACCAGGCTGATAGAGTCAATGATCGAACAGGATATAAGAAAAGGGTACTCCGTATGCTTTATTGATCCGAAGGGCGATATAGACATCTTTTCAAAGATAGTTCAGGTGGCTTTGGAGGAGAACAGACAGGATGATCTGTGTCTTGTTACCCCCATATTCCCCGGCTGTTCATCCAGAATAGACCCGCTGGCGTATTACTACATGAATGAGGAAATTGTTTCCCATGTTGTTTCCGGGATAAAAGCAAAAGAGGAGTTTTTTGTCAATGTTGCCTATGAAACAACCCTTGTTATCGTGCTTTCACTCCTTCTTTTTAAAAAGATCCGTGGCGATTCGGGTGAAGAAGCAAGAATAAACTTCGATGATATAAAAAACAGGGCTTCACATGCCGGATTAACCTCGCTGAAAAATGAACTTGAGGTGATAAAAAATATTGAGCCTGGGGCAAATGAGATTATCGAAAGCCTTAATCAGATACTTTCGTCTCCCCCTGATTACTTTGCAAAAATATCATCTTCTCTGCGAACCGTTTTGACCTCAATATCAACCGGCAGTGTTGGCACAATAATCGGACGGGCAAAGAGTAACAGGTTTATAGAACGTCTTGAAAATAACCAGAAGACGATTTTCGTTGTTCAGACGGGAAGTCTTCTTACCCGGAGAACCGCCCATATTGTTGGAAGGGTGCTGATATCTATGGTCCAAAGCTTTATCGGCAGGCGCTATGCCTCCGGGAGAAAGGTATCGCCTCCCCTATGTGTATATATTGACGAAATGAGCAATGTTATCTATCTGGGTATAGAAGATTTATTTAACAAGGCGGGTGGAGCCGATGTTTGGGTTCACGGTTTTACCCAGTCCATTGCGGATCTCGAAGCCGAAATGGGTCCCGCATACGCCAAAAAGATTCTCGATAACACAAATACAAAGGTTTTTATGAGAGTTAACGATCCATCAACGGCAAAGTATATATCCGATTATGCCGGCATAAGAGACAGATTTTCACCCTTTCTATCCCTGTCAGGCGGCATTACTATACGCGAGGTAAAAGAATATGAGATAAAACCAGAAGAAGTCCTTAATCTTAAACCGAGAGAATTTTATATGTTTTCTTTTAATGCCAGGTGCAAGGGCGTAACCAGCTTCACAGAACCAGCCTATATTCGTGTTAAATATCCCGAAGCCAATATACAGTGAAAACTTATTTTTTCATTATCATTCTTATATTTGTCTTTCTGGCTATTGTTTCATTGTTTTTGAGGTCAGGCCGTAATGCACAGAAAAGAAAGACCGCCTTTTCCAATCTGGACAGAATAACTGATTTAAACTCGAATGGTTCTGAAAAGCATTCCGTATCCGAACACAAAGATGAATTGTCTTATGATGCCGTCCGCAGAGATTTCAAACATCCCGCGTTGATCTGTCCTTTCTATGAACAGTATATCGAATCACACAAACAGGTTCTTACATTCAACAATTGCTATGAACCCGTGCTCAGGCTTCTTATCTGTCTTGACAAGCATGGTGATTGCTCTTCAGTTGTCCATGATGGAAGTGAATCCTCTTATTCACGTTCTGAAAATCTGTATAATCTCCTGGGAAAAATATCACTGCTTGAACACTCGTTGAATGTGGCAGGCGAGATAATATCAATCGTCAACGACGGGTCCGGGCAGGATTCCGACATGAGAAGGGGCATGCTGCTTATCGCATCTCTTGGCCATGACCTGGGCAAAATACCGGATCTCCGCAAAAATACCAGTTATGCTACAGGCGACCATCCAATTATATCACAAGCGGAACTCAATCGTATTATGCCGTATTCAGTCCCGGAACGTCAGAAAATACTTGATGCCGTCAGGGATCATCACCTGAAAACCAGCCAGCCCCTTACCCTGATGCTGAAAAAAGCCGATCATCAGGCAAGAGCAAAAGAAATCAAAATGCTTTCACCCACCGTCAGCAATAAAACTAAAAGCAAAACGCAGATGAATATTTCATCTGTCAATGCACCAACCAAAACAGACCTGTCATGGATGGATATTAATGTTTTGAAAGAGCGCATAGAAGAAAAAATAAATGTGCTTCACAATAACAAATTTAACGCATTTTCCATGAGAAACGGCCTTGTGTATGTCATGCCCGAACTAATTTCTTCCATTGTCTATGATCTTGCCGAGGCTGAAAACCGTCTTGATGTTATTAATGAACCGAAACGTAATATCGAACACACTGTCAGATTTTTATTTAAAGAGTATATCCCGTCAAATATAGGACAATCCTACAACGGCAGACGCTACAATCTTTATAATAATGGCAGGGTAATCCTTAAAGGGTTTTACATGCCCATAAAGGTTGAAGCCTTTACTATTTCAATCGCTGAACTGGAAAAGAAAAAGTCCGGGCATCTGAAAAAAATAACCCGGGTTGAAATTGCGTCCTTCCCCTTAAAGCCGTGATTTTCCAGCTTCGGCTGCCATTTTATCCCCTTCCTATTACTCAAGTAAGCAAACAGTTTAAGGAGATATTCATTAACAAGTTTAATCACACGTTGTCCGGCATACTGTTGTCGGCGGGAATTATTACCGTGAAATACCCGGTGATTGAAGTGAATCTTCTGCATCCCTCGGTCCTCGAATCAGCTATGCCACTTGCCGCAGGTGCGCTTATTGGGTCAGTGTTCCCCGATATTGACATTCGCATTCCCGGACTCGAGCACAGGACTATTACTCACTGGCCTGTTATTTACGGGACAGGCCTTGTCCTGTCATATTTTGCAGGATATTTGTGGCTGTTCTTTTTCTGTATCGGCTGCCTGGTTCATGTTCTGCTCGATTCATTGAGTCTCATGGGTGTGCCGCTTTTAAACCCCTTTGGAAAGCGCAGGGGATTTAAACTCATGGTGGTTGGAGGTTATGCAGAGGCTCTATGCTCGGTAATTATATTGATCGGAATTTTCTGTGTGTGGGTAGAGGCACACAACAATAATATATGGAGGTTAATTTATGATTAAGAAGACTGCCGATAAAATTGGGAAGATTATTGATGTGGCCCTCATTGTGATTAGTTGTTTTATGATTATTGACGGCGTTACATTCTTTGTAAACACCATGGGCATGGTGCGGAGCACCGAGTTCCAGATGCTCATTAGTCTGGTTCATATTCTTGCCGTGATCATGATCTGGATGTCCGTTCTGACGTTCAGGCAGATCATAGTCGGCATTATTACAAGGATTAAATAGCTATATGCAACACCAACAAAAATACCAGTAAAAGGAGATGTTTATGAGAAGGTTTAAGAGAAAATTATCAAGAAAGTACAATGACATTTCGTTCAAACTGATGTCCAGCCCTAAAGTGGCTCAGGGAATGGGGATTGCCCTGATAGCGGGTGGCGCAGTTCTTGTCAGCGCAAACATAGCTTCGGCGATTACAGCCCCGGCAAGCGGCAGCTTTGCCTATGATATTTACGACATAGCTGTAAACGATATGGTTAAAGGTCCTATCGGTTATATCGGCGGCCTGGGTGCAATGGTATGGGGAGCCTTTTCAGCAATCCAGCAAAAACTTGGTATGGCTGCATGTTCGATACTCGGCGGAGGCGCCCTTATCAAGGCGGATGCAATCACACAATCTCTGGGATTGATTTTTTAGATATGCCGACAAGATTTCCCCAATATTTATCCTCGCCGATACAGGTTCTCTGGTTTGAGGCTGATGAACTCGGCATTATACTGTTCTTTTTTACACTTGCGTTTCTTTTTGGGAATATATTCTACCTGTTAATGTTTCTGGGTCCGTATGTGTACGCTAAAGTTAAAACTAAATATCCGTCAGGGTTCTTACAGCATCTTTTTTATTTCACCGGCCTCACCAAGCTTAACTTTTACCCCGATTCTTTTACCAGGACATTCATAGAGTGAATTGAATGCGATTGAATTTTTTTGTTGATAAATTTGCAAACATGAAGGCTGAAAACCGCCTTCTCAAATTTGCTGTGGTTGTTGTTGCCGTTTCATCCGTTATGTCGGCAATCGTTTCATACAGCGCCTTGAAATACCAAAAGGTGGTTATCCTGCCACCCGTTGTGGACAGGCGAATTGAGATTTCTGGAAATAACGTCAATGACGATTATGTGAAACTGTTTACGAGGTATACGATGGGTCTCATGTTTAATTACACACCCCACACCTTTCGCGGGCAGAGCAATGAGTTACTTAAACTGGTCACTCCTGAATTTTATAACATTTTTCACGGTAAAGTAACGGTTATGGCGGGCAATATCGAAAGGCTGCTGATTTCCAGCGTTTTCTATCCTCAGAAACTGTCAATTAACCAGGCAAAAAAAGAAGTGACGGTTCAGGGACTCAGACAGCAGCGTGCTCATGACTCACCGATTGAGGATAAACAGAAAAAGTACATAATGCGGTACAAGATAATAAATGGGAGATTCTATATAGATGACATTAAAGAAATTGATTTATAGGCTTTTTGTAACTGCTATGACGCTTGTTGCTGCTACCTATGCGGTTGCCGCGGATCTCAATCATTCTGTTGAAGTTATGCCCGAAATTGTTACGAATGTGGATTTTAGCAACAGAGATGTGAATAGAATTATGTGTCCTGCAGGACAGCCCGTTAAGGACGTTATTTATTCCCAGGAGAAGGGTGTCACCGTTAAGATTGACGGGAATAATGTCTTTGTGAAGTTCCTCATTAAAAAAGATCCGGCAACGGGGGAAAATATTTATATCAAAAGACCTGTTGAAATGTATGTCGTTTGCGGAAATAAAGGTACCATTTATACCCTGATATTCAACCCCCGCAACATTTCCGCACGATCCGTCAGGCTGATAGGAGACGCAAAGAAAATCAAGAAAAACCTGTCGTTGTTTAAGGATATGCCAATTGAAAAGGCGGTAATAATGATTGTTAAAAAAGTATACGTTGATGATGTTCCTGATAGTTTCACTATCAAAAAGGTTAACCTCAGGATTGATGTGTTCAGGGATATTGATGTTGTATTTAATCGTGTGGTTGTTGCCGAGGGGGAAGGGATCAGACTTAAAGAATATGTCGTTCAATTGAAAAAATCATACAAAAAAGACCGTATGAAGGTATTGGAAAAATACTTTCTGATTCCGGAACTGGCACAAAATCCTGTCGGCATAGCTCTTGAGACACTTACCCTTGTTAAGGGCAAGCCAACGAGACTCTTTGTCGTTGAAAACAGAATTGATTCATAAGGAAACATATTATGCTTTACGGAAAAACAGAAAATACCAGTCAAGATAAGCCTGATATTCAGGGCAAGCCTCAATCAGAGGATAAATCCCAATCAGGGCAAAAGCTTGATATCCCAAACTTCACGCGGCGTGCATGGGACGGCATTCATCCTGATAATAAACGCAGAATCGTAATCGCATGTCTTGTGTTTATTGCAGTTGCGGCGACGTTGGCCGGATATAAGTTTTCAGGACGCTCATTTAGTGGGGAAAATGTTCAAAAGCCTGTTGCTGAAAATAAGATGCGTGAAATTGATCTGGATAAAAAAATGGTTGAAAAAGGACTTTACGAGTCTACCCGGAGTTCACTTGCCCATCAGAATAACGAACTGGAAAAAATAAAATTTGAACTTGAGAAATTGAAAGAAACACCGCCTGTTGCCCATAAAGCCGTTTCGGTTGCTGCCTGTACGCCTTCTCAAGATTCGCAACCGGTTAAGAAGGAGGTTAGCATACCGCCTCCGCCTAACAGACAGCCGATAAAAGAACAAAACAAAAGAAAAAGCATGTATGAGTCCCCTCCTCCGCCTCCGTATGTTCAGGAAAGTGGCTTTACAGGGGGAATATCGTTTGTTTCAAATAATGACCCTCAAAAAAATACGCCGGACGAGGGTAAAAAAAAAGAGGAGCAGACGATATATTTACCCCCTTCTTTTATGGAGGCAACTCTTCTTTCAGGATTGGCAGCCCCTACTACCTCGGCGGGCAAGAATAACCCCCTGCCGATCCTCATGAGAATTAAAGATCTTGCGGTTCTACCAAACCAAATTAAGGCAAACCTCAAGGGCTGTTTTCTGATTGCGGAGGGCGTAGGCAATCTTGCAGATGAAAGGGTTCATGCAAGGCTTTTAACTCTTTCATGCCTAAGCAAAAAAGGTTCGTGCCTTATAGATCAGTCAGTCAAAGGTTTTATAGTCGATAGTGACGGGAAAGTCGGTCTCAAGGGCATGGTTACGGCAAAGATGGGATCTATGCTTGCGAGAAGCGCCCTTACTGGATTTTTAGGGGGTATCGGTGACGCAATTGACCAGTCAAGCCTAACAAGCTCATTCAGCACGGCAACAGGGGCAAATCAGCAGTGGTTTACAGATACGGATGCGAAAAACATATCAAGGGCAGGTGCGGGAAAGGGGATATCAAACGCCATGAAAGACCTTCAGAAGTTTTATCTCCAGCTTGCCGAACAGACTATGCCGGTTATTGAAGTCGGAGCAACCAAAACGGTAACGGCAGTAATAAGTGAGGGCGTAATGCTTAAAATTAAGGAAAACCCTAACCCCGGGGGGGCATGAAAATGAGAAAAACTGTGACGTGCGGCGTTCTGATTTTGTTTTTTATATCTTTTCTCGCCGGGTGTGCTGTGTTTAACCCGTACAGCGATGAGTTTCAGTGTCCTCATGTAGATAAGGGGGAGTGTACCAGTATGCAGAACGCGTACGAAAAAAGCATTTCCCCGGAAGCAGATGATATTGGTGATGAATCGCATCTGGAACGGGCAGACAAATGTACCAACTGCGTAAAAGATAAAAAAACCGCAGCGGGTGAGAAGAAGGAACAGAAGGAAGATGCCCGCTATGATTACCAGAAAAAACTTTACAATAAAATCTCGTCTTTAATAAAAAATCCGCGATCTCCCATGGTTGCCGCCCCCAATGTTATGAGGGTTTTGATGATGTCGTACACGGGACCCGGTAATGATCTTTACAGTTATCGGTTTGTTTACATCTTTGTCACCGAACCCAAGTGGATATACAGCACAACTCAAATTGATTAACAAGGAGATTTGGATTGGTATTTAAGGAACTTCTATTCGGCAAGAATTGCGGGATGACAAAATCAGAGCTTCGGAAAATGACATTCAGGAATTCGTTTTCCGATTATCTTCCTTATGTCGCATACGACCCCGAAACGGAACAGTATCATAACGCCGATAATTCTGTCGGATTCCTGTGGGAATGTACCCCCCTTTTATACGGAAACGATAATATATTTAATAACCTCAACGGACTGTTTACGTCCGGCCTGCCGGAAGGCAGCGTAATGCAGTTCATTCTTTACGCAGATCCCAATATAAGCAGCATCCTCAAATCATACAAAAACACAAAGACGAGGGAATCAGATCTTATCAAGGAAAGCGTAAACAACATAGTGGACTACTATGAAAAAGGCACAAAGGGGTTTGATAAGCTTCAGAATATCCCTGCCCGCAATTACAGGCTTTTTGTGGCGTTAAAAATTTATAAGGATAAACACCTTTCCGATGAGGTTCTCTCCGATATTAAGGAAAATATTTACGAAACATTGAAGGGCGTTTACCTTAACCCGAAGCCCATGTATCCGCATAGCCTGATAAATGTCATGTCAAGGCTGTTTAACGATCCTCCCCCGGATGATATGCCCTATGAGGAACGCACCCCTATTAACCGTCAGATTATCCTTTCGGAAACCCCTATAAAAGCGGAGTGGGACAGACTCATAGTCGGCAACAAAAATTTAGGATGCCAAACGGTTAAAAAAGTCGCGAGTGAAATCGATCCGCTCACCTTTAATTATTTAAGCGGAGGTGTATGGGGCGGACGTGATGACGGGAACCAGCTTAACGATCCTTTTATCATCACTGTCAATATTATATTCGAAAACCAGAAGGCAAAACTTCACGGTAAGTGCAATTTTGTTCTCCAACAGCAGGCTGTCGGCAGTTTTGCCCCATCCCTGAGAAGAAAACAGGAAGAGTATATGTGGGCAACCGGCGAGATTGAGAAAGGAACCCCCTTTATTCGGATCATGCCCATTATGTGGCATATATCCAGTACAGACTCGCGATCCAGGGAAACAAGCGCAAGAGCAAAGCGAATGTGGGAATCCCAGGGATTTGTTGTTCAGAAGGACAGGGGGATACTCAATGTTCTTTTTATTTCCTCCCTTCCGTTTGGTCTCATAAATGTTGGCAAAAATCTGAAATTTATTAACAGAGATTTCATCTGTCAGCCTGAAGTAGCTGTGAAGTGTCTTCCCATACAGGCAGATTTTTCAGGTTCGGGAACTCCTGTAAATCTGTTTGTCGGCAGAAAAGGGCAACTGGTCACAATGGATATTTTTGACAAGCGGGCAAGCAACAACAATGCTCTCATCTCTGCGGCCTCCGGTAGTGGAAAATCGTTTCTTATGAATTCGCTTGTTTTTAATTATTATTCCACGGGATCGCTTATCCGCATCATTGATATTGGACAATCATACAAGAAACTCTGTTCTGTTCTTAACGGCAATTTTATAACCTTTTCAAAAGAGTCCAATATAACACTGAACCCGTTTACCAACATAATAGATATTAACGATGATATTAGTTCTATCAGCTCAATACTGGCGCAAATGATCTATTCAACTACCCAGGAAGTGCCCGATGAGACAGAGATGACACTTATAAAGAACGCTATATACTGGGCATACCGTAAATACAGCAACGAGGCTGACGTGGACAGAATATATGACTACCTGAAAGGGTTTCCCAGGTACGCTGACGATTTGCTTTATTCTAATCTTGAAAAGACAGATGACGATTCACACTTTATTGGTAATCTCAGAAATACATCAATTAAGCTGGCATTTAACCTGCAAAACTTCACGTCCCGCGGCACTTACGGAAAGTGGTTCAACGGACCCTCTACACTCGACATAGCGAGGGATGATTTTGTTATTCTTGAGCTTGAGGAACTTGCGGCGCAACCGGAGCTTTTCGGTGTAATTACACTTCAACTTATCAATTACGTTACCTCAAACCTATACCTGTCTGACAGGTCACAAAAGAGACTGATTATTTTTGATGAAGCATGGAGGTTTTTTAAAGAAGGCTCAATGCTTAAAAATGTGATCGAAGATGGGTACAGACGTGCAAGAAAATACGGTGGCAGTTTTACAACAATCACCCAAAGCCTCCTTGACCTGAAAATGGCCGGTGATGTCGGGGATGTCATCCAGGCAAATTCGGCATATAAATTTTATCTTGAGTCGTCCGACTTCGAGAAGGCAAAGCAGGAAAAGATTATAGATTATGAGCCGTTTGTGATGGATCTGCTGAAGAGCGTGCAAAACCGGAGGCCGAATTATTCGGAAGTATTCGTGGATGGTCCCGCAGGCCTGGGCGTGATGAGGCTGATCGTTGACCCATATTCATACTACATATACACATCTGACGCCGATGACAATGCAAAGATCAATTCCTATGTTCAGAATGGAATGTCCTATGCCGAGGCGATAAATAAAATGGTTGCGAACAGAGAGGTGTAGGCAGTGAGCAGAGTATCGTCAGTTTCCAGAAGATTGTTTCCTCTTGTCAGCTTTGCAGGGTTGATATTTGTTACGGCTGAACTGGTCATGCAGTTGCTTTCCTCTTCCCTGTGCGGAACCGAAGGGTGCAGGATAGTTGCCAGCCATGCTCGGTATGGTGATATAACGATGCTGTTGCCGGGCATAGCGGTATTTTCGATCCTCGCTTCGCTGTCAGGGATTAACCTTTTCCTGCGTGAAAAGCGTCTTGATCTTCTCATTAATGTTACCTTGATAACGGCCCTGCCAGCCGAGGGGTTTCTTGTCGGCTACCAGGCATTCAGGATTCATACTCCCTGCGTGTTCTGTCTTCTTGTTTTCACGGTTTTTGTAATTCTCGGCGTCATGCGTATTGCCGGAGGACACAAGGAAGTCATTTCAGGGTTTGCCGGTTTTATCATAACATTCAGTCTGTTTTATCTTGTGCTGCCTGCCGCAAATAACTGCGATTGCATACGCAATGGTCGTCTTATTCTGTTTTACAGCGAAGTCTGCGAACACTGTGAAGCCGTTAAAAAGCTGTGCAGGGATTGCGATCTTCAGGTTAATCAGGTTCCGGCAAAAGAACATGGTGGATTCCTCAAGGCCATGAACATAAATGAAGTTCCTGTACTCTTCGTAAATGACGGAACTGAAAAAAGGATTCTAATAGGTGAGGCCAGGATAAAGAAATACCTTCTGTATATTGATTCTAACAAAAAAATGAGTGAATGGATGTCCGAGGTATTTTCATCTTCGGCGCATGCAAGTACATGCAAAATAGGCAAGCCATGCGAAGATTGATCAGATTATATTTGACAATCTTATTTTCTTTCTCCTGTCTGGCAGTTCCTTTCGCGGCATTGGGATCATCACCTGTTGTATGTCCAAGGGATACTGAGTGTCAGGTATCAATATACAGAAGCGCCCTTCCCTCGGACTTTGCAATTCATAACATCGTCTTTACCCCGCCGGTTGACGGTAACGGCAGTATTATCCCCATTGCGGGCAACCAAGTTATATTCAGGTATGATGGGGCTTCTACCCAGGTTGTGTGTGACGGGTCATGGCATGATTTCATTCCCGATACATCCTATAATGAAATACTGAACAGGGTAATGTGTACGATAGGAGACGGGGGCAAGTCCGTAAATGCGTCTTTCATGCTTTATGATCAGGATGTTTATTCATCTCCTTATACATATTGTCCTGCGTTGGGCTGCTGTCCAGAGTTGACGGGATCAAGCAAAGCATCTCCTTATTGTCATACGGAGGATGACGATTCGGCGTGTAAATGGCAGCAACAGAATGTCAATAACAGTATTCTAAACCAACGAAACGTACCCCTGAATAATTGGGTGGTTTACGGAAAAACAACGGCAAATAACCTCACCTTTATAAATAATGTTGAAAGCGCGGCCCCGTACAGCGAGTCGGATTATGTATGTGCCTATGACACAAATGGTAACGGGAATATAGACATGGGAGAGATGGGTGCCTGTATTCAGATAGAACAGGCGTATTTTTGTCCAGTTGATGCGGCTGACTGTATAGCCACTTATGAAGATCCGATCTGTCCCGATGGAAGCACGCTTAATACCGGTACAGATAAGTGCGAATCCGATCCGAACATAAGCTGCCCGTCAGGAGGCTATATATACAATTCGGACATTGATACATGCGCTACGGATGTGAATTGTCCTGACAGCGGGGGGCTGAATCCCGATTCCGACCTGTGTGAAATAGTCGTTACAAGTGATTTATGTCCTGCCGGACATGCCTATAACGGCAGCCTCGATGCCTGCATAAAAGAGGTAGTTTGTGCGGAGAGTGGAATATATAATTCCAGCACTGATAAATGTGAAATAGGCTACACTCCCGCCTGTTTAGACGGATATGTTTATAATTCATCAATACAGAAATGCGAACGCGATCCTGTCTGCCCGAGCGGATCAAGTTATAACAGCACATACAACAAATGTCTTAAAGCCGTTGCATCAGTAACCTGTCCTTCAGGCTACAGCTATAATTCATCCAGCCGGAAATGTGAAAGCAGCCCTGTATGTCCAAGCGGAGGCTCTTATAACACAGGTACAAACAGGTGCGAAGCTGGTGCAGGGTGGTACTGTTCTTCCAATGGAAACACATATTCAAGCCAGTCAACGTGTAGCAGTAATTGTGCGCAAACTGCCCAGTGTACACAATCTACACCCGCTGTATCCATATCCGGCAACAACTGGTATCAACGGTGGATACGGGGGGCGTATGTATCGGGTAACACTTTGTATTTTAGAGATTACGATGGCGCATTTGC
>Ga0268279_1000502_pt1 | contig 24793 bp, 24 predicted proteins | sample saktaG_6_FD_190142 | JGI IMG/M metagenome (GOLD analysis project Ga0268279, IMG submission 190142) | Saline water microbial communities from Sakinaw Lake, British Columbia, Canada - sak_2010_1_5_80m | ecosystem: Environmental > Aquatic > Non-marine Saline and Alkaline > Saline ...
AAAAGCATAAAACATCCAAATCTGCACCCATCTTATATAATCAATTTTATTTAAAATATATCTATTTTTTTTATAATAAAAATATTCTGATTTATCGGACCAAAATATCTTTATTGATTGTATGATAACTTTCTCCAAGATAGGATTACTTTTTTCTGATAAATTATCTAAAGTAGAAAGAGTAATTATAGCATGTGCAAAAGCATGACAATCTAAAGGATAAATTTTATTGTGATAATATTTTACTAAACCTTCCTCTGTGAAAAAATTATTCAAATAAAATTCATAACCTTTTTTAAGATTTTCAGTATATTTATTCTCACCAGAAAAATTAATATAATCCTTTAAAGCGAGAAGGTTATACCCTGTATGAAAGCTATCAATCCAGGAATTTTTTTCCTCTTCACCATATAACCATGAACCATCATTTTGTTGTGAATCAATCGAAAATTTCATGCTTCGTTGAGCGGCACCCATAAATTTAACCTCTTTAGTTAAATCATACAATGTCGCGAGTAAAGATGATCCAAGTATATTGGCATTATGAATCATCGTATTATCGAGAGGGGTATAGGAAAAACAAAAAGAATCTTTCCTAAATGTTCTATTTAGATCATTTAAAATAAAATTACCTGTTGAAATGGCGACATCAAGGTACTTTTTCTTTTTTGTATATTTATATAAATCCAAAATTCCTTTTGCAATATACACTGTGTTTACAATAGTTGGTGTACCTTTGAGAAAGAAAGAATTTCTATTGGGCCAATCAAAGTTATATCCCCAGCAATATCCAGAATATCCTTTTGAATAATTTGTCGTCAACCAATCAGCGAACAGCTTTGCTTGTTTTAGATCATTTTCATTATTATATAACTTATACTTTTCAACATACGAAGAAATTAATAAACCAAATCCTTTGGGATTAATCCCTTTTTCTTTTAATAATACAGGTCTTAAATTGATTGGACATCTCTTCATCAGTTGTAGAAATATAATCCCCAAAATCCTGTTATTAAAAGTTAGTTTTTTTAATATTGGACTATTAAGCCCATCATGAGGATCATATCCTTCAAAATCTGTAGATTTGAGGTGGTTTTCAAGTTTGATAATGATGTTTTCTAATTGTTTTTTCATTATAGATTAATACTTGACTTCGTCTTAATAGATTCAATTACTTTAAAAGTTACCAGTGTAGATATATAAATATCTTCAAAAGAAATCGGACAAGGTAATCCATTTTTAATTGACTCTAAAAATAATTTAACCTCTTCAGCATGACCTTTATCTTGATTTACCAATTTATACTTCTTTTCTTTTCTACCGTATAATTTTAATTTTTTAAAATCATCAATAATTGCTGTTTGACCTGCTGAAAAAATTTCAAGATACTCTTTTTTTAACGCCTTGGAACCATTTGAATAATAAGCAATTGATGCAATACTACCATTTTCAAAATTCAAATTGACGGTAAGTGTATCCATGAAATTTTTTGCATCATCCATTACAAAAGCTGAAACAGATTTTATTTTCGCTCCGGCAATAAACATTGCCAAATCAATAAAATGACAAACTTCGCCAATAATTCTTCCCCCACCAATTTCTTTATCCTGAATCCAACTATCGGCAGGAATATATCCAGCATTTATTCTGTAGTTTATTGCTTTAGGTTGATTCTCAGAAAAAATTTTCTTTATCCTCTGAATATGCGGAGCAAACCTCCTGTTAAATCCAAGCATTAGATGAACATTTTGTTTTTCATATTCCTGTTTGATTTCCTCTAATTCCTGTACTGTCATACATAAAGGTTTCTCAACAAAAACATTTTTACCTGCTTGCAGCCCTTTTAAAACATATTCAGCATGCAAATTGTGTCTAGTAGCAATAAAAATAGTATTGATGTTTTTATCGCTTATAATATCATCTGAATTACCGGTAGCATATTGGAAACCATATTTGTCCGCAATATTTCTTGTATCATTTCCTGTAGCAGTAGCAACACCAATCATGGTACCATATTTTTTGGCATTAGGAAGAAGGAATTTTTGCGCAAATGAACCAGCGCCGATAAAACCAATGTTTAATTTTGAATTCTTAATTTTGCCTGCCCGGCTTTTTGACGGGAATTTTGAATTATCCTTTCCTAAAAATATCGTTTTTTCAATTTTCTTTTTGACGTTATACTTTAATAAAATCCCAACATAAGGTTCTGATTTATCAACTATCATTTGATAGGCGTTAATTGCATCCTTAAAATTAAAAATATGTGTTGTCAAAAGATCAAGATTCAATTTATTTGATTTAATTAATTCTAAAAATGCTCGCATATTCCGATTTTCTGTCCAGCGAGCATAACCAATGGGATAATCAATTCCCTTTTCTTCATAATCAGTATCATATCTACCAGGACCATAAGAACTGGACATGCGAAGCTCAAGTTCTTTTTTATAATAGTTCTCTCTGGAGAAACCAGTAGGAACTGCACCTACAATAATCACTTTCCCCTTTTTCCTACATAATTTACCTGCTAATTCAACAGGATCTAAACTCGAAGTCCCAGCAGTAATAATAACAGCATCTACTCCATATCCATTGGAAAATTCTAAGATACTACTCTCCAATGATTCATTATTTCTTATAAAACTAATATCAGCGCCGGATTTATATGATAAATCTACTGCATTTTTATCAATATCTATTCCTGCTACTTTTATTCCGGCTGCTTTAAGCATCTGGACTGTTAACTGACCGATAAGTCCTAAACCAATTATAGCACAAAATTCTCCCAATCTCAAATCTGCTTGTCTTATCCCCTGCATAGCAATGGAACCTACTGTAGTATAAGCGGCATATTCTAATTTTACACCTTCAGGAACTTTTACACATAGATTTTTAGGAACAGAAACCACCTCAGCGTGAACTGCTCCTGCTCCACCACAGGCTAAATAATCTCCGATTTTGAAATCTAAAATATCTTCAGCAACATCTATAACTTCGCCTGCACAACTATAGCCAAGAGGAGCAGGTGCATCTAATTTATTCATTACTTTATTATATGTTGGTAATAAGCCTTCTGTTTTAATTGATTCAATAACCTGTTTTACCTGTTCAGGTTTTTCTTTGGCTTTACCGATATATCCTTTTCGAGCAGTTACTACTTTCATTCCTTCGGTTCCTGCACTGATTAAAGAATAGTGATTTCTTGCTAATATTTGACCTTTGTTCAATGCCGGAAATGGAACTTCTAATATTTCCATCTTTCCGGTTTTAAGATTTTGGGTGAGTTGATGCATTTAACCTCGCTTCTTTTAATTTTGTAATAATAAACTTAATACCAAATAAATAAACAAAAATATTGATAAATAAAAACGGTAAAATAACTCTGCCAACAACATAGAACCAACCAAAAGCAGCAAAAAAGTAAAAATAAATTGATGCTGATAACCAGAAGATTAGATTTTGATTCTTAAAAAGATAATACATTCCTAAAAACCATAAGAAAAACGCGACTATTCCTATCGGCAATAATATATTGAATAATGAACTGGGTATAAAATCTCCACCTTTATAAAGGAAAGGAGAAATCATAATTCCAATACGATAAAAAACATTTCTAATAAACAAATGAGGATATCTTTTTATAAATTCTTTTGCCTTATTCTTTAAAGTCTTTTCATAAATATTATTAGGAGATTTACTTAATTCTGAAATACTATATTTATTTATTTCAGTATTTAATTTTTTCCCAAAATTCCAAATATCAGCGTCCTTACTTTTTAAATTATATGGATTTGAAAATTGACCTACGCCAGCAAAAAAAGCATGCCAAAAATATGTCCGGGTTGGTCTAGCATTACCTGTATTGTAATATCTATAACTACTAAGTAAACATAAAGACAATATTACAGGAAGAATATATAAAACAATTTTAAATATTATGAGCTTTAATTTTATTTTATTATAATATTTAAAATAAAAAAATAATAAAATTGTAATAAAAAAAGGTAAAAAATTTGTTATTGAACGACACCAAATAGTGAAAGCAGTTAAAATTCCAGTTATAAACAAAACTACAGAATTCTTTTTATTTTTTAAAGAATATGCAATTCCTATAAAATTTACAAGGATACAGAATTGAGGCCAAAAATCGTAGCTCACCATCAATGTCCGTTTAATAACAGGAAAATTTAAAATCATCAAAATTGTTACAATAAAAAATATTTTTTTATCTTCTTTATAAAAAACTGAGTAAAATAAAAAAATCAAAATTGAATCTAATAAAATTTGGAGCCAGATAAGAGGAGCAAAATTGTTAACAGGAATAAGTTTCCATAATAAACATAATATCAAAGGTGGTCCAGGAAGTCCAACCAAAAATTTTTCTCGATTTTTTTTATTATAAAATTCTAAAAAATTTCCTGAAAAATTATTTTTTACATGACTAATACTGTCAACCTCAGATGAATTATAAGTTAGTCCTTGCCCTTTATATAGTCCAATTGCTGTTGAACCATATTTAGAAGCATAAGAATGACGAAGCTCTCCCCAGTTTGGGTAAAACAATATAATACGAATAGAAAATGAGGCCAGTAGTAGAACTATTGCAATAATTAAATAAGAATTATTTAATTTTAATTTGAGCTTAGAATTAACAAGTTTCATTATTAAACACCTATTAAATATATACTAAATTTTCATCAAATTATTAAATTTTATATCAATCCTATTAAATCAAAAATATCAAAATCAATTGAAAAAGGAAAGGATATAGATGTCTTTAAGTTCTATTCCTGTAGAGTTGGATACTTCTTAACAAATTTAACTTCACTGAAGGAATAAAATATAGCTCCTATAACACCTAAAAATATGTTCCTTAAATAAATTAATAAAGATAGGCTCACTGCTTTATATGCTGGAATACCTAACGGAACAAAAAAAAAGACATATGAACTTTCTCTAATTCCTAAACCACTAATAGACAGAGGAATCATACTTATTATTGCAATCAAAGGGACAATTATCATAAAATAAATGAAATCTAATTTAATACCCAATGAGAAAGCCAGAAAGTAGACTGATATAATTGAAAAAAAATGAGCTATGAAGCTTATAATAAATCCTTTTAATAAACATGCTCTTGATTTGCTAAACAATTCTAATGCTTTAATAAAATTTTGAAATCTTATATTTAGGTTCTTGGGGAGTAAAGAAAACACTTTTTTACTAAGAGTTATCATTTTATTTAATTTAAAAAAACAGATCCACAAAAAAACAAATAGAAAAAAAGATATAAGAATATACCTTATCAATTTAGCATTAATATCTTGATAAAAAATAATTTGAACTAATAAAGATAAAGAAGACAATAAAATAAGGGCAGATATTCCAAGTAATCGTTCAACCATTACTGAAGATAATCCTATTTTTTTATTTATATTATTTTTTGATAGATAATAAACACGCACTATATCACCACCAACCGTAGAGGGTAGAAAGGAATTAAAAAAAGCACCAATAAAATAATATTTTATTAGAGCGCTTAATTTTAATAATTTATTATTTATTTCTAATAACAGTTTCCAGCGTAAGGAACAAATTATAAAAACAAAAGATGCTACTAAAATTGCTAGTAAAAACCATAACAACTTTAATGTTTTAATACTAAATAATAATTTGTTAACATCTATTTTCCCAAAATAAAAAAGAAGGAATAAACATGATATAGAAAACAATATTTTAATAAGTGTTTTTAATAACTGTTTATTATTTAAAGACGTAATGAAACTACCTAAATTAATCATTTTCATCAAAGTTAACTTTTTCCATAACAACATACAGTGGTCGTCTTCTTGATTCTTCAACCCCTCGCCAAATATACTCTCCCAAAATACCAAGACTAATTAATTGAATACCTCCAAGAAACAAGACTATAACCATTACAGAAGTCCATCCTGTGGGGCCAATTCCATAAATTATTTTATTTAAAATTAAATAAATTGCATAAAAGAACCCTACAAAACTTACCAAAATTCCTAAATAGAATATAAACCTAATTGGCATATATGAAAAAGAAACAAATGCATCTATAGCAAGTTTAACAAGTTTCATAAAAGTAAAAGAAGATTTTCCGGCATATCGTTCAGATTGTTCGTACTGTATAACAGTTTGCTTAAAACCTAACCATGCAAGCATTCCCCCAACCACTCTGTTTGTTTCTTTGAATTTTGGCCATAATTTTGCAACTTTTTTATCAATTAAAAAATAACCAGAGGCACCCTGTTCAGGATAGTTTATCAATCCCGAAAAATAACGAAATAATTTGGAATATATTTTAGAACATATTTTACCTAATAATGACTGTGCTCGATGTTTTCTAACAGCCCAAACAACTTGATAGCCCAGTCCCCACTCTTTAATTAATTTTTCTATTAATTCTGGCGGTTCCTGCAAGTCTGAACTTATTACAATAACTGCATCTGAATTACTATTCTCTATTCCAGCAGAAATTGCAATATGACTACCAAAATTTCTTGATAATCGTATAATCTTAATATTTTTATTATTTACTGCTTTTTCTTTTAATTTGTCAAATGTTCTATCTTGACTACAATCATCAACAAAAAGATAGAACCATTCAAAATTATCAAGTTTTGAAGTTATTTGAAATAGCCTTTTTAATAACTCATTAATATTTTTTTCTTCATTAAAGGATGGTATAACAATTGTAACTGTATTTTCTTTAATCATTTTTTACATTTATCCTCTCTTATCAATTTGATATAAAATAAGTCAATGCAACCATATATTGCAAATAATAATTTCCCGTCTTTATTAAGGTAGTTTGATATTTTAACATCTTTATTGAAAAAATGAGATTTTAGAAATTCAATCGTTAAGTATTTTTATACCAACCCATATAAATATTTAATAAATTCTTGTAGAATAGACTAACCTATAAGCAAGAATACTAATAAAATTTTTTGCTAGATATTCTTCAACTCTAAAATGTTCTTTTCAAGTTCTAATGTATCATTTAAATCAGGATGAATTCCTAATTCAAATTTGTTATCATATTCTTTTAGTATTTTTGAATCGTGTGTAAAAAAAGGTAGCAGATATATTTAGAGGAAGTAATATATCAATTACATATTTGATAATAGATTCCGAAGCCCAATCAACATCAAATGTTAATACAAACTCATTAGACATCTTTCTTTAATTCCTTGGCAGGATTACCAACCACAATAGCATCTTCAGGCACATCTTTTACAACAACGCTACCTATACCACATACTGCCCAACTGCCTATCTTGATATTTCCCCTAATAGAACAATTAGTACCATAATGAGCTCCAATTCCCCCTATAATCTTACTTCCTAAGCTTGCATTATTTGAAACAAAAGAAAACTCTCCTAGAGAAGTATCATGCCCGATAAAACCATTTCCATAAATTTGAGTTAGATTACCAATAATTGCTCCAGGACTAATAATAACTCCAGGCATAATGATTACACCATATCCAAGTTTTACATGTTTTGGAATAACAGCAGTGGAATGTAAAAATGTTGGCAATCGCTCAGCAGGAATATTTAGTGACCTAAATAATTCATACCTACTCTTTGCTTTTTTAACCGTAGTTAACGCGTAAATAAAATGGTATCCATCTTCTAAGAATTTTTTATAATCTTCTACTTTACCAATAATAGGTATATCAAAAATATATTTTTCTTTACCATAATCATCATTTAAATATCCTGCAATTTGCCAATCATTTTTTTTCTGAATAATGTCTTCTAATGAAGAAGCAATAACCGAACCATTACCTTTACTGCCGATGATAATTATTTTTTTCATAACTTCACCTGATAATTATTTTTTTCATAACTTCACCCTTTATAATCCTAAATCTTCATTAACAATTATTAGATGAATTCTATCCTTATTGATTTCAGTCGCTCCCTCAATTATTGTAGTTATATTGCAGGTTATTCTGGGATGATTACAATCAACACAATATCCGAGCTTAACACAAGGTAAATCTTCAAACCGATTATGATGTTTATTCAAATGCCTTATAGAATTCAAAGGAGCTGCTATATTTCTGTTTCTAGAAATAGCTTCGTCCAAGTTAACAACAATTTTATTTCTTCCTACTACTAATATTACTTTTTTAGGTCCGAAAATTGTTCCTGCTACTCTATTTCCGGTTCCATCAGTGGATACAATTTTACCATCCATAGTTATTGCATTCGCACCAGTAATAAATATATCAGAAAGAAGTGTATTTCTCATCATATCTAAAAGCTTTTCAACCTTTTCTTCATATACATTTTTAGGAAGGTTCATTTTACCTTTAGGTAATCTACCAAATATCTTATACTTACCATTTGTATCTCTTTCAAAAGGATTAATAATTTCAATATCTTTCAATTTCAGTAATAAATTAATTGCATCTATTTGATGCAAAGTCACACAATCTGCGAAACCAATCTTTGTAATATTATTTGGAACTTTAAATTTCTGAATTAAAATAAGATAATTTATCTTGTGCTTCTTTTTTAGTTTCAAAAAAATATGTATTTATTCTTTTTTGGCTAAATTTTTTCTCTATAGTTATCTTTCTCTTTTGAAAAAAATCAGAATATTCTTGAGATAAATTCGTTTCATCAATCATAAACATCTCTTTCTAAATATAGTCTACTTTAGACTTTGTTCATCCTGTATATCTAAATTTTTTCTCCTCTGTTTAATTAGCTTCTCTTTATTAAGAATTTTCTTAGCCGCAATAACCATTGGCGGGCCAATAAATTTTCCATTCAAAACTGCTACACCTTTATTCAGTTTCTCAGCTTCTTCTGATAATCGGAGCATTTCTTTTGCATCTTTAACTTCTTTTTCGCTGGGAGAAAAATACCTATGAGCAATTTCTATTTCCTTCGGATGTAGTATTAACATTCCTTCAAATCCTAAAATCCTAGCTAATTTAACATTTTCTTCAAGATCTTCTAAATCATGAACATTGATGTGAACAGTATCTATAGGAATAACACCAGTTGCTCTTGCCGCCATAGCAATCATAGCACGAGGAACATATAAACTTTTTCCTTCATGATCATGAATTCCTTCTAAATCAGCAATAAAATCTTCACATCCATAAGCTATAGCAATAACCCTATCAGAAGCTAAACAAATTTCTTGTGCATTAAGAACAGCTGCAGAGGTTTCTATAAGTGGAACAATTTTTAATTTGCCTATAGGAAAACCCTTCTCATATTCAATGGTTTCTAATAGTTTATCAAAGAAATATATATCCTCTCCTCTAAAAGCTTTTGGATATACAAAACCAGTAACTCCTTCGATTGTTAATGCATTTACATCTTTTAACAAAAAACCACTTTCTCGGTCGTTTATTCGAGGGAAAATATAGAAATTTTTAAATAAGCCAGAACTAACTTTTTCTATAATTGTTTCTCTTGCTAATCGTTTGTTTGAGGTTGGCATAACCGAATCCTCTACATCAAGAATAAGGGCATCAGCATTTGACCTTGATGCACTCGCTAACAAATGCTCATTATGTCCGGGAACGAACATCATACTTCGTAATAGAAAATTACTTCTTCTCATTATCAAACTCCCTTTTAGGTATTAATACATGTCTTCTTAAAGTTAATACTTTTTCTCCTTTTTGGTTATATGCTTTTGTTTCTACATAGACAATACCTCTATCAAGCTTGCTTTTAGATTCTCTTTTGTCAAGAATCTCAGTTTCAGCATATATTGTATCCCCGATAAAAACTGGACCATCATGAGTTATTCTTTCATAATCCAAATTCGCTATTGCCTTTCCACTGATTTCAGATACAGTCATACCAACTACTATGCTGATTACAAGAGGACCACAAACCAATATTTTTTTGTGTTGCTGATCCTTACAGTAATTTGTATCCAAATGAACGGGGTGATGGTTCATTGTTAAAAGTGAAAATAAATTATTATCACTTTCAAAAATAGTCTTTCCTGGCCAGTGTTTATATATATCTCTTACATTAAATTCCTCAAAATATCTACCGAAATTTACTTTCATTTCATATATCATTTTTATCCTCCCAATTTTAATATTATTTGTGAGTTATGCAAAATAGGTAAAAACTGTGTCATTGCGAGGAACGAAGTGCCGAAGCAATCTCTATAATTAATTGCATTCCAAGTAAGATGAGATTGGCTTCATCTAGATAAATCTGAATTCGCAATGACAATTTAGAGCTGATTTGCAGTTTTTGACTTTTTAGAGTGGACTCATAAACATAAATAATTATTTTTGCTATAGTTTTACATTAAAAGCATCCGCATAGGTTTCAGTTCTCTCTTAAAAGGATTCAATACTAAACCCAGACTTTCTAGAGTCGTAGTGCCAAGCAATGATTCATCACCTTCTTCACCAAAAATAACAGGCGCTGCCCCACCTTCGCCGTGCCATTCAAAATATGCGTCGCCAACTCTCCTATTTAATTCTGTTCCATCAGCCAAAACAAATTTCATTGTTCTATGTGGAACAATTCCCATTTTATCCAATTCTTTAGCAGGAACTAAACTGTAAACCGAACCTGAATCAATTAAAAATTTCACATCAATAAAATCTGAATCCTGATAACTTTTTTTTACTTTGAATATTGCATATATCATTCCCATAATTTACCCTCCAATTATAATAAAAAATTTCTTAACCACCATTCAAAACTTAGTAAAGACCAAATTAATAGTCTATTATTAATTTTTCAGTTATTACATTAATATTCTCATTATTGATATGATCACCCATCGGTAAAGTCAACCCTTGTTTATATGCTTTTACAGCATTGGGAAAATCCCTTTCTTTCAAATTATACTTATTTTTATAATAAGTTAAACAAGGCAATGCCTGAGCACCTAAATTTGTTTCTATTCCATTTTCTTTTAATTTCATAATCAAGTTATCTCTATTTATTACATCGTTAACTAATATATGATAAGTTTGATAAACTGCTTTTCTGTTTTTAAAATTATGTGGAATTTTGATTTTATCAATGGATGATAATTTTTCATTATATAAATTTGCTATTTTTATTCTTTGCTCAATGATATTATCAATTTCAAGCAATTGTTCTATCCCTAAAACAGCTTGAAAATCGGTCATTCTATAATTTAATCCAGCTTCAACAAAATCAACTTTTCCATCTTTATAAGAAATACCATGATTGCGCAAAATTTTCAGTTTCTCGGCAAGTTTATCATTATTAGTAACTATTACACCGCCTTCGCCTGTAGTTATTGCTTTACGAGGGTGAAAACTAAAACAACCTAATTCTCCAAAAGTTCCAACTTTTTGATGTTCAAATTCCGCACCTAAAGCACAAGCCGCGTCTTCTATAATTTTCAAATTATATTTTTGTGCAATATTCATAATATCATCCAATTTAGCAGATTGACCAAATTCATGAACAGGAATAATAGCTTTAGTTTTTGAAGTTATTTTTTCTTCAATCTTTGCGGTATCAATACAGAAATCAGACAAATTAATATCAACAAAAACAGGTTTAGCACCTACCAGTTCAACAACATTCGCAGTAGCAGGAAAAGTAAAAGCTGGAACAATTACTTCATCTCCTCTTTTTATACCAAGTGCCAATAAAGAAAGATGGAGTGCTGCTGTTCCAGAAGAGACAACAACAGCATTTTTGATTTTCAAATAATTGCAAATAGAATTTTCAAACTCTTTTACATATTTTCCCTGCACTAAATTTCCAGACCTAAGCACTTCTGCTGCTTTTTCAATTGCTTTTTCTGGAATATATGGTCTTGCTAATTTTATCATAAATTTCACTTACCTATAAAAGGTTTTTTTCTATCCACTCAGCCGTTTTTAAAATACCTTCATCCATACCTACCTTAGCTTTGAAGCCAAGAATCTTAAAAGCCTTTTCCCCAGAAGGGATTCTTAATTCAATATCAGCAGAAAGGGCGGGTTTGAATATTATTTTTGATTTTGAGTTCAATACTCGGCAAACGGCCTGAGCCAATCCATAAATTGTAATAACTGCTCTTGAATTTCCAATATTAAAAGATTCCCCAATGGCTTTCGGGTTTTCAATACACCCTATAAGGCAATCAACAAAATCATCCACATAACACCAGGCTCTTATTTGGTTGCCATCTCCATAAATATAAATATCTTCGTTTTTAAGTGCTCCTTTTATAAATATCTGTATTGCACCTTCTCCGGTTTGTCCGGGACCGTAGATATTAAAAGGTCTTAATGAAACTACAGGTAAACCAAACTCTTTATAATATGCCATTGAAAGGTGCTCGCCAGCAAGTTTACTAACAGCATAAGTCCACCTTGCTTCGCCTGCGCTTCCAGCAATAGTATTATCATTCTCGGTAGATTTAAAGGCACGATTACCAAATACTTCAGATGTTGAGAAATCAATGAATCTGTCTTTTACATTATTTTGTCGAGCTGCTTCAAGAACATTTGCAGTCCCAATCATATTGACTCGCATAGTTTTAGTCGGTTCTTTTATTACAGTATTAATTCCGGCGATAGCGGCAGCATGAACAACAATATCTGCTCCTTTCATACTTTTTAAAACCTTATCATAGTCCAAAACATCACCTTTAATGATTGTGATATTTTTATGTTTCTCATATCCGCTTCCAGTAAGAGTATCCCGATGGAAATTATCATACACAACAATTTTATTGTCATCTATCAATATTGAAATTAACAGATTAGCAATAAAACCAGCACCACCAGTAATAAATATTTTTTTCTTTTTAATCATTTTCTAATATCCTCCTTGATAATTTTAATTATAAAAATATATTAAATTCTGACACTAAAATACAGAACCTGTTTGGCATGCTCTGGTTTTGCCTTTGCTTTGACTATAAGCGAAGAATGTGCTGTTTTAGCCTAGCTACATTCAATGAAGGCCTAATTGATAAGAAGTAATTTTTTACAAAAATAATCTCTATAGTTAAGGTGACAAATGGAACTTCTAATATTTCCATTTTACCGGTTTTTAGATTTTGAGTAAGTTGGTGCATATCTATCCCTTTATATATAGTTTTTGTATCAAATAGCTATGTTTTCCTGACTTTTTTTCTTTGTATTTTATTCACCGGAATTATTGCAATTTTAAAAATATGTTTATAAATGTTTTTAATACTAAATTTTCCATTCAATCTTCCAATTTCTTCCTGTACAAACTGTACGGCATTTATATCAATCAAAAGTTCTTATTAAGAATCTATGTTTTCCTCTTGTGGTTTTATCTATTTCATCAACAATTTCAACTTTTGTTTCGAAAGGCATACCCTCTTTAATAGAAAGATTATTAACCACTTCATTAGCATGGCTATCGGAAAAACTTCCCTTTGGGACAATTCTTACGATAAGCTTTCCTGGAGCATAATTTATTACTTGCATTTTAATAATATGATTAAAATAATCTGCGTGTCTGCCAAAAATCAAGGCTGTTAATGTAATTCTTTCACCGTTAAATCCAATTGGAATTTTTGCACATAAATTTTTTGGTATATAGTTAACTTCAGCATGATTAGCATAACCACCACCTGCACATGCAACTAAATCACCTATCTTAAAATCTGGAACCTTCTCTCCTACTTCAACAACTTCACCTGATGTACTATATCCTAATGGAGAAAATGAATCTAATTTATTCATTACCTTTTTATAGGTTGGTATCAATCCTTCCATTTTTATGGAATCTAAAACTTGTTTTACCTGGTCTGGTTTCTCTTTTGCTTTACCAATATATCCTTTTCTTGCAGTTACCACTTTCATGTCTTCTGCCCCGGCGCTGATTAAAGAATAATGATTTCTTACAAGTATTTGTCCTTTGTTCAAAGCAGGGAAAGGAACTTCTAATAATTCCATTTTGCCGGTTTGTAGATTTTGGGTGAGTTGCTTCAATTACACTCCTACTCAACTAACTATTAAATATTTAACTGTATTATTTATTAAATTTTGATTAATGTTTCTTAATATTCATTTATGGTTATCTAATGTTGGAAGTATTAACTACTATTCAATTATCATGCAATATTTTTCTTCAAACTTTCTTGAAACGACCCCTGCTTCAAACTTACTATTTACGTCAAGAATGTTATTTTCTTTTATTCTATTCAGCAAATCAACGTTATCAAGTAGTTGACAAACTAAAGAAGCAATTTCCGTGGGATTAGGGGGCATGGATTTAATAACTAAACCATTTCTCTCTTCAATAATTTCGGTAGCTAGACCACCTACTGGTGTGGTAATAACTGCCATGCCAGATGCCATAGCTTCTAATATAGTTTTAGGGAACCCTTCTGTATATGAGGGGAAAATTAGGATGTCTGACTTTTGAAATATTTTGATTTTCTCTTGTAACGAAACATATCCAACAAATTCAATGTGATTTTCAATTTTTAATTTCTTTGATCTATTAATAAACAAATTTAGTTTTTTTCCACCCCCTATAATGGTAAACTTGCATTCTTGAAAATGAAGTACTATCGCAGGTATAGAATCAAGAAACTCATTTATACCTTTTTCTTTTTTGAGTGGTTGAGCACAAAATAATAAGTTTATACTTTTGGGGGTTGAAACTTTCTTATTGAGATAGGAATTTGTCTCAACCATATTTGTAAAAATAAAAATTTTCTCACTTGTTATTCCCAGATTCTCAAGTTTAATTTTGTACTCTGGAGAACAAACGCCTATACAATTTTGAGCTTTAAGTAGTAATGAAATAAGTTTTCTTTTAATATATTTTTTCTTAATGTTTAAGAAAACATTTTCTTTCCAACCATGAATAACAAAACACGATTTACTTCCTAGTATCAAGGCAATTAATGAGAGAAAACCATCTCTTAGCAATTCCCTAGAAGATAATCCGGAATTGATATGAACAACATCTATTCTTTTTTTGAAGATTAAATAAATATATTTTATTACAGTCGGGAACAAACTTAAATAATATTTATATTTTATAACCTTTTCACTACCTTTATACCAATTCGGATTTTTCCCTAAAGAAAAAAAATGGAATTCAAAAGCCTTACTATTTATATATTTCAAAAATACTCTATTAAAATTAACTATCCCGCCAAAACTACCAGGACCGATATATAAACCAGTTATAAGTAAATGAATTTTTCTTCTTAATCCTTTATCTATTTCTATTATATATTTATTATATTTCATAGTTGCGTGTTACTGATTAATTTAAATAAACCTTCTCTTAAATCAACTTTAGGATGCCAATTTAAAATTTTATTTGCTTTTGTTATATCTGCTATTGTATCCATTACTTCATTTTGCCTTCTTTCTTCAGAAAATTCAATTTTAATATCTTTATCATAATTGGAAGCTATCATTTCCGAAATTTTTTTTACTGAATAACTAATGCCAGAGCCAATATTAAATATTTCAAATTCAGTTTTATCATATTCAACAGCTTTACAATATGCATTAACAACATCATCGATATAAACGAAATCACGTTTGGGTCTTGAATCCTTTAATAATATCTTTCCATTTTTTATTATCTGTTTCATTATTAAAGGAATTAAAAAATTGTCATCCTGACCTTTTCCGTATATATTAAAAGGTCTGAAAATAATTACAGGAACTCCAAAATCTTTATTATAACTTTTACATAAAATTTCTCCAAGAAGCTTTGACTGGCAATATGGATTAAAAGCAGAAATTGGATGATTTTCATCGATCGGCAAATAATTTGGTTTCCCATAAACATAAGAACTTGCAAAAATCATTTTAGCATTATTTATTCGGCAGAGTTCTAAAGCATTCAAGGTTCCGACAATGTTCAGATAATACATTTTTTGTGTGAATTTATAAGAATCAGGGACAAAAGTTTTTGCGGCAAGATGAATTAATACATTAAAATTATTTATTTTAATTACTTGATTCCAATCAGTTATATCAATTCCATTAGTAATATCTAACTCAATTACTTCGTGTTTTAATTTACGCAGTTTCTTAACTATCTTAGTTCCGATAAATCCGCTACTACCTGTAACTACAATTTTCATTTCCCCTTCAAAAATTCAGACTTATTTTTTTCAAACTCTTCAATTGCTGTTTCATAATCCTCTGGACGGCCAATATCCAACCAATATCCACCAAAGGGGTAACCGAGAACTTTTTTGTTATTTTTTATTAACTTTTTAACCAAATTGGGAAAATCAAAATATTCATTTTCTGGGATGTAATCCAAAACCTCTTTTTTAAAGGCGTAAACTCCCATACTTACGTTGTAATTCAATGTTGGTTTTTCAATATAGTCATATAATTCATTATTCTCATTCGTCTTTAGAACGCCGAGGTCAATCTTTACCAATTTTTGATACATTGCAATGGTGCAAAGTGCATCATTATTTTTATGATATTGGAAAAAGTTACTAAAATCTAGATTGGTTAAGACATCACCATTCATCACCAAAAAATTATTTTGGAAATTTTTTATTAGTTTTAAAGGAGCAGCTGTACCAAGCGGTTTTTCTTCCAGAGAATAGGAAATATTTACATTCCATTTTTCCCCATCATTAAAAAACGCTTGAAGAAGTTCTTTCAAATGACCTACTGCTATAATGATGTTGTTAAAACCGTAATATTTTAACTGTTTTATAACTATTTCTAGAATTGGGTAATCGCCAATTGGCATTAGAGGTTTAGGGAAAATGGTTGTATATGGTCGTAATCTTGTTCCTTTCCCACCTGCTAAAATTACTGCTTGCATAATATCCCTCTAAACATTATATATTTTGGGTTTATAAAACTTCATGTTTTGTGTTATCCATTCTATTGTTAACAAAAGTCCCTTTTCTAAATTATATTCGGGCTTCCACTCTGTATATTTTAATATTTTAGAATTGTCACAGCGTAATCTTTCTACTTCGCTTTTTTCTGGTCTAATTCTAGCTTCTTCCATTTTAATTTTTATATTGGCATTCATTAGCTTTACAATAAGTTTAACTAAATCTTCAATTGAGATATCTTCATTCATACCAATATTGGTTGTTTCACCAAAAAGATCGTCAGATTTTGCAATCTCAATAAAAGCTTTTACAGTATCCTTTACGAAAGTTAAGTCCCTAGTAGGTTTTAAATTACCTAATTTTATTATTTTTTGTCCATTCAATATTTGGGTAATAATCGTTGGGATAATTGCTCTGGCAGATTGTCTTGGTCCATAAACATTAAAAGGACGAACAATTTTTACTGGTAATCCAAAAGAGCGATAAAAACTTAGTGCTAAATGGTCAGCTGCAATTTTTGATGCGGAATAAGGAGATTGCCCAACCATTGGATGTTTTTCGTCAATTGGAACATATTGGGCCGTACCATAAGTTTCACTGGTAGAAGTTATTAAAACATTTTCTAATTCCAATTCTTTTGCTGCTTGTAAAATATTATATGTTCCTTCAATATTTGTTCTGATATAGGCTAATGGTGAAATATAGGAATAAGGTATACCAATGAGAGCAGCTAAATGAAAAACATTATCACACCCTTTCATTGTATTAAAAACAGAATCATAATCTCTTATATCGCCTGCAATAATTTCAATACCATTTTTATATTGAGATTCTTCAAGCCAGCCCCAATTATTTCTTGAATTATAGTGAATAAACGCCTTAACATTATATCCTTGCTCAACTAATAATTCTGTAAGATGTGAACCGATAAAACCAGCAGAACCCGTAACTAAAATTTTATCTTTCATTTTAAAATCTAAACCAATTCTTGTACTTCTTTCATAAATTGATTTAATTGCAATTTCAACTGTTCCAGTTTTGAGTTTATATATACTTTATTGTAATTTGAAAGAGTGATATCTATTTTATCAATAATTCTATCAAAAGAAACAGAATTTCTATCACAAAATAAGCTATCCCCCATATTAAAAAGTTCAAATAAACTAGTATACTTTGATTCTCCAGCATCATTATTATAGAAATTACCAGGAGTATATGTTATAACAGGTGTTTTATTTTTAAAACAAAAAACTGAATCATGAAATCTCTCGGTAATGACTAATTTAAAATATTTCATGATGCCCGTGTATTCAAAAGGTCCAAGATCGTTGATTAAAATATCCGCGTAGGGTATTGGTTTAAGGGATGCAACTATATATCCTTTACCTCTTAAAAAATTTGCTAAAGGCTTAGCCCAAGGCTCATATTTTACTAAATGTAAACAAACAATTGGTTTATTATTAAAATTAAATTTTTTATTTTTATTATATTTCTCAGCGTATTTGTAATCAATTTTAAGAGAAAATGTTGGATCAGGAATAATTTTCATCTTTTTTTTACTATATGGATCAATTTTAGAGATAAGTTGAAAAGTAGCTTTATCTCTTACTCCTAAAAAAGTAAAATCTTTAATTGAAGATTTTAATATCTCTAATTGAAGAGATGTAAGATCGTTATATGAAAGATTTCGAGAGCTTGCTGCAATAAAAAACTTTTTAGCTTTAATTGTAGGTGGAAGCCAATAAAAAGGAACACTCGAGCCCTTATGAAATGACTTAAATTCTAATATTGTATCACTACCGACAAAAATAATATCATAATTACTATGTTTAATAAATTCCCACGCTTTAGAGCTATCTTTTGTATACAGTTTATCTTGTGTAAAGTTAAAGTTTTCTTTGAAGAATTGACGAAATTTTCGAATACATTTAAAATCATTAACTACACCTTTACAATTAGTTTGTGGTATTTGTGGCCTTAATATATTTCTATAATATTTAATATTAATAAATTCAATGTTCGCATTAGGAAAAGTATCCTTAACTAATGTGTACACAGCATAACCTTGTAAAATTGTACCATAATTTATTCCACCATGGTAGGTTAATATTCCAATTTTTAACATGTATTTATCCTTTATTAATTTTTTCGTTTATATTATTTTCTCATTAACTTTCGTAACCACCAGTATATTCCTATATACTCAAAAAAAGAAAGTAACCTGTGCTTAAAGAAAACAGTAATTTCTGTTTTAATGCTTGTTATAGTATCCCTATATCCACCATCAAAATTAGGTATAGAATAACCCAAAATACTATAAAGTCTCATTCTTGCTTTTTGCCTAATTTTTTTACTTTTTAAATTAGTAATTTGTGATTCAATAATCTCATCTTGAGAGATGTTTCTTGTAACAATCTGCTTTTCATTGCTCATAGAATTAATTAATTTTGTAGCATAATGATTTCTGCAAATTATTACTGACCAAGGATATTTGTCAGTAATATATTTTTCTAACCAGGCATCTCCACAAGAGATATCTGCAAGTTCACCTGTAGCATCTACGCATAAATGACATCTTAAATGTTTTGATAATCCACTATACCCAGTATATTTAGGATAATCTATAGAAACGGATTTATCATGATTATCTTTAATTATCATACTCCCAGGCTGTCCACCCCCTCTAAAACGGAAGAAGTTAATGTTTTTATAATCAATTCCATTTCTTTTAGCAATTTTTTCTATATTCTTATAACTTTTAAAACCCCCACAAAAATTGGATATGGTTATTATGATATTCTCTTTAAAGGTCTTATAATTTTCTTGTAGAATTCTTATTCCAGCTACTTGGCATGGAGTACCTACAAATGCAATTTTATCTTTGGTTATTATTAATTCGTTTATTATTTCAGATATATCAACAGGGCAATACTTTGAACCTTGACTATTTAGAATTTCTTTTTTTGAATTCGTAATCAATGTTTTAGTTCTTGGTCCATCTTTAGTATTTATAAATTTTGTAACTATTACTTTATCAACAATTTTTTTATCTAATAAATATAAACAAATTTGTGTAATAATTCCCCCTGAAGAAGCATTTTCTAATACTTTTTTTGATAATGTATGGGCAACAAACAAACTATTAGTATAGCCAAGCTCGATTGAATAATTAGTATTACTATTTTCAAATAGTTTTTTTGATAAATTAATAATATCATAACCTTTACCAGGACATATATCAAAGGTTTCTTTACTAATATTATTTGTATTTGGGGGTAAAATCGGTAAATATTGTCCTATTTTACTATTATAAGAAGTTTCTTCAATCTTCTTATCTACAGCACATAATCCACAACCTATACATAAACCAGAATCTAAAACATCTTTTATTGTTTTCATATAAGTGTAAAGTTTATAATTACAAGTTTTCAATTATATTTTCTAATTTTTTGTGATGGTTTTCAAATTTATATTTATAACTAAATTCAATACAATTAACTCTCATTTTGTATTCCATATTGATTATTGTTTTAATAAGATTATTTATTTCAGTTAAATTATTGAATGTAAATCCTATTTTGTTTCTTTCAATTAATTCTTTATAACCATAAAGATTTCTGGAAATTATGGGAACACCACTGTGTGTAAAATGAAATATTTTACCTAATGATAATTCACTATAATACAAATTATTATTAATTTCACCACCTATTCGAATTGGAATAAAACCTATGTCACAAGACGAATATATAATATTGACTTTAGTAAACGGAAGTGGTTTATTGTGTAAAAATATTTTTTTATTTAGCAAAAATTTTGGAATTCGTGGATTCTGAAGGGAGTAAAGTTTAACGCTTGAATGCATTATATAAACCCAATTATCTGGCCATTTTTCTATTGATTCCCAGAAATGTCTCATTTCGTCATTAAAATCATTTGATACACTTCCCGCTGCTAAAATGATTTTCTTTTCATGTGGAATACCAAAGTAGTCATTAAAGTAATATTTTCTCTTTATTTTAGGTTTACCAATTGGAGCATTTGGAATCGAGAAAATAGGAATTTTAGAAGGGATTTTATTTTCCTTGCGGAATATTTCTGCCCTTTTTTCGCCGAACTCAAGACCACAAATAATATTACTACTTTCTTTTATCTCCAACTTTTTAAAATACCTTTGAACTGCATTATTTAACTCTCTTGTTAATAGTAGTTCCAATTGCCAAAAAACAATTTTCTTTTTCTTAAACTTTGATAAATATTTAGCAGCAACCATTGATGGTGGATCGCCAACTATTAAAATGTCTGCATTTCTTAACTTTTTTTGAAATAATGCAAAAAGTATATAATAATATCCTTTAATAAAATAATCAATTGAATCACCTGTTTTACTAAATTTATATAATCTAATATATTTAAATAATCTAAAAAATGATTTGAAAAGATACATAAACAATTTGCATACAAATGGATATGGAACCTGAATTATATGATGTTTAGTAATAGGATCTCTTTTATCAATTCTCCCATCGCGAAACTGGTATATGATTATTTCGTATCCCTCCTTTTCAGAGAATAATTTAATAGAATTACGCCATGGTCCCTGGTTAAATATGGAACTATAACTTACCATGTAAGCAATTGTTTTTCTATCTTTTATCATTATCAGTCAACTTTCATTTATCTCATGTAGTTCAACTTCTCTATATATATTCATAGTTCATCACTACTTTATGATTTTTATTATCGTGTTACAAATATATTTAATTTCATTTTCTTTCAATCCTGACCCAGACGGTAAATATAATCCATTCTCAGCAAGCCAGTCAGAAATAGGATATTTTCCCGCGCAATCACACCCATATTTTTGTAAAGATGGTTGTCTATGCATGCCTTGAAAAAACTTGCGAGAATTAATTCCATTTTCCAAAAGTTTTACCATTAACTCATCTCTGTTCATACCATATTCTTCAGAATTTACCACTAGTCCGTTCATCCAATAGGCATTTTTTGCCCATTCCTTTTCTGGTTGTAAAGTTATTTCTGTGACACCTTTTAAATATCTCTTATATAATGAATTATTGTGTCGTCTCATTTCTACATATTTATCAGCTAATTCAGTCTGTGCCAAGCCAATTGCTGCATGAATATTAGACATACGATAATTAAAACCAATATCATTATGAATGTAACTCCGACCTCCTTTTAATGGAAAACACAAATTCTTGTAATATCTGCATTTTTCAGCAAGTTCATCATTATCAGTTACAACCATCCCACCCTCACCAGTAGTAATAATTTTATTAGCATAGAAACTAAAAATTGCTATATCTCCAAGTGAACCAGTTTTTTTCGTAATAAAGTCATTGTTAGATTCATAAGTTATCTCTGCCCCGTGAACTTCTGCTGCATCCTCAATTATTTTAAGGTTATATTTTTTAGCCAATTTCCATATAGGCTTCATATTACAGGGATGTCCATAAATATGCACAACCATTATTGCTTTAGTTCTTTTAGTAATTTTTTCTTCAATTTTTTTTGTGTCAATATTCCAGGTTTCTTGTTCAGCATCAATAAATACAGGCATTGCTCCAGTATAGCATAAAGCAAAGGCTCCATAAATACCATTAAAATCAGGAATTATTACTTCATCACTTTTACCAATTCTAAGAGCAACAAGTGCTAGATGTAGTGCAACCGTACCATTGGTTACTGCTATTCCATGTTTAACCCCACAATATTCAGCAAATGCCTTTTCAAAAGCCGGAATATACTTACCTGCTGAGGATATCCAGCCAGTCTCAAGAGCATCTAAAACATATTTTTTTTCATTGCCAAGTAAGGCTGGTTCACAAACTGGTATCATTATCAACCTCTAAAAGAATTTTATCATGTTCTCTATCAGTATATGGACCTTGCTTTACTTCTATCATTTTGGTTTCTTCTAAAAATTCAAAGCCATGTCCACCAGACAGCAATACTATTAAATCCCCATCAGTCAAAATTGCTTCATTAATTTTTTGAGGAATCCTATTATAAAAAGTTACTTTCATCTTTCCAGAAACTATATAGAGAACTTCTTGATTTTTTGTAATTATTTTCTTTTGCTGTTTGTGAATATGTGGTTTGAGAATCTCCCCTTTTTTTAAATTCATATATCCAATTTGTAAAAAATCATCAGGTGAACCAAAAAATTTCTTACCATCAACTTTAATACTTTTTCTGATAATGTAAGCTAACCTTTCGTTATTATATTCAACTGTTTCTATACTCATATATTTAACCCTGGTAATTTTTTAAATGGCTATATTCTTTAATCCGCCAGCTGGCGGATAAATTTTGTGTAACTCAGAGTATCTTTTACGGCTGGTATTCCAAATGCCCACAGCTGTCATTCCGCCCGCTATGTCGGAAATCGGGAATCTATATAGCGGGGAAGACGCAGTAAAAGACAGGTTGTAGGAATGGATTCCCACTTTCGTTGGAATGACAAGCAGAGAATTGGAAATGACAAGCAAATGACCATCCGCCAAAGGCGGATCTGCCTCAGGCTGATAATGGCATTAGTATCAAAAATGTAATACTTTTTCTTCATTTATTCTTACTTTGTTGAACTAAGAGGATACCCAATATTTTTTATTCATCAAACTTTAATTTTCGTGATAATACTTTTCTTTCATTAGGGTAGTTTTGTGCATCCCAGGGGAAATGTTCTCCATTTTTCCATCTTTGCCAACGCTCTAAATCTTTTTCTACCATTATTTTTACCAGATCATTAAATTTTGTTTTTGGCTGCCAGCCAAATTTTTCTTTTCCTTTTGTAAAATCACCTCTAAGATATTTTACATCAACCGGACGCATATATCTTTTATCTATATGTATATAATCTTCCCAATTAAGCCCAAGCATGCCAAATGCTTTTTCTACAAATTCTTTGACCGAGTGCGTCTCATTAGTAGCAATAACATAATCATCCGGTTCTTCCAGTTGTAAAATCTGCCACATTGCTTCTACATATTCAGGTGCATATCCCCAGTCCCGTTCTGCATTGATATTACCTAATTCTAAACTATCTTCGAAACCAAGTTTGATCTTTGCAACTGAATTTGTAATCTTCCTAGTTACAAATTCTAATCCCCTTAAGGGAGATTCATGATTAAACAATATGCCATTGCACGCAAACAGATTATAACCATGTCTATAAATCTTCACAATATGATGAGCATATAATTTAGCAGCCGAGTAAGGACTCGATGGAGCAAAGGGCGTTTCTTCATTTTGCTGGGAATGATCATTATCTCCGTATAATTCACTTGTAGATGCTTGATAAAATTTTGCTTTGGGGCAATTTTTTCTCATTGCTTCAAGCAAACGAGTTACTCCCAGACCTGTAATTTCTCCAGCTCCTATTGGCTGTTCAAAAGAAGCTCCTACAAAACTTTGTGCAGCAAGATTGTATATTTCATCGGGTTTTGAAATCTGCAGTGCTTCTATTAAAGAAGAGCTATCTATTAAATCACAGGGGATTAATTCTAACTTATCAAAGACATCTAAATATTGTAATCTCCAAAAATTTGGAGTTGATAGTCTTCTGTAAGTACCAAATACTTTATAACTCTTTTTTAACAAAAATTGAGATAGATATGCTCCATCCTGTCCGGTAATTCCTGTAATTAGTGCTCGTTTCATTAGTATCCTCTCATTTATATTTTTTCCAATCTATTGAATATATTTATCTCGGTAATTCTCCATTTCTACCCAGATAGTTTTTTCGTAATACCCATTCAAGGAGTTTTGGGTCTTTTTTAACTTCTGCTTGATGATAGGCAAAACCTTTTTTTCTACTTCCGTTAATCTTATCTTTTATATCCCGTATATCCTTGGGTTCATTTGGAAAAATAAAATTTTTTATCTTTCCAAAAATCAAAAGAATTTGGCGGATTATTTTTTTTAGAAATATTATTAGCAATT
>Ga0268279_1000503_pt1 | contig 24782 bp, 28 predicted proteins | sample saktaG_6_FD_190142 | JGI IMG/M metagenome (GOLD analysis project Ga0268279, IMG submission 190142) | Saline water microbial communities from Sakinaw Lake, British Columbia, Canada - sak_2010_1_5_80m | ecosystem: Environmental > Aquatic > Non-marine Saline and Alkaline > Saline ...
CGAGAACAGATTTCGCGAGGTCTACCGGCGCAACCCCGAGATCAAGTTCACGTACGAGTCGCAGGGCGAGGCGCACCAGATGGAGTGGCGGATCGAACAGTGCGCGATTAAAGACCCGGCGACGGGCGACTTCGTGGATTTAGAGGGTGTGCGGAGTGGGCAGTGGTTTAAGAGCAAGAAGGATGCGGAGACGGACGTACTGATGCAGGCGCATGAGTACATGGCGAAACGAGCGTGGCGCCTCAACGCCGTCGCGGCCCTTTGAGCTGTGTGTGTGCCGTACCCTACCACATCGCCCCAAGATTCATCAACGCGCCGGCAAAGAGCGGTATCGTGAGATTGTCATCCAGGTGGTAACCGCGAATGCTCAGCGGCAGCCCGTCCGCCACGGTAGCGCCCAGCGCGCCGAAGACCGCCAGTGGTATCGAGAAGAGCACCAACCAGCCAATTACAAAGCACGTAACGAACATCACGAGCATCACCTCCAGCCGTTTCCTTCGGCGCTCGTGCCACCGTGGTTCTGCATCGATGAGCACTCCGGTGAGCGCAGAGGCGGTATCCCCGAGTGCCAGCATGAGAATCGCGGTGATCGCAATGCTCTTCTCGAAGATGAGAATGCTCAGGAACGCGCCGATGACGAAGAAGACGTAGGCAGGGATGTTTCGGTGCCCCCGTTCTCTGAGAGCGGGCAGCGTAATGCGTCCGCGAAATCGTAACCATTCAAGGAGGACAATAATGCAGAAGCCGATAAGAAAGCCGAGAATGATCCAGTCTTTGGGGAAGAGGAGGTAGAACACGGGAATGATGACCCCGCAGATATGCAGCGCTTTTCGCCTTACCTCAGCCCACACGAGGTGTGATTGCGTGGCTCGCATTTTACTACATTCCCCTGGAAGCGATCACCGTACCCGTGAGGTTTGATAAGACAAACACCGCAAACGGGCGTTCTTTTGGATTGCGGGACAGTGGCAGGGTGCTGGCCCCTCAGGCGAACATAACGCCCGCTTCCTTTGTGGTGAGAAAATCCCACTGCTTGCTCTCTTTGACTTTCTTGATTGCACGTTCGAATTCCTCCATGCCCACCGCCTTTTTCTGCATACGCGCAGTGAACATGCCCGCTTCGACCACAATCGCCTTGATATCCGCGCCCGTTGCACGCTCTGTGAGTTTCGCCAGAGTCTCGTGATCCACGTCTTTCGCCAGCTTCATCGGTCTGGTGTGGATTTTGAAGATCTCCAGCCGCCCATGTTTATCAGGCACCGGCACATGGATGATACGATCAAATCGACCAGGTCGGAGCAGTGCGGGATCGAGAATGTCAGGCCGGTTCGTGGCGCCGATGATGCGTACCTCGCCACGCTGATCGAACCCATCCACTTCTGCCAGGAGCTGCATCATCGTTCGCTGCACCTCTCGCTCGCCCGAAGTGCCGTCTTCGATCCTCCGTGCCGCGATCGCGTCGATCTCATCAATGAAGAGTATAGAGGGTGCTTTCTCCTTCGCCAGTTCGAACAGCTCACGTACCATCCGGGCACCCTCGCCGATATACTTTTGCACCAGTTCAGAGCCAACGACGCGGATAAAGGTGGCGGAGGTACGGTTTGCCACCGCTTTCGCGAGCATGGTCTTGCCCGTTCCGGGCTCGCCGACGAGTAGCACGCCCTTAGGCGGCACCACACCGATGCACATGAATCGTTCAGGATCGGTGAGAGGGAGCTCAACGATCTCTGTTATCTCCTCTACCTGGCTCTCTAACCCACCAATCATGTCATAATCAACGTCCGGGGATTCGATCACCTCCATGCCGTAGACCGAGGGATCCTTTGCAGATGAGAGCACGCTGACGACCGCCAGGGACTGCTGGTTCAAGCCCACCTGTGCGCCAGCGAAGAGTTTTTGGGGCTCGCAGAACTGGGGGGAGTAATGGACGACGAAACGCGGGCCGGTGCTGCTCCGCACGACCAGCTTAGTATCGTCAATGACCTCGACGACCGTACCAATAATCAACGGAGGGGCACGCAACTTCTCCAGCTCAGACCGCAACTTTCGCAGCTCGCCCTCATATCGCGTTCGCATGTCCTCGTAATACCGCCCCTCGCGATTCGTACGCTCCAGTCGATCTCGCAGCCGGGTATTCGACTCCTCCAGTTGCTTAATGCGGTCTTGAAGGTAACGTGAATACTCATCATCTGACGGGACTCCACCACTGCTCGTTTTCATGTTATCCCCTCTATTTATTACTGCTCGCGATCATATATAAGATACCAGAGGTTAGATAGACGCAGGAGGTTTTGACATGGCCGAATGCGAGATATGTGGCGCGACAATTGTCGGAAAGGCACAGTACATCACCATTGGTAGCTCGAAGCTCCACGTCTGTCGCGCATGTGCGCGATATGGCACGAGCGCAATGGAGAGCCAGCCAGCAAAGGCGCGAACGCTGCTCGGCAGCTTCACGAGCGAGCAGGAGCAGCTCGCACGGGCAAAGCAGCGCCTGTACGAGCAGATGGATCATGAGCTGGAGGAGGAGCTCGAGATCCCGGAGGATTTCGGCCGGCGGATAAAGGAGGCACGAGAACGGGTCGGACTGAAGCAGGCAGAGCTCGCGCAACGGATCAACGAGAAGCAGTCCTTGCTCCGGAAGATCGAGCACGAGGAGATTATGCCCACGGACGAGGTCAGGGCGAAGCTCGAGCGCGTCCTCAAGATCTCGCTATGACGTACTTGGTGGCCGCAAGAGGCTGAGATACACCATACTTATGATCATAGAGATAGCCAGCGCCGATATAAACGATAGCTCGCCACCGATCAATGCAAAACCTCGCTCAAGCGTGAGCAGCAGGCCGCCGAAGACGGTCACGAGTGCGAAGGTGGCACAGATCCCAAGGAATACGCCTCTGATGAGCGGTTTCAGGCCTTCCCCCATTTGATTCTCCGCCTTCGTCTTGCCTTTTCTCTTCCCCTTGCTCGTGCTCCTTGCTTTCGACTCGTAAAAGACGGTAAAGAGGATGAAAAAGAGGGCGAAAACCAGCAAGATGAACGCTCCAGGAATCGTGCGATCCTCCAGCGCGAAGAACATCAAGCCAAAGGCAATGAACAGAGTGAGCAGCGCGAGTGCTAATGAGAGCAGCAGCCGTTTGAGATATTTCGGGTAATCCACCATCCGTTTCACGTGCTCGAGACTCTCCATGCTCATTCACTCACGCATATTCTACTAATTCGCGTGTTCTTTTGTTAACCTTTCCCTCGCGGTATGGGAGTGAGCCGAAGAGGAACGCATCGCGGTCCATCAGCGCATGCCAGACGTCCTTGCACGTGCACTCGAGTTCATCAAGCCGGGTGAGCACGCGTACATCCTGGGTGACGTTGAAGCGCTTGATCGCAACTGTTATCGCGCGATCGCAGATGCCGCAGTTATGGGGGCCGCGGCGATAGCCTGCACCCACGGGATCGGACATCACCACGAGATCGCGTTTCGCTATCGCACAGAGTGCCTCGAGCGCGCTCCAGAGCCATGGGGGTCGATAATAGCCCCGTCTCCAGAGCGTTTCCAGGGGCGTATGCCTCTGAATATTGCAGAGATTCAATGAGATGGTCGAGGAATACTGCGATACGCGCTCGGCAGAGCTGATAACGTCCTCAATCGCCTGCTTCTCCGAGACCCAGGGTGGTTTCAGCAGCAGATAGGTCTTCACCGTCGCATCGCAGCCCAGCGCAGTCTCCGCGGCCTGCTGATATTCAGCGAACGTAAAGCCCTTGTTGATATAGGTCGATCTGATGAATTCATCGGCTGTTTCCAAGCCGATTGCGAGCTCGAGCTGCGCACCGCCCGTGAAATCCTCAAGCTTGGTTGGGGTGACGAATTCTGGTCGCGTCTCGACGATGAGCTTTCGCAGCCCAGCTCTTTCGCGCACCATTTTCGCGATTGCCCGTCGCGTCTCAGCCGTGATCTCGCGCTCATCGAGGAAGCTGCCGGAGGTGAAGATCTTGAGGACGAACTCCTCTTCTGGGCTGCTCTGGAGCGCGTGCGCCATCTGTGTGAGCACATCCGCTTGCGTAACCTGGGCGGATTCCTGCCAGAAGCTGCACATCGTGCATTTCCGCCACTGGCAGCCAATAGTTCTCAGTATAACGGTCAATGATCGGATCGCCCGTCGCTCCTCGGGCATGAAATCCTCATCGAGCCATACTGCAACCGGCCTTTGCGCTTGGGTTGTTGGTGCACGCATTGTTGTATTTACTATTGGATGGCGGCTAAAAAAGCGTTAAGCCACGGAAAAGAGTGCGGGGATGGCGGTTATCAATCCTCGTCAACCTTGCGCTCATAGGTCTGTACCCACATCCCTTTTGCTTGCTCCCACGGCTCGCCTGTTTTGCAGAAATGATAGCGCTGCATGGCACGTTCACAGGGCTCGTTGCCGATGAGGATATTGACGTAGTTAACTTTGCAGTGATTCGTTTTGGCGAACGTCAGGAACTGCTCATACAACGCGTACGCCACGCCCTGGTTCTGGTATTCGGGCAGCACCGCCTGCTGCTCGCCGTAGCACCCGCGCTCGGTGATGGAGGCTTTGTAGACGCCAACAAGCGTGCCCGTTGCGTGCACGCCGAAGAAGCAGTAGCCGGCGTTCATCTCGCTCCTGACCGCGTCCGCAGTCATCGCGCGCTTCTCACGCCATTCTTGCGGATAGTTGCAGGCGGTCAGCCAGACGGCCTTATAGACCGTGGAAATAGCCTCTGCCTCCGATTCATCCAACGGAACTGCACGATATTTCCGCCGGAACCGTACCCCGCCGATATCGCAGAATGCCATGCCTTATGTATGTAGGATATTTTTATCGATAAATAATGAAGAGGAAAATCTTAGGGCTTTCGTGCTCGCATGTCCATGAACTGCGCCTGCAGCTCGACCACTTCGCTGCTGTCCTGAGCCGCGGCATAGGCGAGCAGCAAATCCTCGTTCAACCGCAGGAATTCCACGCCCCACTTGAACTTCGCTAACAGCTCACGCGCGTGCTCGCGCTCACCGAGGATGAACAATGCTGCGGCCAATGCTTCTACGGAGCTGAGGATGAACGGTTTCCCGTAGTTGGTGGGATTAGCGGCGATCAGGAAGGGTAGCGCGCGCTTTTTCCGCTTTAAACGCCTCAATGTCTCTTCAAACGGACCAAAGCGCTTCCAGGAGCAATCAAAGACCGTGATGCTGCCTGCTTGTACCCGGTCTGCAGGTGAGATCGCCTTCTCCGCAATTGGGACCAGAAGGAGGGTTGTGTAGGGGATCTTTCGCAGCACGTTGACCGTCGTAATCAGGCCGAACCGTGCCAATTTCCGCGCGGTGCACTTCTTCGGATCACACTGTCCCGCGTCGTAGGCATAGAGGTGCATGGTGCTTCTTCAGTAGACGGACTGACTAACGGACTGAGTGAGCGTAAAGCGGCGAGCCGTCTCAGAGGCCGTGGTGTGCGAGCAGGTTGTTGAGGAAGTCCAGACTCGCGATACCCGCCTCAAGGGTGTAGAGCTCCAGTACCATGAGCCCGGAGTAGCCAGTATCATTCACGCCGCGAACCACTTTGTGCCAGTCCAGGTTGCCTTCTCCCAGCGGGAGATGGAGATCGCGCTCGCCCATATTATCGCTCGCGTGCAGGTGTATGATCTCCACGCCCTCGTTCTCCGCGGGAATACGGAAGAACTCGTCCAGCGTCTGAGTGGTGTTTGCATGCCCGACATCGAGGCAGATCCCCAGATTCTCCATATTCGTCTCACGAACGAGTTGCACGAGCTCGTCGGGATATCGACCCATGAGCATATTCGCCGAGGTCAAGTTCTCGACCGCAATGCGCAGACCGCGATCGGCAGCGAACTCGCAGAGTGTGGTGAGCGCCTGAACGGCCTTCTGAACCGCGGACGCAGGCTGTTGCACGGAGAGCGGCGAGAAAAAGCCCGGGTGGACGACGCAGACATCGTCGATGAATTCATAGGTGCTCTCTATGCTCGCCTTAACCTGACGCACGCTCTCCTTCCAGATCGGCTCGTTGACGCTCCCGATGTTGATATCGGAGAGCGGGGCATGGAGTGAAAAGATGAGATCGGTCGTTTCATGCAGTGCTCGCACCCGCTCTTTCAAGTCGCCTTCTACTTTCTGCAGTCCCTCATTCACGATCTCCCAGCCCTGGAAGCCGGCCTCCTCGAGCCGGTACATCCAGTCCAGGGGACTGCGAAGGGCATCAACCGAGGAAAAGCTAACTGTCACGTTCATACTAACCACCACCTTCTCGATACACAACACAGTAGAGACCGCGAAGAGAAAAAGATACCGCGTTGCACGACCTGTCTCAATGACAGAGACGAGTGGCATTCCGTTCGGTCAAGCATACTCGTCAAGTGCGAGAATGAACTCAACCAGCTCCTGTACCACCGTCTCGGGTATCTCAGTGCCACCTTTCAGCTCCACGCGTTTGCGAATATTCCTGACCTCATGGGGTAGATACTCGCTCAGTGCGACCTTGGGTAACGTACTGCTCTTGAACCCCTCGACGAGCAGAAATGAGATGTCTGACCGCGCCATTTCCTCGATTAAATCAGTCAGATCGCGTGGACCGCTCAGTTTTATGCTCCGTTCCCCTGATACTCCCACGACCACGTCAGCGCCCGCATTGAAGAACCGATCGGTATCACGAGCGATCGGCATCGCGAACTCCAACTCCTGAGCGTGCTTTATGCAGCCTACCGTGCCATAGTGCTTCAGGCTCGCAATCAAGCGCTCGATGAGGCTCGTTTTCCCGGATTTCTGCTTCCCCACTATACTGATTACCTTCATCTATCTGCCTATAGCCCTTGAGGATGGCGGCGCGGCGGTACGCGCACAGGCCCCTCTGCCATGCTAAATAGAGAACTCAGAGCTGAAGATTTTAAAAGGGTAGGATTATTAAAGAGAAGCGAGAATAGAAGGTTATTAACGATGGCAGTAGAAGCGCTGAAGATCATACGAGAAGGTGAAGAGGAAGGGCGAAAGGTAGTCGAGGAGGCGAAAACGAGCGTCTCGACCATTCTCCAGAATGCTGATGAGGAGATCAAGCAGCTCAAGGAGCGGACGCGTGAGGAAGAGAAGCGCTTAGCCGCTGAGATTGCTGCGAGGCATATTGAGGAGGGTAAGCAAGAGGAGGCGAAGATCATGCAAGCTGCCGCGGTGGAAGCGGAGCAGCTGAAAGCTGCCGCTGAGTCGAATCTCGATCATGCGATTGCGGTCGTGCTGGAGCGCATTTTAGGCCAGAGGTGATAGTCGATGGGCGCGAAAGAGATGGTGGAGCGGATAAGGGAGGAAGCTCGCGAGGAAGGACAGCAGATCACGGCCGACGCGAAGCAGCAGGCCGACGCGAAGCTCGAAGCAGCGCGTAAGGAGCTCGAGCAGCAGAATCAGCAGTTTTTAGCGGCTGAGGAGCGGAAAGGTGTGGAGGAGAAGGAGCGCATTGTACGTGCGGCACGCCAAAACGCGAGAAAGCTCAAATGGAGGGCAGAGGAAGCGATGATCGAGAGAACCCTGGAGTCCGCACTTACCCGCATACCCGGCGTGAAGAGCTCTGGGTTCAAGGACGCCTCGTACGCGGAGATCTTGAGTGGGCTCATAACCGAAAGTGTCTTGAGCATTGCGACAGGGAGCAGCAGTGCCGGAATAGACCTGGACGTGCTCCTCAGCGAGGAGGATGCGGCAGCAGCACATATTACGCAAGCACAGCTCACGGAATTGGGTAAAGCACTGAGCCGCGAGCATGGCAGAGATTTAAAGCTCACGATGGCCGCTGAACAGATAAAATCAGTGGGCGGCGTTATTGTCCGGCAAACGGACGGGAAGATCGAGGTGAACAACACCTTCGAGCAACGCATGGCACGCTTCTCGACGAGTCTCCGGGAGGAGATCGTGAAAGCGCTCTTCGAGAGAACTTCTTCCTGATCCAATTCGATCTATCTGATCATCCGATATGAGAAAGGAGGTGTAGAAAGCGAGCGAGGGGGAGGTGATCACTTTATTCCTTACCCTTGCGTTCTATAGAATGGGACATGAATGCAGTAGCAGTAATTGGAGATCCTGATACAGCCACGGGATTCCGGCTCGCTGGCGTGAACGCGGTATACGAGCAGGGCCTAGAAGGGGAGAAGGAGGATACCGCCCGTGTGCTAGATCGCGTGGCACGCGAGGACTTTGCGATTATTCTCATCACCGAGAAGTTAGCGGCTGATCCACGTACCCGCGAGAAGATACGGGACATCAACGCGAAGAAGAAGGGCGTGCGGCCCATCATCCTTGAAATACCGGACAAGCGAGGTCCGATGGAGAAGGAGCTCGATGAGATCGGGCGGTTGATCCAGCGTGCCGTCGGTGTAGCGGTTGAGTGAGTGCTCGTTAGTTTTTGTGGTCTTTGCCGTTACGCCAGAACATATCCGCTCTTCCGCTTCTTCAGCAGGTAAATGAAGAACGGCGCGCCAAAGAATGCGGTAATCACGCCAACGGGCATCTCTGCCAATAGCCGCGCCAGTGCGTCCGTCCAGATGAGAAAAATCCCGCCCAGCAATGCCGACGCGGGAAAGAGAATGCGATGATCGGGGCCCACCAAAATTCGGGTGATGTGCGGTATGATCAACCCCACGAACCCGATGGTACCGGTAAAGGCGACGGCCGCGGCGGTGATGAACGCAGAGAGCACCAGAAGGATCCGCTTTGCCGTCTCGACATTGATGCCCAGTGTCTGTGCGGATTCTTCACCGAGCAGCATGGCGTTGAGGTCCTTGGCGAAGAGATAGATCACGCCGAAGCTGACGAGCACGGGCAGCACGGTTATTTTCACTTTCGTCCAGTTCGCGAGCCAGAAGCCGCCCATCGTCCAGAAGAAGATGTTGTGCAATGCCTCGCCGGCGATGGACATCATAAAAGATAACACCGCGCCCAAGAACAGGGAGACGGCAATACCGGTGAGCAAGAGGGTATCCACGGGGATACGACCGCCGACCCGCGCGATATTATAGACGATGATTATGGTGCAGAGCGCGCCAAGAAAAGCCATTATTGGCGTGGTATAGATGGAGAAGACCTGCGGAATGACCATGATCGAGAGCGCGGCGCCGACCGAGGCGCCGGAGGCGATGCCGATGATGTAGGGATCGGCCATGGGGTTCTTGAACAGGCCCTGGAGTGCTGTTCCTGCGGTGGCGAGGGCAATGCCGACCAGGAGACCGAGGAAGATCCGCGGTAATCGTATCTGGAAGATGATGACCTCATGCGGGACCGAGGACACCTCGCAGAGCCTGAGTTTGCTACCTAACAACGCGACGATCTCCATCGGCGGCACGTACACGGGCCCGATCGCCGTGGTCAAGACGATGGAAAGACCGAGAAAGATTAGTAAGTAAATCAGCACCAGCTTCCAGTGAAGTATTTTTCGCAGTCCCGGTGCGCTATATCCTGTGCTCATCGTGCTTCGTAGCCCGGCTTCCTCGATTCTTTATTCGCCCTATTGTCTATTGCGGATCGTAAAGATTAGCGTCCCGTCTCGGATTTTAGTCATCTACCTCGCCTGTGGATAGCGATGATGAGTAGCGCAATTGCAGCACCGATCGCTTCGAATCCCGGAATTCCTGCGGCGCTCGCCTCTGGCTCGGGTGTTGCAGCAAGAGGGGGGGGTGCTGCTTGCGAGGGATCGCTTGCGGGACGTGGTGTTGCGGTAGGCGCAGCAGATGGAGAGGTTGTTCCTTCTGCCTCTGATTGCTGCTCCCCCGTGATCGCGAAGAGTGAAAAATCCTGCGTCTCCGCCTCAAAGAAGACGAAGATATCGTCCGCACCGACCCTCGAGGTGGATAGTTTTGACCACCCAGCTCGTTCATCATATCTGGAAAGACTAACGGTCAACTCCGCAATGTCATGGGCCTCGAGCCACGATTTCAGCACCTTAAACTCAATGCTGCCGGACACCCGTGCGCTCTCTTCCGTTGTGACTATGAGGTCAAGGTAGACATACGTGGTATCAGGTGGCGCGGGAACGTTCGGGGGTCTCTCCACACGTTTTACCGCGATTCTTACGTCGCTGACAGTGGTATCCGAGAGGAGAGTGAGCATAGAGAAATCCATATCCTCGAAGAGCATCGCTGTGTCTTCACCCGCGTTCAGCAGCGGAATGGTTCGCGCTGCCTCGGTCACCTGTGGCGACGACGCGGACGTCGATGGAGCAGCAGCTGTCGGGGCGGCTTTTGCGCTCGAGCCACCGGCTGAAGAGGAGGGAGATTCTGTCGGTGAGGGCGTTGGGCGCGTAGCCACGAAGAAGTCGCTATAATCCTGGTAGACGAGCTGCAGAGCATCCATAATGCGCGGGCCTGGCCGATCCATGATGTCGGCGTCAATGACGTACACCCATCCGTTTTTTACCGCGTCGACGATTTGCAGTCGTTCATCAGCCATGACCCCCTCATACGCGATACTCATGCTCCCCATGCCGCTATCGCAGATGATCACCTGCGGATTGCGATCGATCAGCTCTTCGAGGTTCATAACGAAGTAGCCCGAGGTTTCCGCAGCGATGTTTGTGCCACCAGCAAGCGTAATGACCTCGTTGACGAAGGTATTGTCACCAGCGGTGAAGAAATCGCCGATGTTGTAGAAGACGCGCGGCTTCTCCTCTGCAGACAGGGAAGCGGTCTCTGCCGTGATGGCCTCTACTCTACCCCGAAGCTCGTGTTCGAGCGAATCGGCCTCAGCTCTGCAGCCCGTTAGCGCGCCTACCACCTTGAGCTGCTCGAAAATCTCCTCGACGTCCTTAGGGTTCTGTGCATAGAGGGGATAGGTAACCCCCGGGTGCGCGCTTTCGTCGACGAGCCAGTAGAGCACGTCGTCAGGATTGCCATGCGCGCCAACGACCAGATCGGGCTCGAGTGCCACGATCTTCTCGAAGCTGGGCGTGGAATACCCACCGATCACGCCTATTTCGCCCCGATTCTTCTTCTCCACCACCTCTGGCGGATAATCGCAGTACTCCGTCACGCCGACCACCTGATCCCCGGCGCCAACGGCGAACAAGATCTCTGTGCAGCTCGGTGCCATGGAGACGATCCGCTCGGGTCTCTTAGGAAGCCGTAAGACGTAGTCCTCAAGCCCCTCCAGTTCCCGAATGTCGTTTTCTTCCTCCACGACCAGCCAAACGGTCATGTTCCATGAGGCTTGAAGCGTCTCATTTCCACTGGTGCCTCGGACAGTGACGGCATAGCTACCGTAGTCATCAACGACATACTCGAGATTTGAGTTCGTTCCATCGGTTTCCTTGATCACTTCACCGTTCACCGTCCACGTCCACCGGTAGGGCGAGCCAGCAGTGACGGAGAATTCAACCTCCGCATACTCGTCCAGGTGGAGATCGAGTGATAAGCTCTCGGAAGCGTCTTTGGTGATGGAGTTCCAGGGGGTGACGCTGCTCGCCGCGCAGATCGTGGAGAAGGAGCAGAAAGCCAGTACGGTAAAGAGAACCACGATTGTGCGCGTGCTCATTCCAGCTCACCCCGCTTGATATCCAGGAACCAGTGGTCGCCACGACGCACCCGCTCAGTTTCGCTCACCCGTATCCTTCTCCTGAAGAGCGGGCCGTTGATGACGAACGAATGATACTCGCCGGATTCACCGGCTGCATGGAAATCGCACTCTTGCAGCTCGCTGATGAACGACTCGTCGATCTTCCGGCCGAGCCAGTCCTCATTGACCCGCGTCGCGACGACGATAGCCTCGAAGCCTGCGGTGACGAACTCGTGTAAGAGTGCACCAGGGTCACCCCCCCAGAGCGGAAGGAGGGGCTCGATCGCCAGCTCCTCACAGACGCGTTCCACCCAGGCGCGATGCTCGCGGAGGTCAATATCGCCAAATACGCCTTTTTGTATCCCCTCGCGCTTCAGTCTCCTCACGGCGGCTTTGAATTCGGACTCGTACATCTCCCACGAGGCGTTCACCTGGATCATGGGAATGCCCATCGCTTCTGCCTGCAGTTGCAGCAGAAACGGGCGTGTGCCATGCGCTCGCTCGCGCTCGCCAGACTCATCCAGCATGTTCAGGAGATACGAGACCTCGCAGCCTGCCTTCATCGCACGTAAACAGGCAAGCGAGCTGTCCTTTCCGCCACTCCAGGACACGAAGACCTTATTCTCGTTCATCTTACTGGGAATACAACCGTATTGCGGGAATTGCCCCGGAATGGGCCACCCCGTTTGCATCGGTGAAGTTCGTGCAGGTGATCACTCCATCGCTCACTGTAAGCGCGTTTTTATGGTGCAGCTGCGGATATGAGCCGGTTTCTATATGATAATAGTAGGGTTCGTTTTTATGAAGCAGAAATGGTTCTGGAAACGTGATGGCGTGCCAATCGCCCAAGTACCCGTTCCACTGCGCGGTTGCGCCGGTCCACGTATCGTTCCATATCCTAACGTATTCGGCATGTCCGCCGGTTCCGTCGCACGCCCGTGTGAGCATCGTGTTTACCAGGAGATCGTGTGCGGGCGTGAGCGTCCCGTAAAACGTACCAGGGATGCTTGGATAGGGATGCTCCGGCGTGCCAGTATCGAATTCCGCGAACTGCGGATCCCGAAAGGCAAGCACGCCGATATTATCGACGCCTATGATTAAAGTGCGATCAGCGACGGCGGGATGTGACGCTATATTGTATCCTCCGCCATAGCCCGGGGGGATCTGAAGTGTGTAGCTCCAGAGCGTGGTTCCATTGTCCGCATCCAACGCGAAGACCGTTCCATCAACTTCATTCGTGCCGAAGTACACCTTCCCGCCGGCGACAACCGGTGAAGAGTCGATCGAGTAGCCCATCTCCTCGTTCTTCCAGAGGAGCGAGCCGTTGCGTGCGTTATAGCAATAGAAGGTGGAGTCGATGGTCGAGCCGCCGATGTACAGTCTTCCATCGCTCAAAGCGGGAGAAGCCCAGCTCGATTTGTGCGTAACGTTCCAGGACTCTACACCCGTACTCAGATTGAGGGCGTAGAGGCCATGTGCTTTCCCAAAGACGTACTTCGTGGTGAAGAAGACTAGCGCTTCGTCCGCCCAGATGGTGGGTGTGGCCCGGATCTCGGTGGCCGTCGTGAACTTCCAGACTTCCTCGTGCGTGCTCAGGTTCACGCAGTAGAGCGTGTGCTGACTTCCTGCGTTCCCGGCGAAGAGCAGTTTGTCCGCGTATGCCGCGGGTGAGGCGTAACAGAAGATCTGGCCGCCGGTGGAGAAGCTCCACTGCTCGGTGCCGTCAAAGGAAAGGGCATGGAGCGTGCCATCCGAGGAACTCAGCACGTACACCGTATTCCCGTACACCAGCGGGGAGGAGGCGATGCCATGGAACGAAGCACTTGGATCTATTTGCTCATTCCAGAGGACTTCACCGCTCGTCGCGTTAACGCACGCCAAGGTCCCGGCTGAGGTGCCCAGAAAGAGCTTGTCGCTGGCAAACGCAGCCGTTGAGGCACCGTAAACGTTCGTGTTATTCCAAATTTCCCTGCCGGTCTCCAAATCAAGGCAGTAGAGCGCATCGGTGGCATTTCCGGCCATCCAGGATGCCCAGGTAGCCACATAGACCCGGTCGTTGGCAACGATCGGTCCCGCCTGGATGCAGCCGGCGGTCTTTTCGCTCGATTGCCAGAGTAGCGTAGCGGTTTCTGGCCCTGTGCCGCTCGCATTCCCGGTGCGTTGCGCGTCGTACTGAAGCATGAGGTATCCCTCACTGTCGCTCACGGCGGCGTTGATGATCACGAGGCGCGGCGAATCCGCGGGCGTCATCTCCATGCTGCTGCTCCAGTACCATGTTACCACATCGCCGTCTTCTACCTTATGGTCGGTCGAGCCCACCATCGGCATCGGCTCTGCCGGGTAGTTCACCCAGTACATCCACCCGCTCCAGCCCTCTTGCGCGACGTCCGCGATCGAATCGGCGAATATGAAGCCCCATTCGTCCGTAGCTGTGTAGTTGAACGCGCCGGCGGTCGCGGCTGCGTCCAGCGCCCCGAACGCCGTCGTACTGTTTACCACATGCTCGACGCCGCTGTTGTGCGCCGTCACGATGATCATAGTTCCGTTTGTCAGAGTCACATCACCCTGCCAGAGGATCTCTTGCTGCTCTTCGTTCACTGTACCACTATAGCTATCGTTAGGAAGCGCGCTCGCCATCGCGGGCAGTGCCGCAATCCCCACAAACAGGAAGATAATAAAGATCAGCGTACGTTTCATGCCAAAGGAATCTGCTCTCTCACTCATTGCTACCGCCTCTTATCAATTATAAACCGTGGTTGGCGCGCGGGGTATAAATACCCACGATTCTGGGTAACATGTATTATCCAAATTGCTAAGAACAGTGGCACGTAAAAGGAGGGGGAAGATGGTAAACGCGCCTTACCTAACCGATCATTGTCCCGATGCCTTCATCGGTGAAGAGCTCGAGGAGGAGCGAATGCGGCTTGCGGCCGTCGATGATATGCGCGGTGACACCGCCTTCAGCGGCACGGAGGCCTGCCTCCACCTTCGGGATCATGCCCGCACCGATGACTTTCTTGGCGATGAGCTCCTGGAGCTCGAGGGGCGTGGTCCGGGCTATTAAGGTTGTCAGGTCGTCGGGATCACTCAGCACGCCGGGGACATCGGTGAGCAGTATCAGCTTCTTGGCCTTAATCGTAGCAGCGATCTCGCCGGCGACGGAATCGGCGTTGACGTTGAGGCTATTGCCCGCGATATCGACGGCGATGGGTGAGATTACGGGAATATAGCCCTGCTCGCTCGTGAGATTGAGAATCTCCGCGTTGATCGTCTCGATCTCGCCGACCCAGCCGAGATCAACCTCCTGCTCCTCGCCCGCGCGGCCGACCTTCTGCTTCCGCTTCTTCTTCGCCACAATCAATGCGCCATCGTTGCCCGAGAGCCCGATACCCTTGCCGCCATGCGTGCCGATGAGGGAGACAATGCGCTCGTTCACGTTACCCACGAGCACCATCTGTGCGATCTCCATTGTCTCATCGTCCGTAATACGAAGCCCACAGACGAAGGTGGGCTTCTTACCCAGCCGCTCCATCAACCGCGTAATCTCAGGGCCGCCGCCGTGCACCACGATGGGGCAGATGCCAACGAAGCGGAGCAGCACCAAATCCTGCGTGATCTTGTCCATGATGCTCTCATCGACTAATGCGTGCCCTCCCATCTTGATCACGATCTTCGAGCCGTAAAACTCACGGATGTACGGCAACGCCTCGATCAGGACCTCTTCTCGTTTCATTGCGCCTGCCTGCTTCTCGTCTAGTCTAGAATACAAGAGGTCGAATGCCCTTTAAAGCTTTTTGCCGAGTACGAGCAGGCTACTCGCGCCACGTGACCTCGACGTCATCTGGTCGGTAATTAGGGCGCACCTGCGACTGCTCGATCGGCGTTATCGAACCGCTGGTGAGCATGAGCAGCCCGAGATAAGCGATCATGATCCCGTTATCGCCCAGGAACTTCTTCGCGGGGACGTAAAATCGTCCGCCGCGATCCTCGCACATCGTCTGGAGCATCTGCTGCAAGCGCCGATTTGCACCCACGCCGCCGGCCAGCAGCACCTCATCATTGCCGAGATGCCCCATCGCGCGCTCTGTGACTTCCGTGAGCATAGCGAATGCGGTCTCCTGGAAGGAATAGCAGATATCAGCCCGTGCCCCGGGCATTTTATCATAGGTCTCCTTTGCGGCAGTCGTGAGTCCGGAGAAGGAGAGATCCATGCCCTTCACGACGTAGGGCAGCTCGATGTAGCTCATACCCTGTAAGGCCAGTTCCTCGATCTTCGGGCCGCCGGGATGGCTGAGCCCGAGGTGCCGGGCGAATTTGTCGAGCGCATTGCCGATGCCGATATCGAGCGTCTCCCCGAATATCCGGTAGCGGCCGGCACGATAAGCGAGCACCTGCGAGTTCGCGCCGCTGACGTACAAGACCACCGGATCTTTCGTTTTGCACTGCCATCGGCCGACCTCGATATGCGCGATGCAGTGATTCACTCCCAGTAACGGTCGGTTTAGCGAGAGCGCGAGCGCGCGAGCGGCGGTTGCAACGGTACGGAGGCAGGGGCCCATGCCCGGGCCCTGGGAGAAGGCGACGCCGTCGATCTGGCTCAAGGAGAACTCAGGGTTGGTCTCCTGCGCTTTGTGAAAGACGCGGGAGATAACCGCTTTTATTTCGGCGGCATGATGCTGCGCGGCCTCACGGGGATGAATCCCGCCGTATTTCGGCTGGTAGGTCGAGACCGCCTCTGATATAACGTCAGACTCATCGACGAGTGCCGCGCTGAGGTTCCATGCAGTGCCTTCGAGGCCTAAGATAAGCGTCATTTCTAGTGAAGTGCGCCTGTACAGTACGGACAGTTTTCCCAAGTCTTACCGAGGCTTACCGCCAAGATAGCTTTAAGTATGTTCAGATCACCATAAGAAGGTAGCACAGGCTGTGCTTGGAACGAATGATCGAGGAGTTTTATGACGTCGTTGTGGTCGGTGCGGGCCCTGCAGGGAGCGTAACGGCGCGAACCGCTGCGGAGAACGATCTGGATGTGCTGCTCATCGAGCGCAATGCGGAAATCGGCGTGCCGGTGAAGTGCGCGGAGGGCGTAAGCAGGGAGCTCGAGCGGTACGTGGAGATCGATCCGCGGTGGATCTGCACGGCGGTGAAAGGCATAATCACGTACGGCCCGGACGGCACGGCGGTGACGCTCTCGGTTGAGGGCTCGGAGATTGCGGGTTACGTGCTGGAGCGGCGGCTCTTTGACAAGTATTTGGCGCAGCAAGCGGCGCATGCCGGTGCCGAGGTGCGGGTGAAGACGCAGGCTTATGGCCTGGTTCAGGAAAACGGGTACGCAAAGGGCGTGTACGTGCGGACACCGGACGACGAGCTGCGTATTCATGCGAACGTTGTGGTCGGTGCGGACGGCGTGGAGTCGCGTGTGGGCCGCTGGGCCGGTATTGATACGCGATTGCCCCTGTCCGACGTATGCACCTGTGCGGAGTTCCTTATGAGCGATGTCGATGTGAACGAGCACTATTTGGAGACGTACTTCGGTCGTGGAATCGCGCCAAAGGGCTATCTCTGGATATTCCCGAAGGGCAAGCGCTGCGCGAACGTCGGCCTGGGAATAGGCGGTGACGTCTCTGATGAGGGCCATCGCGCACGCGATTATCTGCGCTCGTTTGTCGATCAACGGTTCCCGGACGGCAAGGTGCTGGCGGAGATCTATGGTGTGGTGCCCTTGTGCGGGCCGGTGTATGAGACCGTAGCGAACGGTGTGGTTTTAGTGGGCGATGCGGCACGACACGTGCAGCCGATAACAGGCGGCGGCATCTTGCAGGCGATCCAGGGCGGCAGGATCGCCGGAGACGTTATAGCGAAAGCCGTACAAGAAAAGAACGTCTCGAAGAAACGGTTGCGGGAATACGAGAAGCGGTGGAAGCGGGAGTTCGGGCGGGTACTCGAGGTGGGGTTGAAGGCGAAGAATATCGTGCTGAATCTGAACGAGCAGGAAATGACAAAGTTCTTCCAACCCCTTGGCGGCGAGATCATGCTGAAAGAGTACAGCGAACGTGCGTTTCTGAAGACGTTCATCATGAAGAATCCACGGATTCTCGTCAGCCTGGTGAAGACGATGTTTTGAGGTGAGCTGTGGTAGCTTCCTTCTTGTGGAACCAGCAAAACTAAAAACTTGGGAATCTTATGTAAAAATGGACAGAACCATGGCGAAGACGATAACAATACGGGACGATCTATACGAGAAACTCCGCGTCCTGAAAGGAGATGCGTCACTCAATGATTTTCTGGAGCACCTGCTCGGAGAAGGAGAAGGGAAAGAAAAAGGAATCGAGTTACTTAGGAAATTACGGAAAACGCTCGAGTTCCGCAGTGAAGAAAAGGATACGATTCTCAGAGAGATATACGCGAAACAGGAGGAAAAACGAGCTTTTGATAATCGTCCTGGATACTGACGTCCTCATCGAGATCTTCGATAAGGAATCCGCAGTGGGTGAGGAGATACTGACAAAAATAGAGGGATACGAGATCGCTACCACCTCGATTAACCTTCATGAGGTTCTGTACGGTCTTTATAAGGTGAGGAAAAAGATATTGGATGAGTTGCTGGAATTTACGATCGTGGACTTTACACGACGCAATGCGCTACTCTCGGCAAAGCTTGAAGTGGAAGTGGAGAAGCGAGGAAAGCCTGCTGGAAGATTTGTTACGATGATTGCGGCCATATGCATCAACCGAGATGCGCTGCTCGCCACGCTGAACAACATGCATTTCGAACGGTTCAGTGAGTTCGGCTTGAAGCTGTTTCTAGCCACTTTACGGTAAAGATACAGCGAATCGTTGGGGAAAAGAGGGGGATTTCTTCTATATTTTAGCGATCTTGTTATTCTTTATCTCTCTGCCTGTCGAGCTGCCTTTTCCACCCAACTTCCAAATTCGTTATACCCATCATCAATTATCCAATCGTATGTGGGATATATATTTGATAAGTACATCTTCTGATCATGTTGCTCAATGTAAAAATTATCGAACGGATTGTCTCCTTTCCAATCATCAAAGCCTCCCTGATTTTTGATTTGATGTATGTATACCCCTAAAAGCCCATTGCTTTTTTCATAGCTCTTTTTAATTTCATATTTTACCCAATCTCTGCTCGATGTTTCTGCTCCTATTAACACAACTGTAACCGATGTTCCCTTCAACTGGCTATCAATCCATTTTCTTATAACTTCGTCTCCCTGTTGTTTAACTCTTTCCCATTCGGCAGCGTCAAAAAACCCAGCCGCTTCTCGATCAGGTTTAGTTACCCAACTATTTCTAACTACATTTGCACGCCACACATCTCGATCTTTATGGAAGCTAAAAAATACTCTTCTTACCATCTAATTATCCCTTCATCTAAGAAATAGAAGTGATTATATATAAATACTCCCAAATGACCGATAGGCTTACCACCCTTACCCACAAAGTATCGGTGGTGATGACCATGGTGGGTGACGTGATGAAGGAATATCTCGCGACTTTTAACCGGCGGCTAGAAACCCAGTTCTATAACGAACTTCGACGGGACTACGCCTTCCCTCGTGCCGTATGCAGGTCGCTCTCCGAACTGCTCCTAACGTACCTGGACCTCTACTTTGGCGGTCAGAGAACGGAGGGGCAAGTTATCTTTCAGGCAGTCTCGAAGGATGTGCCCCCGGGCGTGCCGGTGGACGAAATGCAGTTAGTATCGGTCAAACTCACCCTTTACGCACGGGAGGACTGCTCGTGCAAGACACAGCATGACCTGGTGGATCGCAGGATTCTTCGACTCACGGGCGAGGCTTTCGGTCAGGGCGCCTTACTCACGCAGGCAGACATCGCGATCCTCTTGAGCGAGAGCACGAAAACCGTTGCGCGGCATATCAAGGAACTGGAGACTCAGGGCCACGTCGTGCCAACGAGAGGCAGCTGGAAGGACATCGGTCCCGGGGTGAGTCACAAGAAACGCATACTGGAGCTTTACCTCAAAGGCGATGAGTACACGGAGATAGAGCGGAAGACCAAGCACAGTGGCGAAGCGATAATGCGGTACGTGAAAGACTTCGCCCGGATCCTGGTGCTTACCGAGGAAGAGTACTCAGCGCCAGAGCTCAGGATCGTGACCGGGCTATCGGACCGGGTAATTCGAGAGTACCAGGAGCTTATTGAGCAGTATTCAGGTCACGAGTACCGTGAGCGGTTAGAGCACCTGAGAGCGATCTTCAAAAAAAAGGCGACGATCGGCGACCCTCTGGGGCCAAAGGTCTCAGGCACCTCAGGGAGGTGGTCTCCATGAACGTCCCCGCGATGATCGAAGCGAAGGTGGCGAACTCCTTGAAAGGTGTGCTCATAGACCTCATCCAGCGCGAGTACCAGTTCATCGCTGGGGATAAGATCCAGGAGATGTTCGCCAATGATGTGGTGGATCTCGTTGAGAGCTGTTATCGCGAGCCCTGGAAGCTGGATGTTGGTCAGGTGATGTGGTACGGAGTCAAGAGAACGGCTAAACCCAGCTACGGTCGGAACAGTAAAAACACGCCGTTAACACCTGTGGTCTTGACCTTGGTCTCACGGGAGGACTTAGAGCTGAGTAGAGCGGGCTACTCGAGCAAGGAGATCAGGGAAAAGAAGATCGTGAGATTGTTCACCGAAGCGTATGAGCAGGAGGCATTGCTCACCCACAGTGATGTGGCGTTCCTCTTGCACATATCTACCGGTACGGTGAGCAGACAGGTGAATGAATACATGAAAGAGAATGGGGCGGTTGTGCCGACGAGAGGTGTGGTTCACGATATTGGACGGGCGATGACCCATAAGAGGATCATTGTGGGGCTGTATAAGCAGGGATATCAGACGCCGGAGATCGCACGGAAGACGAATCACACGGAGGAGGCCTGTGACCGCTATATCAAAGCCTACAAGAAGGTGGAAAAGTTGAGCGAGAAGATGGAGCCCGCGGAGATCGCTCGGACCCTGGAGATGGGGGTATCCCTGGTGAAGGAGTACCTAAGCCTTATAACCGAGGAGGTGAATTGATGTTCGAAGCACATTCCGGGAGAGGGGGATACCTATCGGTCAAATGGGTGTTTAGTAAATAAAACAAACAATTATTTAGTGTAGATAGAAGGAAGATGATAAAGAAGCTAAAAATAAAGAACTACAGGAGTTTGAAAGACATAGAACTAGAACTCGACAAATTCAACGTCTTAATCGGCCCGAACGCGAGCGGAAAGAGCAATTTGCTGGATTGCTTGGCGTTCGTTTCCGAACTCACTCCAGACAATGTTTACAGAGACTTAGACGCCCGAGGAGGATACGAACGTGTAGTATTCGGTGGCAGAAAAGTAACTATTGAAATATCCCTTGAGTTCCTGCTGGAAAACAAAGCTTCCGAGTTTTTTATTTCGCTTTCTGAAACTGGCATAGTCGAGGAAGAGTTATCCATCGCAGGGGAAAAAATAATTGAGCGCCCTCCAGGCAAAATGGCGAAAATGCTGGTGCCCGCCCCGTCTGGAACGAAATATGAACAGAGGCAATTAGGTGGCTGGGATTCAGCAATTAAGGAGTACCCTGAAATCAGAGCGTATTTTACCGCCTGGCGATCGTATAATTTTATGACCTCCGATATGAGGAGGAAAGATTCGGCGAAGAAGAATCTTATTCTGGAAAAAACCGGGAGAAATTTAGCGCAAGTTCTGCTCTCGTTACATAATGAGCGCCCCAAGACTTTTGATAAAATCGAAGCGATATTGAGGCAAGCGATCCCGCAGATCGACGAGCTTCTGACTCCTTTGACGGAAAAAGGAGATACTTACATTGCAATCAGAGAAAAAGGCTTTGATTCGCCGTTTAATTACTTCCAGGTTTCAGATGGCACGCTGAAGCTGCTGGCGTATATCACCGCCATCGCATCAGAAGAGGCGAACGTAGTTTGCTTTGAAGAGCCGGAGAACTTCATTCATCCGCGACTGTTTGAGCTTTTAGTGGAGGTCTTGAAGGGATCGGATAAGCAGATTATCCTCTCCACGCATTCTCCATATCTCGTTGATTTTGTCGAGCCCGAAGACGTAATAATCGTCGAGAAAAAAGACAACGCGACGGTTACAAGTAGAATAAAAGATGGAGACAAGCTTAAGGAACGTTTAGCAGAGCTTGGACTGGCACTTGGCGAATACTGGTATGGCGGGGGCCTTGGCGGCAATCCATGATCGGCGTAATAGTCGAAGGGACGTCTGACGAGAAGGTAATTCGTGAAATTACTCATAAGCTGGGAGTGCCTGTAAAGATCAGGAGATCCCGACGAGGTGCAACGATACAAAGTCCACGGAAGACAGGATCGTATGTGGAAGATCTACTCGCTGATTGTGAAAAAGTAGTGATACTGAAGGATTCTCATTGCGCCGATCCTCATGAGAAGGAGCGTCATCTGCGGGAAAAATTGGGAGGACTGGGATTACCCGTTGAGGGGGATCTCCACATCTGTATGGTCGTTCATGCGATTGAATCGTGGCTCCTCGCGGATGAAGCGGCAATTGGCGATTATCTCAGCTCAGAAGTGCGGGAAATTCACAGCCCTGAAAACGAATGCAAACCCGAGGATGTCCTGGATGAGCTCTTTAAGAGATCCGGGAGAGTATATCTAAAAGGTGGAGAAGCCCCGCGTGAACTAGCCCGACGACTCAGAGTAGAGAAGGTTATCACCAAATGTCCTTCCTTTAAAAAGTTCAAAGCACTTATAGGATGAGCAGAGGAAGGGGAAGATGACGGAAGAAGAAGCGATAAAATTGGGTTTTGTCGTCTCGGAGTTTCACCGGGACATCACGTATCAGATGGAGATCCTTGGCCGGGAGCACGCTGCGTTCCTCGGTGCGACCATCACGCGCACGTTATATACGCCCGGTACGTTTGACATGCCCTTAGCGGTGAAGAAACTGCTCACTGAGGGTGAAGTTGATGCGGTGGTGACACTCGGCTGCATAATTGAGGGTGCGACAGAGCACGATCAGATGATCGGCTCGCAATTGACGCGCAAGATAATGGACCTCTCGCTGGAGTACGATAAGCCGGTGACGTTGGGCGTTGCAGGCCCCGGGATGACGCGGTTAGAGGCACAGGAGCGCGTCGATTACGCAAAGCGGGCGGTAGAGGCTGCGGTAAAGCTGGTGAAACGGCTCAAAGAGCGACCGTAACGCAGACCAGCAGCACCGCGAGACAACAGAGCGCAAAGAGGAGCGAAGCGCGTTTCATTATTACTATTGCGCGTTCTATATCCCGCCCGGCTGCAGCCGCAAAGCGCGTGCCCACCGAATAATACCCTTGCTTCTCCAGGTTCACCTGTAACGCAGCGCTCATTGCCGCTATGGTCAGGTGGACTCTTGTCCCGGACCTCACCTGCAGGGGCACATCCCGCTCGCCTGACCGGCCGAGCAGCGAAATCAAGCGCGCGGCGATTCGCTCGGGGAGATAATTCAGGAGATCGTCAGTTCTGGCAGCGAACCAGCCGAAGTGCCGGTACTCTTCGGTTTTATAGCCGATAACAGCGTCCAGCGTGTTGAAGACGCGATAGACGACCGCGCCGCAGAGCCCGAAGAGCAGGAAATAGAAGAGCGGAGCGATAACACTATCCGTGAGGTTTTCGGCTACCGATTCAATTGCTGCGGAATTGAGATGCGAATCATCTAACCGCTCTACCGGTCTACTCGTGATCCGCCATACGGCCGCTCGTTTCGCCGCCACGTCCGGCGCGTTCATCACCCCGCGGCCAAACCGCTCCAGACCGGTGATCGTGAAGGTCATTTTGAAGATGAGCGCGCCGAAAATGATATACAGGGTATCCCACGGGATAAGGAAGAGCGCAAGACAGGGCACGACGAAGATTACGAGTATTAGCAGCGGATAGAGGACGCCGAGTAGTTTCTCTCTCCGCGCGTCGCCCCGCTTCAGTCTGTGATCAAAGACGCCTATCAGTCTGCTTATCCATACGACAGGGTAATACCGCTCGAACTTCTCCGGAGGATCACCTACGCTGAGATCGATGAGGAGGGCTATGACGAGGATAAGGATGTTGTTGAGGAAGATATTCATTGTTGGGGCTCTGGTGGATACCGCTCTTTCAGCCGTTGGAATAGCTGCATGAGCTCCTCGTTCCGCTCATCAATTTCCGCAACGTCCTCGATCCCAAGTGCCGTGAACGCCTCCAGAAGTGCCCGCGCCACGTCTGAGCGATGGATCCAGAAACAGCGTGAGCAGCCCCAGATACGGCTACCGTCCGTCCGCTCCACCCATCTACCACCGACCTCTTCGTCTTCGCAGGGATAAAACGGGCAGAAGCACCAGGTGCAATCCTGCCCCTCGAAGTGACAGGGGTAATAGTCGCAGGATTCATTCGAACCGATCTGCTGCTGCTCGCTCACTATCTTCTTCAAATGCTCGTATGCGAGTGGATGCATCTTTGTGCCTCCGTCTTCTCAGTCCAATCGCTCCATCGTCTGCTTACTCTTATACCCAACGTGCTTGGTGATACTTATACGACAGCATTTCGGTGCTCTCGTGATTTGTCACGAAGATCACTCTCTTTCCGAACGCTTGGATAAGTACCGTGTGAGTGGATAAGAGAAGCCGCAGATATCGCAATGGAGCTTATCACCGGGCAGTTCGGCCCTGCAGAGCGGGCAGCGCCGTTTACCGTGACCCCGCGGGATCGCACCCACCACCGCTCTGTAGATCTCGTAGAAATAGAGATGCTCCTTGTTCATGAACTCCATCTGATATGTCCGCTTCTTCGCCTCGAATTCGGTATCCGAAATGGTACGCCGAATAACCTCGCGGAGTTCCGCTGCGCCGGATCCCACCTCGATCGGATCTTTCGCGCGCCAGGCGAGCTCGCCCAGTTCCGCCTCAAATGCTGTTCGTAAGAGCCATTTCCCGTAACTTCTATGGTCCCACTCCCGCACGAGCACGGCGGGATCGAGGGATAGTGCGAACTCAATCAGTCTCGGGTTACGGAACGGTTGCTGTATCGCTATGTCGAGTGATACGCCCAGCGAATTCGATGAGAAGCGCATCGTCCTGGCGATTCTGTTGATGTATGTCCGCACAGCATCGGGTGAGAGCGCATGCATGTAGGAATAGCCCGCAAAGAGCTCATCGGCCGCATCGCCGGTCATGACGCTGGTAATCCCCAGCTGCTGTGCCGCCTCTAACGCGGTATAGATGACCA
>Ga0268279_1000506_pt1 | contig 24744 bp, 24 predicted proteins | sample saktaG_6_FD_190142 | JGI IMG/M metagenome (GOLD analysis project Ga0268279, IMG submission 190142) | Saline water microbial communities from Sakinaw Lake, British Columbia, Canada - sak_2010_1_5_80m | ecosystem: Environmental > Aquatic > Non-marine Saline and Alkaline > Saline ...
AATAGGTGTCTGTCCCTATTTAGTATTTAGAGTAACCATCTACCCTCAAGATGCGATATACTACATACGACATACGATATACGGCTCTTACCCGGCCGCTGTCATTTGGGTGATCACGTCAAATATTGGTAGGTATAGCGCGATCGCTATAAATCCTACTAATATCGCCATAAAAAAAGTCATTATTGGTTCTATCTTGACTACGAGTCTTTTAACGATATCATCCACATCCCGTTCCAAAGCGTCGGCGGATTTTTCCAGCATATAATCAAGCGCGCCGGATTCTTCCCCGGAAGCTATCATCTGAACAGTTGATGGAGGAAAAATATTCTGGTCTTTTAATGCTTCTGAAATCAATTTTCCGCTCTGGACATTCTCGATCATCTTATTTACGATTTCCGAAACAGCTTTGTTATCAGCGACTTTATCCGCCACTTTCAAAGATTCCTGTATGATGATCCCGCTTGAGATCATATCTCCGAAAGTCCTGATAAAACGCGCCGCGCTCGAACGTCTGATAAGCCGGCCAAAAACGGGCAATTTTAACTTTATATTGTCCATCACTTCCCTGCAAAAAGTATTTTTTACCGCCCGTTTCAAACCAACTATTCCCGCCGCCGCCAAAATTAATATTATCCACCAAAATTTTCTTACAAAATCACTGATAACGACTAAAGCTAACGTGGGCGTCGGAAGAGTAACACCTAGACGCCTGTATATATCACTAAAAACCGGAACTATCACTATGACCAAAAATCCGACAACTAAAAGCGAGAGCACACCCACAACTACGGGATAACTGAAAGCGTTCCTGACGGTTCGGCGCAAACTGTCCTGTTTTTCAAGATGATCGGCTAAACGCAAAAGCACTTTGTCTAAAATACCCGCCGCTTCCGCCGCCTTAATGAGCGCGATAAAGAATTCCGAAAACAAAACCGGATATTTTCCCATCGCTTCCGACAAAGAAGAGCCGTTTTCTATATCGATCCGTATCCCCGCGGCGGCTTTTTTTAAAACAACGTTCTCAGACTGTTTTTCTAACGCGCTTAAACATTTTGTAATAGAGATGCCGGCACTGATAAGCGTAGAAAACTGCCTTATAAACACCACCAAATCTCCAAGCGCGACTTTTTTAGGGGTGAAAACAAAAATATTTTTAGACCATTCCAAAAATGCGCCTTTAACGCGTTCTGCCATAAACTTCCCCTGTCTATTCCTCCGCACCCAACTTCGTAGGGGCGGACCCATGTGTCCGCCCTTTCACGTTTAATTCATTGCCATCATTCGGGCGGACACGCGGGTCCGCCCCTACGAGATTACGACACCACCAACCTCGTAGGATGGTAGTAAAGAGCACTACCAACCTACGAGGATGTTGGTGTTGACGCGATCATTCAATCAATAAGCAACTCTATCAATTTCTTCTTTTGTCGTAATTCCGGCGGCAACTTTTTCCGCGCCGTTTTCCGAGAGCGGTTTCATTCCTTCTTTTTCGGCCTGTTTTCTAATTTGGAGAACATCGGCTTTATTCAAAATCAAATTCTGCACGCTTTCGGATACGGTCATAAGTTCAAATACGCCTATTCTGCCTTTGTAGCCGGTCTCATAGCAAGCACCGCATTTTTTTCCTTTACACTCGGGACAAATCGTACGGCATAATCTTTGCGCCGCCGCCCCAATAACGGTGGCGGAAACCAGAAAAGGCTCCACGCCCATATCAACCAGTCTTGTAATGGCGCCGGCGGCGTCATTCGTATGAAGCGTACTAAATACAAGATGCCCCGTAAGCGCCGCCTGCATAGCTATTTCGGCGGTTTCTTTATCTCTTATTTCACCGACCATTATGATATCCGGATCCTGCCTCAATATTGTTTTTAGTCCCGTAGCAAAAGTCATCTTGGAAGCTTCATCCACCTGCACCTGATTTATCCTGTTTATTTTATATTCAACGGGGTTTTCTATCGTAATGATATTGCGCTCTTTCGCGTTAAGCTGTTGTAATATAGCATATAAAGTGGTTGTTTTTCCGCATCCGGTAGGACCGGTGATAAGCACGATCCCGTAAGGCCGTTTTATAAGTTTCTTAAAACGTGTCTCGTCGGAAGAGGTAAAGCCAAGCTCTTCCAAACCGATAAGCATGGCTGTCTTATCAAATATTCTCATAACCGTTTTTTCACCGGTTATAGTAAGCATTGTTGACACTCTCATATCATATTCACGACCGTTCCTCTTTAAAACAATATGCCCGTCCTGAGACCGGCGTCTTTCGGCAATGTTCATATTGGATAACACTTTTATCCGCGAGACAACCGCCGACTCAATATGTTTGGGAATCGTCATAATGTCATGAAGTAAACCGTCTATTCTGTATCTGACCACCATTTCGGGTTCCTGCGGTTCCAAATGTATGTCGCTGGCACTGGAGTTTATACCGCCGGAAATAATATCATTCAGCAGTTTCACTACCGGAACCTGTCCGGCGGCGGGAAGCGATTCGTCTATGGTGACCGCGTGCTTTGTTTTTTCGGTTTTCTTTAATTCCGCCAAACGCATATCAATAAGCGCCTGTTTACTTATTTCCTCGGCTTTATAATAATATCCAATGGCTTTTGTGATCTCTTTTTCAGAAGATTTGAGCGGAGAGATATTGCATCCGGTCAGAAGTTTCAATTCGTCCCTTAAAGGCAAATTCAGCGGATCCGCCATAGCGACAAAAAGAGTATTCTCTTCCAATCTCACGGCAATCACCTTATACTTGCGGGCAATTTCTTCGGGAATCATTCGTACAACCTGCGCGTTAATTTCTTCCTGCCCAAATTTTACCTCGGGAAATTCCGACACGTGCACCTCCGTGATGATTAATTTTCAATTCTTCAATACTTTCTTGATCTTTTCCAGCATCACCCTGTAATCAAAGGGTTTTACGATATAGTCCCGCGCGCCCAAGTCATTGGCTTTAGCCACATCACTTAACTGATCCTTGGCGGTTAGCATAATAACAGGTATGGATTTTGTTTTCGCGTCTTCTTTAAGTTCTTTCAATGTCTGAAAACCGTCCATACTCGGCATTAAAATATCCAAAAGTATCAGGTCGGGTTTTTCTTCGCGAACCTTTTCCATACACTTATGTCCGTCATCCGCTGTCACAACCCTATAGCCAAAAGCTTCCAATCTCACCTTCAATACCGCGACAAGATCCTGATTGTCATCAACTATCAGTATTTTAGTTTTCCCCATAATTAATTCATTCTCCCTCAATTATTTTCAATCGACCTTTCAAAACTCGAACCAAGTATACACTATTGGAAACACAATTTCACGCGCAAATTTTTAAAATAACATATGAGGGAATTGTCAATTTTTTTATTACAATCCATTAGCCGTAGCAGCTTTTCTTTCTTTTTTTGCCATTTCCACGCCTCTTTGCTTATTCCCACGCCTTTGCTATAACAAAAGTTTCTTCTCTTAAAAGCAAAATCCCGATTCCCTCTTTTTATGAGAAACCCGGGTTTAGTTCAAATAGTATAACTCTGCTTCTAATGAGCCTTGTGTCCCTATTTCTACGAACAGCACTTTATTGTTCATCTACTCCTCCTCACATTACTATTTATAACGGAACGGTTGACTAAACAAAATACAGTATAGCATACCAACAACAAAATACAATGTTGTCCATAACAACAAATAAAGTTTTTACGCGAAAACATTTTTTGAAATAAAATTTGCCGAATTGAACCCATCCAACGAGGTTGAACTCGGGGTATTTTGTTATGGTGGGCGTTCCGCGCACCACCAACCTCGCAGGATAGTGGTGTGGGGAGCCACCACTAACCTACGAGGTTGGTGGTTACGATTGGAGTAGAGAGTAAATGGTTTGTGGCAAGTTCATCCTCGTAGGTTGGTAGTGTTCTTTACTACCATCCTACGAGGTTGAACTTGGGGTATTTTGCTGGTGGTTCAAATAATAACCACAGCATGAGCCGCCCATGGGGCTTGACCCGGGATCTCATATGTCCCCAAAAATAGTCTAAACACGTATCACTCAACATGAACACCCAACATAAAAAACTTTGATATTCGTCTTCACTTGTGGTATTATTCGAAATATGGAAAAGGTGACTATATGAATTTTGTGCCGCGTATAGATAATGATGTTTTTCTGAAGCATAGTATAAAACTTGCCTATCTCTTTGGATCTCGAGTAAAGGGCAATGATGTCGAACAAAGTGATTTTGATATTGCCGTTTTGTTCAAAAAAGAACCTCAGGATCCTCTATCTCTTAAGGAACTCTCGGTCCTCTCTTCAGATTTAGATGAATACTTTCCCGCCAAGATTGACATTGTAAGCCTGCATTCCGCGTCTTTATTGCTTAAGTATGAAGTCACAGCACATAACTACCTTTTGTACTGCGAAAACAAAGTTGACAGAATAAACTTTGAAGTCTCCGTGATAAAAAAGTATATAGATGAAGAGCCTGTCCGCAGGTTATACAACAACGCTCTTCATGAAAGAATTTTACAAGGAGTTTAAATATGGTGAATCCCGACACTGCCAATGAAAGATTAAGTGAAATGCGCGAGAACATTCTCCTACACCCCACAAATCATCTCCAGATTCGCTAGATTTATAAACTTAACGGTAAAACCGTCATATTTGCGATCATAAGGTCTGTTTATATCATGCGCTATCACATACACTCGCGCCTTAGGATAATGCCTTAAGAAAATTTTAATATTCGCCGGATCAAAATCCTTATCACGCCATTTGCACTCTATCGCCAGGGGCGGATGTCCCGGTCTATTTATCACAAAATCTATCTCATGAGCCTGCTTATCTCTCCAATAACCTATATTCGGTGTTTGCTGATGAGCAAACAGTTCATTTAAAACAAAATGCTCCCACAAATATCCCATATCGTCATTTCTAAGTTCATGCCAACCCCGGTAATAGCAAACAAACCCTGTGTCAAAACCGTAAACTTTAGGCGCGGATATGATCTCATTTTGTTTTCGTGAACTGAAAGGACGGATAATATGCGCGGTAAATGTGGCTTCCATCACTTTTAGATAATTAGAAATGGTGGTTCTACTAACTTCGCAGGGAGAGGCGAATCTACTAGCCTCAAAGATACCCCCGCTTTGAGCCATAATGAGTTCGAAAAATTTCTGAAAAGAATAACGCTTTTCAAGCCTGAATAATTCTTGTATATCTTTAGCCCAAAAAGCGTCTATCCAATCTTGGAAATTCCGTTCCGGATATCCGGCATGAATAAAAAAAGGTGGTAAACCGCCATGTAGAAATCTATGCCTTAAATTGGCATTGCCAAAAGATTCGCAGTCATTTGCTATCATAGGAGTAAGCCACAATTCTCTTTTTCTGTCGGTCAATGTATCCTTAAATTTTGCCGAAGCGCTAAGAGTTGATGATCCGGTCGCTATAATCTGTATATCAGGATAATGGTCAGCGGCTATTTTCAATATTTCGGAAGGGTTTGGCAACCTATGAATCTCATCCAATACTATCCGCCGTCCGCGCAAGCTCTCTAAAAACGGCTCGGGATCTTCCATCATACGCCGTACGCTATGAAGTTCACAATCGAAATAATCTATTCCCGCAAAACTCTTGCAAAGAAATGTTTTGCCAGCACGCCGTACGCCTGTCAGCCAAACAATCGATTTCTCCCTAAACCTCTCTTCTATGGCATTTTTCCAAAATGGCCTATTCTTCATAGTCAAAGCATATCATAGTTTAACTATATGCAAGTTTACATGCATATTGTTGCACTGAAAAAGCTATAGCTCCAATTTGTCCACATAGAATCTACCGGTCCGTCACTCCTTAAATGAAGGGTTTCCTTCTGCCCATTTTGTATTATAGATCCCCGCATTCGCGAGGATGACAACAAGGGGCACGAGGATGACAACAAGGGGCAGAGGATGACAACAAGGGGCACGAGGATGACATGGGGCGCGGGAATGACACCACCCTTTTGTCATCCTCGCGAAGGCGGGTATCTGTAACTTTAACAAATATAAAATGTTATAGATTCTCGCTTCCGCGGGGAATGACACTTTTGAGGCATTTTGCGACAGCCCCATCTGCAATGTTGTTTTTTAACGCGCGCCAAAGGCAAGAACAATGAGTTTTTGGATCAGTTCATTAAAAGATATGCCCGCTTTATTCGCGGGAATGACGCCGGTATAAAATCGGTGTAAATCTTGCTGTGGACCTTGACAATCCTAAATTTTAATGATATATTTAGTTAAATATAACCATATATTGGAACATCATGAAGTTTATTGATATTAAAACCAACTTATCTAAAAATAATATAATCGACATCAGAAATGTAATAAATCTTTTCGGTTCGATAGATCGTCGTCGTCTGTATGAATGGCAGAAAAAGGGTTATATAAAAAAGCTTACAAATAATTTTTATGTTTTTAGTGACGCTGAAATAGATGATTCTTTCGTTCGAATGATCGGAAATAAAATATATAGCCCTTCTTATGTTGGGTTAGAATCTGCCCTTTCTTACTACGAACTGATACCTGAAGCTGTTTTTCAAATCACCGGTATAACTTCCAGAAAAACTCGCAACATTCAAACCGATATCGCCAATTTTAACTACAGATCAATCCACAACCGTCTATTCTGGGGATATCAGTTAAATACTGAAACTTTTCACAGTTTCTTTATTTCCGATCCCGAAAAAACAATATTAGATTACTTATATCTGAACCCTCATCTGAATGATACGAAATCCATTGAAGAACTCAGGGTCAATCGCGAAATATTTATCACCTTATTAAACATTTCAAAATTGAAAAAATATTTGCGAATATTTTCTCATAATCGTCTGTTAAAATCGATATCCAAACTCATGAAGGTGTTAGATGTTAAATTTAAATGATATACTCTCGTATTATCCTCCAAAATTCCGAATTTACAGAGAAAACATTCTGAAGGAATACCTACAATATCAAATACTTAACATAATTTTTTCAACAAAATACAGTAATAAACTCGTGTTTCTTGGAGGAACAGCGATAAGAATTATTCACAATAGTACAAGATTTTCTGAAGATCTTGATTTCGACAACATTGGACTCAGCAAAACCGATTTCATGAAAGTGTCTGAAACCATAGAAAAAGAACTGCAGTTAGAGGGGTATAACATAGAAATCGAAAATGTCTTTAAAGGCGCATTTCACTGTTACATAAAATTCCCGGGCCTACTTTTCCAGAATGAATTATCCGGTCAAAAAAGACAAAAAATCCTGATACAACTTGACACCGAACCGCAAAAATACACTTATAAAGCCGAAAAATATCTTCTGAACAAATTCGGAATATTCCGGTACATAAACATTGTTCCCTTAAACCTGCTTTTATCCCAGAAAATATGCGCTTGTCTTACAAGAAAAAGACCAAAAGGAAGAGATTTTTTTGATGTAGTGTTTTTAAGCGGCAAAACCAACCCTGACTATAAATTTTTAAAAAAACGGTTAAACATTAAAACAAAAAAAGAACTCATTGAAAAATTAACACAAAAATCCCATACCCTCAATTTTAAAATACTTACCAAAGATATTGAACCCTTCCTTTTTGATCCCGCTCAGAAAGACCGTGTTATCAATTTCAAAAACTGGATTAAAACAATATAATGTCAGCGAAAGACATTTGCAAGGTAACACAAAGTTATTTCTTTAACGCGCGTCAAGGGCGAGAACAATAAGCTTTTGGATCAGTTCATCGAAGGATATGCCGGCTTTATTCGCGGAGCGTTCAAATTCGTCTTCCCTTTCCAAACTGGGATTGAGGTTTACCTCGATGACATATACTTCGCCTTCGGGCGTTACACGTACATCAAAACGGGCGTATCCGTCCAGATTAAGAGCTCTGTACGCGCGTTTCGATATCGCGATAATCTTTTCTTCCCAATCCCCGGGCAAACGTCCCGCGAAAACATTTTTTATCCCCCATTTTTCTCGATATTTGTTATCCCATTTCGCCTTGTAAGTCGCGATACGTGATTCTTCGTCGGAGATCCGGCCGAATTTCATTTCTCTGATTGGAAGCGCTTCTATTCGTTTATTGCCTAACATACTGACATAGAACTCTCTGCCGTCTATATATTCTTCACCTATCGCGTCCATCCGCATATTCTCGTGAATAAAAAGAACCCTCTCTTTTAATGCCTCATCCGTATCAATGACCGAAGCTAAGGAAATTCCTCTGGACGCTTCTTCACACAAAGGTTTTACGATCATAGGCAGATCCATTCTTTTCTTGGAACGCTTTATGGGACGTTTTCTGTAAAAAGAACGAAAATTCGGCACTTTAATTTTGTGAAAACTTAATATCTTCTTGCTAAGTGCTTTGTTATTACACAACGATAGATTCGCGGGACTGCCGCCGGTATAAACAAGACCCAGCATTTCCAAAAGCCACGCTATATTCTTATCAAACATGGATTTGCCCTTAAAAACATCCGCGGCATTGAACACGACATCGGGACGATTTTCTTCAACTTCATCAAGAAGAGGACGCACATTGTCCCTCAGCCCCAACAGCCTTACATCGTGTCCGTTATTTTTTAAAGCGCTGTAAATATCACTATAGATCCGGCAATCTTCCCCTCGGAACTCTTCTTTGTAATCATATCCGCGTTCCTTGGAAATCTCACAGTCAAAAAGCATTAACACATTCAATTTTTTTTTCATGTTTGCCCCTTAAACCTTCCTGTATACATATAATTCATAACCAAGGACGTTACATACGCCGTCACCTCGACCAAAACAACAGTTTCCTCGTCCGTAAGATACAATTTAAGTTTTCCGCATCTGGACGTAAGCACGTTTAAAAGATCGTTAATAACAAATTTACGTTCGCCGGTATAAACCGCCGCGGAGTTCAGTATCCCTTTACGAAAACTTTTAATAAAATCCGCCGCTTTGGTCAGCTCTTTATTTTCAAGAGAATGTTCCGAAAATATTTTTTTTAAAAATACGTCATGGAAATCCGGAAATTCGTCCGCCCACAAATCCTGTTTTTTTCTATAATGCTTTTTAAGCGTTATCCTGAGACTTGACAAGCGCCAATGTTTTTTCCCTATTTTAACCACCGCGCGGGTTCTGCCTATTTTTTTCATAAGGGTGTCAACATATAAAAGCTTATCTATTGCCTTACCCGTCTTATATTCAGCGCGCCAGGCATCGCCGGGCGAGAGCCAAACAGCGAACGTTTCGGCGAAATCCTCATCAGGATGACACTGAGCGTAATGTTTTTCCAAATGTCTTACAAAACTTTTCGAATAGGGTCTGAACCTGTAGGTATCTTCATATTCGGATGAAAACGGTCCGAAAAGTTCACGCCACTTATTTTTTCGATACAGGCGGTAAGCATAATTTATAGCATGCCCCGCTTCATGCCGCAAAAGCCGCATACACTGTTCTTTAGTGCCTCCTTCGACTTCAAACATCATCTTCCGTTCAAGTTTTAAGAGCGCCGGATGCGCCAAAAAAAAAGGAACCCCAATCACAGGTTCCTTGTCCGGCGCGAGCCATTCATCGGCAAGATAGCATTCCGGTTTAAAATCAACACCTTTCTCGTCAAGTTCTCTATAAAGTTCACCGATACATTCTTCAAGCCACGTTCCCTTAATCGAAAGCGGCAAATCCGATATTCGAAGTTTTAAAAGTTCTTCCGCGGATAAATTATTTAAATCGATCGTTTTCATGTCCAAGATTCAAGGTACAGGTTACAGGTTACAGGTTTCAGGGTTCAGGGTACAAGTTTCAGGGTACAAGTTACAAGTTACAAGTTTCAAGATTCAAGGTTCAAGGTTCAAGTTTCAGGGTTCAGGTTTTCCCGCCGGAGGCGGGTCCGCCTTCGGCGGAAAACTTGAGTCCTGTACCCTGCCCCCTGCAACTTGCACCCTGCAACCTGCAACCTGCAACTTATATTTGCTTCTCCCAAATCTTGAGCCATCTTATTTCGGGACCGATAACGTTAATGATCGACCAGATGAGCCCGTATATTCCGTCTTTATATCCCTGCTTTTTTATGTAAAGTTTCCAAAAAAGTTTAAGAGCTTTCCATGTAAGGCGGTATTTTATTTCTTTAAGGGAAATATCCCCTCGTTCTTTTATCTCTTTTTCGGCTTCGGCGTCCGTATAAAAATTCATTTTATCCAGGATCCCGCGTATGGAAGAATACGGATAATGATAAATTTCAGCGTCTATTTTTCCCGTATCTCCGGAAACGTTGAGAACCTCATGGATCTTTTCCGAATAACATCCCTCGGATCTTTTAAAAAGTTTAGTGACATAATTATACGCGCCACCGTAACGCAGTGCATGAGTGAACATAAAATTTTTTCTTAACATCATAAAAGCGCTGAAAGAGCCCGGAGCATTTATCGCCCTTCTAATCTCCTCGGCAGTTTCCGGCGGCACTTCTTCATCCGCGTCCATCTGCAATATCCACTCCCCGGAGGCATTCCGTATCCCAAGATTTCTTTGCAGGTGAAAATTTCCGTCCAATTTATTCACTATGACTTTAGCCCCGAACTCTTCGCAAATTTGCCGCGTATTATCCGTACTCTCATCATCAACGACAATAACTTCATCCGCCCAAGCCACAGATTTTAAAAGCCTTTCGATTCTATCTGACTCGTTTTTTGTTATTACAACAACAGATATTTTTGGACGATCCATTTCCAACCTTTCATGATCCCTTTCTACCTCTTCGTAGGGGCGGACCCATGTGTCCGCCCTTTTCTCTTTTCTTTTTTCTTTATCCGTATTATAAGGGCGCACCGACGGGTGCGCCCCTACGGTATTAAAGAGGGCGAAACTCCCCGACCCCTCAATTAATTGATGTAATTGGTATTTGTAGTAACTTCGCAAGTTGCTTAAATCCCCCTATCCCCCTTTTTCAAAGGGGGGACCTACTTTTCAAAAATGACTGTTCTTCCCCCCCCCTTTTGAAAAAGGGGGCCGGGGGGATTTGTTCTTCAGGTTCAACCTCGTAGGATGGTAGTAAAGAGCACTACCAACCTACGAGGATGAACTCCCACCATCCTCGTAGGTTAGTGGTGGCTCCTCACACCACTATCCTACGAGGTTGGTGGTGGTGCTAATCATTTCTCTCAATCGCCACAATTATCCCCATCACCAGCCACATCAGCATACTTAACTGTATGGCAAATAAATTTGTGTCAACCACGCTGTGTCCCAAAAATCCGAAAAGCCCGGATAGAAACCCGGCCAAAAGAGCGCGCTTGAATTTATCTTTTGTTCTTATAATTTTTTTAAGCGTCACAAAAAACAAAGTTAAAAGCGTTAATAAAAAAGTTCCCAATCCCAAAAGACCTATCTCCGCCGCCATGTGAAGATATGAATTATGCGGATAAAATCCGGTTGAAGCCTGGCTTTTATACGAAGGAGCGACAATTGAATAAGTATTCGGTCCGGTTCCCGTTATCGGAAAATCCTCAATTATAGTTATCGCTTCTTTCCATAGTTTTAGTCTAATATCTACGCTTTCCTCTACATTATTAGAGAAAGAAACGGACGGAGTAACACTAGAAGAAGCGGAAGAAGGTAAAGAAGAAGAAGGAGAAGAAAAAGAAAAAGATTTCACAAATACCCTCGCGCGTTCTTTCACGAAATTCGGAACAATTAACGCACAAATGACTACTACAACGGGAGTCAGGAGTATCAGTCTTATATTTTTCATGATAATACCGAGAAAGATCAGAGAAAATATGGCGGAAAGCCATGCTCCGCGCGAACCAGCAAAGATCAAACACGTTATCAGAAAAACCGTCAACACCCAAAGCACAAATCTCATAGATCTGACCGCGCGAGCGAATTTACCGAAATGGTCTCGCCACGCGTCCTGCCAAAAATAAGCCAGAGCCAAAACCGGCGGAAGCATCATTATGATCCACGCGGCAAAATCATTTTGGTTTCCAAAAGAAGATTGGATCCACCCGCACCCGGAAAATGAATAGCCCCGTATAAAATCCGTCCCTATAAGATATTGAACGATCCCGTTCACGGTTATGAGAAACACAGACAGTAAAACTGCGATTAACACCTTGTCCCTTTTTTTCGTATCGCTCATTACTTCAACTGTTATAAAATACATCGCTATATACTCAAAAAGTTTCAGGAACAAACCTTCCAAACTGAGAGAAATGGAAACACTTGTGACCGTAGAGGCAAAATTAACGATGAAAAATACAAGAATCGGAAAATTCAGTTTTGTAGATACCGGTTTAAACATCGCCATTATCGACACTTGTCTCTCCCGGCGATAAATTAAAACTCTTTTTGTGATCCACAAAACAAACATGCACGTAAACAATATTTCTATGAGAGACTTGGAAAACGGAAGGCAAAATATCAGCCCCCATAACAAAAATTCCTGCACTTTGTCTATCAGTGCCATTAAGCGAAAGTGCTCCATTCTATGAATCCCCCGCAGTTTATCCGCCAACATTTTCAAACTTTTCACCATATTATCGTTTCCTCTCTTTAACTGTATAGGGCACGGCATGCCGTGCCCCTACTTCACATGTTTTTCCTTAACCACCCATGGCTCCCCTACTTTTTGAAAAAAGGAACCATTTCTTTCATTTTCACGACAATTTTTTCAGCATTCATGGTATTAGCGAGGCTCTCCAGAATTTTTATATCTCTGCGTAGTTTGAGTGGATCAAAGATATTGGGTTGGGTTATGTAGATCTTGTCATGTTTTGTCGCTTGGTCATGCTCCGCGTCCAAAAGCATTTCTTCATGCATTTTTTCACCGGGCCTGAGACCGATAAATTTTATTTCGATATCTTCTCCCGGCTCAAACCCGGATAACGTAATAAGATTTTTTGCCAGATCCGCTATTTTTATCTGTTCTCCCATATCCAAAATAAAAACTTCTCCGCCTTTACCAATCGCGCCGGCCTGCAAAACCAACTGCGCGGCTTCACGCGCGGCCATAAAAAACCGTTTCACGTCCGGATGCGTCACAGTTACCGGTCCGCCTTTTTCGATCTGTTTTTTAAATATCGGAACGACACTTCCGCTTGACCCGATAACATTACCGAACCTGACAGCCATAAATTTCGTCCTGACGGTTTTCGTTTTCGCTTTCGCCTGTATCATCATCTCGGCGATCCTTTTTGACGCGCCCATAACGCTTGTGGGATTGACCGCTTTATCGGAAGAGATCATAACAAAACTTTCCGCGCCGTAATGTTCCGCCGCGTACATCAGGTTTCTCGCGCCTATAATGTTGTTTTTTACGGCCGCGGTCGGATTTTCTTCCATAAGCGGCACATGTTTATGCGCGGCGGCATTAAACACTATTTCCGGCTTATATTTTGAAAACGTATGTTTTAAAAGTCCGACATCTTTTATGTCTCCGATAATCGTCACGAATTCCGAACTCGGCCGGGTTTCCATAAGATCAAGCTCTAAGAAATAAACATCGTTTTCATTATGATCCAAAGCAATGAGTTTCTTGGGATTAAACCGCAAGATCTGACGCGCGAGTTCCGACCCTATACTACCTCCCGCGCCGGTAATCAAAATTGTTTTGCCACGGATAAACGCGCTCAAATCATCCGTGTTTATGTGTACAGTTTCCCTCCCCATAAGGTCTTCAAGACGAACGTCTCTTATTTGTTTTATCGCCACTTCCCCCGTCAGGATCTTATGAAACTCGGGAACTGTTTTAATTTTCACTTCCGCCTTTTCACATTTCGATACAATGCTCCGCATGATCTTACCGCTGGCGGAAGGAACGGCGATAATGATCTCTTCGACATGACACTTTTTCACAATAGCCGTAATATCATCCGTTGTGCCCAAGATCTTTATCCCGTGTATTCTGGAACACATTTTGCCCGGATTGTCATCGATAAAACCTACCGGAGCATAATGTCTTTTTCGCGCGCTGATCAATTCTCTGGCAACCATCTCTCCGGCGCTCCCCGCGCCGACAATAAGCACTTTTTTAAGAGTCCCTTTGTACGCCTGGTGAAATTTCATTAAGATCCGCGGAAGAAAACGGGAACCGATCACGAAAAAAAGATATATCAAATAATCGATAAGAAGCACGGAACGTCCGATTTTAGCGCTTTCGGTAAAAAACGCCACCGCGATAAGGATCAATGTCGAGATCATACCCACACGAACGATATTTGCCGCTTCACTAAGACTGGCATATCGAAACGACCACCGATATACACCGAAAATATCGAACAAAACAATTTTAATAAAAGAAGCCCATATCGCGAAATATATGTACGCGTCCACAAGCATGGGAGACAACTGCCAGTCAAACCTTATTAAAAAAGCAAGCCCCATAGAAAGCCAGATCAAACCGACATCTATGGCAATCGTAATCAATTTTCTGAAATTCAGGTTTAATTTCATTTCAAACTTCTCCTTTTATGAAACATCAAAAATTATCTCCTTAAAAGTGTGAACCACGCGCGCGGCGTCATCTTCTTTTAAATTGCTGTAAAACGGAAGCGCGATAGTTCTCCCCGAGATAAATTCCGTGATAGGATAATCCCCTTTTTTATATCCGAATATTTTTTCATAAAACGGCTGAAGGTGAATAGGCGAAAAATAATTACTGCAGGCTATCCCCTTCTCCTTTAATTTTCCAATTATACAGTCCCTTTGTTCTTTTCTGAACTTTTTTTTCAATTTTACCACATACACAAACCAGCTCATTTTAACGTCTTTTGAAACATACGGCAAATCAATCTCTGATATATCCTTCAGCAAGGTGTTATATCTCTGGGCGGCATTATCCCGTTTGTTCAAAATTTCGTTTATCCGTTCGAGCTGGGCGGTTCCCAAAGCGCAGTTAATATCACTTAAACGATAGTTAAATCCAAGCCGCTCATGCCGAAGCCATTCACTGCCGAGGCTTCTCCCCTGATTCCTCGAAGACTCGCAAAATTCCGCGACTTCAGTATCATCCGTAACAACCATTCCGCCTTCACCGGTCGTAATTTGTTTATTCGGATAAAAAGCGAAGGTACCGGCCGAACCGAACGAACCGGCTTTCCGGCCTTTATATTCGGAACCGATCGCTTCGCAACTGTCTTCGATCAGTTTTAATCCGTGTTTTTCGGCTATTAGTTCCAGCTTGTTCCACTCGGCGGGATGCCCGAACACATCCACCGCGAGAATCGCTTTTGTCTTTTCCGTTATACTCTTTTCGATCAGATCGGGATCGATGTTCAAAGTTTTCGGATCTATATCAACAAACACAGGGCGCGCGTTTTCGAATAAAACGCAATTAGCCGAGGCGATAAAACTGAACGGCGTCGTAATTACTTCATCCCCCCGGCCTATTCCCAAAGCTCTTACAATAAGATGCAAAGCGGAAGTTCCGCTATTAACCGCGATGGCGTATTTCGTGCCGACATATTCCGCCATTTTTTCCTCGAACTCCGGAAGTCTCGGACCGAGCGACAAGTATGGACTTTCCAGAACGCTTAAAACAGCTTTTTTTTCCTTTTCAGTTATGTCTGATCCTGAAAGAGGTATTTCTCTTCCGCAAGGTTTATTCATAATCTTTTACCACGCCTCCCTCGTCGTATAATCCCTTTCTTGATAACACTACCAATGGAGTCCTGACTAATATTTTAGCGTCAAGCCAAAGCGACCAGTTTTCGATATACCAAACATCCAGTTTAATTCTTTCCCGCCAGGAAATAAGATTTCTTCCGTTCACTTGAGCCCATCCGGTAATCCCGGGTTTAACAAGAAGCCTTTTTTTTTCGAATTCCGAATATTTTTCAACCTGATGCCGGAGCGCCGGACGCGGCCCTACCAGACTCATATCTCTTTTCAGAACATTAATAACTTGAGGAAGTTCATCCAAACTCCACGCGCGCAAAAATTTCCCCGCGCGTGTGATCCGAGAATCATCCTTTTCAATCGCGATTCCCGCGCCCATATTTGAGGCGCCCTGAACCATGCTTCTGAATTTATACGCCGTAAAATCCTTGCCGCCTTTCCCCACCCGCGTAAACGTAAAAAACACCGGTCCCTTAGAATCAAGTTTTATTAAAATCGCGATGATCAGAAAAAACGGACAGAGCATCACCAAAAACACCGCCGCCGCCGTAATATCAATCACATTTTTAAAGATCTTCCCCACATCCCTCTCCATTTCGCATCGCCAATGGTATTGATTGTTTTGCGCAAACCACTTGCAACCCCATCTTCGTAGGGGCGGACCCATGTGTCCGCCCTTTTCTCTTCGTGTTTGGTATAAGGGCGCACACACGGGTGCGCCCCTACGGTGTTGAACCACCAACCTCGCAAAGCAACCTACGAGGTTGTTTTAATCCTTTCAGCACTCAATCTCTTGTAAATCTCTATTTCTTTATCCAGAACCATTTCCTCGTTAAATTCTTCTTCGACCCGTTTTCGTCCGGCTTCTCCCATTTTTATGGCGAGCTTTTTATCTAACAATATTTCAGTGATCGCGCCGGCAAGTGGGTTAACTTCTCCTACGGGAACTATCTTTCCCGTCACTCCGCGCGCCACTTCTTCTCTTGAGCCGCGGATATCAGTCGCGACAACCGGTTTAGCCGATGCCATCGCCTCAAGAATACTCCGTGGCATACCTTCCCTGAAAGAAGGCAGAACAAAAACATCCATAAGAGCGTAAATCCGGGGCATATCGTTTCTTTGCCCGGCAAAAATAACATTTTCCTTTAAGTTGTTTTTCGCGATAATGTTCTTTATCTTCTCTTTCGTTCCTTTATCTCTGTCGCTTCCAAGCGTGTCCCCGGCAATAAGAAGTTTGACCGAAGGAACGTGTTTTTTTATGATCCCTACAGCCATTACAAGTTCTTCTATTCCTTTTTCCTTGACTATTCTTCCCGCGAACCCTACAACTTTATCTTCCTTTTTTATCCCGAAGGAAGAACGCAGTTTTTCATCCGGAGAGCCGGGCTTAAATTTATTTATATCAACACCGTTACTGATCCATACGGCATTTTGAGATAGAGAAATCCCTTCCTTGACCGCGGTCGCCCGATCCTCTCCGCTTTGAAGAAGCAGTATATTCGTACACGCGCGGCCAAGTATCTTCTCCATCCATATGACCAAACGTCTTTTTTCCTTTCGCATATTCTCATGGAAATAAAATCCATGCGCCGTATAAATAACAACCGGCACGCGGGCCATTTTAGCGGCAATCCTGCCTAACATAGCTGCGAGAGGACTATGAACATGCACTATATCAAATTTTTCACTTTTTATTAATTTGTATAACGCTAAAATCGCTTTCAAATTAGAGATAGGCCTTATTTTCCTGCCGATATCAACCTTATTAATAACATAGCCGTCTTGTTTAAGCTCGTCAGTATATCTGCCCGGAGACGAAACAACTTGAACATTATACCCTTCTTTCTCCAACCTATCAATAAGGGGAAGCAATAAATATTTAATAGTGATGTCTACCGCCGTAACTTGCAGAACTTTTATTTTTTTTTCATTCATGGGGTTTGTCTATTTTAGTATAATGCTTACTTTTTCGCGAAAGATCATAATGGCGAATGCCAGCATTAAAGTTTTTAAATTAAACCTGTATTTCTCGAGAGATGTTTCTATTTCACTCTTTGCTTTTTCCATATCCTCCGCTCTCACGTGAGCTAACGCCTGCCTGTAATATACGTTTGAAATAAGCCTTTTTCGATAATTCTCCGGTAACTCCGGATTTCTTTCAAAAGCTTTTTCCAATACCATAAGCATTTCTCTTTTTGACTGTTCGAGATTCCGCGCGATATAACTATCGCTTTTTCTATACCCTGTCAAAGAAACAGGAATGTAGCCGGCTTGATACCGTTCCGCCAATCTAAGCCACATATCCCAATCGGCGGGGGTAAAGATCTTCTCATCAAAAAGACCTGTCTTTTCAAAACATGTTTTTCTGACAACAACTGTGGAATTACAGACAAAGTTTTTTTGAAGAAGTTTTTTTGATATCCATCCCGAGGGAACTTTTTGAAATCGCGGATAGCGCCCGCGCGAGCGGCCCTTTTCATCTATAAAATATACAGGAGTGTGAACAAACCCGAATCGCGGATTTTCATTAAAACATTCGACCGCTTTTTCTATCTTTCGCGGCAAATAGATATCGTCACAATCAATAAACGCCAAATACTCACCGCGCGCTTTCTTGATACCTAAATTCCGCGCGGCGCACGCGCCTCCGTTTTCTTTATAAATATACTCGATCCTGCCGGCATAAGAGGTCAATCTTTCTTTCGTATCATCCGTGGAGCCGTCATCGACCACAATTATTTCAATATTCCCATATGTTTGATCTAACACGCTTTCAACGGTTTTAACTGTTAGTTCCGCTTTATTATACGCGGGAATTATGACACTTACTTTTTTCATAATGAAACCTGCTCATTTCCCTTTCTCTCGCGTAGGATAAGGGCGGACACGCGGGTCCGCCCCTACGAAGAACCAACAAACCCCGCCAACATCCTCGGACCCGTTGTACGGGCACGGCATGCCGTGCCCCTACGAATAACCAACAAACTCCGCCAACAAACTGCCTTACAATCCATTTCGCGCACCAATTTCGTAGGGGCGGACCCATGTGTCCGCCCTTATCTCTACTCTTCATTTAATTTTATATACTCTTCCAAAGATCTTTCCCACCGCGGCATATTGTTTAAGCCGATCAGATCCAGGTTATGATTATTTATCATTTCTGAACGCGCCCTGGGAGCGGGCAAGGGAAACCTATCCGAATTAACCGCCTCAACCTTCGCCTCCCCGGCAAGCCCCATAAACTCGACTATCCTGCACGCCATATCATATCGGTTACACGTACCTTTATTCGCCATATGATACAATCCATACTTTCCTGAACTAACAAGAAGCATAAGATTCGCGGCAAAATCTTTCGTAAAAGTCGGACTTCCGAACTTGTCGGAAACCGCTAAAAGATGTTTTTTCCCTTGTTTTAACTGCTGAACGATTTTATAAACAAACTTTTTGTCCAAATCCCATCCGCCGACCATCCATCCGGCTCTTACAATAAAGTATTCCGTAAGCGCTGTTTGAACAGCCTTCTCTCCGCGCAATTTACTCTCACCGTACACATTAACCGGATTCGTCACATCTGATTCTATTTGGGGCGAATCTTTTTTGCCGTCAAACACCGCGCCCGTACTTATGTACACAAGTTTAGCGCGGGTTTGTTCACACGCCTTTACCATATTTTCCGTACCGAGCGTATTCGACTTAAACGCGTGCTCCGGATCCTTCTCGCAAAGATCAACATCGGTTTCCGCGGCAAAATGAAAAATATAATCCGGCTTGACCTCTCCCGCGCGAGAGAGAACTTTATCCTCGCGCGTTACATCCAGCGCTTCAATGTCAGGAAGCCGTCGATTAATATCGGTTTTTACAATCTCGTGTCCATCCCGCGAAAGTACGGGTATAACCTCCGCGGCAAGCATTCCCGCCGCCCCGGTAAGCAAAATTCGCATAATAAAACCCCTCCCAATTTTTAAATAAATAGAGAGTCATCCCTATTTACGGTTTACAGCATATACAACGGACAGGCACAGGAGCCTGTCCGTTACTATTACCTATAATTATGGGTAATGGATAGCTTTGAAAAAGGGAGTCAGATAGATTTGGAAATTATTTCCAAAGTTTCTTATATCCATCTCAACTCTTTCTGAAATACAGCTATTTCTTTTATAATTGCCACGGATATACATAAAACTCACTTTTAGCGCGACCATCAATACCCACTATTCGATAACTCTTTGTACCATATTTTTCATCGAAATACTTTATCGCCTGTAAATTAGCCTGTTCAAAATTCAGTTTTGCTTCTATCGGTAACAACATATTTTTTATTTTCAGAACAAAATCAATTTCCTTTCTATCCTTTGTTCTCCAATAAAACACACTATTTTTCCCATATTTCTTAATTAATTCGGAAAAAACCGCCGTTTCAAACACGTTGCCTATAACTTGCTTCTGTAATTCTTTTAACCATAACATTTGCATAAGACCTGTGTCATAAAAATATATTTTCGGTGTTTTAGAAAGTTCAGAACGGATATTGTTATAATAAGGTTGAACCAATTTAATTACGTAAGTATTCTCCATGATAAATAAATATTTCTCAACTGTTTGTTTGGCGATTCCGCAAGTATTGGATAATTCTGTAACATTCAATAAATTTCCGCTTTGAGAAGCCAGAATTTCCAACAACTTATTAAACTTTCCGACCTCCTTTATGTCCGCCAAATCTCTGATATCCTTCTTTATGTAAGTATCAATAATCTGCTGAAGATATTTCTCTTTCTTTTTAACTTCAGATGTTAAAACAATTTTGGGATAGTTGCCGTAAAGAATAAATTTTTTGTACAGCTTTTTTAATTCCTCCGACTTTTTAGAAGTAAATATTTCTTTGTCATTAAAAGGATAGTCCTGAAACAGTAGAAATTCTTTAAACGAAAGAGGAAAAATCTCAAATTCCACAGTTCTACCCACCAAAGAATTCTTAAACTTGTTCTTAATATCAAAACTTGAAGAACCTGACACAATGAGCTTAATGTTTTTGTAATGATCGGCAATCAATTTCAAAAAGGATGAAGGATTGTTTAAATACTGAATCTCATCTATAAACACAAACACTTGTCTTTTGGATGAAACATTTTTTTCAACCGATATAAGCCCTTCCTCAATAAGGTGTTTTATAAACTCTTCATGCCCGGAATCTAACATTCTGACAAACCTTGAGTCTTCCAGATCAATGTAATACGTAATCTCATTCTTATCCCGCAAATAGTCGTTTAACCAGTAAAGTAGAGACGTTTTCCCTACCTGCCGTGCTCCATGCAAAACAAGAATATCATCCGTATAAAGATATTCAATAATTTCATCTACAATTGTTCGTCTATATATTTTTTTCAGCATTTTTCTCACCACCAATTTTTACTTAGAGTTTACTATAAGTTCAACCTAAAGTAAAGTCGAGTTTACTTTTAGTTTGCAGTTACGACCTCGAAGAGCGCTTATAATTACCGCAACATGCTCTGAACACAGGAGTTATATTAATTGCAAAAAAAATACCCAAAAGTAGCAGAGATCCCGGTCACCTTACCATCCCGGGCTTGACCCTGGATCTCTTATGAAACTCCATAGGGGCGCCTCATGAGGCGCCCCTACGAATATTTTTTCTCGTATACACACAAATTCCGTAGGGGCGCTTCGTGAAGCGCCCTTTTTTTGTGCAATTAATTGATTGTAATTGGTATTAGCAGGATTTGGAAATTATTTCTAACGTCTCCTTTATTCCTCTCAAATCTTTTACCATAAAACTGTTCCGACCGGAGGAAGACACCTCCAAATCCGCTTTCCTTTCAATAAAAAACACATCCGTCTCTTTCGCGGCGCGCCGGTCGCTCTCGGCGTCTCCGATATAGACTGCCTCTTTGGGTTTCAAGCGATGACGCTTCAAGATATCATTAATGATGTCCGGTTTTTCCTTGGGACTACCGTGCGCTTCTTTAAAATATTTATCTATGTTTCGCCCGCGAAGAATACCGTGCAGTTCTTCTTCGGGAGTACCCGAAGCGATAAAAAAATGGTAAAGACAGTTCGGCCCGGATAAAAATTCCAGCGCCCCTGCCACAAAGGGGGCTTCAAGTACTTTTTTCAGCACTATTTTTGAAAATTTTTCTCCAAGCTCAAGTTCTTCTTCCTTCGCGAGATGTATCTTAAGTATATTTTCGTAAAAATATCGGAATTTTACATACCTTGAAATACCCGCGTTCGTCAAATGGTATTCAATACCTTTTTGCGTTTTATCGGGATACGCGGAAAAAAGTTCCCGAAAAGCTTCCGTTTTAATATCCGCCGACTCAAGAATCACTCCGTCAAAATCAAAAATGACAGCTTTAATCATACGAAAGCACCGCCCTAACAGGCGCGCCGTCGGCGAGCTTTATTTTGAGCGGTAAACATATGAATTTGTAAAAACCTTCTTTCACATTTTTTAAAGCAAGGTTTTCAACTATCATAACATTCCTTCCTAAAAGCGCGCGATGAACCGGATGGGATTTGTTTTGAGAGGTTTCAATAGACATCCTTTCGGTGCCGACAATTTTAATTCCGCTCTCGAGCAGAAGTTCCGCGATTTCCGTGGTTAGGGCGGACTGATCTTCTTCACCCTTGATCAACACGCCTTTAATATTTTTTTTTCTTAATTTTTCAAAAAAACCTTTTTCCGAAAAAGCCGCCGACCCGGTAACAATCACATCCGAAATGAGAGTCTCAATACTTATCTCATCAACCGTTTTACCATCGTCAAAAATATGGCGAGGCGCGTCAATGTGAGTGCCGGTGTGACTGCCAAACGCGACCGAAAGCAGATTACAGGAGTCTCCCCTTTCGAGGGCTTTGAATACCTCAACTTTTACGTCAGGATCGGTTGGATATTTTTCCATACCGCTAAAAATAGGTTTCGTTATATCGATATATTTCATTTTTCCCCCAACGCGAAAAGTAAATTTTTCACCGCGTCAACTTCCATTTTTACGCGCGCCTCCTTCGCGTAAGATCCGATATGCGGCGTAAGTATTATGTTGTCGAGTTCCAGAAACGGACCTGAATACGGTTCATCGCCAAAAACGTCGAGAGCCGCGCCGGAAAGATGCCCTTTTTTCAGCGCTTCATAGAGCGCGGCTTCATCTACCGCGCCACCGCGGGACGCGTTAATAAGAACGCTCCCTTTTTTCATCAACCTCAACTCTTTCCCTCCGATAACCGCTCCCTTCTTCCCCGAAAATGACAAATGCAGAGTAACAATATCCGCCTCTTTTAAAAGTTCCGATAAACTTTTATTTTTGTATTCGGAATCGATACCGGGCTTGTCTTTCACATCGAAATAAATGATTCCCGCGCCAAAGGCGCTAATCAACCGCGCGACTTTCTGTCCAATACGACCGAACCCGATTATTCCCACATTTTTACCGAAAAGGAGATTGCCCATATTTTTTTCCCATTTTTTCAGGCGCACCAACCTATCCATTTTAGTGATCTTTCTTAAAATATTAAGGATCAAGCCAACCGTTAACTCCGCGACAGCTAAAGCGGGACCATCGGGAGTATTACACACTTTTATGCCTCTTTTCCCGGCCGCGCCGATATCGACATTATCCATTCCGCTTCCGCATCGAGATATCACCTTTAAAGTCTCTAACTTCTCAAAAAGACGCTCGTCAAGCGTTTCCGTGCCGGCAACAAGACCAAGTGCCCCCTTACCGTGTTCGGCTATTTCCTCAGAAGTCATTTTTCTTTTATAGGGATTAAGCTTAAAATTATACCCTTTCTGCTCTAAAAGCTCAAGAGGTTCCCTATCAAATTCCGCGAAAGTAGTCGTTGAAATAAAAACTTTTTTATTCATTCTTTCTCTCCTAAGATAATATTTTGGAACAAAATCCCCATTAACCCCGCCTTCAGTAAAAGAGCCCTGGTTACCTCAACCGTAATCCGGTATAAAAGGAAACACTAAAAACCAAATCTAATAGCAAAAGGAGGGTCCCCATAGAGTAATAGAATACAGCATGTTGGCTTGGATGTCGATAATAAAGGTTACCCATACACAAGACTTAACTATTCGTGTGTATGTGGTGGGGGGAAGGATCTATTTTGTCACACACCTCGCCATCCCGGCCTTGAGCCGGGATCTCTATTCTGCATTCAGAACAAATTTCCATCAGGGCAGATTATTTCCGCTATTTTCTCAACAAGTTCAGAATGTTTTTTTTCATAATCAGGATAAAGGGGTCCAAGAATCACGGATCAAGGAGACTACGCATGTTCCAGTTTTTCAGCTAACCACAGTTTAATTAAAGCTGACCGTGCTACTCCGATTCTACTGGCTTCTTCATCTATTCGATCTAAAAGTTTTTCAGGAAAATCAATATTTACTCTGCGAATCTTCCGATGAACTTTTGCCTTAGCAACATCTAAAAAATTCCACATATCTTCCCCTGCATCAAACTTTTTATCGAATTCCGCGGCAGTTATTTTTTTATTTTTATTCTGTTTTTTCATAATATCCTCTTTTTTCTTTATCTCTACTCCGTCGACAAGAAATTATTCTTACCTTTCCCCCTCGAAGAGTAAAAACACAAGAATATATCTTATTTTCAACCCTTCCAATAATAACAAACCTATCTTCTCCCTTGTTGATAGCTGGCAATATAAGAAAATCGTCATCCCATATACTCTTTGCCTTTTCAAAGCTTACGCCGTGTTTGCGGTTATTCGCTTGCGATTTTTTTACATCGTACTCAAATTTCATATCTAAAGTATACCATAATTATATGGTTTTGCAACCTTTTTCCTGACTTCACCAAAATAAAGGGGTCAAATCTTAATATTTTATTTGCGAGAAGAAGGGCGTTACGAAGAAGTAGGAAATTGAAAGGCGCGCTTAAGTTAAATATTATACCAATTACAAAAAATAATTACCCAAAAGGAGAAGAGATCCCGGCTCAAGGCCGGGATGGCAACTTGGGTGACCAGGATGGCAAATTAGGCGGTCGGGATGGCAATATTTTTGAGGTTATGTTTTTACGTTTTGCCGCACACCATGTCATCCCCGGTTTGACCCACCACCTGCTATCCCGGGCTTGACCCCAGGGCTGG
>Ga0268279_1000514_pt1 | contig 24445 bp, 18 predicted proteins | sample saktaG_6_FD_190142 | JGI IMG/M metagenome (GOLD analysis project Ga0268279, IMG submission 190142) | Saline water microbial communities from Sakinaw Lake, British Columbia, Canada - sak_2010_1_5_80m | ecosystem: Environmental > Aquatic > Non-marine Saline and Alkaline > Saline ...
CTTGGGAGGTTTTACGAATGTACCAATTTTCCGGCCGAGAAACATAGCCAAGGAAAATAACATAATTGGAGATACCGAGTTTTTGGGCCAATTCTTTAAGATTGGTCTTTTCTGGTCCGTTTCCGGCAATAAGGAGCCGGACATCTGGAAATTCTTTTTTAAGCAGCGCTGCGGCGCGAATAATAGCGGCTATGCCTGTCCATTTTACAAGAGGACCAGCCGCAATGATTTGATGAGGAACGGGTTGTATGTTAAATGGTAGAATCTCCGGTTTTTCCGGCGGGCGGTAATTAATGAAGACTCGGGCAGGCCTTATGAGATAGGCGGCCGTAATTAAATTAGCCAGCGCCCTTGAAGGGGTAATAATTATTGAAGCGCGGCGAAGTATCCATCCTTGTAGGCGCATAATAAGACGGATTTTCAAATTAGCCTGAGGCAAATTGAGAAATTCTTTAAATGGTTGATTTGTTAGGTGTAGGTTCTTCGCGCGTTTCCAGGACTCATCTTCGGTAAAATTGAGCACAACCGGAATCTTTAGTAGCCAATGGACAATAATTGCTGGTAATCCTACTGCTACGGCATTTTGAGCATAAATAATATCAGCATTGCGCGATGCCTTAAAGAGCATAATTGTATATTGAAAAAGCCGAACAGGGAGCGGTCGGCGTTTGTCTGTTGTCAGAAGAGTTACTCCTGGGATTTTTTCGGCGGTGCTTGCATAAGCAGCAATAACAATATCTTCTTTATTTCGCAGGCGTTCGGCCACTTCTTTTACATAAATGGCGATATTATCCACCTCTGGTGGATATAATGGGGTAGCAACGATAATTTTCATATTGTCAGTATGGCATAATTATTGTACAGATTCAAGGATTTTAACTGGACTTTTCCTTTATTTTAAGCTATTATTTAATGAAGTTAATGAAAAAAAATAGAGTTTTAATTTTAACCGGCATTTTCCCGCCTGATATTGGGGGTCCGGCCACCCAATTAGATGCTTTAATTAGGGAACTGATTAAAAATGGCTATCAAGTTAGAGTCCTAACTTTTGGGAGTGTTAATCTCAAAAAAGAATATCCTTATCCAGTCAAAATAATTTCTAATCACTGGCCTTATTTTTTAAAAGGTTTCATTTTCTTGATTAATGGTTTGTTTTTTGCCTTAAAGACAGATATTTTGTATAACCAGGATTTATACACGGCCGGTTTGACTAGTTTAATTATCAAGAAGATTTTAAGAAAGCGGCTGGTAACTAGATTTGTTGAAGATCCGACTTGGGAAACTGGTTCCTTTAGTCAAATCCGGAAAAATATTTTATTCAAGTCAGATAGAGTTATTGTGGTTAGTCATTTTTTAAAAGATTTGGCTGTAGAAATTGGCTTACCAGCAGAAAAAATTACGGTAATTTATAATTCAGTTGATTTTTTAAAAATAAAGCCGAGTTTAATTGATCGACAAGAGTTAAAAAAGAAACTTGGTTTCAAAGGAATAATGTTTTTAACGATTGGCCGGCTAACTCTTTGGAAAGGGATAGATATGCTAATTGAAATTATGCCGGATTTGATTAAAAAATATGGTCAAATTAATTTGATCATTGCTGGTCAGGGTCGAGAATTGAAGAATCTTCAGCAAATAAGTCGGCATTTTAATCTGCAGAGTTATGTTTTTTTTGTTGGTAAACTAAGCCGCCAACAAGTGATTGATAATTTAAGGGCAGCTGATTTATTTGTTTTAAATAGCCATCACGAAGGGATGTCACATTGTCTTTTAGAGGCAATGAAGGTAGGTACTCCGATTGTTACCACTAAAAGAGGCGGTAATTTAGAAACAATTAAAAATGGTCAAACCGGTCTGTTAGTTGATTATAGAAATAAAGAACAGTGGTTAGAGGCAATTGGTTCGATTTTAGACAACTCGGATTTAGCAAAAAGGTTAGTCAAGGGAGCCAAAGAAGATTTAAAACGATTTAGCTGGCCCAAGTTAGTTCAGAAGACAATAAAAGTTTTTCAGAATTTATAAAATGCCCAGAGTTTTATTAATTAACCCGCCATTTAATATTTCCAAAGCTAATTACGAAACCAGTATTTCAGTCGGGCTTTTATCCTTGGCTTCTTTTTTGGATAACAAAGGCATTGAAGTAAAAATTATTGATGCTATTCGTCAGAAGAATCATTTAAAACTAATTCAGTCTGAATTGCCTAAGATTGATTTGGTGGGTTTATCAGTAATGACTATGCAGGTTAGCTCGGCTTTGAAAATATCAAAGTTAATTAAAGAATTTAATCCCCGAATACCAATTGTTTGGGGTGGCGTCCATTCAACTCTTTTTCCCGAGCAAACAGTTAATCATCCCTTAATTGATATAGCGGTGTTTGGTGAAGGCGAGGCAAGTTTATTAGAAATAATTCAAGCTGCTGAAAATCAAAAAAGCTTTAGAGATATTCTGGGCATTGCTTTTCAAGAAAAAAATAAGGTTGTTATCAATAAGAGAAGACCGTTTTTAAATATAGACAACTTGCCTTTGCCTAATTGGTCGTTATTGGCTAAAGAGATTTTAGAAGAAATTACTTTAATTCCTACTCATACCAGCCGGGGTTGTCCTCATCAATGCGCTTTTTGCATTAATTCAATTACTCGCAATACTTGGCGCGGTTATCCAGCGGAGATAGTTTTAGAAGATTTAGAGAGAATTAAACAAGAGCCATATTTCCAAAATAAACCAATGCGATTTTGGGATGAGAATTTTTTTACTGATATTCAAAGAGCTAAAACAATTATTCAAGGAATGATTGAGAGAAAATTGAATATTCCCTGGGAAACAACAGTTAGAGTAGATTATATTAGAAATAATATGATTGACGATACGCTTCTAAAGTTAATGAAAGAATCTGGATGCTATCTTTTGTCTTATGGGGGCGAGTCCGGTTCGGAAAAGGTTTTAAAAGAAATCAATAAAGGAATTAAGCCGGAACAGATTATTTATTCAGCTAAACAGACATTGAAATATAATATTCTTCCTCAATATTCATTTATGGTTGGTTTGCCGAGCGAAACCAGAGAAGATATTAATCAAACAATTAAAGTAATTGATCAATTAGTTAAATTAAGCCCTCAAATTCAAATTTTAGGACCGCAGGCCTTTCGGCCTTATCCCGGTTCGGTTCTTTTTCGGGAATGTGTTTCCAGTGGTTGGTCAGCTCCCCAATCTTTAGATGACTGGGCTAATCTAGTGGCTAATGAATTAAATTATTTGTCGCCTCGTAATTTCCCTTGGCTAGAAGATACTGATTTAGTTGAATCATTAGAAGCCTATGTCAGATTTGGCGCTCATACTATTAAAAGCGCTCTTGGTTCAACAGTTAAGTCCAATAAAATACTTAAACTTATTTTTATCTTACTATGCCAGATAAGATGGAAATTAAAATTCTTTAAATGGCCAATAGAATTTAAAATAGCCAGGAGGTTCGTAACAAAATAATCAAAAAATGAAAATAATTTTTAATTGTCATACAGAATATGACTTAGAAAATCAATTTGGCAGAGCAGAAGAAATAGATTCAAATAAACAGTCATTTGAGCATTTGCCAATTTTTTTAAACTGGTTAAATTTTTTAAAAATACCAATGACTTTTTCTATTGCTGTTGGCGGACCTTTCCAAGAACGTCTTTTGAATTATATTCAGGGTAGAAAAATAATCTTTCCATTATATTCAGATTTAGGAATTCATTGCCATTCAGAAAAATTTAAAAATAGCCAGTGGCAATTTACTGGGTTTTTAAAAGAGTCAGAATACAGTAGTTATTTCCAGCTCTTTGAAAAAGTTTTTGGTTCAAGACCAAAAATAATAGTTTTTGGTAAATGGCAAATAGATAAATCAGTGATGAATTTTCTTTGGCAATTAGGCATTAAAAAAGATGGTTCCTTTGTTGATGCGCAAAAAGTAATTGCCCAGCCATTTTTTATGGATAATGTTTTAGAGATTCCCGTAATTAGTTTTGATGGACAACCAGTCAATCCCCTTACTCGCTTGAGCCACTTTTTTCTTTTAAGAAAAATCATCAAAAAATATCATCCTGAAAATTTAATTCTCCAGATTGGTTTTCACTCCTATGATTTTTTTAAATTTAATCAAAAACCCAAATTACGATTGATTAAAAAAATTATTTTCAAAAATCTTTTAAAAATGATTAGACGATATAATTTGGAAATTACTACTTTGTCAAAAATAGAAGAAACTCATTCTGAAGAATTAGAAAAAGTTAAAATGCCCTTTTTAGGCAGATTATTTAATTTATTGGGACACTAAAATGAGAATTTTAATGATTAGTTTGGATAGAACTTTATTAGATGCTGATTACAGTGGTGACGCTTTGGAAAGACATCAAAAATATGCCCAGCAAGCCGGTTGTTTAGATATCATTGTTTTTTCTAAGAGGGGATTCAAAAAAAGAAAAATCAGTTCTCAATTAACAATTTATCCAACTAATTCTCCATTTAAAATAAATTATCTTTTTAATGCTTATAATATAGCTAAAAATATTTATTGGCCAGATAGATTTGATTTAATCGTTACCCAAGACCCTTTTTTGACTGGTTTGACTGGTTGGTTAATAAAGAAAAGATTTAAAATTCCCTTACTTGTTCATTCTCATGGTGATTTTTGGCAAAATAGATATTGGCTTAAAGAAAGATGGTTTAATCCAATTTTTCTTTTTTTGAGCAAGTTTTTGGTTGACGGAGCTGATGGAATTAGAGTAGTTAGTTCAGGAATTAGGGATAAATTAGTTAGGCAAGGAGTCAATCAGAGTAAAATTAGGGTTATCCCTACGCCGGTTGATTTAGATAAGTTTGAGAAGTTTAATGAGGCAAAAGTCGAAAGTTTTAGAAAAAAGTACCAAGATAGAAAAGTAATTATTAATGTTGGCCGAAAAGACCCCTCCAAGGATTACAAAACTTTATATAAAGCAATTGGGTTAGTTTATGCTGATTACAAGAAAATAGCTTTTTGGCAAGTAGGAGCTAATGTTTATCTACAAAAGAAAATAAGGGCAGATGAGAATTTGATTCTGACCTCAACAGGGAAAATTGACCAACAGGAATTGATTGATTATTACCATGCGGCGGATATTTACGTTTCTTCTTCTTGTCATGAAAGTTTTGGCAAGGTTTTAATTGAGGCCATGGCTACTGGTTTGCCTGTGGTGGCCACAGCGACAACTGGTTCTAAGGAGATTATTAAAGATGGAGTAAATGGATTTTTAGTTCCAATAGGTGATAGTAAGGCATTGTCAAAAAAGATTTTATACTTGTTTAATAATCCAGATAAAGCTAAAAAGATTGGGCAAGCAGGAAAAGATATGGTTAGAGAAAGATTTAATCAGGAAAAAATAATTGGAAAAATAATTAAATTTTGGAAAGATTTAGCATGAAATTATTAATGATAGCAAGAAAAGTAGATGAAAAAGATTCCTCGCCAGTAGGATTTACTTATAACTGGGTAAAAAAAATTGGGCAGAAATTAGAAAAATTATATGTGATTACTTGGCAGAAAAGTGATAGAGGAGATTTGCCGAAGAATATTGAGATTATTTCTTTGCCTGATAATAGGTTTTTTAAAATTTTTGTTTTACAATTTAAATTATTAAGGATTTTATCTAAAGTAGATGGTATTTTCTGTCATCAAAATCCAGAATATACTATTTTATCTGCGCTTTTAGCAAAATTTTTTCGGAAGAAAATAGTTAGTTGGTATGCCCATGGTTCTGTAAATTGGAAACTTCATTTAGTCAATCTTTTAGTAGATAAAATTTTAACTTCTTCGAATAAGGGTTGTCGATTAGAAAATAGAAAAAAAATTGAGATTATTGGACAGGGCATAGATGTAGATTATTTTAAAAAGCACGAGACGAGCAATAAGAGTATAGAAAAGTTTAAAATCGTTTCTGTGGGCCGGATTTCTCTAGTTAAAGATTATAATACATTAATTGAAGCAGTTGGTGTTTTAGTTAATCAAAAAAAAGTAGAAAATATAGAAGTTCAGATTATCGGCGGGCCAGCATTAAAAAAAGAGCAAAAATATTTTGATGGTTTAAAAAAATTAGTTAAAGAGAAAAACTTAGAAAAATATATTGAATTTTTAGGACCAATTTCTCATAATCAAATATTATCTTATTATCAGGCTTGTGATTTGTTTGTTAATCTAAGTCAGACTGGCAGTATGGATAAAGTGGTTTTAGAGGCCATGGCTTGTGAAAAATTGGTGTTGACTTGTAATGAGTCCTTTATTGATTTTCTTGATGACCAGAGGTTTATTTTTCAGAAACAAAATCCTCAAGACCTAGCTCAAAAGATTATTAATCTGATTAATTTGCCAATAGATGAAAAGCAAGTTATTGGCCGACAGTCAAAAGATAAGGTAGCTAAAAATCACAATTTGGATAATTTGGTGAGTAGAATTATTAATCAATATGAAAAAAGATAAGTATAAAATTTATAAAAATAAAAAAGAATTGATAGAGAAATTAATCAGTCTTGATGACGTGGTTTTGGATGTTGGATTTTGGGGACAGGGGATTAATATTAATGATAAAAACTGGGTTCATAATTTACTTTTAAATAGTTCAGAAAATATTTATGGTCTTGATTTAGATTTTGATATAAAAATGCTTAGCAATAAAGAAAATTATCAAAAAGCCAGTGCTGAAGATTTTAATTTTGATTTGAAGTTTGATATTATTTTTTCCGGAGATTTGATTGAGCATTTATCTAATCCGGGATTGTTTTTAGAGTCATGTAGTAGAAATTTAAAAAAAAGCGGCAAACTTATTATTGCTACTCCTAATTGTTTTAACCTTTTTAATATTACAGAGAAAATTAGCAAACCAGAACCTACAGTCAATAAAGACCATACTTGTTATTTTAACAGAAAGACATTAAAACAATTATTAGAAAAAAATAGCTGGAAAATTGATAAAATTGCCTTTTTGTATTCTTTGGACGTTGAATACAAAGAAAGTTTAAAAAAGAAAATTTTAAATATTCTTTATTATTTATTATCCAAAATTACATCTAAATATATAACGACCTTAGTTATTATAGCTAAAAAAGATATTTAAGTTTTATGAAAATAAAAGATATAAAGATATCATTATCTCTTTTAAAAACGATTTTAATAGAGACATTAAAGGGAAAATCCCTTGGAAGGATTTTAATGAATCATGCTTTAAGTAGATTTGAATTATCTGGGTTAGTTATAGATATTGGTTCTGGATCTGATAAGGCTAGTTATTATCGTTCTTTAAAATGTAAAAAAAAGACTAAAATAATTTATACAGATTTTTATAAAGAAAGCCCTATTATAACAAAATTTGATTTGGAAAAACCATTTCCTATTGAAAAAGATAAATTTGATTATGTTATTTGTTTTAATGTACTTGAACATGTTTATAATTATAAAAATGTTATCCAAGAATCATATAGAATTTTAAAAAAGGATGGTGTATTTATTGGTAGTACTCCTTTTTTAGTTCATTATCACCCAGATCCTAACGATTATTTTCGTTATACTCATCATGCGTTGATTAAATTATTTAAAGGAAATGGATTTATGTGTCAAGAAATGAGATATCTTGGTTTTGGTCCATTTTCAGCAGCTCTTTCGCAATGGATTCTTTTATCGCCAAAATTCATTAGAATTTTATTTGTATTTCCATGTATTGTATTTGATATTTTATTGAATAAGCTTTCAAAATATTATCAAATGAGACATGCATTAGGTTATCTTTATGTTTTTAAAAAATAGTAAAAATGAACAAAAATCAATATTTTTATCTATTAAGATATTTTGTAATTATAAAAAACTAATTTTATGAAAGTAGTTTTAGCTACCGCCCCAAGGGCTTTAGGAGAAATTGAAATGGCCGGTCTGCCATTTTTAGGCATTGGCTATGTGGCTTCTTATTTGGAAAAAATTGGCAGGCATCAGGTGGCTATTGTTGATGCTCACAGCCAGAATCTTAATAAAGAACAGACAGTTGCCCAGATTTTATCTTTTGAGCCGAAAGTAATTGGTTTGACAGCCACCAGTCATAACCGATTAAAGGCTATTGCTGTAATTAGACTTCTCAAAAAAAAGAAGCCCTCTTTAATGATTATGGTAGGTGGGCCTCATTTTTCTTTAAGTGATAAAGATGCTTTAGAAGCGGTTCCGGAGATTGATTATGTGGTCAAGCGGGAAGGCGAGATAACCGCCAAAGAATTATTAGAGGCCTGGCCAGACCAAAACAAACTTAAAAATGTTTTAGGGATTACTTATAGAGGGACTGATGGTCAAATTATTTCTAATCAAGATAGACCTTTTTTGGCTAATTGGTCAGAACTGCCTTTTCCAGCTTGGCATCTTTATGATTTATCTAAATATCAGAAAAGAATTTATGGGACTAATTTTCGGACAATTGGCGTAATCAGCGCCCGAGGTTGTCCCAATCTTTGTACTTTTTGCGCTAATGCTGCTTTTTCTAAGTCAGTTTTACGTCTGCGTCAACCAGCTAATTTTGTTGATGAATTAGAGTTTTTAAATAAAGAGTATGGCTTTGAGGGCTTTAATTTTTGGGATGATACTTTAACTATTTCCAAAAAGCATGTTATGGCCATTTGTCGGGAGATTATCAGGCGAGGTTTAGATATTAAATGGTATGCCCGGGCAAGAGTTAATACAATAGACCAGGAAATAATTAGAATAATGAAGAGAGCTGGTTGTGCAAGGATTAGTTTTGGTATTGAATCAGGTAGCCCTAGGGTATTAAAAAAAGTAAAAAAGAACATTACCCTAGAGCAAGCCAGAGAAGCGGTTCGTCTTTCTTCCAAAGCTGGCATGATTGTTAGTTTAAATTTTATTGTTAATCTACCTACAGAAACTATGGAAGATTTAAAGATGAGTGCTGATTTGATCAAGGAATTAAGAAGATATAGGAATACAGAAGCAAGTTATGGCTTTACTTTAATTTATCCAGGCACAGCTATAGAAAAGTTTGCCAAACAGCATGATATTTTAGACAAAGATTTTTCTTGGAATAGTCCTTATCAGACAGAAAAATACCGGATTACCGGAGGAGATCCGAGCATCCCTTATATGGAGTGGCCAGGTATGGAAATAGAAAGAGTTAAGGCCTTTATGATTAAGCATACAACTACTAAGGAAGATATTATTAAAAAGAGCTGGCAAAAATTAAAACGAGTTAGGTCTTTGTCAGAGATAAAGGTTCTAATTAAGACAGGAATTAATTACCTTAAGGGTTAATCTATGAGAAAGCTGACTTATCTTGCTAATGCGAGAATACCAACAGAAAAAGCGCATGGAATTCAGATAATCAAAATGTCTGAATCTTTTGCTGAGGCTGGCTTGGAAGTTGAACTGATCTTGCCTTGGCGGTTTAATAAAATGAAAGAAGATGTCTTTGGTTATTATAATGTTAAGAGGAATTTTAAAATTAAAAAACTTTTTTCTCTAGATTTAATTTCTTTGAATATACCTAAAGTCTGTTTTTGGATTCAAAGTTTGACTTTTGCTCTTTCAGTATTTTTTTGTTTTCTTTTCAAAAAAACCGACCTTATTTATTCTCGTGATTCTTTTTCTTTGTATTTATTAAGTTTTTTTAAGAAGAATCTTGTTTACGAGGCTCATACTTTTCCTAAAAATTTCTTTTTACACAAACGAGTTTTTAAAAAAGCCAAATCTATTATTGTGATTACTCAAAAACTTAAAGATTTTTTTGTTCAGAGAGGTATAACGGCTGATAAAATTTTGGTTGCTCCTGACGGAGTTGATTTGGAAAAATTTAACATCAAAGAAACACAGGAACAATGCCGCCAAAAATTAAATTTGCCTTTGGACAAAAAAATAGTTCTTTACACAGGGCATCTTTATCAGTGGAAGGGAGCGCAATCTTTAGCCAAATCCGTCAAATTTTTGGAAGAAAGTATTTTGATTGTTTTTGTAGGAGGGACAGAAGAAGATGTTTCAAAATTTAAAACTACAAATTCAGAACTCAAAAATATTCTAATAGTCGGCCATCGGCCTCATTTAGAAATACCTCATTGGCTAAAGGCAGCTGATGTTTTGGTTTTGCCTAATTCAGCCAAAGAAAAGATTTCCCAATACTGGACTTCGCCAATGAAAATGTTTGAATATATGGCTAGTCAAAAACCGATTGTTGCTTCTAATTTACCTTCTTTAAGAGAAATTTTAAATGAAAATAGGGCTATTTTAGTTCAAGCCGATAATCCTAAAGCCTTAGCCAAGGGCATTGAAAGAGCTTCGAAAAATCCTCATTTTTCTGCTGAAATTGCCACAGAGGCATTTAAGGAAGTTAAAAAACACACTTGGTTAAAACGGACAGGGAAAATTTTGGAGTTTATATATTCATATGATAGATAATTATAATTATAACACAGGTAGACTAATACAATACTAGAGCTTGAAAAAACCTAATTTTTCTGCTAATATTTCAGCAGTCATTTTATATCAAAGAGGGCTTAAAATATTATTAATTAATCATGTCAGATGTTTATCTTTCCATTGTTATTCCTGTTTATAATGAACAAGAAAATATCAAGCGGCTTTATGAGTAATTGGTCAAAGTAGGTCGGCAAATAAATAAACCTTATGAGGTTATTTTTATTGATGATGGCTCAAATGACCAGACAGTAGCTCATCTCAAGCAATTGGAAAATTTGACTATTATTAGTTTAAGAAAACATTTTGGCCAAAGCGCCGCTTTAGACGCTGGTTTTAAGCTGGCTCAAGGCGAGACAATTATCAGTTTGGATGGAGATTTACAGAACGACCCGGCTGATATTCCTCGGCTTTTGGATAAACTTGAGCAGGGTTGGGAAACGGTTTGTGGTTGGCGTTGGCCAAGAAAAGACCCCTTAACTAAAAGATTTATTTCTAAGGGAGCTGATTTTCTTCGGAAGATTTTGATTAATGATAAGATTCATGATTCGGGTTGTACTTTAAGGGCTTACAAAAGAGAATGTTTAGAAAAATTAGACCTTTATGGAGAAATGCACAGATTTATTCCGGCTCTTTTAGCCATGCAGGGTTTTAAGATAACTGAAATAAAAGTTAATCATCGGCCAAGAGTTTACGGTCAGACAAAATATAATTGGTTGAGAACTATTAAGGGATTTGTTGATATGATTAATCTTTGGTTTTGGAAGAAATATGCTCATCGACCTCTTCATTTATTTGGCGGCGGCGGATTAATTTTATTTATTCTTGGTTTTGTTTTGGGAATTTATTTACTCACTGTCCGAACCTTTTTTGATGTTTCATTACAAAATCGCATTTGGCCCCTGATGGCTGTTCTGCTTGTTCTGACCGGTATTCAGCTTTTTGTTAGCGGGATTTTAGCCGATGTTCTTAATAAAAATTATTATCTTAGCTCTAAAAATAGACCATATTCAATTAAAGAAATAATTAAGCAATAGACCTTATTAAGGACTATAGCTTTTTGGTGGAGGAGTAAAAAAATAAATGAAAATAAAACTAAAAATTCCTCAAAAAACTGATTATCCGGAAAATATATTTTTATCAATAGATGGATTGGAGGGCTGCGCTTCGGCTTACTATCAGACCAATCCCTTACTGCGGCATTTTTTTATTAAACGATTAAAAAAGATAGTTAGAATAATTCCCCAAAGACCATATCAACGGATTTTAGATGTGGGTACCGGCATTGGCTTTTTTTTGCCGACTCTTTCTTTAATTGGAGAAAAAGTGGTTGCTTTAGATAATACTTCCATAGTTGAGGCAGTTAGATATATGCTGGCCAAGCGAGACATTTCTAATGTGGAAGTTTACCAAGCTGATATAAAAAAAATACCCTTTGATTCAGAATCATTTGATTTAATTATTGCTACCAGCGTTTTAGAACATGTTAAAGATTTAGAAAGTGCTTTTACTGAATTGAAGCGGGTTCTCAAAAAAGAAGGGGAATTGATTATTGGTTATCCTATTGAAGGTAAATTGATAGTTTTTTTGAGAAAAATAGAGTCCTATTTAAGGCCCAATTTAAATAAAGTGGTCAGTCAAGAGCTGGAAGCCAACTCGGAAAGGGGTCATCTTTCTAATTATTTAGAGATAAAGAATCAGGCAGAAAAATATTTTAATATTGAGGAAAACGTCTTTCTAAAAGCATTAGGCCTTTTAAAGATATACGAAATTTTAGGACTTAAGAATAAAAGAAATATATGATACCAGTTTTTAGGCCATCAATGGGACAAGAAGAAGTTAAAGCGGTCGCTCGAGTCCTAAAGAGCGGCTGGATTGGGTTAGGTCCCAAAACGGCCGAATTTGAAAAGGAATTCGCTAAATATATCGGGGTAAAATATGCCTTGGCAGTAAATTCTGGCACAGCCGCTTTGCATTTGGCCCTAAAGGTCTTAGGAGTAGAAAAAAAAGAAGTCATTACGACGCCAATGAGTTTTGTGTCAACTAATCTGGCTATTTTATACAATCAAGGCATTTCTGTTTTTGCTGATATAGAAAGAGATACCCTTAATATCAATCCAGAAGAAATTCAAAAACAGATTAGTCCAATGAGTAAAGTTATTATGGTTGTCCATTATGGTGGTCATGCCTGCCAGATGGATGAAATTTTAAAACTTGCTAAAAAACGTAATTTGTTTGTTATAGAGGATGCGGCTCATGCTTGCGGCGGAGAATATAAGAATAGAAAACTTGGTTCTTTGGGAGATTTATCTTGTTTTAGTTTTCATGCGGTTAAGAATTTAGCCACTGGCGATGGCGGAATGATTACGACCAATAAGAAAGATTTTTATGAACGTTTAAAAAAATTGAGATGGTTGGGGATTAGTAAAGATACCTGGTCTAGAGAAGACAAAGAACGAGCCGGCCGATTAAAACGATATACTTGGTATTATAATGTGGAAGAGGTTGGTTATAAATGTCATTTCAATGACATTTTGGCGGCCATTGGTTTAGTTCAGTTGAAAAAGTTGGATAAGACAAATAAAAGGCGTCAGCAGATTTGTCAGATTTATAATCAGGCCTTTAAGGATATTAATTGGCTTGAGAGACCAGTCGAAAAAGAATATGCTAAAAGTTCTAGACATAATTATGTGATTAAGGCGCCATGCCGGGATAAATTAAATACTTATTTAATGAAAAAGGGAATTTCCACAGGCGTTCATTATATTCCCAATAATCATTATCAGATGTTTAAAAATTGCCGAGGTAAAACCCCCATTGCCGATGAGGTCTGGACTAAAGTATTAACTCTTCCTTTGTATCCTGATATGAAAAATAGAGAAATTGAGAAAGTCATCGGAGCTATCAGAGCCTTTTCACCATGAATCAATATGACGTTATTTTGATTAGGGCTCAAATAGTCAGTTTGTATCGGGCGGTTTTTCCTCCTTTTGGAGCAATTTTTCTGGGTTCGCGATTGAAAAAGCAGGGTTATCGGGTTAAAATTTTTGACGGACAAATAGAAACACTGGAAAATCTCAAACAATTATTAAAAGAATCAGAACCAATTTGGATTGGTTTTACCGATGTTTTAACTGGCCCGGCTATTAAGAGTAATCTTGAGATTGCCCAACAAGTCAGACAAGTAAGACCTGATATTCCTTTGGTTTGGGGGGGGCCTCATCCAACAGTCATTCCGGAACAGACAGTCAGCCATGAATCGGTTGATATAGTTGGTATTGGCGAAGGAGAAAGGACGGTTTTGGAATTGACCGAGACCCTTAAGGCCAACGGAGATTTATCTAAAGTGCCGGGTTTGGCTTTTATTAAAAATGGTCAAATAGTGGTAACACCAAGTCGTGAATTAATTACTGATTGGGATAAAGAGGTCTCGTTGGATTGGGATTTGGTTGACTTTAAACAATATATTAATCAAGTCGGCTCTTTCAAAAATATACCGATAATTACCAGCCGAGGTTGTCCTTTCAGATGCGGTTTTTGCTATAATCTTAAAGCTAACCAGAGAAAATATCGGGGCTGGTCTATTGAACAGACCATTAAAGAATTAAAAAAATTAATGGACCGAGGCATAGATTATATAACCTTTGAGGACGATAATTTTTTAGTTGATAAACAAAGAACCAGAGAGATTGTCAAATTTCTTTACCGGAATAATATTAAGTGGGGAGCTGATAATGGATTTAGAGTTGATTCTTTAGATGAAGAAACCTTAAAAACATTCCAAGAGACAGGCTGTGACCATATTGCTTTTGGGGCTGAATCAGGCTCCCAAAGAATACTAGACTTCATTAGAAAGGATATTCAGACCGAACAGATATTAAAAGCCACTCAACTGATTACTCAATATAATATGGGGGCTAAATATTCCTGGATGGTTGGTATCCCTAATGAGTCCAAGGAGGATGTTTATCAGACACTTGATTTAATTGACCAAATTGTCAAAATCAATCCTCAAACGGCTCATTATATTGGTTTATTCTCTCCTTATCCGGGTATTTTTTTAGCTGAAAAGGCATTAGAAGCTGGTTGGCAGATGCCTCAATCTTTGCCTGATTGGGCTTTGTTAAGAGAAGAGCAGAAACCAGCTTATATTAAAAATATCTGGTCATTAAGGACAATAATAAGCAGTTGTTATTTTAATTTTGCTCTAGAGACCAGAAGTCGGACTTTTTCTTCAGGGCTAAAATATAAATTTTTTATTAGAATATTTCAAAAAATCGCTCGTTTTAGATGGCGATATAGATTTTTTTCTTGCCCGCTTGATTTTATTTTTCTATCTTTAGGGAAAAAAATTCTTGAAAAATTCCAAAGTTTTAAGATGTAATATGAATAAAAAGAAGAAATTAAAAATTCTGATGATTGCCCCGACTCCTTTTTTTGCTGATCGAGGCTGTCATACTCAAATCTATGAAGAAATCAAGGCTTTAAAGAAACTCGGTCATTCTATTTTTCTTTGCACTTATCATTTGGGCAGAGATATGCCCGATTTAAAGATTTACCGCATTATTAATATTCCTTGGTATAAGAAATTAGGGGCCGGACCATCGGCTCATAAATTTTATTTAGATATTTTATTATTTTTAAAGTCCTTAAGAGTTGCCTTGAAAATAAGGCCTGATATTATTCACGGACATTTACATGAAGGAGCTCTGCTTGGCTTTGTGGTTGGTAAGATTATAAAAAGACCTTTGCTTTTTGATTATCAGGGCAGTTTAACCAGTGAAATGAAAGCTCATAATTTTATTAAAGACAAAAGCTGGCTCTTTTGGTTTTTTTATAGAATTGAAAAGATTATTAATAACTTAGCTAATTCAGTGGTTACCCAATCAGAGGAAATGGTTAATGAACTGATTGACAAGTTCAAGGTCAAAAAAGAAAAAGTATTCTTGACTATGGACGGAGTCAATACTGATGAATTTAAGCCGGGTTATCGGGTTAATGATTTAAGAAAAAAATTAGGTCTGTCTTTAAATAAAAAAATAGTTGTTTATTTAGGGCTTTTAACTAAATACCAGGGGGTTGATTGTTTAATTAAGGCAATCCCTTATGTTTTGGATGAAATGCCAGATGTTCATTTTCTGATTATGGGTTATCCTAATGAGATATTTTATCAGAATATGGCTAAGAAATATGGAGTGGCCTCTCAAGTTACTTTTACCGGAAGAATAAATTATCAAGAGGCGCCCCGATATCTCTGTTTGGCTGATTTGGCAATTGCCCCAAAAATTGCTCAGACCGAGGCCGACGGCAAGATTTATAATTATATGGCCAGCCAATTGCCGATTATTGCTTCAGACAGACCAGTTAGTAAGCAAATTTTAGGGGAGGCGGCAATTTATACTAAGAGAGATAACCCAGTTTCTTTAGCCCAAGGGATTAAAAAACTTTTACAGGATGAAAAACTAGCTAAAAGCTTAGCCGCTAAGGCCAGGGAAAAGGCGGTTAGGGATTACTCTTGGGACGAGGTCGGCCGGCGAATAGAAAAAATATATTTAATATTAAATAAATGGCCAAGTACCAAAAAATAATAATTTCTATATTACTGGCTGTCATTCTGGTAATCCTTTTATTAATCCCGATTAATATAAATGATTTGGTCAGGGTCATAAAAAAGATTGATTTTACTTGGCTGGTCTTGGCTTTTTTATCTTATATTTTACTTTATATTTTCCGAGCATTAAGATTCAAGTTATTATTGGATAATAAAATTAAATCCTGGCGGATTTTTGATATAGTTTGTCTGCATAATTTACTGATTAATATTTTACCCTTGCGGAGCGGTGAATTATCTTATCTGTATTTGATTAAGAAAACCGGTCAGATAAAAACCGGTCAGAATATAAGTTCATTAATAGTAGCCCGTTTTTTTGATTTTTTAGCTATTATAATTTTAATTTTTATTTCCCTCTGTTTTGTTTGTCAATCAATCAGTCAAAGGATTTTAATCAATATCTTATTAGTCGGCCTGTTTATTTTCCTTTTTTTAATAATTTTATCTTTTTTGGTTCTTTTTAAGACAGCTATGATTAAAAAACCGGCTGATTATCTGATTGAGCGGACTTTTCTAAAAAAGTTAAAAATAATGAAATTTATCCGGCAGAAAACAGACGAAGTCTTAGAAGCTATTCAAGCCCTTAAGTCCAAAAAGATTTTTTCATTTTTATTTCTTGGCTCTCTATCTATCTGGCTTTTATTCTACTTGGTTGATTTTTTACTGCTTAAGGGACTAGGTCTGAATATGGGGTTTTGGTCAGTGGTTTTTGCTACCTCTTTCGTTATTTTAATGGCTATTTCGCCTATTCAGGGAATAGCCGGCTTTGGCACTGCTGAAACCGGCTGGGTAATTGGTTTAGTCATCTTGGGATTTCCTAAAGAGACAGCCATTGTTTCTGGCTTTGCTCTTCATTTGCTTGGTTTATTTTTAGCCATAATTATGGGCATGTGGGGAATAAAATTTTTTTATGAAAAAAGTAATCTCAAAAATTAAATCAAATAAAATTGTCTTTATTCTAATCCTTTCCTTTTTATTAAATATTGGCGGGTTATTTTATGCTTATCCAATACTTCATTTGGTTTGGGACGAGACAACAGTGATGGGGGCTACTTTAAAAATGGTTAATAATTATAGCTTAAGACCAGCCTTTGCTGAATTTTACCATTTTGCTTTGGGCGTCTATATTTACCTGCCTTTTTATTTAGTTTTTTTCCTGATTCTTTTTATTTTTGGGATTATTCATAGTATTGACGAATTAAGAAGAATGATTATATTGGATTTTGCCAGTTTTAAGATGCTTTTGCCGATAGCTCGCTTTATCTCGGTTATGGCTGGCTGTTGGTCAGTTTATTTAGTTTATAAAATTTCCAATCTTCTATTTAAGGAGTATAAAAAGGTATCTTTATGGGCTGCTTTTTTGACGGCGACCAGTTTAATGTTGGTTCAATTGTCCCATTTTGGCCGGATTTGGATAATTCAGGTTTGGGCAATTCTTTTAGGATTTTATTATTTGGTTTGGCTTTTGGTCAAAAAAAAGGACAAATTAATTAATTATTTATTAGCCGCTTTTCTTGTTGCCATTGCCTTTGGCTTGCATGGAGTAGGAATTATCCTCTATTTTCCTTTTTTATTTGTTCATTATCATTTAAATAGAGATAAAAAAATAATTAATATCTTTATTAAAAATAAAAAATTTTGGCTGGCTAATTTAGTTATTTTGCTTTTAATTGGCTTTTTCTTTTTCTTAAATCCTTACGGCTATCATAATTATTATTCTAACGGTCTTGTTAAAGCGATTACTGGCGAGTTTAATCCGGCTAAGAACGACCCAAATTATAACAGCTTAACTTATTCTATTTCATTTTTATTAGAATACGAACCATTGCTGATAATTTTATTTTTAATTTCTTTGCCTATTTTATTCTTAAAACAAAGGAGAAATCTTTATCTTCTCCTTTGTTTTATTGTCCCTTATTATTTATTTCTTGTTCCGATTTTGAAAATTGACCAAGCCAGATATATTGCTCCAATTATACCGTTTTTAGGTATCATCGCTGCTTATGGTTTTGTTCAAATTATTGAACGCTTGTCTTCAAGATTATTTAAATATGCTTTGATTATATTGTTTAGTTTATTATTTTTACTAATGCCTGTTTATTGGAATATTAGTTTATTTAAGCCGAATACTTATGTCTTGACTAAAAATTGGATAGAGGATAATTTGGTTAGTGGTCAAAGTATCATTAGTTTTGACCCCCATTTAGTTCTTAATGAAGACAGAAAAACAATAGAGGTTATTGAAGAATATATGCCGGAATCAATGAATGCCCGAAGAAAGTATCTTTTAACCATAGATGAAAAGAGCTATTCTCAGCCAAATTATTTCATTTTATATCAACCAAATTCAGCTCTTTTAGCTCGGCTGCCTGATGATTTTTTATCTCAAAATAAGTTTGATTATTTAGTCATTTTTTGGTGGCATAATCAGGATTTTAGGCAAATGAAACAAAATATGCTTAATTTTAATTATCAATTAGAATTAGTCCAGAAATTTTATCCTAATCAAGACAATTTAGAGTTAACCGATTTGGTTAATAACATGCGTCGACCATTCTGGCTTTTGAGAAATATAAGATATACTGGTCCTTATATTGAGATTTATAAAATTAATTAATTTTTAATAAGAAATTGAAAAATGAAAATTTGCTTTTTAACCAACGAATTATCTTCTAAAAATGGCTGGGGGAGATATTCAATTAGTTTAATTGACCAAATTATCAAAAAGGGAATTAATTGTCAGGTTCTGGTATCTGTCGGGGCCCAAGACAATGAGTTGTCTTGGATAGAAGTTTACCAAGTATTGCCTCCTTTATTTACTAAGAGAATAAATAAACTTTTTTATTTAATTAAAAATTATCTAAGGATTCGGAAACTAATACAGAATTCAGATATCGTTCATAGCTTGATTGAACCCTATGGGCCAATAGCTTATTTAGCTCTAAAAAATCAGCCGCTTTTTATTACTCTTCACGGCACTTACGCTGTTGACGCTTTGAATAAATGGTATTTAAAAAAAATATATTCTTGGGTTTATAAAAAAGCCCGGCAAATATTTTGCGTCAGTAAGTTTACTCAGCAAAAATTCTTGGACAATTTGCCAGTTCAAAATACTTCAGTTATTAATAACGGCATTGATTATGAGAAATTTCAAAAATTTGGGGATTTAGGGAAAAGTCAGGAATTTAATAAGACCATAATTAGCGTAGGCGCTTTAACAGCCCGTAAGGGTTATCATATATCTATTCCGGCTGTGGCAAAAGTTAAAAGAAAATATTCTAATTTGAAGTATTATCTAATCGGCAATCAAGAAGATAAGCATTATTTTTATCAGCTTCAAAATTTAGTTAAAAAATATAATTTGGAAAATAATATTATATTTTTGGAGAAGATTTCTGACGATGATTTAATTAAATTCTATCATCAAGCAGATTTATTTTTATTAACCCCGGTTAATATCGGTCAAAAATTTGAAGGCTTTGGTTTGGTTTATTTAGAAGCTAATGCCTGCGGCAGGCCAGTCGTTGGTAGTTATGGTTGCGGGGCCGAGGATGCAATTAAAGATGGGTTTAATGGATTGTTAGTTCCTCAAAGCGATATAAAAAAAACCAGTCAAGCTATTTTGAAAATTTTAGATAGTCCAGTTTTGTCTCAAATGTTAGGCAGAAATGGCCGCCAGCGAGCCAGAGAAATGAATTGGTCAAATATCGTCAATCAATACATCCAAGTTTATGAAACTGTTTTTAAAAAATAATCATATTTTGCGCCGAACGCTTTGGCTGATAATTATTATAATTTTTATTGGTTTGGTTTGTTTTGGCCTTTTTGTTTTTGAATACAAGGGATTTGACAAAGAATTAAGAGATAGATTTCCTCAACTGAGTTTTTTATCTAATTTGCCAAAGATTTTAGATGTTTTTTATTTACCTTATTTAATAAAATCTTCTCCTTTGCCAATTTATAATTTAATCATTGACCCAGCTGACTTGGAAAAATTAGAAAAAGATTTATCTGAGAATCCATTAGATATGATTTCGCCAAGAAGTCCATCAGACCTGCTTTTGTCAGAGTACAGAAAGACCATTCCGGTTAAGTTTGTCTATGATAATCAGATATATAAAGCCAAACTTAGAATTCATGGAGATTTTGGCATGCACTGGAGATACGAGAAGAAATCCTGGCAGATAGTATTTTCTGATGACAATTTATTTAATGGGAAAAAGAAAATTAATTTAATTCTTCCTGAAGATAGAAGTTTTATTTCAGAGCATCTAAGTAATTACCGAGCTAAAAAAATGGGCCTAATAGTGCCTGAAAGTCGTTTCGTCATTTTAAAAATAAATAACAGTAAATATGCCGTTTATTTTGAAATAGAGGCCTGGACAAAAGAATTTTTGGAAAAAAATCAACGAGCTGACCAGGCTAATCTTTATGGTGAGTACGATACTTTGGTTTTTCAGGGCGCCCCTGATCTTTTTAACCATCTTACTTATTGGAAAAAATATACCCAAGGTCAGCAAAATGATATAGATGATTTTGCTGATATAGACTTGTTAAGTCAATTAATTAAGAATAGTTCAGATGAGGAATTTTATCAGAAGATTCCTAATTTGTTGAATATGGATAATTTTTACAAATGGCAGGCCCATTCCGTTTTAATGGGCAGTACTCATCAGGATTTTATGCATAATGTCCGTTTATATTTTAATCCAGCTTCAGGTAAATTTGAGTTTATTCCCTGGGATTTGAGGCAGTTTGACAGGGATGAATTTATTGATTTACATTACAATACTTTAGTTAGCCGCTTGTTAAAAAATCCGGAATTTTTACATCAGAGAAATAAAGTTCTCTGGGATTATCTCAAAGATAACCGAAACCTAGAGGATGATTTGAACTTTTATGACCAGACCTATCAAGAAGTTAAAGTCGCTTTTTACAAAGATAGAATTAAGGAATTTTGTAATTTTTTCTTTGACCGAAAAATAAAAAATAAAAGAAATTTATTGATTAATCAATACAGCCATATCCAGGATACTTTAGAAAATAATAAAGTTTTGACAGTAGTTAGAATCTTTCCTCAATCAGTCAGAATAGATATAACCACTCAAGGATTTAGCGATATTTCTTTACATCTGAATCCAGATTCACCTTTGTATTATGATAGAAATCAAAATCAAGTTTTTGATAGAGGGGACCTCCTGCTTTTAGATTATTTTCAAATGTATAGCCAAAGAGAAATCCCTCAAGAACCTCTTTTTGAAGCAGAAATAAAAGTATTACCTACTGATTATAGTTTTTTCTTAGATAAATCCGACTTTAACTTGGATGACTTTGAACTTAATTTAACTAATGCTGTTACCGGTTCTTCGGTCAAGCCGTTTATTCGTTATGTTGACCAGGAAACCTTTAGCTATTTTGAACAAATTAACGATTCTCAAGAATCCTTTCTTCAAAGATATCATATTTTCAGGAAAGGACTTTTAGCTAATCAGGTTGTTTTACCCAGGGGGATTTACAATATTTCAGAAAATATTATTGTTCCCCAAGCCGTTTCTTTATTAATTGAGCCGGCTGTCCAGCTAAAATTTGCCCCGGACGTGTCTTTAGTCAGTTATGGACCGGTTGAGGCCAAGGGAACCAAGAGTTTGCCGATTGTCTTTACGGCCCAAGATAAAAACAAACCTTGGGGAGTAGTTGGTTTAGTTGGTCAAAAGACAAATAAGAGTGAATTTGAGTATTGTTATTTTGACTACGGCAGTCAGGCCTATATCAATGGTGTTATTTTTTCCGGTATGTTATCGGCTCATTATACTGATATTGATGTTAAATATTGCCAATTCAGTCAGGCAGAGGGCGATGACGGACTGAATATTAAATATAGTCAAAATAGTAAGATTGAAAAAAATGATTTTCATCATAATCAATTTGATGGTCTTGATTTAGATTATTCAAATGGACAGATTAAAAACAATAATTTTTTTGCCAATGGCAATGACGGTTTGGATATTTGCGGCGGTCGGCCTTTAATTGTCAGTAATCGTATTGAAAAATCTTCAGACAAATGTATTAGCTTGGGGGAAGAAACCAAGGCAATTGTTTTTAATAATCTTCTATTAGATTGTCAGACAGGCATAGCCGTTAAGGACCTGGCCCAACCAATAATTATTAATAACACTATTATTGATAATCAAACTGGCTTAGCTCTTTATCAGAAGAAAGAGGTTTTTGGCGGCGGATTCCCGCAAGTGGCCAATACGATTATTTGGCATAATCAAGAACAGATTTCTTTGGACGAAAAATCAAAAATAGAGATATCTTATAGTGATATCCAGGGCGGTTATTCAGGCAATAATAATCTTATTCAAGAACCAATTTTTCAGAATCCAGAGCAAGGAGATTACACTCTTCTTGACAGTCAAGAGAATTTAGGTTTAATTAAAGGAGGCAATTCAGAGCTAATCAAGACGATATTTAAAGAAGAATTGCCCAGTATTCCTATGGGGATAATAAATAATCTATGATTAACAATATATCCAAGTTTATGAGACCTTTTTTAAAAAATAATCATATTTTGCACCGATCGCTTTGGCTAATAATCATTATAATTTTAATAGTTCTATTGGGTTTTAGTTTTTTAATTTTTGAAGATGAATATCGGGGGCTGGCTGATAAATTTCTCAATATTAAGATAAAATTTTTAGATGTTTTCTATTTCTTTCATCAATTTGGCAGCTCTAATTTACCAGTTTATGATTTAGTTATTCAACCGGCTAACCTTGAAGAATTAAATCAAAGTTTGCCCGGAGTCGATGGATGTCCGTCGTTTTTAGAAGAACATCAGAAAAAAGTGCCGGCGACGTTTATTTATAATAATCAGAAATATAAGGTTAAGGTTAGATATCATGGCGGTGCGGCGGCTCACTGGCAGGGTAAAAAAAAATCATGGCAGATTATTTTCTCCGAAACGAATTTATTTAACGGAATGAGAAAAATTAATCTTGTTATTCCAGAGGACAGAGCTTTTAGTTTAGAACACTTAAATCATTATCGGGCCAAAAAAATGGGTCTTTTAGTACCGGAGACACGCTTCATTGTTTTAAAAGTCAATGGCCGTAATCCGAGCGCTTATTTTGAAATAGAGGGTTGGTCTGAAGAATTTTTAGAAAAACACGGAATTTTGGAGAGTAATTTATATACAGAACGAGATATGCCGGCTTACCATGTTGACCCAGTTGATATTTTGAGCCAAACAATTTACTGGAAGAAACATGTTAATCGCCAAGACGCTGTTGATGATTTTAGCGAAATTAAATTATTGGTTGATTTAATTACTCAAGCCTCGGATGAGGAATTTTATCAAAAGATTCCTAATTTGTTGGATATGGATGATTTTTACAAATGGCAGGCTCATTCTATACTGGCGGGCAGCATTCATCAAGATTTTATTCACAATATGAAGTTATATTTTGATCCAGCCCTAGGAAAATTTAAATTAATTCCTTGGGACCAGGAGCAGAGAGACCAGGATCGATTTATGGATTTGCATTACAATACTTTAGTTAGTCGGATATTAAAAAATCCTCAATTTATTCACCAAAGAAACAAAATTTTATGGGATTATGTTAAAAATGAAGAAAATTTAAAAGATGATTTAGAGTTCTATGACCAAACTTATCAGCAGATTAAAACTGCTTTTTATCAGGACAAAATCAAAATATACAGCAATTTCCATTTTGACCGTCAAGTTGAAGAAAGGCGCGGTTTATTAATAAAACAGTATCGTAATATTCAAAATACCTTAAAAATAGCTGAGGCATCTACTGAAATAGAATTTAATTTGCTTAGAGGGGTTAATCAGATTAATGTTATTGCTCATAGCTTTAGTGATATTCTTTGGTCAGGCCTTGATTTACAATTTGACAGGGATATTTTTAATAGTTTAATCGGTAATCAATTCCACCTTTACTATGACCTTAATCAGAACCAAGTTTTTGATAGAGGAGATAGGTTGGTTTCTAGTTCGGATTTTGATTTATCTAATCAGAAAATTATTTTTTCCTCCATTGATTTTCAGATGTTTGCTCAAAGAGGATTCCCAGAAGAAGATTGGCCGGGAGTGCCTGGTCAAGAGATAAAAGTCCTGCCTAAAAAATATTCTTTCTTTTTGGTTAATTCAAAAAAACAACCCTTAATTGAGCCGGCCTTAATTAAGAATATCAATTTCAATATAATCAATGCAGTAACCAGAGAATCAGCTTTAATTACCAGTCAATTCATTAATCAGGAAACCTTTAGCTATTTTGAACAAATTAACGATTCTCAAGAATCCTTTCTTCAAAGATATCATATTTTCAGGAAAGGACTTTTAGCTAATCAGGTT
>Ga0268279_1000515_pt1 | contig 24421 bp, 29 predicted proteins | sample saktaG_6_FD_190142 | JGI IMG/M metagenome (GOLD analysis project Ga0268279, IMG submission 190142) | Saline water microbial communities from Sakinaw Lake, British Columbia, Canada - sak_2010_1_5_80m | ecosystem: Environmental > Aquatic > Non-marine Saline and Alkaline > Saline ...
TTTTGTTTGAAATTTCTTTAACTCGACCTTTTTGTTTTTAAAACTCCGCCGTTTTCCGCTAAAATCCTATGGCTGTTCTTAACAAAGAAATCAATCCCCGGGAAAGGAAAATAACCAGCAGACCGATCAAAGTATACAAGATTATATTTTTTCCGTTCTGGATTTTTGCCGGGTCGCCTTGGGCGGTAATAATATAAATACCGCCGACAACGATCAATAAAGGGGCCAGGGCCAAAGCAATCGTAAAGATAAAATTAGCAATTTTCAGAATCAGATCGCTGAACTTCTCATATCCCAAAGGATTTTGAAGCTGCAAGGCCGAAGCCGGCGGGGGCACCAGTAGAAAAGCCGCAATGAAAATGAATGTTTTTTTTCTTAAGCTCATATTTTTATTTTACCAGAATTATGGCGTAATGGTAAGGGCTGGCTTCAAACTCTTTTTCAATCCGCAGATTCAGGTCAAGAGCCAATTCTTTCATCTCTTCCGGGGAGACCTTTCCCTCTTTGGGGCCCAGAGAAGCGTTCTTTTTCCAATCAACTACCAGAATCCTGCCGCCTTTTTTCAAAACTCTTTTGCCTTCGATTAAAATGTCTTTTTTCTTCTCCGCCTGAAAAAAAAGGTTGCTCATTAAAACCAAATCGCAGCTTTCTTCAACGATTTCAGTCGTCTTCTCGACATCAGCCAGAATCGTCTGAATATTGGAAACATTGGCCAGTTGGGCTTTGATTTTCAGGGCGGCCAGCGGCTTGTCCAAAATATCCACGGCAAGGACGCGTCCGTCTTCCAATCTCTTCGCCAAAGGAATGACCCAGCCACCGGAACCGCAGCCGAAATCGGCCGCCACCATATCTTCTCTTAATTCAATATTTCTTAAAATTTCATTCGGATTAAGAAAACCTTCCATAAATAATAAGTTTAAAAATTATCAGATACAGGTCACCGAAGCCACTTTATCCGACTTTTCCAATCTTATCAGCCGGACGCCCTGGGTCGAACGGGAAAGCTTGGGAATCTGGGAAATTTTCGTCCTGATGACCTGGCCTTTTTGGGAAATAACGATCAAATCCTCTTCTTGCCCGGTCAGAACCATGGCAGACAGCAGATTGCCGGTCTTGAGAGTGACATTGGCGGTTTTGATTCCCGAACCTCCTCTGCCCTGAATTTTATATTCTTTAATGTCGGTTCTTTTGCCGAAGCCGTTTTCTGTGATAATGGCCAGATATTCGTGCGTTTTTTCCTTCTGATCTGCCTGACTGATTACTTCGGCCGTCACCACTTCGTCTCCTTTTCTTAATCTGATTCCCTTAATACCTGAAGCGGTTCTGCCCATTGATCTGACGTCTTTTTCCTTGAAACGGATGGATTGGCCTTTCTTAGTAACGAAGATTATCTCGTCCTGGCCAGTAGTTTTCTGGACGCTTTTAAGTTCGTCTCCTTTTTTCAAGGAAATGGCTATCAAGCCGGTTTTCCTGATATTGTCAAAATCGCTTAAAGGAGTTTTCTTGATTATACCGTTTTTGGTGACCATAAGCAAATATTTGACGCCTTCTGACTGGTCTTTTTTATTGAGTGTTCTCAGGCAAAGAATCTTGTCCTGAGGGGAAATTTCCAGGAAATTCAAAAGGCCGCGTCCCCGGGCCACCCTCTGGCCTTCGGGGATCTCGTAAACCGGCGTGCAGAAGACTTTGCCGGAATCAGTGAAGAAAAACAGAGAATCATGAGTCTGGGCAGAAAGAAAATGCTCAACCACGTCGTCTTGAAGCGTCTTCATGCCCATAATTCCCTTACCGCCTCTTTTCTGAATCTTATAGGTCCTGGGGTTGATTCTTTTAATGTAACCGCCCTGGGTCAAAGTGATAATTGTTTCTTCCTGGGGAATCAAATCCTCTTCGGCGATTTCTCCTATATTTTGGATCTGGACTTTCGTCCTTCTTTCATCGCCGAAATTATCCTTGACTTCTTTCAGTTCTTTTTTAACCGTTTCTTTTATCTTTTTCGGATTTTTAAGAAGCTCGGTCAGTTCTTTAATTTTTTCTTTGAGTAATTTCAGCTCGTCTTCGATCTTCTTCCTTTCCAATTTGGCCAAAGCCGAAAGTTTGGTTTCCAAAATGGCGTTGGCCTGAATTTTCGTCAAACGGAACCTTTTGATTAAGTTCTTTTCAGCTTCTTCCCGGTTGGCCGAATTTTTTATTATTCTGATCACCTCGTCGATATTGGCCAAGCATTTATGCAGACCTTCCAAGATATGGGCTCTTTCTTCAGCTTTGAGCAAATCATATTTCGTCCTCCTGGTGACTACTTCCAACCGGTGATCGATGAAATAGCTTAACAGCTCAACCAAATTCAAAACTCTGGGCTGGATGCCTTCAACCAAAGCTATCATGTTCAAATGGAAAGTTTTTTGAAGATCCGTGAATTTATAAAGGCGGTTGAGGATTTTTTGAGGATAAGCGTCGCGGCCGAGTTCAATGACAATCCTCATGCCTTCTTTGTCGGATTCATCCCTTATATCCTTGATTCCTTCTATCTTCTTTTCCTGAACCAAGCCGGCGAAACGCTCGATTAAAACTGATTTCTGGACCTGAAAAGGGATTTCAGTGATGACTATCAATTTTTTGTCCGTTTTTTCCTGTTCGATCACTTCGGCCTTGCCCCGGGCGACAATCGGCCCTTTGCCCTGAGAATAGGCCTGAATTATTTCTTTCTGGTTGTAAATTATGCCGCCGGTCGGAAAATCCGGTCCCTGAATAAATTTAAAAAGCTCTTCGGTGTCTATTTTCGGATTTTCAATCAGATAAACCAAAGCATCGCAAATTTCCGACAGATTATGGGGAGGAATGTTCGTAGCCATACCTACGGCGATTCCTAAAGAGCCGTTCAGCAAAAGCTGGGGGACAGGCGAAGGCAAGACAGCCGGCTCTTTTCTGGTGCCGTCGTAATTTTCCGTGAAATCAACCGTATCCCTTTCAATGTCTTTCAGCATCTCTTCGCCGATTTTCGAAAGCCTCATTTCTGTATACCTCATGGCTGCGAATTCGCTCGGATCATCGATCGAACCCATGTTTCCCTGTCCCTGAATCAAAGGATATCTCAAAGAAAAGAATTGGGCCATTCTTACTGCCGAGTCGTAAACCGCCTGATCGCCGTGCGGATGATAACGGCCGAGACAGCTGCCGACGACCGTGGCTGATTTTCTGAACCTGGCATTATGCCTCAGTCCTTCTTCCAGCATGGTATACAAAATCCGGCGGTGAACCGGCTTCAAACCGTCCCTGACATCAGGCAAAGCCCGGGAAACAATCACCGACATGGCGTAATTGATATACGACTCCTGCATTTCCTCGGTAATTTCCCGCTGCCTAATAAGGCCGGTCCGGCCTATTTCCACTTTCTGAGGACTGCTATTCTTATTATTCTTGTTGTTTTTCTTCTTGACCATAAATATCCGGTATTTCAAATGCCGGCATCTCGAATTCCGGCATCTCCGGTTCAGGAAGATTCAATTTTTCCTTGAACTCTCCCGTTTTAAAATTTGCCAGTTTATCCCCCAGGTTCCTGAACCAAAAAAAGAATAAGACCAGAGCGATGACGATGACAATCGTCCAAAGGATTATTTTTTTATTCTTTTCCGGCAAAACCCGAAGTTTTTTTAAAAAATCCATAGCTCTCCCCTTTACAGTGAAAAGTTAAGACGACAAAACTATTATCTTGGCTTCTTCTGGCACAATATCTTTCTTTTTGACGGTCAGTTTCGGCAAAGGAGTCAATTTTTTAATGCCCATGGTTTTCAAAAATTTATCCAGACCGTCAATCTTCAACTTCATTTTCGGCAATTGGTAATGCATGGGGATGGTGATGTTCGGCTCTATTTGAGACATTATCTTTACCGCTTCTTTGGCTGAAATGGTATAAACTCCGCCCACCGGAATCATTAGAACGTCGATCTCGCCGATTTTGTCAATTTGTTCAGGAGTCAGCTCTTTCTGTCCAAGGTCGCCCAAATGGCAAATTCGCAAATCCTCGGCTTCAATAACGTAAATAGTATTGGTTCCTCTTTCTTTGCCCGAAGACGAATCATGGAAAGCGGGAATTCCCTGAACGAAAACTTCTTTTTTCTCATATTCGCCCGGCCCGCTGATGACAAACGGTTCACCGGCCACCGCTTTGACGTTGTTGTGGTCGGAATGGCCGTGACTGACCAGTAGAATATCAGCTGTCAGCCTGGGAACTCTCAAACCGAGATCCTCAGAAAAAGGATCGATGACGATGCTAACATTGTTGTTCTTTCCCTGGCTTGAAGTTATCTGAAAACAAGATTGTCCGTACCAATTTATTATCATGATTTAATATTTTATCACAACTATTGCAAAGATTCAAGAAATATTGTAAATTTAATGGCATGAAAGACCTATTAGAAAAAAACAACTCAATAAAGCCGGTACAAATCGGCAAAATCGTTGAAGGAAAAATCATCGGCAAAGCGAGATCAGCTGTTTTTTTGGATTTGGGGCCGATGGGTACGGGTATAATTTACGGCCGGGAGTTTCAAGAAATCAGGGAAGAAATAAAGAATCTGAAAATCGGCAACTCTCTTTTTGCCAAAATACTGAGTTTGGAGAATGAAGACGGCTATATCGAACTTTCCCTGAATCAGGCTTCCGACGAACTGACTTGGGAAAAGTTGAGACAGCAAAAAGATAAAGATGAAATGCTGACCGTTAAAATTTCCGGCGTCAATAAAGGAGGGCTTTTGGCCGAAGTTTTCGGTATTCCCGCTTTTCTGCCGGTCTCCCAATTACTGCCGGAAAATTACCCAAGAGTTGAAAAAGGAGACGCTCTTAAAATAGTCGGAGAGCTTCAAAAATTCGTTGGCCAGGAAATGGAAGTTAAGATTTTCGATCTGGACCCCAGACAGGAAAAATTAATCTTGTCCGAAAAAGCCAAAGAGGACGAAAAAATAAAAGAAATTTTGAAAAATTACGAAGTCGGAGACATAGTTGAAGGAGAAATCACTGGTTTGACCGATTTCGGCGTTTTCATGAAATTCGGCAAAGAGAAGAACGAACTGGAAGGATTAATACACATCTCCGAATTAGACTGGCAGCTGATTGAAAACCCGGCTGATATCGTGAAAATAAGAGAAAAAGTCAAAGCGAAAATCATCAATATTGCCGACAATAAGATTTCTTTGTCTCTAAAAGTCCTGAAAAAAGACCCTTGGCAGGAGTTTGAGAAAAAATACGATAAAGGGGACATTGTTGAGGGAAAAGTGAGCAAATTCAATCCTTACGGGGCTTTTATCCAGATTACCTCGAAAATCCAAGGACTTTGCCATATTTCCGAATTCGGCACCAAGGCGAAAATGGAAGAAACCCTGAAAATAGACGAGAAATATAAATTTCAAATTCTTTCCCTTAATTCCGGCGAACACCGCATGAGTTTGAAATTGGTTTAGTTCTGCCGGACAACAGATCAAAGCAAATTTACTAATTTACCGGATAAGGTTATAATATAATACAATCTGCCGTTTTATCATTGACTTATAAACCAATCGTGAAAAATTTGACGAAAAATTTCATAATTATCCTGGTCATTTTTTTGGCTATTTCCGGCCTGCTGGCTTTGTTTTCAGAACCTTTTGAAAAGAAAGAAGAATTGTCTTTAACTCAGCTCATTGAAAAAATCAACCAGGGAGAAATAAAAAAGATAGCTGTTTCGGGCAACAATCTTGAAATAACCCTTCAAAATGAAACAAAAGCCCTGGCCTTGAAAGAAGAGGAAACCGCCCTTTCCCAATCTTTGCTAAATTACGGCGTTGACAAAGAAAAATTGGCAACAATGGAAATCGAAATGATAGAGAAAAAAGATGTTTGGACCTGGCTGATGCCCCTGCTCTTGGTGCTTCCTCTGGTCGTTTTCAGCTTGTTTTTTTGGATGATTTTCCGCCAGGCGAAAGGAGGAGCCATGCAGGCCTTCGACTTTACTAAAGCCAGAGCCAGATTATTCGGAGCTGAAGGCCATTCCAAGGAAAAAATAACTTTCAAGGACGTGGCCGGTCTGAAAGAAGCCAAAGAGGAATTGATGGAAGTGGTTGATTTTCTTAAAAATCCGAAAAAGTTTCTGCAGATGGGAGCCAGAATCCCCAGAGGAGTATTACTGATGGGCAGTCCGGGAACCGGCAAAACGCTTTTGGCCAGGGCAGTGGCCGGCGAAGCCCACGTACCTTTCTTTCATATCTCGGGCTCGGAATTCGTGGAAATGTTCGTCGGAGTGGGAGCCGGCCGAGTAAGGGATTTGTTTTCCACCGCCAAAAAATCTGCTCCGGCCATAATTTTTATCGACGAACTCGATGCCATCGGCCGGCAACGGGGAACAGGTCTGGGCGGCGGACACGACGAAAGAGAACAGACCTTGAACCAAATCTTGGTTGAAATGGACGGTTTCGAAAGGGATACCAAATTGATCGTTTGCGCGGCCACCAACCGGCCGGACGTCCTGGATCCCGCTCTATTGAGGCCGGGCAGATTCGACAGAAGAGTGGTTTTGGACGTACCTGACATAAACGACCGTGAAGCAATCTTAAAAATCCACTGTCAGGGAAAACCCCTGAATTCAAACGTGGATCTGCGGGAAGTCGCTGAAAGAACTCCCGGTTTTTCCGGGGCGGACTTGGCCAATGTGGTTAATGAAGCTGCTATTTTGGCTGCCAGAAAAGGCAAGCAACAAATCTTCCAGCAGGAACTCTTGGAATCGATTGAAAAGGTTCTACTGGGGCCTGAAAGAAAAAGCCATATTTTATCGAAAAAAGAAAAAGAAATCGCCGCTTTCCATGAAGCCGGCCATGCCTTGGTCTCCGCTTCTCTGCCTGAAACGGAACAAGTCAGAAAAATATCCATTATCGCCAGAGGAATGGCGGCCGGCTATACTATTAAGATGCCCAAGGAAGAAAGAAGAATCATCGCTAAATCGGAATTTTTGGCGGAAATGGCGACCTTATTGGGAGGATATTGTGCCGAAAGACTGAAATTCGGAGAAATAACCACTGGTGCGGCCAATGACTTGGAAAGGGCGTCCCAATTAGCCAGAAAACTGGTCAAAGTATACGGCATGTCACCCTTGGGCCCGATTTCTTTCGGCGAGAAAGAAGAATTGGTCTTTTTGGGCAAAGAAATTTCAGAACAAAGGAATTATTCCGAAAAAGTAGCCGGGCAAATCGATAAAGAAGTGGAAAAATTCATCAAAGAAGCCGAAAGCCGGGCAAAAAGCATTTTGACGAAAAAGAAAAACCTGATGGAAAAAATAGCCAAAACTTTGATTGAAAAAGAAACCATCGAAAGAGAAGAATTCGAGAATCTGATCAAATCAGGAAAAAAGCCGAAATTCAAAGCCAGAAAAACGGGGTCGAAGCAAACGGCCAAGCAAGAAAAACTGGCCAAATTAAAAATCAAATCGATTTAAAAATGTGGGCGTGTAGCTCAGTGGTTAGAGCAGGGTCCTTATAAGGCCAAGGTCGCAGGTCCGATCCCTGCCACGCCCACCACGGGCACTTAGCTCAGCCCGGAGTGAGCGCTTCCTTGACATGGAAGAGGTCACAGGTTCAAATCCTGTAGTGCCCACATGAATTGGAAAATAATTTATGAAAATGAGGATATTCTGGTCATCGACAAGCCGGCCGGAATAAACTCCGATGATTTTAAAAAAAGAGTCCACCGACTGGACAAGGATACTTCAGGGGTACTTCTAATAGCCAAGGACGAAGAAACCCTCAATTTTCTGCAAAAGCAGTTCAAAGAACGGAAAGTGGAAAAAAAGTATTCGGCCCTGGTTGTCGGCAACTTAAAAAACGACCAGGGAGAAATCGAAACTTTGCTCGGCCGCTCTCCGGCAGACAAGACAAAACAGAAGGTTTATCTGTTGAATGAGCCGAACAGCCAAGGCAAAAGAACGGCCAAAACCAGCTATCGCTTATTGCAAAGATTTGAAAATTATGATTTGATTGAGGTTGAACCGAAAACCGGCCGAAAACACCAAATCAGAGCCCATTTCGCTTATCTCGGCCATCCGATTGCCGGAGATAAAAAGTACGGCTTTAAAAATCAACCGGTTCCTCAAGGGTTAAAAAGACACTTTCTGCACGCTTCTTATTTAAACATAACATTGCCAAACGGTCGAAAAAAAGAATTCAAATCGGAATTACCCGACGATTTAAAATTATGCCTGCAAAAATTGAAAACTTCGTAAAAACTCAATTAAAAACGGATTTACCCGACATTCGTCCCGGCGATACGGTTAAAATTCACCAAAAAATCGCGGCGGCACCTTCCGGCAACAAAAAGGAAAAAGAAAGAATTCAGATCTTTGAAGGCCAAATCATAGCCAAGAAACACGGCCGGGGAATCGCTTCAACTATTACCGTCAGGAAAGTCATTTCCGGAGTCGGAGTTGAAAAAATTTTCCCCGTCCACTCGCCGATAATCGACAAAATCGAATTGGTCAAACGGGGCAAAGCAAAAAGATCGAAACTTTATTATTTGCGAAAAGCCAAAGGAAGAAAAGCCAAACTGAAACGGGAAGAAGCTGTTCTGGAGGAATAAATTAGCGCGGGTGCTGTAATTGGTAGCCAGGCTGGCTTGAGGTGCCAGTGCCGCAAGGCGTGGAGGTTCGAGTCCTCTCCCGCGCACATAGAAAGTCGGCTGGCTGTTCTTCCGGGCAATTAGCTCAGTGGCAGAGCGCATCGCTTACATCGATGAGGTCGCAGGTTCAAGCCCTGCATTGCCCACCCGAAGGTGAAGATGAAGGAAAACTCCGAAGGAGGCAAACTTCATCGTCCACCAAAAAAAAATTGGCAGAATATCGCCGGAGTGGTGTAGGGGTCTGCACAAATGTCTGAAAAACATTTGGTTCCGGTTCGACTCCGGACTCCGGCACCAGGCGGGAGTAGTTCAGTGGTAGAACGTCTCGTTGCCAACGAGAAGATCGCGGGTTCAATCCCCGTCTCCCGCTCATTAAGTGACAACTCTTGACAAATTCCCTGGATGTACTATTATGATAAAACCCCTGTAAAGGGGTTTTAAAATGGATATCTACTTAAGATTCAAGCCCGAAATCCCGGATTTATCGGGGATTAAGGCGAAAATTTACTTCTTTTTCCTTGTCAGCCTAGCAATTCTGGTTATAGGAACCCCTTTTTTAGGATTGTCCGTTCAAAATAGCCAGGCAGAGCTTTCTAGTGAAAACGACGCTCTTGGAGAAAAACTGCTGCTTTTGGACGAAAATACCATTATGCCGGTTGTCAGCCCTGCCAATCCTGAACCGAAAATCGTTAAAAAGATGTCGGTAATCGTCACCGCCTATTCTTCCACGCCCTGGGAAACCCAAGGCAATCCTTTTATTACCGCTTCCGGCAGCTGGGTCGAGGACGGTATAATCGCCAATAACTATCTGCCTTTCGGGACAAAAGTGAAAATGCCGGAGATATACGGAGACAAGGTTTTCGTGGTTGAAGACAGAATGCACTGGAGAAAAGGCAATTATCATGTCGATATCTGGTTTCCTTCTTATTCGGAAGCCTTGAACTTCGGCGCTAAAAGAACTTATATTGAAGTGCTTGAAGGCTAAAATAACATCTTAAAATAATTCAAAAAACGCGACCAAGACAATGGCCGCGTTTTTTTATTAACCGATTTAAAAAGACGCTAACGCCTTTTTAAGATGACTTTATACCAATCTCTGTCAAAATGCAGGTCATGCAGCGACAAGCCGCAAATCAAGCCCAAACAAATATTAGGAAAAATAACCAACCAGCCGGCCAGGGCTATGGCGATAATAATTAAAACCCCCATTAGCCAATGGTGCAAGTGAATCTGCCATTTGCCGAAATTCAAGAAGACCATTCCTATTCTTCCCGACGCTACAAACCTGTCATGGAAGCTTTTCGTCCCCAGATAGCCCATAATCAAGCCTAAGCCGAATAAAAAGGAAAAGTAAGACGAAACGACAACAGCCGTAGTTGGAAAAATGATTCTTTTTACTTTTTTAGACATATTAGCGGGAAAGTGCCCGGGGTGGGATTTGAACCCACAAGCCCTTACGAGCACGACATTTTAAGTGTCGCATGTGTACCAATTTCATCACCCGGGCATTTGAGGCCACGGCCGGAATTGCACCGGCGTATACTTCTTTTGCAGAGAAGCGCCTTAGCTACTTGGCTACGTGGCCAATAAGACCGATTATTGAATAATAGATTATTTTTCCTTTTCTTTCAAATTCGCTAAAATTTCCTCAATCCGACCGGCTTCCAACGTTTCCTTTTCTTTAACAAAACAAATTCTGGGAACCGGCCTCATATTCAGCCGTTGGTTCAATCCCTGCTGTAATTGATAAATCTGTTTATTTAGAATCAGCAAAACACTCTTGATTTTGTTTTCCGGAATGGAGCTGACGAAGATTCTGCTCTGGGCCAAATTGTCCGCCGTCTCAACCCTGGTTACGGTCACCAGAGTTCCTTCCGGGAAAACAACTTCACGCAAAAAAATCATGGAAATTTCTTTTCTTATCAGCTGATTCACCCGCTGGATTCTTTTAGTCATTTAACGAGCTTCCGTAAAACGGAAGCGAAGGTAAAGAAGAAAACGAAGTTTTCTTCGCCTATTTATTATCATCAGCCGGCGGACTCAGAGTTCGCCTTTTACTCTTTCTTCCGTGTAAAAAGACAAAATATCTCCTTTTTCAATCGCCACGCTGCCTTCGAACAGAATTCCGCATTCTTCTCCTTTGGAAATCAAAGCCGCGTCTTTCTTGTTCCTTTGGAGATTAATCATCTTCCCTTGGCCGATTTTTTCTTCCTCCCTGAAAACTTCTATTAAAGCACCTTTTCTTATCTCTCCTTCTATGGCTTTCCCGCCGATAATCTGGCGGTTTTTTTCCGTCAGGAATTTGGCCAAAACCCTCATTTTGCCCAAATCTTTCTTGACTTCTTCCGGTTCAACCGATTTTTCCATTACTTTGCGCACTCCTTCGACCAAATCGTAGATGACTTCGAAAAATATCACTCTGATTTTTTCCCGTTCCGCCATTTTCTTGGCAACAGGATCCATTTTCACCCGGAAACCCAGAATTCTCGCCCGGGCGACGGCTGCCAGTTTGACGTCCGATTCGTTGATGTTGCCTGCTTCCAATTTCAAAATTTTTAAAATGATTTTTTCCTGGGGAAGCGATTTTAAAATGCCTTCAACCGCCTCAATCGACCCTGAAACATCGGTTTTTAGAATCAAATTCAAGACTTTCTGCCCTTCCTGAACCAGGCCCTCGGCCGGCTTGGCGGCAGCCAGGGTTTTTTCTTTCAAACTTTTAATATGGCTTTCGGCGGCGGCCAGATCAGGAAAAACCCTGAATTCTTCGCCGACCTTGGGAGCTTGGTTGAAGCCAAAAATAATCACTGGGTCAGAAGAAAAAGCTTCCTTGATGGTATTTTTTTGGAAATTTTCTATGCTTTTGACTTTGACGAAAGTAGAATCCGTCCCGATTACCTCTCCTCTTTTCAAGCAGCCGTCGGTTAAAAGCAGGGTGGCGGTCAAACCCCTTAAATTGTCCAAATACGACTCAATAACCACGCCTTCGCCAGGTTTTGAATTATCGGCCTCCAATTCCTCCATTTCCGCCATCAATAAAATAATTTCCAAAAGCTGGGGAATGCCTTTTTTTGTTTTGGCTGAAATCTCCAAGGAAGGAATTTTCCCGCCGAGCGATTCAACCAAAAACCCTTCCCGGGACAATTCCCTTTTCGTTTTTTCTGGATTGGCTTCTGGCTTGTCGATTTTGTTCAAAGCGATAATGACCGGGATGCCGGCTTCTTTAATATGCGAAATCGCCTCTTTGGTCTGAGATTTTACTCCTTCGGCCGCATCAATAACTAAAATCGCTATATCGGCCACTTTAGCCCCTCGGGAGCGCATTTGAGAAAAAGCCTCGTGGCCGGGCGTATCCAGAAAAGTGATTTTTTTATCTCCTTCCTCTACTTGATAAGCGCCGATATGCTGGGTGATACTGCCCGATTCTTTGGCCGTAATCTTGAAATCCCTGATTGCTTCAAGTAAAGAGCTTTTGCCATGGTCAATATGTCCCAGAACCACCACAATCGGCGGCCTGGTTGTCTGCCTCACCGGCAGGCGGGTTGTTTTTTGGTCTTTCATAATATTTTGCCGCTTCAATCACCTTTATTTCCTCTTGAGAAAGCGCGTATTGCGATTTGCCGCTTTTAATTGGTTTTCCGTAAACCCTGTTGCCTTCCCTGGTGTAAAAACTGGTGATGACCAGGCCGTCGTCTTTAGCGTCAAGCAGAGCAATGGAAAAGCTCTGGTCTCCGCCGACTCCGGAAAAAGGGTTGAATCTTATAATTCCTATTTTTTGGATTGAAAACTGGTGTTTCTTTTTCAAATTTTCGAATTCCGAAGAAAGTTCGCTGAAATTCTTTTTCAAGTTCTTAAACTGCTTTAAAATTTCCTTCAATTCCTTTGGTTCTTGTTTTTCTTTTTCAAAAAAATGAAACATATTTCTGATTGGCGGAGGGTGCAGGACTCGAACCTGCAAGGGATAAAATCCCACAGCTTTTCGGGAGCTGCGCAATAGCCGTTCTGCCAACCCTCCCTTAACGGCTCTTTTGTGGACCTGAGGGGATTTGAACCCCTAACCCCCAAGATGCCATCTTGGTGCGCTGCCATTGCGCCACAGGCCCTTATTTGGTGTCCCCGGAAGGAATTGAACCTTCATTTAAGGTTTAGGAAACCCTTGTCCTATCCGTTGAACGACGGGGACAAAGCTTAATTATTAAGATTATCATATTTTTTTATTGTTGACAATAAAATTTAATGGTAAAATAAATCATATGCTGGAACGTTCTCCCATTATTGAAATAGCCAAAAAAACTTGTCCGGCGGTCATTACCGTCGTTATCTCCCGCGACCTGCCCAAAATAGAAGGGTTTTATTTTTTTCCTTACGGCGGCCAGGAATTTGTCATTCCGAAAATGGAAAAAGGCAAGAAGGAGAGGACGAAAATCGGCGGAGGCTCAGGTTTCATCGTTTCCCCGGACGGCTATATCTTCACCAGCAACCACGTGGTCAGCGAGAAGGAAGCGGATTACACCGTGATTTACGAACCGGACAAAACCTATCCGGCCAAAGTCATTTCCCGGGATCCGATTAACGATGTGGCTGTTTTGAAAATCAACTGCAAAAATATGCCTTATTTGGAACTGGCCGATTCTGGCAAAATCGAACTGGGGGAAACCGTCATTGCTATTGGCAATGCACTCGGCGAATTCCACGACACGGTCAGCACTGGAATAGTTTCCGGCTTATCGCGCTATATTACGGCTTTTTCCGGAATATCAAGGCAGGCGGAAATGCTCAGAGGACTAATTCAGACCGATGCGGCCATCAATCCGGGGAATTCCGGCGGACCGCTGGTCAATATTGAAGGAAAAGTAATCGGCATCAATACGGCCGTAGTTATGGGCGCCCAGAACATCGGTTTTGCCATTCCCATTAATTACGCCAAAAAGGACCTGGAAGAAATCAAAAAATACGGCAAGATAAAAAGGCCGTTTTTGGGAGTGAAATACATCATTTTGAACAAGGAAATCGCCAAAAAAGACAAATTAGCGGTGGATTACGGCGCTTTGATTGTCAGGGAAACTCTGGGAGAATCGGCTATAGTCGTTGGCAGCGCCGCTGAAAAAGCCGGCTTGAAAGAATTCGACATAATTTTGGAATGCCAAGCCGAAAAAATCACCGAGAAAAATCCTCTTTCGCATATTCTTCAAAAATACGGGATCAACGAGGAAGTCTCCTTAAAAATTCTTAGACTCGGTAAGGAAATAACCTTGAAAGTAAAACTGGAAGAAAAAAGATAAAGATAATTTAGAACCAGCTTCTAAAAAATTAAGAACCATCTTTTAAATTAAAAACCCCTCATAGGAGGTTTTTTGAGTTTAGCCCGGCTTAACTCAGGTTCAAAAAGGGGGTTTAATGGGTGGCTAAGCAGATTCGAACTGCCACTGAGAGTTCCACAAACTCTTGTGCTGCCATTACACCATAGCCACCATTATGGTGTCCCTAGTAGGAATCGAACCTACATCACCGGCTTAGAAGGCCAGTGCTTTATCCGTTAAGCTATAGGGACGAACGTTCCAACTCCAAAATTTTATCTTAAAAATTACGGTCAGTCAATACGTGATGAATTACTTACCTGAAAGGATTCGGATATATCTTGGAATCAACGGCCTGGAAATTATCATTCCTTCGCTGCCATTCTTCCAGAACCTTTTGTTGGCTGATCATATCAAGCTTCAAAAGTTCTTCTTTCCCAAGGGTTTCACTCTGGAATTCAGCCGAAAAAATATAAAAATAGTAAAAGACGAGGGAACCCAAAAAAGAAATAATGATAAACGATATCAAAAAAGCCAAAAAACTCCTTTCAGCCAGGAATCTCGGCAGGTTTTTCAAATTTTTGACGGATTTTATCGACTTCAGTTTAGGCATTTTATTTTACGAAAACTTTAACGGAAAAATTAGACTTGACTCCTTCTGAAACAACGTCTTTGTCTTCCGAAGGTTTGTTAACACTTATTCTCTGCACTTCAAGCAGATAAAGGCTGTTTTCTATTTTCTCCAAGAATTTAATGAAATCAAGGAAAGAGCCGGTGGTGGCTGCTTGAAAAGTAATGGAAGGCCAAAAATCTTTTTCCGTTTTAGTGTTTAAAGCCGATAAAATTTCGATTTCAAGGCGGCATTCTTTAGCGGTTCTTTCCAGAAAACCGATGAACTCCACCGGCACCCCTGAGTTAACGAACAGCTTGTCGATTTCTTTCAAAAGATATTGGAGCTCCGAATACAAACCCTCAAACTCTTTAAGATTGGCGATTTTTGCCTCCAGAGCGGAGAATTCTTCTTTCTGAGCAGCCAATTTTCCGGACTTTCCTTTAATTTCATTAAATAAAGGCAAAATGACGAAAATAAACGCCAGGACAACTAAAAGCGCGGAAACCGCCAAAGTCAAATAAATTTTCTTTTTTATTTCCATTTTGTTTTAAAATTCACCGTGAAGTTGATGTCCGCTGACTTCAGCCAGCAGACGGCCGGAAAATCAATCTCTTCAAAAATTTCCTTTTTTTCCAAATTTTCCTTAAAAAGAAGCAAATCGTCGCGGCTGCCGGCAAAACCGGCCAAAACGTATTCCACTTCTTTTTCTCCGACAACTTTCAGATTGGCCGATAAATTGGTCAGGTAAATTCCTGAAGGAACGGTTTCCGAAATTTCCTGCAAAATTTCTACCGTCTTAAACCGCTCTTGGTAAAAAGAATCCAATTTCGAAAGAGTTTCGTTGAAACTGACTAAATTTTTCCGGAGAAGCTGCGTCTGAGGCGTTTCAAATTCCCTTTCTCTCTGTTGATAGATGATTTTACGGGCTTCCGTTTCCCCGGAAATGAAAATGCTTGTCGCGTATAAAATCAAAGAAAAACAAATAAAAACCGCCAAGATATTTATCCCTAAAATCAGAATAATCTGCCAATTTTCTTCCTGCAGGATTTCTTTTTTGTATTGCGGCGGTAAAAGATTCATCGTTTGTTTAATTTATTTTCCTATTATCCCTTTTAAAGCCAAACCCAAAACAGTGGCATAACCCAAAGATTCTTCTTGGCTGTAAGTTGAAATTTTGCCTTTACTCCGTTTCTGAACAGGCAAAATATTCACCCAAGGGTCGCCGATTTCAACCGGCATTTTAAGCTGGGAAGAAAGAAAACCGGTCAAGCCTTTCAAACCGGCCCCTCCTCCGCAGATCAAAATTTTTTCTATTTTTTTGCCGTCCACGGGCAAATGTTCATGGGAAGCATGGCTCTGATAATAATCAAGGTATTTTTTGATTTGTTCGGTCAAGTCGGTCAAAGCAGGGATAAGCGAGTCAAAAACCTCTTGTCCCGTCTTTGAGGACTTTTCTTCCAAACCGTATTTTGTTTTCAATTTTTCGGCTTTAACCAAATCGACTTTCATAACTCGGGAAACGGCTTCGGTGAAACTTTGAGAAGAAACGGGTATGGAAAAAGTGAATCTTACGGAACGGCCGGCGAAAATGATAAAAGCGCTTTGATTGGCGCCGAAGTCAATCAAAAGAACCGGCTGAACAGCGGTTTCATCCTTGATTAAAGCGCGGCTGACCGCCAAAGATTCAAGTTCCAAAACAACCGGCTTGATATTGGCTTTTTCAAGGCAAACAATGTAAGAATCGATTATTTTCTTGGGAAAAGCGGCGATTAAAACGTCAAGATGGTCCAAATGGTTTGCCAATGGAGGGATAACTTCATAATCGAGATAAACTTCTTCGATCGGCAAGGGTATGTAATTTTCAGCTTCGAAAATTACGGCTGATTTCAAGTCTTCTTCCGAAAGCCGGGGCATCTGGATTACCTGCAAAAAAGCTTTTTCTTCCGACAAGGAAACTACGGCGTTTCTCGTTGCCAATTTTTCCCCTTTGATCTCCCTGACCGTTTTTTTGATAATTTCCGCCAACTCGTCCGGTTTTCTGATTTCTCCTTTTCTGATTATGCCTGGTTTAATCCGGCTCTCGGCGTAAGAAGCCAAATCAAAAGATTCGCCTTTTTTCTTGAGCTTGGCGATTTTCAAAGACAAATTGGAAATATCCAGTCCGAAAGCTTTTTGTTTCAAATTAAGAAAACTGAGCATTGAAAAATTGAATATTTTAATAAGTTTCCTCCCAATGTTCAATAGTGACAATCGGAGAATAGGGCGGTTTTTCTCCTTCGGGCGGTTCCGGTCCTCCCCAGACTCCTTCAAAAATAACGGTATTGTCCAAATATAGGTTGATAACCTGCCAACCGCTTATGATGGAAATTTTCCGGCCCAATAATCCTCCGGTAAGATTGAATGTCTGAGGCAAGCTTATCAATGATATTTCGTCGTTGGCGTAAATCAATCCCGTTATCTCGATGTTTTGCAAGGAAGAGTAAAGACCAAAGTTGATTTTCGCCTTGGTCAGAAGGCCGGACGGTATGCCGGGACCCGGATCATTGATCGTCAATTGATTAAAACCGCAATATTTATCGCCCAATTTGGTCCAGCAGTCCTTTTTTCCGATATCCACCGTGCGATCGGCCACCAAAATTCCGTTGATTTCCAATTTTCGGCCGCCTTTCAAATTAACAATGCCGGTAACGTAAGTAATTTTATTATTCAAAGTCAAAGTTCCGCCAAGACCAATTTGCCATAAAAGATCTTCAAATTCATCAGCCGTAAAAACGCATTGCGTGCTGCATTGAACGCCGTTGCACAAAACACTGCAAAGACCGCCATTTTGGTTTGCCGACGCCTGGCTCTTGTAAGAATTATAGTCGGTAGAATCAAAATCAATCATCGGCATGGAAAGTGAAGGCATCGGACAGCCTTCTTCCGAGCAATCTCCTTGGCAAATGTTTTTCGAACAAATGGCGGTGGCGTTCAATTCACTGCCCCAATCAAGATTGACGTTGTTCCCCGCAAAAACCTTTCCTTCTTCTTTTTCGGTTTCCTGATTGTCAAAAATGTTGACTTGGCTGCTATATTTGATGTTTATATTATTATTGCCGAAAAAATTTCCGTCGTAAAGATTGATAACGCTGGCGCTGACATCTATGTTTTCGCTCGTTCCGCCAGTGAATAGAGGACTGTCTTCGGTCAAACTGCCGAGAGCTTTGAAAATCTTTACTTTAACCACCCGTTGGGCAGTTTTCCCCTCGGCGACTTCTATTGTTGAGGTGGCGATTATCTGACCGCGAGCGCACTCGGAATTTTGAATTTGAATCTGATAAGAGCTTCCGGGAAGAAGAATATCGCTTTTTGAAAAATCTGAAGACCAATCGCCGCAAAAAGGTTCCGTCTCAAAATTCTCCAGCCATTCCGAATCGTTTTTCAATCTCCAGATGGCTTCATTCACCCCGGCTTCGGCCAAATAATAAGTTTGGGCGGCTATAGCTTGGCTTCGGGAAATTTTTGACTCGGTTATGACGGAAGTCAAAAAATAGCTTCCCAAAACCAACAAAATGGCCAGAACCAAAGAGCTGATGATTAAAATTGTTCCTTTTTCCGATAAAATCATTTTCATTGTTTTAAAAATTACGGCTGAAAATTTTCGTTGCCAAAACCAATGTCTTGTCTTTTTTAGTCAATGTCAAAGAAATATTAACCACGTCGGAACCCCAAAATTCCAATTTCTCCACCCATTCCCCGATTACCGCCTCTGCTTCCAAGGTTTTTGTTTCCAAGGTCTGGTCCGGAGGAGGAAGGGCGTCCCAGGGCTGAAGGTCCTGCATAGGATCGCCGGAAAAATAAAATCCCAGCACTTTTCTTTTGATTTCGCCGTCACTTTTAAAATAATGAACGTAATGATAAGAATCCATAATATGTCCGTCTTCAAAAATAATAGAAGAAACGGCGCTCTCTCTGGTGTCTGGAAAATCGCCGACTATTTCTTTTACTTGGCGGATTTCCCTGGCTATTTTTTCTATTATAACCCTGCCGTTTTGGGTGATCTCCGCGGAATCCTGGCCTTCTTTGCTGGCTTTTTGGCTCAGACTGAAGCCGGAATAAACCGCTGTCATTATCATTAAAAAAACGGCGATGGTAATTAAAATTTCAGTTAAAGTGAATCCTTTTTTCATTTTCTGGCGAATAAAGTTATCAATTTTATTTCTTTTTCGCTGATTCCCAAAGGAGACCGCCAAAAGACAGTTACTTGTATCTTTTTTATCCCCAAATCGCTGACCGGCACTATTTGCGGATTTTCAGGATTAAAATAGCTTATTTCCGTTTCCCTTCTATAGGAACTGAAATCGGAATCAAAACCGTAATCTTCTTCGACGGTCCCCGCAATAATTTCACCGTAAGATTTGGAAATTATTTCTTCCATCTTCCCCTGGGACAGCTGAATCGCCACGGTAGCCATCTGGCTGGCTTTTTGAATCTGGATTCCTATGGGAAACATGTATAAAACGGCGGAGATGCCGACCGTTAAGATAAAAACGGAAATTATCAGTTCGATTATGGTAAAGCTTTCCGACCGCATAAAATTTAGTCCGTTACTTTGATAAAACCAGACGACTTAACCAAAACGGTTTTAGTGCTGTTTTTGCTATTTTCCAGAATAATCGTCCCGGCTTCTTTTACCGCACCGTAAGGATTATATCTGACTTCGTCGTCGGTAAAACCACTGATTGAAACCGACTCTATTTCCGCCGGGAATATTTTTTCTCTGATGATCTCCCCCTCGCATTCTTTAAGCTGATATTTTTTATCCTCAGGAAAAAATTGAAGACAATATTCTTTTTGTTCGGTTATGGTAAGCTGCTGGATATAATGAAAATCGTCAACCAGTTCTTGAGTGCTGCCGCTTAATTGGAGAACGGGCTGAAACATCCTGAAAGCGGGGATGACAAGCAAGCTTAAAAAAGCGATGATGCCGATAACTGCCAAAAATTCAGCCAAGGTAAAACCTTTGTTTGAAAATTGAAAATCGCCGGCCGAAACAAGGCGGCCTAGGCGCGTTTTCATATCGGTGGTTGAAAATTCCATTATAGTGTTTCCAACATCGAATACATCGGCTGGACCATGGAAATAGCGAAAAAACCTATGGCTGCTCCGACGATAATCATTAAAACCGGCTCAATAACCGAAGTCAGATTCTTGGTGGCATAACCGATTTCTTCTTCAAAAAAATCGGCCAAGCGGAATAAAATACCCGACGTTTCGCCGGTTTCTTCTCCCACTTTTATCATCTGCATAACAATTAAGGGATAAATATCCTTATAAGGTTCCAGGGCTTCGGACAATTTTCCCCCTTTTTTGACTTTTTCGGAGGCCTCCAAAATCGCGTTTTTATAATAAGTATTTCCCAAAATGCCGGCCACAATATTTAAAGACCTGACAATGGGAACGCCAGCGGTGATTAAAGAACTCAACGTTCTGACGGTATAAGCGGAGTTTGTTTTTTTAATTAAAGGAGAAATAATGGGGATCTTTAAGATTATGCCGTCGATTATTCTTTTGCCTTTTCCGGTTTTTAAAACCAACCATGAGAAAAAGAGAAAAGCCAATATGATTAAAATGGCTAAAAACCATTTCTCAGACAGAAAAGTTCCTAAGCCGATTACTAATTGAGTGGTAAAAGGGAGTTCAATCCCCAATTCCTCGAAAGTTTGGGCTATCTTCGGCACAACCATAATCAACATCAAAATTCCTATGCCGACCATGGCTGAAACAATGACCGCGGGATAAACCAAAGCTCCTTTGATTTTCGACCTCAATTCCGATTCTCTTTCCATCTGCTGGGATAAAATTTTCAAAACCTCTTCAAGATTGCCGGCTTCCTCTCCCACTTTAATCATACTTTGGAAAACTTCCGAAAAAACATCGGGATGCTTTCCCAAGGAATCGGAAAAATTATTCCCTTTGACGATTTCTTCGCTTATATTTAAAAGAACATTCTTGAATTTTTTGCTTTTGGTCTGGAGAGACAAGGTTTGGAAAGCCCTTGGCAAAGGAAGGCCGGCCGCTATCATCACTTGAAGATTCCTGGTAAACATCAATTTTTCCGTCAGAGAAACTCTTCCGAAAAAAGGCAAAGAAATCTTGAATTGTTTCTTTTTTTCCGGTTTTTCGTGTTCCGCTTCGATTAAAATAAAACCTTCCTCTTTTAAGGATTTTGCCAGTTCTTTTTTATCCTTAGCTTCCGCCGTTCCGGATTTTTCCTCTCCTTGCAAAGATTTTGCGAAATAATGATAAATCGGCATAAAAAAACTACTCAGCCATAACTCTCAAGACTTCTTCGATTGAAGTGACACCCTGAGCGGCTTTGACAAAGCCGTCTTCAATTATGGTCCGCATCCCTTCTTTCTGGGCCTGTTTTTGGATTTTATCGGCATCCGTTTCTTTAACTATCATTTCTTTTATGCTTTCGGTAACGGGCAAAACCTCGTAAATTCCGATTCTGCCCTTATAACCCTCGGGGCAGTCTTTGGAAATTTTCGGCCGGTAAAAAACGGCGTCTTTCAAATCCTGTTTTGCTTCTATTATTTTTTCTTCTTTCAAAACATTTAAAATAATTTCCAAGTCGCAGTATTTTCGCAAATTTTTTATTTCAGCTTCCTTAAGATTATATTTTTCTTTTTCCGAACATAATCTTCTGACTAATCTTTGGGCCAAAACGACATCCAAAGTGGAAGAAATTAAAAACGGCTCGACTTTCATATCAATAAGGCGGGGAATGGCTCCGGACGAAGAAGTGGTGTGAAGAGTCGATAAAACCAAGTGACCGGTTAAAGCGGCGTTGATGCCTAAACCGGCGGTTTCACTGTCCCTGATTTCGCCGACCATGATTATGTCCGGATCCTGCCTGACTAAAGAACGGATGCCGGAAGCAAAAGTTAAGCCGATTTTGGGGTTGACCTGAGTCTGGTTGATTCTCGGCATGCGGTATTCAATCGGGTCTTCAACGGTCGAAATGTTAATTCCCGGATTGTTCAAAATTTCCATCATTGAATACAAAGTGGTTGTTTTTCCGCAGCCGGTGGGGCCGGTTACCAAAATCATGCCGATCGGCTTCCTTAAATTATCGTGGATGATTTCCAAAGCCTTGCCTCTTAATCCTATCTGTTCCAGAGTCAAAGCTTTGGCGGTTTCCGACAAAAGCCTCATGACGATTTTCTCTCCGTCAAAAACTGGCAGAATCGAAACACGAATTGAATATTTATAATCTTCCGTCTCAACCCGAAAACGGCCGTCCTGAGGCAGCCTGTGTTCGTCAAGCTTCAAGTTGGATAAAACCTTGATTCTGGCGACAATCCCCGAAGAAACCGCTTTGGGAAGAACCATGGCATCTCGCAGAATGCCGTCAATCCGGTATCTGACAATCACTTCTTTTTTCGTCGGCTCGATATGGATATCGGACGCCCTTTCCAAAATGGCGTGCTTTAAAAGAGTATCGACTATTTTCACCACCGGCAGTTCTTCCGCCATCTTCTTCAATTCTTCGCCTTTGCCGGCTTCTCCCGCCGATTCTTTTATCGTTTTAATTCCTTCGGCTTCTTTTTCTATTATTTCGCCGAATTCGGCTTCCAAAGTTTTTTGGTACTGTAAAAGAACGTTTTTAACGCTCTCCGGAGTGGTCAAACGGGCCAGAATCCTGAAATCGGAGGTTTTTTTGATGAATTCAATCGTTCTTAAATCCTCCGGATCCAGCATGGCTACTTCCAAATCTTTTCCTTTTTTTCTGAAGGCGACAATGTTATGGGAACGGGCGATGGGTTCGGGAATGATTCTGAGCACCTCCGGTTCGATTTTTTCTTTTTCCAGATCGACAAAAGGAATACCTAAAATATAGGCTTCTGTTTTAATCAATTCTTCCTGGGAAATCAAACTCTGGGAAACCAAAATATCTCCCACTTTTTGTTTGGTTTTATCGGCAATCTCTTCGGCTTTTTTGAACTGTTCTTCGGTAACCAGCTTGGCGTCCAAAAGAAAAGCTTTTAATTGCTGCGGTTCAACTTTCATAATTTAGCTGCAAAATTAAAAACTTGGCTGACAAAAATTATCCTTCCAACACTTTTTTTATTTTTTCGAGAATCTCCTCTAAACTATAATCAGACTTAACCAGGTAAGTAGCGGCTCCCAACTCCAGAGCTTTACCCACATCTTCCAATCTTTCAAGATTAGTTAAAACGATTACCGGAATGTCCTTGGTTTCCCCTTCTTCTTTCAGTTTTTTTAAAACATCGAAACCGTGGATTTTCGGCAAAATCAAATCGAGTAGAATCAAATCCGGTTTTTTTTCTTTGGCCAGTTTCAATCCCAATTCTCCATCCAAAGCCGAAATCATCAAGTAACCTTCTTGAGTTAAGATTTCTCCGAAAGTTTTTTGCAAAGCCGATTCGTCTTCTATAAATAAAATTGATTTCTGCATGGTCTAAATAAATTATTTTATTGGCAACGTAAACCAAAAAGTCGACCCGATACCTTCTTGGCTTTTAAAATTTATTTTCCCGCCTGATTTTTCAATGATTGATTTGGCAATATACAGGCCCAAACCAGAACCTTCAGTCTGATGTTTTTTCGCATTGGCAGAACGGAAAAATTTCTGAAAAATGTATTTCTGATCTTCTTTCGGGATACCCGCCCCGTTATCTTTGATTTCAAAATAAAGGCAGCGATTTTTTCTTTTCAGCCTTATTTCCACTTTGCCTCTCTCTTTGGTATAGCGCACGGCATTGTCCAACAGATTTCCGATTGCCAGTTTAACCTGGGAAGAGTAGATATCAGCTTCGGGCAGATTATCTTCCGCTTTAAAATCCATTTCAATATTGGAGGCCTTAACGAATATTTCGATTTCTTTCATTGTTTTTCGAATCAAGTCAACCAAAGAAACTTTCTCTTTATTCAAAAGAAATTTTCCTTCCTCTATTCTGGAAACAATCAGCAAATCGGAAATAAGTTCTTTCATTTTTTCGCTGTTTTCCTTCAAAATCCTGAAATATTCCGCCTGTTTTTCGGAAACCGGAGCGATTCTCCCCGACATTAAAAGTTCGGTGACCCATTTCAGATTGGAAAGGGGAGAGCGAAGCTGGTGAGAAACGATGCTGACGAATTCCGATTTCATTCTGTTGGCTTCGGTCAATCTTTCAAAACTGCGGGTGATAATCGCCGAAATTATAAGCAGGATAATGGCAACTAAAAGAACAATGAAAGCTACTGTCAAAGGATCTTCGACGTAATGCGTGCCAACGGCGTAAGTTATGATAGTGGAAAAGATAATAATAACCCCCATCACCAGAAAAAGAAATTGGGGGCATTGCCAGAGAGGAAAACCGTATCTTCGGCATTGCTTGACGATGTTAAACTGTTCGAAATTTGTCTTATCGCTCATAGTTTTTTATTGTTAGTTGATTCTACCATATAATTGAAAAAAAATAAAAATGTGATAGATTTAAGAAAACGGGGTATAGTCGATGAAGTTTGCCTCCTACGGAGTTTACCTTCATCTTCAATTAACGGGGTATAGTGTAACGGCAGCACGAGTCCTTTGGGAGGATTTAGTCTCGGTTCAAATCCGAGTACCCCGATTGCGGGTGTCGTATAGCGGCTATTATATCTGCTTTCCAAGCAGAGGATGAGGGTTCGATTCCCTTCACCCGCTCCAAAATTAAACAAAAAACGGCGCTCAGCGCCGTTTTGTAATTTTTAATTATTTGGCGTGTTCAATCACCCGCAGTTCTCTTATAACGCTGACTTTGATTTCACCCGGATACCTTAATTCTTCCTGAATCTGATTGGCGATCTCCCGGGCCAAATCACGGGCCGCCAAATCGTCAACCTCTTCCGG
>Ga0268279_1000518_pt1 | contig 24402 bp, 20 predicted proteins | sample saktaG_6_FD_190142 | JGI IMG/M metagenome (GOLD analysis project Ga0268279, IMG submission 190142) | Saline water microbial communities from Sakinaw Lake, British Columbia, Canada - sak_2010_1_5_80m | ecosystem: Environmental > Aquatic > Non-marine Saline and Alkaline > Saline ...
AGGTATTTCTATTACAGTGTCCTTAAAAAGCTTACTTTGACAGGCTAATCTAAAACCCTTTTTTATTTCTTCTTTTGATAAAAGTTCTTCTTCTAAAGGAACAGCTGCGGCAATTCCTTCCTTAACTAATACTTTGCACTTACCACAAATTCCCTTTCCCTCACAAGGAGTATTAATATTTATTCTTACCTTTTCCAATGCTTCCAGTATAGTAGTTCCTTCATTCACTTCAATATTTTTTTTATCAGGTAAGAAAGTTATTTTTATCATCTTACAGTTTCCTAAAATTATTAAATATAAATAATAGATTTTCTATTCTCTAGCTGCCTTCATAAAAGCTTCAATGTTTTCCAAGGGAGTATCTAGGGGAATATCACAGCCCGAACTTAAAATAAAATTATCAACATCTTTCATATCAAATAATAATTTTTTTACCTTTTCCTCAACTTCTTCTTTATTTCCAAAAGCCAATACTCTAACCGGATCTATATTCCCCAAAATTAATATATCTGAAGAAATTAAATTTGCAGCATGTTTTAAATCTACCATCGCATCAAGACTAATCCCAGCACAATTAGTTTTAATCATTTCACGAATTAGTGAGGTAGTATCTCCGCAAATGTGTAATATTAATGGAATATTCCAATTATCTTTTAATTTCTTAATATAATTACCTGAAAACTCCTTAAACTGTTCAGGAGAAAGTCCGGTAGCAGTAGGTTCCAACATGCATACCATGTCTGCTCCTGAATTAATCAATTCAGTACAATAAATATCAATTACTTTTGACGAAAATTCTAATACTTTTTCTAAAAAAACAACATTTTTTAGAACATTCTTTATAACCGTACTTGCTCCACATAATAAACCTGCCAATGTATATGGACCAATAATATAGGCTACATTAATACAATCAAAGGTTTTATGCATTTTTCTGATTACGTTACTTGCTATCGGCATTCTCCCATTTTTTTTTGGATTGGGTATGTGTAATTTTCCCAAATCATATTCATTTTTAATTGGATGTTCTATTATGGTATATGGCGCATCATCGGGCTTCAATATTTTTAAACCCAAGGATTCTGCTTCAAGGGAAAGGTCCATCATATTAAACATAAAATTTGGATGATATTTATCATGTAATGCCTTTAAACTTCTAAACTGAATATCCGCATCTTCATAATTTTCGCTAATTTTTGTGTTCGTTAGCCTTACCCCTGATAATCCCATTAACGGGGCAGTTAATATACCTTTAAATTTTTCTTGTATTTTCATTTGAATAATCCTATAAAAATTTTTATTTTAGATTTCTAAAATATTTTGCTGCTTCAAAAGCATCCTTGCAATATGCATCTGCCCCAATAGTATCTGCCCATTTCTGGCTTACCGGTGCTCCACCAATAATTACCTTAAATTTATCACGTTTTCCTTCTTTAATTAATTGCTCAATAACCTCTTTTTGTCCCTTCATTGTATTGGTCATTAATGTTGACAAACCTATAACATCTGCACTTACTTCCTCAGCTTTATCAATAAATTTCCTTATAGCAACATCAGTCCCTAAATCAATTACATTAATTCCTTCCGACTTACAAAGGACACCAACAAGATTTTTACCAATTTCATGAATATCTCCTGCTATAGTACCTATTATCATCGTTTTCTTTTTTTCTTTTGTAATTGGAAGATATGGTTCAACAATTTTCATTACTTCCATTAACGCATCTGAAGCAATGAGCAACTCAGGAAGAAATACTTCCTTTCTTTCGAACCTATCTCCTAATTCTCTCATTCCTTCCGTTAAACAGCTAATTATCTCTTCAGGTTTGTTATGTTTTACTGCTTTCTTTGCTAAATCAATAGCTTGTTCATCATCACCATTTTTTACAAATTCAACCAGATTTTTTAATTCTTCCATTTCCTTTCTCCTTACAATTTCAATAATTTCTTAAATTAGTAGTAATGGTTTTTAATCAAAATCTATTAAATATATCTATCTTGTTAAAAAAATTTATTATTCTAATTACTTTCCTTAATTTACATATTATATATTCATTAATTACTTGTTTTTTATATCAGAATATTTATATTAATAAAAATAATTTCTCGCTGTATCTACCATGGCTTGAATATTTTCAACTGGTGCATCTCTTCCGATTCCACATCCTGATGTTAGTATAAAACATCCATTTTTACCTGCTTTTTCAATGCATGCCTTACTTTCCTCTACTACCTCATCAGGAGTACTATACATTAGATTAGTTGGACTTACATTTCCGATTAAAGGAAATTTTTCTCCCATTACTTTTCGTGCATATTCTAAGTCTACTTTTTGATCTAAGCTCATTCCATCTATTCCCAAATCGATAAAAGTATCAAGTCTATCGCTGGTATCCCCGCAAATGTGAAGATAAATTTTCACTCCAGTCTTTTTTAATTCTTTTACCAATTTTTTTATATATATGAAACCTAATTCTAACCACTGTTTTCTGGAAATAATATCTCCTGATGAAGTTGGATCCGAAATAGAAATAATATCTGCACCTGCATGCACTATTGCAGTACCATAAATTATTTGACTATATAAAGTTATTTCAAGAAGCTCATTTACTTTATCTCTTTTCTTAATAATATCTCTATAAATATCATTACCCCTCAACATTGCAGCATGTCTAAAAGGAGCCTGCAAATAAGAATCAACAACCATATCTCCTTTGCATAATTCCTTTAAGCGCCTTATTTGCTCAAGTATTATTGGAAGTCGACCATCTTTATATGGATTAAGTATTCTTAGTTTTTTTAAATCTTTATCATAATCTTTTATAGCATAATCAACAATGGACGGTGACTCATTTTTATAAATCTTCAATTTACTTCCCATAGCCTCAGACTCAGCGTGAACCCCACCCAAATCCTGAACAGCATCATAACCAAAGGATCTGGCACAATAATATTGTGAAAAAACATATTTTTCTACGTTATTCATAGTATCTTCAACTGTAAATCCACATTGTTTAGTTGCCCAGTCTCTAACAAAAGGCATTACCGGGACACGATCAGGTTTCCCTCCTTTTAATGCCATCATAATTCTTTTATAGGAAGTTAGTTCTCCGTTGAATTTCTCTCTAATTTTCTTCATATAAATTATCCTTTATGTATGTATTCATCATATAAAATTTTACAATGTTAAAAATCAGTAAGTTTAAATATTTTTACTTCTTATTATTAAAAAATTCAATATAAAAATTAAATAAATTTATTTCCTCTATATAAATGTTAGGATTTATATAAAACTACTTTGAACTAAAATTACCAACATGTATAACCACCATCAATTATAATATCACTTCCTGTAATAAAACTTGCATTGTCTGAAGCTAGATAAATTACAAGTCCATTTAATTCTTCAGGTTTGCCAAGTCTATTAATAGGTACCATTTTCATTTTTTGCTTATAATCTTCAGGATTAAGGGCACCAAGCTTTGTATCCATATAACCTGGGCTTATTGAGTTGACTGTTATATTATATTTTATTAATTCTAAAGCTAACGCTTTAGTAAATATAATAACACCTGCTTTTGAAGTACAATATGTGCCAACACCAGGAATATCGCGATTCACTATTGTGCCTGACATCGAAGCCATATTTATTATTCTTCCATTTTTTTGTGTCATCATTTGTTTTGCAACCACTTGATTAGATAAAAAAGTGCCTTTTAAATTTACTTCAATAACCCTATCCCATTTTTTCTCATCCATTTCAACTAATGGAATGTGTGGATTGTGTGGAGCAATAATTCCAGCACTGTTGACTAAAATATCTATTCTATCAAAAAAATCCACTACCTTCTTGGCCATTTCTTCAAGCTCTTGTTTTTTAGTCACATCAACTTTTACACAGATTGAATTTCCACCAAGATCAGTAATTTCTTTCATTACTTTCTGTGCATTCTCATTTACAATATCTGCAACTACAACATTGGCTCCTTCTTTAGCAAGTGCAATCGCATTTGAACGTCCAAGCCCCGAACCACCGCCAGTAACTATTGCAACTTTATTTGTTAAATCAAATAAATTTTTCATTGATATATCTCCTCTGATAACTAGATTCTAAATAGTAATAATTATACTATGTTCAATATTTTATATGAGCACTAATGTTGTGTTTTTTATAAGGGTGAATGAAATAAATATTAAAATTTAATTTAGTAATTCCCTATATTCTTCAACAACATTTTCGCAAAATGTTTTTATTCCAATTTCAGTTTTCGGATGTTGAAGTATTTCTTCAAACAAAAAGAAAGGAATTGTAATTATATCAGCTCCAACTCGTGCAACTTCTCTAAATTGTCTTTTATTTCTTACACTGGCGGCAAGTACTTCCGTTTTGAAATTATATTTGTCTAAAATTTCAATAATTTGCTTAACTAAGTCTATCCCATCATATACACCTTTGTCTGAATTTGAAGAAACAAAATCTTTTATTTTTTTATCTTCATATAAATTGGCTATTGATTGTTTATTATTATTTTCTAAATATTTATTAAATTTAAAAGAAGCTATCTCTTTCTCTGATTCAGAATCATAATAATCCATTGGCATGTAATTTATATTTAATTGTTCTCTAACATGATTATCAATTCTTGCCATAAAAGGACTTACATAACGGGCTCCTGCTTTTGCTGCAAGCAAAGCTTGTTCAGGAGTCATAATTAAAGTTACATTAATAGGAATATTCATTCCGGAAAGCATAGAAATTGCTTTTAATCCGTCATAATGCCCGATTTTATTTCCTTTTATAAAAGTATCTATAGGAATTTTAATTGCAATATTATTTGCGATAGGATTAAATTTTTTAAAAAGAATTTGTGCTTCTTCTACCATTTTCTCTGTTTGCAAGCTAATCACTTCCAAACTAACTGAACCGTTTTTCCCAACTAGATAACATATTTCTTTAATGTATTCTTCCATATCAATTTTTTTTCCAGTTTTCTTTTCCTCTTCTACAGCCGCTTTAATAAGCGAAGGATTCGTTGTAACGCCATTTATAATTCCCCATCTTAAAGATTCTTTAATCTCATATAATTTCGCTGTATCAATAAAAATTTTCATTTTTAATCACTCCTTTGAAATTAATAAAATATTCAAAAAATTCCATTATTTTTTAAAAAAATAATTCCAATTATTTCAGAAAAATCTAATTCCACTAATAAACTAATGATTCTACTATAAATATTGCAATATTTTTTTCTTCCTTAAATTTTCCAATAAAATATTTTTGATAGGGGAAGAAAAGAGAAAATAAACTTTTAATCCCCTACCAAAAATTAAAATAACAAATTTACTAAATTTAATAGTCTACTGGTAAGGCTCCATAATTTCCCAAGATTTATTCTCAGCTTCTTCTAACGTAGATTCCCAATCTTCGCCTAAAATAGCAGACTGTACTATTTCTCCAATAACTGATCTTACTTCAGACACAGGTATGATTAAAGGAAGTGCGGCTTCTCTTAAAGCATTTTCGGCAGATTGAATGCAAACTGCACTCCATTGCGGATACTTATCTTGTTTTTTATATGCATCAGATTCCCAAGCTGATCTTCTTGCAGTTGGATATCCACGTAATTGCATTTCCAATTCCATTTCTTTACTAGTCATCCATTGCACAAATAACCAAGAAGCTTTTTTATGTTGCCCGTATGGATTAATCGATACTCCCCAGCCAACTTCTCCTGATATTGAGCCTGCTTTACCTGCAGGGAACATTGCGCAACCCATATTCTCTATAAATTCCTCATTACCGCTATCATTCATCATTTTAGCTGCTGCTCCCCATTGAGGACTCCATTCTATAAAAAATGCAGCTTTCTTGTTTGCAAAAATCGATGTGCATTCTTTCCAATGATCATTAAGTGCACTGGGTGGCCCATATTCACTTAGTAAACGCGCATAAAGATCTACAGCTTTTTTAAATTCTGGTGTTCTGTAATCAGGCATCCCTTCATCATTAAACCAATTTCCTCCCATGCTATAGAGAAAGGATCCAAAAGTAGAAACTAAAGCTTCTCTTTTCCCTCGCATAGTTATACCGTAAGTATCTGTCTTGCCATCGTTATCAGTATCTAAAGTTAAATTTTTTGCCGCTAATTCCAGTGCAACTAAACTGGTAGGAACAGAAATATTGTATTTTTTGAGTAAATCTTTTCTGTAAAATAAAATTACTGTTTCCATGGTAGTAGGCATTGCAATTAGATTATCGTTAATCGTCCCTAATTGTATGCCACCAGCAAAAAAATCTTCAAGATCATAATCAGGATTTGTTAGTGAAGGGTCATTAATGTATTCTTCTAAGGGTTCAAACCATCCAGCTGCATTGTACGCATAACCATTTGCTATAGCGTTAAGATCAAAAACATCTAGAGTTTTGCTCTTTCCACTCATTTCGACAAATCTTTTTTGTCTCATTACATCTTCTGGGTAAACTTCGATTTTTACATCAATTCCAGTCAAATTTGTAAACTCTGAAAGACGATCTAAAACAACATCTGTCTTTCCAGTTTTTAAAAGCATTACTCGAATATTTTCTCCCTCGCATTGTCTCCAATTAAAATCATTACTAGCAAAACCCATTAAAGAAAAACTTAATACTAAAAAAATACACACTACTATTGTGAAAAATACTAAAGATCTTTTTCTTTTAAACATTTTTTTCTCCTTTATTATTAAAAATCTAAACATACGTATTACCTTGTTGAAATAAATTCAACATGAAAATAATCTTTAAGCATCACCTCTCTTTCTTTTTTAATTTTTCTCATTATTCTGCTGCTCTTTTGTTGCTTTTTCTAATGTAACTTATTATAAATTTGATAAATTCTTTTTACTAAAGCGCATTTTAACAATCCTCAATATAGTTATTATTTGTACAAAAAAATTTAATGATTTTATAAATAATTATCTTTTTTCATCTCTAAAAGCACCTCTCTAAATACCTGTAGTGTTTGTTCGATATCTTCTTCGCTGTGAGCAGCAGAAACATAAATATTACCAAAATATCTCGGTCTAATTAAAATGCCTTTTAGTAATAATCTTCTCCACATCTCGTTGAAGACAGAGTCATTGCATAAAATTACCTCTCTATAATTTTTTAATCTAGGTAAATCTGTGAAATATATCTGGAACATCGAAGGTAAACCCTGCACTATTGCTTTAATTTTTAAGTCACTGATTATTTCTCTAATACCATCTATAAGGCTATTTCCAATTAAAGATAAATTTTGATATATATTTTTATTCTCTTCTAAGTATGATAAGGTTGCATAGGCGGCCGCCATACCGGGAACATTTGCATTTAATGTACCCGAGTGAGCAACTTTTTCAATCACATCCATCACTTTTGCTTTTCCTCCATACACTGCAACCGGATAACCGCCCCCGCAAATTTTACCCATATCTGTTAAATCAGGTATCACATTATAATATTTTTGTGCTCCACCTATTGATAATCGAAAACCAGTAATAACTTCATCAAAAATTAATAAAATATTATTTTCCTGTGTAATTTTTCTTACAAATTCTAAATACCCCTCTTCAGGAGGAATTAAGCCGCAATTGGCCATATGGGGCTCCATAATAACTGCTGCAATTTCATTTCCTTGTTCTTTAATTACCTTACTGATACTTTCTTTATTGTTCCAAGAAAGAATTATTGTATCACTTGCAGCACTTTCCGGACTCCCAATAGATGATGGTACTTTTGAAGGCAAAAGCTCAGAACCAGCCTTGTCCAATGAAGGTGCTACGCTAACATATACATTACCCAACCAACCGTGGTAATGACCTTCGAATTTAATAATTTTTTGTTTTCCTGTATATCCTCTAGCTATTTCTAAAACCATTTGCACTGCTTCGGTTCCAGAATTAACAAAACCTACTTTTTCAAAAGATGGAACATGTTTTACCAATTTTTCTGCAACTTCAATTTCCAATTCTGTCCCCAAGGCATAAGTAGTACCCTTTTTTTGTTCATTTGTTACAAAATTAAGTATTTCAGAATTTGCATGCCCAAGAAATGCCGGTCCGAGAGCTTGCAGGTAATCAATATACTCGTTTCCATCAACATCATAAACCCGTGAGCCTTTTGCTCTATCGATATAAATAGGATGATATGGATACCCCCCCTTTACGCCTCTAGCCCTACTTGAAACGCCCTCTGCAACAGATTTCAATGCTCTTTCATATAACTTTTTAGAATTTTCAAAATTATTCAACTTTTTCCTCCTTTTTAAAATATGTATTTATTCTGCAGATACTTTTCCATTAATTTCTATAATATTATTGGTTTTATGCCACTCATTTCACAAAATATTTCAAGCTCTTTTACATAATCACCGTATATACCACTTGCATGGTTACAGGGCCATTTTTCTATAAAACGATCAGTATCAGAAATGTCCATTTTTAAAAATGCATGTGGCCATGGCCACTTACTTTTATGCAGATAAGATCTTGGTAATTCAATAGCTTCTCGCTTTGTAATTGTCATAACATACTCTCTGTTTATTCTCCCCAACCTTGCCCAAGTCATCACTCCCGCTTTTAAAACGTATTGAGTAGCTGCTCCCCCGGCTTTTCCCTGCACTTGAGGTAATAAATGAACATTATTTAAATTTTTTCTGTAATCTTCTGATTTACCTGCAAACCAGGTTGCCATTGCACCACAATTACATATTGTCCAAATATTTTTTCCGTTATACATTTCAATAATCCGGAAATCACCAAAAGTGACCGGCTTTTTTGACAATTTATTTAGAATCAACATAGTAATCGCTCCATCTATGTCAGATTCACAAGCACATGGTATTATTTTTTTTGCTCCTTTTGCGTCATAAGGATCATTCATTAATGCTACACCAAGACATTGATTTATCACTTTATCACTTAATTCAGGTTGACAACGAAGTCCTATAAAATCATATTTTTCTTCTTCAACAACTTTTTTTAATACTAAATAGCTTCTGCATTGTTGTAATAATTTTTCTTTTGTTAAGATATTTCCATCGTATTCGATTAAACCACAATATTTTTCGAACCAAGAAAATTGTTCATCTACATCTTTTTTAGAAATTGTTGGACTATCCTGTACTAATCTGAGCTGATCAATATCCTGAATAATTACTCCAAACTGCTTTAATATTTGAGCTTCATCAACATCTGCAGTATAAATCCCTAAAGCCTTTCCTCCGATTCTTCCACAAACCATTCCCTGTATGTTTCTAAAAACTGAGGAGGCTTTTATAAAAGCCAAGATGTATTTGATTCCATTTTCATTCTCGTAATCATAATTAATTTTATAGCATTTTATTCCTGCAGCTTTTAAAGCACCTGAAATAACTAAAACTGCACCTAAACTAGCAGATTCATTATAATTATTACCTACAATAATTGTTTTTAAGTTATATCTATTAGCAATAACATTTGCAGCAATAACATTGATTGGATCTACCCAAGTAGGAACATGCAAGATAATAGAGTCTATTTCCATTTTTTGAATTTTGCTAATTTCTTTTTTAATTAAATTAATAGAACATAAAGGTTCACATAATTTAATTATTTCTATTCCTTCTTTTTCTAAGGATTCCTCCAATATTCTAGAACAATTTACAATATAGGAATTGCGTGTAGCGTATACTTCGTCTCTAGAATCTCTAAAAGTCAATATTGCACATTTCATAAATGATCTCCTAATTTTTTGTCTATTTTAAGTTTTTAATTAATTTTTTCTTAGAATAGGCTTTAATTGATTTATTTTTTTTATTACATCATATCAAAGACTTCTGTTCTTTAATGAAATTAAGAATGATTTAATCCCAGTTTTTATATACGGTATATGGATTTTTTAAATCCCCGTCAGGTGGGAGAGCATCAACTCCTCGATGTTTTAGTGCTCTTAGATAATTATTGCTACCGTATTGTTTTCTTGCATTTTCAACCATTTGTGGATAAAGATCTACTTTAATGGTATATTCTATTCCCTCCGGTGCTTCACATATTATATTCCCATCAAAATTCACTGCCATGCTTTTCCCTACAGCATACCAACCTTTATGATCAGGACCTATCGCACTTGCTTGAATCAAGTATGCGGTATTTTCAAAAGCTCTTGCTTGATTCAGAAATTTTTCTTTATTATTATACGGAGCAGGGTAATGAGTTCCAACAATAAGAATATTTGCACCTTTCATTGCTAATTCACGAGAAACTTCCGGAAAATCACGATCATAACAAATCATAGGGCCAAGAATAGAATTTTTTGGTCCCTGTACTACAAAAAATTCATCTCCCGGCGTTGATTTTTCAAATGGACAAAAAGGATTTACCTTTCGATATCTTAAAACGATCTCTCCAACAGAAGAAATGATTATTGAAGTGTTCCAAGGAAATTTTTTTGGACTATCGTGTTTTTCGCAAAAATTAAAATGGCCCCACACTTTTAAATCACAACATTTTTCTCTCAGTTGTAATATTTCTTCGCTGTCTATAGAAAGGGCTAAATGATGCAGATTTTTTCCTGCACCTTGAACGCAAGATTCTGGAAAAACTATCATGTCATAATCAGGAAATCCTTTTTTTGCATTTTCCATAAAAGTAATAATTCTACTAATATTTTTATTTATTTCTTTCCTATTTTTACAGTGAGTAGGACAGAACTGTACTATTACTACACTTAATGCCTCCCGGGTGGCATTCAAACTTCCGATTACTCCCATTATTTCTCCTCCTTTTTTTAAGCTTTACAAAATTAATAAAACATCATCCTTTTATACCTGCAGTTAAAAAACTTTTAATGAAACCACGGTGAATAAACATCATCAATATTGTAGGTGGTAAAGTAATTAATATTGAAGCTGCTGCCAATGGTCCCCATTCTGTAGTTTCATAAGATACAAAATTAAAAACTGCAACCGGAAGTGGAGTCGTATTTGATTGAGAAAGAACTAACGAAAAGATAAAATAATTCCAACAAAAAATAAAGCTCATTAATCCGGCAATCGTAATAAAAGATTTTGTTAATGGTAATTCCAATCGCCAGAAACATCCAAAATTAGAACAACCGTCAATATAAGCTGCCTCTTTTAGTTCCAAAGGTATTTCTTCAAAACCACCAATTGTTAACCATATTATAACTGGAAGGCTTATAGCCAAATGCATAAATACAAGTGCTGGATAAGTATCGATTAATCCTAATTTGGTAAATAGAATGAAACAGGGAAGCAAAAACATTATTCCTGGCGCTATACGAAGAATCAGTATTAGCAAAGCAATACCTTTACGCCTAAACTGAGCTATTGCATATGCAGCTGGAATTCCAAAAAGCAATCCTACCAATGTGGCACCTCCTGATATTATCGTGCTATTTATAAAATACTTCAAAAATGGTGTTTCTCTAAAAACTCTAATATAGTTTTCAAAAGTAGGCTTAAAAATCCACAATGGAGGATAACAAATATTTTGAAATTGATTTTTAAAGGATGATAACACCATCCATAAAAAGATAAAAAGAAATGGAGATAGGGCCAATATTAATGCTATCCAAAATAAGAGCGATTTAAAAAACTTTTTTAATTTTTTTCCTTTTAATGGTTCTATTTTCATTCTTTTATGACACTACCTTTCTAAATTTAGCTAATATTCCACAGGAAACAATGATAATTAAAAATAAAACTATTAGTGTTACCGAAGCTTTACCTATATGTGTGAATAAGAACGCTTCTCGATAAGCTAATAAGTTTAATGTCATTGAACTGTTTTTTGGTCCTCCTTGAGTAATAACCCACGCTGGATCAAATATGCGAAAGATTTGAATGGTTTGAAAAATAACTGCAACTATAATTGTAGGTCTTAAAAGTGGAAGCATTATATGTTTAAAAACTTTATATGCGGAAGCTCCATCTATTCTCGCTGCTTCTATCAATTCTGAAGGAATAGTTTGGAGCCCTCCCATTATTATTAAAGTAGTTAAGGGTATAGTTGCCCAACTATCTACTAGCACCAAGGAAGGAATAACTGTGCTTGGATGAGCCACCCAAAGAGAAGAAGGAAGACCAATTGAATTTAATAAATAATTAAAAATTCCAACTGTAGGATTAAACATAGTTCCCCAAATCAATGCTGCAGCGACAGGCGTTGTTACAGTTGGTAAGATAAAAATGCCTCTGACTAAATAGTCTCCTTTAAATTTTCTTCCTATAAGTAAAGCTAATGCGGTTCCTACAACAAGATGAAGGGGAATCGATAGTATATAAAAATAAAATGTATTCAATAAAGAAGTCAAGAATATTTTATCCGTGAAGAGATTAATGTAGTGTTTTAATCCTATAAATTGAAAATTAAGCCCTCCAATCAGCACACTTCTATGCAAGCTAAGATATCCTGTATAAAACATTGGGAATACCATAACTAAAAAACTCAAAACTACCGCTGGTACAATAAAAATAATCAGTAAATTTTTATCAATAAATTCTAAAAAATTTCTTATTGTTTCCTCCTCCTTTTTTTTAATAAATATATTTTTTATTTATAATCTTTTAAAAATCAGAATTCGTAAAAATATTATTTGATTATTATTTTATGTTCAGTGAATTTAAATAAATATGATTACTTTACATAATCCATTCCCATCTTTTTGCCCAATTCTGCATAATTATTATCCAATTCTCGTTCAGGTTTTAGTTCAAATCCCCATGGATAACCCCATTCATGATCCTTTAGATATTTGAGAGAATGAATGAGATCTTCAAGAAATGCCATAGGAGCAGAGAAGATCATTTCATTATCCTGAGCCATGGCAATACGCCTATCTCCTCTACAAGGAGATACTATTTTACATTTTTTATCCTGCATCACCGGAACCACAGCATAAACACAGGCTGCATGACCTGACAGGGAACAACTAATGTCTTCTCCGTCAATGCAATTCTTCGCTATCAATATTTGAGTGATTTGAGAGGGATCTGCATAAACCATCATCACATCCGGTTCAAAAGTACATTTTCTTAAAGAAGCAGACACGATACCAACATACTGCCCGAATCTCATTTTAGGCAGAGAGGTCGCCCATTTTTCTCCTGCTTTCTGGCTCATGGCAGAAAAAGGATAACGATTGTTTCCCTTTAGAAAATCTTCCGGGGTTTCCGCCAATCCATAACCAACCACCGGTTCAAAACACCACATATCTTTTTTTAACATGGCAATGGTCTTTTCTTCCCAGCGGGACATGGAAAAGGCCTGACAAAGATCCAGATGATAGCCCCAATCCCTCATCGGTCTCTTGGCTTCGATGGGAATGCTTTTTTCATTTTCCAGCAGTTTAACAGCCAAAGGATGACTTTTAAGTCGGAGCAAATTCATCAATTCTTCTGATTTTTCATGAATACCTTTTAAATTCATAATATCTACATCTCCTTTATCTTTTTATATTTAAGATATTTTCTATATTATTCCTTTAATGGGAGGTAAATCCTTATTTCTTTCTTTTAATGCCTTCAGAAACAAAGGATCATTTGGTAATGTTGCAAAATTCGGTTCATGTTTTGAAGGAATGTAGTATACCCTGGTCTTTTTAACCCATTGCAAAAGGAGAGGTTTGGCCTTTCCGGAAGCCACTAATTTGGAGATCTTACTCTCAGGGTCATTAAGATCACCAAAAATTCTAGCTTCCCCAGGACAAGTTTCAACACATTTTGGTAATTTTCCTCTATTTAATCTATCAATACAAAAATCACATACTCCTGCTTTTCCATCTGGACCAATATATATGGCGCCATAAGGACATACGGAAGCACATATGCCACAACCATTACATTGATCTTTATTAACTTGAATTATCCCCTCTTCAGTTTGCGTTATAGCATCAACTGGGCAAAATTTTTGACAAATAGGATCTTCGCAATGCATACAGTGAATGGGTATAAAGGCTCTTTCAACATTGGGAAATTTACCATGTTCCCATTCTACATATCGCAGAGCATAATATTCATACGGGTGTTCATTATCTTTTGGATGAGCAAGTATATTATGTTCTCTCTTACATGCTACATAACCGGTTCTACACCTGACACATTTATTCAAATCTATAATCATTACATATTTTTTTTCCATTTATTCTAGTTTCCTATCTTATTAATTTTAATAATTGAATAACTTTTACCTAAACCTGCGGAATAAGGAGTTACACTCGTAGGAACAAACCAATTCATTGCAATCCCCTCTTTAGTTTTTGAAGCCATTTGACTTGATTTACGCCCGGAAGCAAAGTAAATCCAAGCAGCTTCAGGATGTAAAGCTTCAGTTAATTTTACTTTGACTCTACCCTTCATACCTATCGCTTCTTGGTTAATTACACATTTATCTTCTTTTTTTGTAGGACCTACACACTCTATTTCCACTAAATCTCCATCTCTTATACCTAATTTTTTAGCTCGGCTCTTATTCATATATAAAGGCATATAAGGACATCCTCCTTCCAAGGCATCTTCCATTAAATAAGGATTATGTTGAGTCGCACTTTTTTGATGCCATGAAGCTTTGCCACAGATGAGGAAAAATTCATTATCCTCCTTAGGTTCAACTATAGAAAGATGAATTGGTAAAGGATATACATGTAAATTTTTATGCCACTTTGATTGAGAATTATAATAACATTCCTCTGCTAATTCATTAGAAAATATTTCGAAGCGGCCACTTCTGGTAGTAATTGGTTTAAAAAGTAGATCGTATTTCATAGAATGCTCTTCTATGTATGGTCCTTTACTAACTAGATTTTTTGCAGTTACTTTAGGAGAAATACCTGCATTTTTTAACATTCTGTCCCACCATTGATAATCTAAATCTAATTTTTCAAAATACTTACCTTTTCCTATTTTTTTTGCAACTTCAATTAAAAACCAACTTAATGGTTTAGAATTCCCCTGTGGTGGTATAACTGCAGATCTCATAAAAATCAAAGATGCTTCTGTATCATTTACAGTTAAATAATTATGTTGATAAATATGAAATCTTTCTAAAAAAGATGCTTCAGGAATAACATAATCAGCTAGATCAATAAATTCTTTTCCAAATTGATCCCCCACAACTATAAGATCTAATTTTTTTAGACATTCTTGTACCCATTTAGTATTTGTTTGAGTAACAGCTGAATTTTCAGTACTAGATAAAACAGCTTTTATTTTTCCTTTCTCTATTGCTTGAAAATGGAGCCAAGGAAGAGAACAAGTATCTGGGTGGTATTCACGATTCTTTGTGTAACATATATTTTTATCAATGTTAGTAACTCTAGCAATATTCCCTTGGGCTCCAGAAACAAACTTTTTCCCTTTACGATATTCTGGTACTTCTGGAGGCTTTGGCCAACCCACACCTAAATTAAATTTATTTTTTAAAAAATAAATTCCTCCTGGTTTTTCAAAATTTCCTAAAAGAAGATTTACTACACTGTAAATTCTCATTGTATGGAACCAATTAGGATATCTCCCAGAAGTAAAACCTGGGTAAAAAATAACAGAAGGTTTGTTTTTCCCTAATTCTCTTGCTACTTCAATTGCTTTTTTGGGAAATTCATATTTTTCTGGTACAAATGAATCTATTTTACTAGCAAATAATTTAAAAACAGTATTACATTTAATTATTTTACCATCTAAATTTACTTCAAAAACTTTATTTAAACCTAAAGATAAACCATTTCTCTTTCCTGCTTCACTAATTGGTTTTTCTGAATTAGAAATGGAATCCCAAACAAGATATCTACCTTTTTTATCTTTTATTGCTTGATTATTGTCTTCTCTTATTAGTTGGGGAGCATTGGTAAATTTAAGTAAAAAATCTTCATCAAATAAATTTTCTTTTATTAATATATTGGCAATGGTCAAAGCAAAAATATCATCTCCCCCAGGTTTTATAGGAATCCATTCATCGCACCAAGCTGCAGAATCAGATAATTTCGGATCGATAATAACAAATTTACAACCATTTTCCCTAGCTTTATTTGCTAAATGGTACATAGGGATACTGCAAGTGCCTCCGTGATTATTTCCTGTCCCAGGAAAATTTTGAGCAGCAATAACAGCATATTTTGTCCTAAGCCAATCAGCTACACCTAAAAGTGGCTCTGTGGCATGATTTTCTCCAAAAGTTAATATTTTCTCAACATTATGATCACCAAAACACATTTGACCATGCAAGTAAGATATATCTGTTTCTAATATAGCACTCCAATAATATAAAAAGTACATATTATCCTGTTGATGTGGACAACCCCACCAAAGATCGAAAGCTTCTGGATGGCCTTCTTTTTGGTATTGTTTTAATTTAGTTGCAATAGCATCTATTATTTCTTCCCATGAGCACTCAGTAAATTTTCCCTCACCTCTTTTCCCAATTCTTTTTAAAGGAGAAAGAATTCTATCTGGCGGATAAACTCTATCAGCTATTCCTGAAATAGCTTTTCCGCATAATTCTCCGTTCCATCCGGGAATATTCTCACCTTTAACATCAATTACTTTTCCTGCTCTTACTTTTACTTTCATGGGTGCAGCAGTACACATAGCACAAGCGCTATAAATCCATTTTTCTTTATTGCTATGACCATATCTTTTTTTTAATTTCATATAATAACCTTTTTAGAAAAACAGTTTTTATTACTACATTTTCCGTTTGCGATATACATAATATTTAAATTTCTCAGTAATAGCTTCGGCTCTCATAAATTCTATTACTTGTCTATTTTTTAAATAAGTAGTTTGTTCTAAACTAAGAATTGGTGTTCCTTTATTTACTTGCAACAAGTTACTCTGATACTTATTTGCAGCTATAGCCTTTATTGAAATAATTCCACTATCTAAGGCTAAGTTATATTTATCCTCAAGAAGAAAATAAATTGAATATTTATTTAAATTATCATTAACTAAATTTGGACAAAGTTCATATGGTAAAAACGATTTTTCTAAAAAGAAGGGCTTGTTTTCAATTAATTTTAATCGCTCGATCATGATTATCTTATTTTTCGTGGTTATTTCTAGCATATTTGCAATTTCTTTAGAAGCAGGAACCACCTTTAAATTTAGAACTTTTATAACTACTTTATATCCTACTTTCCTCATATCACTAATAATGCTGGTTAATATCGAAAGATCTCTCTTTACTATAGGTTTTGTAATAAAAGTTCCTTTTCCTCTTTCAGCATATAGAAGCCCCTCTTTTATAAGATCACCAATTGCACGTCTTACAGTCATTCTGCTAATTAAATATTGTCTACAAAGTTGGCTTTCTGAAGGAATATTTTCTCCGGGTTTTATCTCTTTATTTATAATTTTTTTACGAATAATTTCTTTTAATTGAAAGTAAATTGGTACATGAGAATATCTATTAATTTTAGATTGATTTAAAATCACTATAATCTAACCTCAACATACACTTGTATATACATTATTACAAGTGTATGTTATTATATATTTTAGTAATTGTCAAATTTTATTTATATACTGTTATTTAAAAAATAAAAAGTTAAATTTTCCTTATTTCTTCTTCCGGTAAATCGAATAAAAGTCCTTTAGGTGGTAATTTTTCTAAATAGAAAAAATCTGGTAATCGATCGTCAGCAAAAGTAAATCCAGCTCTTTGGTTAAATTCTTTTTCTATTCTTAAAACTTCTCTACCCATATCAATAATGTTATTTTTATCTAACTTAATTCCATATTTAGCGTTAATTAATTCAGCGACTATTTTCATAGTTTCTTTTGTTGTGCCTACAAAAAAACAAAGACCAGTAAAATCACAGACAGCAGTCATTATTTGTAAATCACGAGAAAGAGCTACTTGACCATCGGCTTTTTGCACATCTAAAATTTTATTAGTTTTTTGCCTATAGCCAACTCTGCCTGGTAAACAATTACCCGCAGTATGATCTGCTCCCTGAGGAGAGGTTATGTAAGTAACTCCTGTGCCTTTCAAACCTCGAGGGTCATATCCAGGAATTCCTTGATTTTTTACTACAGGAATTCTTCTTACTCCTAATACTTTTCCAGTTAATGCTGCGCCTTGAGCAATTAATCTACCCAAGATAGTTTTGTCTTTTACCTGCTTAAGAATCGCCAAAGCTTTTTTGCCATCACCAAAGTTTATTAAACCTGATTCCATTACAACACCCAGCGTTACTCCCATTTCCATAGTATCTAACCCTATATCATCACAAAATCGGTTCATTTTTGCTATAATATCTAAATCATCTATGCCGCAATTTGCACCCATTAATGCCAATGTTTCATATTCCATTCCTGAAGTTAAATAATCACCATTTACATCATTATATTTCTTAGAACATCTAATAACACAACCGGGATGACATGGAATTCCATATTTTCCTCCTCTTTGATTAATTATTTCTTTTAATTTATCAGCACTTATTGACGAAGCTCCTTTAAAAGTCCCAGAACTAAAATTGTTAGTGGGCAAACAACCTAAGTTACTCATAGGCTCAATAAGGTTTGCTGTTCCATAATCAGTTAATGTTTTTTTAGTAAATACTAGTGTTTTTATCCACTCTTTTGAAATTTGTTTAAATTTTTTTTCATCTTTTATTTTTACTTTAGATATCAAAGAATTATCTATTAATATAGCTTTTATTTTTTTAGAACCCATTAATGCCCCTAAACCTCCACGAGCACAATGTCTTGTAGGCAAACCTTCTATATCTGTAACAGAAATTGCAGCTGCTCGGTACTGGTTCTCGCCTGCAGTACCAATTGATATAATACTATTTTTTTCTCCATATTTAGAATGATAATATTTTATTGTCTCATAATTATCCATTCCCGCACCACCATCAGCATTAATTATTTTGATCCCTTCATCAGTTATTTTAAGAATATACCACCCGTTTTCTCTTGGAATATCCTCTATTATTATTGCTTTTATACCAAGTTTTGCTAACCTTATCGCTGCAGTTCCACCTGAATTACTCTCTTTTATTCCACCAGTTAAAGGACTCTTTCCACCAATAGATAATCTTCCAGAACATGGAGCAGGTGTACCACTTAGCAACCCAGGAGAAATAATTAATTTATTTTTTGGCCCCAAGGGTCTGCATATTGGGTCAATTTCATCCAATAAAATCCTTGAAGTTAACCCCCTCCCGGCTAAAAGATGGTATTTTTTAGGTATCTCTTGCTTTAAAACTTGTTTTTCTCTTAAATTTATACGAAAAATTATTTCTTTCATATTTTCACCTTCTTAATAATTAATTTTTAACATATTAATAGTTCAACTATTTAAACTTATTTTATATTTTTAAAAATAAATTACCTTCATTATCAAACTTTAATTCTTCCCAATTACCTGAAGACAAGATATTATCTCGTCCTTTAATTTCTTCCCAAATTGGTTCAGAGACATACATCTCATCCAATTTTAAAGTGTTTTTTATAATTATAATTCTTGCTTTTATTCTAGAAAGATTTCCTAAAACACTCAGACAAATTTTAAAAGCTTCTTCTTCGGTAGGAAAAACCATTGGTATACGTGATTTATAAAGGAATCCACTGGTGATAGAATTGGTATAGGTAGCTTTAAAGTCTATTTTATTGTATAATTTTTTAGTAATAGCTGTTGCTAATCCTACTCCATGAGCATTACCGTGACTTTCTGGAGTAAGATCAAGGAGTAGTGTTTCCTTAATTTTAGGAGGATAGAAACTACCTTTAGGAAATTCAGTAATACCACCTACCACATTAGTGTCCATACCTGTACCACTGATATTCTTCCCGATTTCCTCAATTACAAGTAAGTCAATATTTGAAACCGGTAACCGAGGGAGAATTTTTTTAGACTCTTTTAGTAATTTCCTATCTACTTCTTTAAAATTTTCTGGATCAGTTGCAATTATCTTATAAGTCTTATCATATCCATTTTCTAAAATACCTATTCCACATAATATAGGAAATTTTTTTAAAATAACTTCTGCAAACTGTACCATATAATCAGATAATCCCTTCACCCCTAAAGAATGTACTAAAGTTGCTCCTTGGTGATTTCCTAAACCTACAGCCAACATCTTATGTAATCCACTTTCAATATCTGACTTAAAACTGGTATGTACTTTTATTCTATTAATAATAATTAAACCATCAAAAGAATAGGCATTTTTATTAAAATAAACCGGTAAGCCATTTTTAAATTCCCCTAATTTAATAGCTTCAGTAGTTGCTTTTATCCGAACTCCCAACTTTTCTTCAGTAATTCCATAACTTTCTAATATAGAAAGCTGACCTTCAACCGTTGCGCCACCATGGGAACCCATTGCCGCAATAATATATGGAGATCCTCCATATTTTTTTATTTGTTGAACTACTGTCTTTATGATTAAATCTAAATTATCAATCCCTCTGCTCCCCACAGTTATGCCTATTTGCATTCCAGGCTTTATCTTCTTCTCAAGTTTTATCCTCTCAAGTTCTTTAATTATTTTTTCAGAGACATTATCTATTTTCTTATTTTCAAAAACTTGAGAAATGCGACGTAATATAATTTTTTCCATTTACACAAACCTTCGTTGAGATGATATAGAATATTTCTTTTCAACCTTTCTGGTAGCTATTAAATCTATATCCTCTCCTAATAAATTTGAAGCTATTATCTGGCCAATCTCGACGGGAGCCTTTACTTTAATCCGACGAGTAATCTCTCCGATTTTTTTTAGATATTTTTTGAGAACCGGCACGGGAGTCTTTACGCTTACCAAAGAGAAATCTCCATTCTCTACTAAAACAGAACCGGTAAACACCCTTAAGGGATTGGTAATCTCGTTTTTTACATAGTCTTTTCCTTTAGGACACTCATTCCCTTTAATATTTTTAATATTTGTTCCTTCGTATTCTACTGATATTCGACAACTATTGGGACAGAGTATACAGATAAATTCTCTATGCATTGTTAAACCAACCTTACCCTTAATCTCTTTATGCCTTCTAACTCAGAAGAAGATAATTTTACTCTCACCATCTCTGCCGGGTTTACCCGTCGCAAAGATTTTTTCTTAATTACTTTTTTGCCATCTTCAAATACCAAAATCTTCTTTTCTCCAGGCTGATTCACTCGAAAAGAAAAGGTAGTATCTTTTCGACTAATCAATTTTTGAGGAACCACATATCTTAAACCCTCTCCTAATTCAACCTTAATCTCCTGTTCTTTGGTTAATTTTCCTTCCAGGAATTCTTCTACTCCCTCCACTATATATTCTGCTTCCAAAGATACATTATCTACAATATCGTGTACCTGCAGTACATTCCCACAGGAAAAGATACCCGGAATACTGGTCTGACCCCTTTCATCTACTTGCGGCCCCCCGGTTATGTTATCCAAAACTATACCTGCTTCACGAGAAAGTTCATTCTCTGGAATTAAACCTACAGAAAGGAGTAAAGTATCACAGGCTATTTTTCTCCTAGTGTTAGGGATAATCCCTCCTCTTTTACCTAATTGGGCAATAGTAACTCCTGATAAGCGCCCATTCCCCTGAATGTCCACTACAGTATGACTTAACAAAAGTGGTATATCAAAATCATACAGACACTGATTAATGTTTCGGGGTAGGCCACTGCTGTAGGGGAATTTCTCTGCTACTGTTATTACCTCTGCTCCCTCTAAAGTTAAACGTCGGGCCATAATCAAGCCCACATCTCCTGAGCCTAAGACTACTATTTTTCCCCCTACCATATAGTTCTTTAAATTAATCAGCTCTTGTGCTACTCCTGCGGTATAGATGCCAGCTGGCCGCGTTCCCGGTATACTAATAGCTCCTCGAGTTCGCTCGCGGCAGCCCATAGCTAAAATAATTACCTTAGCTCGATAATGCTGCAGTCCTTTATTATTTATTACTATTACTTCTTTTTGAGAAGTTAAATTAACTACTATACTATTTAATAGGAAGGGAATCTCTTTCTCTTCCACCTGGTCAATATACCTTTGAGCATATTCCGGACCGGCGAGGGAAGTATGAAACTTTTCCAGGCCAAACCCATCGTGAATACACTGGCTTAAGATACCCCCTAAATAGTCTCCCCGTTCGATTATTAGAATATCCTCTATCCCTTTTTGCTGACAGGCAACGGCTGCGGCTAAACCGGCAGCCCCTCCTCCAATGATAATAACTTCTTTTTCTTGCATGATTCATTTTCCTTATTACTTCTATATCCGGTTAATAGATAAGAATTGTTTCCTTTTAAATTAATTTCCTGAGGACTAAGTTTAAAAGATTCTCTTAATATTTCCATAATTCTGGTCTGACAATATCCTCCCTGACAACGACCCATCATTGCCCTACTCCGATATTTTATAGAGATTAAACTTTTCGCACCTAAGGGGTTATTAATCGCCTCTAATATTTCCTTTTTAGTAACTTGTTCACATCTGCAGATTATTTCTCCATAATCAGGATCTTGCTTAATTAAGGCTTTCTTGGTTTCTTCATCCTGTTCTTCAAAACGAAGAATTCCTTTTCTAAAAGGATTAAAGTTAGAATTAGGAGATAGTTTCTCTTTTTTATTAATAATTTCTACTACCCTTTTGGCAATTGGTTGGGCAGAAGCTAATCCCGGAGATTCGATACCGATTAAATTGATAAAATTATTAACTGAATTACTTTCTTCTATTACAAAATCCCAATATCCACCTTCAGAAGGGGGAGCTTGTTTGGCTCTGATACCAGAATAACTACGAATAATATCTCGAGATGAGATTAAAGGTAAGAATTTTTGAGCTTCTGCAGAAAGCATCTTCATTATTTGAGAAGTAGTAGAAAGATTATCTTTTTGTTTTATATATTCATTACTGGGACCTATTAAAATATTTTTATCAATGGTAGGAGTAAAATGAACTCCTAATCCACCTGTCCCTGCCTTTGGTACCGGATAGATTAAATGATTAATAATCCAGGAGGCATTTTTATCTAAAACATAATATTCACCCCGACAAGGATAAATTCGATATTTATCTTTTTCCACCATATGAGCTACTTTATCGGAGTAGAGACCGGCACTATTAATTACATAAGAAGAAGTAAATTCACCCTTATTGGTATTGATTCTAAAATCAGAATTTCTTAACTTAGCTATACTTTTTGCTTCGGTATTTAAAAAGAAGGAAACACCATTAGTGAGAGCATTTTCTGCTAAAGCGATAGTTAATAGATAAGGAGAGATGATAGCAGTTTCCGGAGAATAGAGAGCAGCTATACCCTTAACATTAGGCTCTAATCTTTTTAATTCAGCAGAATCAATAATTTGTAAACCCCCTACTTTATTCTTTTCTCCCTGGGTTTTTAATTTTTTTAATTCCCTTATCTCTTCTTTTTTTTGGGCGACTATTACTTTTCCTATTTTCTTATAAGGAACATCAAGCTCATGACACAGTTTGGCAAAAGATTTATTCCCTTCTACACAAAGTTGAGCTCTTAAAGTCCCCGATTTATAATTAAAACCAGCATGAACTACTCCGCTGTTTCGGCAGCTTATTCCCCAGCCGACATCATCTTCTTTTTCCAATACTGCAATACTAGTTTTATATTTGGATAGTTCCCGGGCAATAGCACAACCCACTACGCCACCACCGATTATTACTACATTATAATGATTGTTTGTTGTTTTCACTTTATTTTTTCCCTTTAAAAACAAAATACATAAATACTTACTGTGTCTTTAATTATTTAGCACCAATATCATAGATAGTTATCGCCTCGAGGGAAGATCTTTTAGCTCTTTCTAAGTGTTGAAGCAGGGCTTTAAGAATTAATTTTTCATCTTTCTTTTGTAAAGCTTCAATAATAGCCAAATGTTCCCCTACTGAACCAGCGAAAGTAATCCTTTTGAGAGAAATATTCCTTAACCAATGGATCTGTTCTTGAAGGTTAGCTAATAAATCAATAAGCTTTTTATTACCACAATTTTGACTAAGAAGATCATGAAATTTTTTATCCAGAGCTAAATACTGAATACAATTTTCTGTTGTGTTTGTGGATTTGTTTATAAATTTTTTAAGGCCATTTCCTACTTCTTCTAATTCTTTTATGGATATTTTTCCTATAGACTTTTTAATTGCTAATGATTCCAGGGTTTCTCTAATTTCAAAGAGATCTTCTATTGCTTGAGCAGTAACTTTAGAGACTGCTGCACCTTTTCGGGGAATGACCGTCACAAATCCTTCTTTTTCTAATCGGTTAAAGGCTTCCCTGATGGGAGCCCTACTAATATTCATGGCCTTTGATAATTCTTCTTCCGGTAAACGGGTACCTGGTTTTAAAGTGCCTATTATAATCTGAAATTTTACATTCTGGTAAACTCTATCTTTGAGGGATAA
>Ga0268279_1000519_pt1 | contig 24401 bp, 24 predicted proteins | sample saktaG_6_FD_190142 | JGI IMG/M metagenome (GOLD analysis project Ga0268279, IMG submission 190142) | Saline water microbial communities from Sakinaw Lake, British Columbia, Canada - sak_2010_1_5_80m | ecosystem: Environmental > Aquatic > Non-marine Saline and Alkaline > Saline ...
GCCACCGAAGATAAAGGGATATCGAAGGGATGTCTAGATAGGCGGCGGCATAAAACCTCGAAAACACCGCAAAGCCTAATATCTGAAAGGCTATCTTCGCCAATCTATGGCAAATCTGAACGTGGCGATGCTCGGTCCCCAGGGCTACGCAAAAGATATCGGGAAGAAGGGCACCTCCACCGACATTACCTTCTACAATTTGAAACGGGGCGAGAGCACCGTCACCATCATCGAGCCCACACGATACCCGGAGCGGCTCGCGCCCCTCTTCTTTGCGGCATCCCTCGCGAGAATTGCGATCCTGGTGGTGGACCAGATCGACGCGGCCTTCGGCGAGAGCGTGATCATGCTCCAGTCTCTCGGAATCAAAGAGGGCTACATAATCCTGAGAAACTACCTCGACCCCGGCCGGATCGCGCCGATCGCCAAGGGCACGGTCCTGGAGGGGTACGAGTACATTGATGACGACCCCATCGCCCTCCGGGAGAGGCTCCTCTCCGAGGCGGACCGTCTCAAAGAGGTGCCGCCCTCCCCGGACGAGAAGGGGGGCGCGATCCCCGTCGACCACTTCTTCAACGTCAGAGGGATCGGAACCGTCATCCTCGGGACGATGGCCGAGGGCGTGATAAGAAAGCACGAGACCCTGAAGGTCCTTCCCGGCGAGAAGACGGCCTTGGTCCGATCGATCCAGAAGCACGACGACGACTTCGACTGGGCCCGAGAAGGCGACAGGGCGGGAATCGCCCTCAAAAACATTGACGCCGAGGAGCTGGACCGGGGCGCTGTTCTGACGAGCGACGGGTCCCTCAAGGCGGAATCAAACCTATCGGCCAGGGCGGAGCTGATCAGCTACTGGCCCGCGCCCCTCAAGGAAGGGATGGTTTTGCACCTGGGTCACTGGATGCAGTTCGTCCCTGCGAAGGTCGTCTCGACCGAGTCCGGAGAGGACTGGAGAAAGCCCCTCCTGAAACTGGAGCTTGAAAAATCCCTCGTCTACCGGTCGGGCGACAGAGCCGTGATCCACTATCTGGAGGGTACAAAGCTTCGGATCGCAGGGACCCTGGAGCTTCCCTGAAACCCTCTTTCTTCGTTTTTTGTTTCGGTTTTCGCGAAGCCTTGAACAGTCCTCACTCCACCAGGACCGCCGTCCCGCTGGCCGAGACCATCAGCATTCCACCGCTCTGACCCAGGGTCTCGTAGTCGAGGTCGACGCTCAGAATGGCGTTTGCACCCAGCTTCTTCGCCTCTTCCTCCATGTCCTGGAGGGCGATCTCCTTGGCTCGCCTCAGCTCCTTCTCGTAAGCTCCTGACCTTCCGCCGACGATGTCTCTTATCCCGGCGAAGAGGTCTTTGAAGAGGTTTGCGCCGAGTATCGCTTCACTGCTCACGATTCCGAAGTACTTCACCACGCGTCTGCCCTCAACGTTTGGAGTCGTCGATATCAACATCAGATCTCACTTCCGTCCATGAGATCCGACCTTTGGCTTAATTATTCTGGCGATGAATGAGGCGAAAAAAAGTATTGAAAAGTATCGAAAAATGAAGACTTTGGGCCGAGAGGGAGAAGGCGAGATAGCGCTTAATTCTGCCTCAGCCCTTCCTGCCAGCGGAGAAGCTTCTCCTGGACGACGTACCGGAAGGTCCGATCGATGAGCAGGCCCAGAAGGCCGAGAACGATCATGTAGAGGAATACCAGGTCCATCATGTGCAGCGAGTAGTAGTCCCAGAGCCGGTACCCTAGGCCGCTTCTCGTGCTCGCCCCGAACATCTCGGCGGCGACGATGCACATCCAGGCGATCCCCATGGCGATCCTGATCCCCGCAGCGATGGAGGGCAGAGCCGAGGGGAAGGCGACGTACCTTATCAGGTCCCGGTTCCTGGTGCATCCGAGAACCATCGCCGACTCGACGTAGACCCTGGGAACTCCCCGAAAGCCAACGTAGGAGTTGATCAGTATCGGAAAGACGGCGCCCACGAAGACTATGAACCCTGCCGCCTGGGGCGTCAGGCCAAACCAGATTATGGCGAAGGGTATCCAAGCAAGGGGCGGAATCGGCCTGATAAGCTCGACTATGGGATCGAAGATCCTGTCAGCGACCCTGGACCAGCCCATCGCCATCCCTATCGGGAGGGCCACCAACAAGCCCGCCACCATGCCGATCAGGAAGTGGATCAGGCTCACCGGCAGGTCCACCCAAAGGATCGTCTGCCACTGGTGCAGCAGGGCCTCGGCCACCTGGAGGAAGCTCGGCAGCTTCAGAGGGTTGTCGATGGCCATGGCAAAAAGCTGCCAGACGACCACGAGCCCCATCACTGACAGGGTCTCGATGCCGTGCTCTGCTAGCTCATCTCTCGTTCTCTGGATCATGGTCAACTCCAGTCCTCTCCCCGTTTTTTCGTCCCTTTTTCGTCCCTTCCTCGTTTCAGCTCGTCACCCTGTCGTAGAAGGTGGTGTCGAAGAGGTCGTCCTCGGTCAGGAGCTTCTCGCCGGTGTACCCGAGCTCGTAATCGACCTTGGCGTACTCAGTCACCGAGGGTACGGTCACGTGAGGATCGCTGATCCAGGCGCCGTCCCAGGTCTTGATGGAGTACTGGACCATCGTCAGGTTCTGTCCGGTCTTCGCAGAGTAGATCTCGGCCGCCCTCTCGGGGTTCTCGTTGATGTACTCGGTGGCCCTGATGTGGATCCTTATTATCTGCTCCACAAGCTTCGGCTCCTCTCTCAAGAGCTTCCCGCTGACTACGAGGCAGCAGCAGGCGTGGTTTGGCCACATCTCGCCGGAGGCGACGACCGACTCGCCATTGCCCTCAAGCTCGATGATGGAGGGTGAGGGATGGGGCAGGAATACGCCGTCTACGCGCTTTGCGGAGATGGCGGTGACCGCGTCGCCGGGTCCCATAGATTTTATGTCGATCTCCTCGGGGTTGACGCCATTGTCCTGGAGCCACTTCTTGAAGACGGTGTCCTGGATCGATCCGGGCGGGAAGGTTGCAACCTTCAGCCCGATGAGGGACTCGGGCCCTTGGTAGTCGACCTCGGGTCTGACCACAAGGTCGGACCCGTTCTTCTGGACCGCGGCCACGATCTTGGCGTCAAGACCCTGGGCGATGGCGCTTATGGGCGGGGCAGCGCCAACGTAGGCTATGTCCAGGTTTCCGCCGAGCATGGCCTGCATCTCAGGGGGCCCCGAGGGAAACTCGAAGTCTTCGACCTCCTCGATCCCGAAGGCCTTCAGGTCCTCCAGCCACCAGCCCTCCTCCATCGCCACCATCTCGGCGACCTGATGGGTGCTGGGCTGGTAGCCGATGCGCAAGGTCGTGATCTTCTTCTCCTCATCGGTGCCGATGCAGCCGAGGGCGATCAACGTCACCAAGGCGACCGCGAGAGCTGCGATCAGAAAATCTCTCCTCAAATATCATCACCACCCGTGGAAAAGAAAGGTCCGTATAAAGCATTTTCCGGCCAGGTCGATATATAAACCCAAAAGTACTAATATCTGAAAAATATTCTACAATAGGATGACATATGCGGAGAGATTGATGAGAGCCGCCTTCATGTCCGACGAGAAGCTGCGCGACTCGCTGAAAGAGGTTCTCTCGGAGCTGGGCATGAGCGCAAGGGAGTTCAGCAAGATCTCCGCCATACCCCAGAGCACCCTTTACAAGATCATGTCCGGCCACCGAGAGCCGAACATAACGACCCTTCGACAGATAGTCAAGACGATCAGAGAGCTTGAAGGTTCTGACACCGGTTTCATCGCCGTCATAGCAGCCCGGCCGGTCCTCGACGAGATCAAGGAGAAGAGGATGAAGATCGGAGACCGTCTCCTTGTCCTCCGGGAGTACTCGGCCACCAACATAGAGGAGGCGATCGTGGCCGCAGTCCGGGCAGAGAGGGATGGGGCCGCGGCCCTCGTCTGCGCGCCGATCGTCAGCCCGACGGTGGAAAAGCTTCTTTCGATACCCGTGGCCACCATAATCCCGAAGGAAAGCCTCCTCCGGGCGATCGAGGTGGCGGCAAGAAAGATCGAGTGACCATTTCTCAACCATTCCTCCACAGATTGATCCAACGCTCCGAGGACCTGTTACGGCAAGGCCGATAAAGCAGGCTGGGCGGACGGCCGTCGGATGTCGAAAGGCTTTTATCGTTAGGAAGGTCATTACTCTCCATTAAGGGTATAGTGGGGTTTGTTTATGAGAACGGTTATCATGTTATCTTTTCTGGCCCTTTTGGTGGCCAGCACCGCCGTCTCCGGCGCGGAGCCGGTGAGCGTCGGCGGAGATTTCGGACAGTCCTGGCTGAAGAACCTCCCCTACCAGCCAGCAACCAGCGCCGAGGACGATGGAAGCGGCCTGTGGAGCTGGGGAGGCGTCCCCACGGGGAGAACTGTGGTCAACGACACCTTGCAGCCAGTGGTCAACAACACCGACGAGGTCGATTTCGCCGGCATCGCGTGGCTCGGATCTGAGCCCCTCGGTCCTCCGGCGCGAATAAATTATACCGGGGCGCCTGTGGATTTCATGTACCCCTTTTACTCGGACGATCCCTGGATTCTAGCCCAGCATTATGGAAGGCCGGTCAGAACGAACCTGAACGATCTGCCGAAGGACATCAGAGATACAATAGATATCTGAAGGTCGATGGCAATGAATAGGATGGGCCTGGAAGAGCTGATCGCCAAATTGAAGGAGGTCCACCCCGACCTCAGGCCCATCTCCGCAGAGGACGTGGTGATGGCAAACTGGGTGAGGCTCAAGTGCAGGTACGGATGCAAGGCGTACGGGAAGCACCTGGGATGCCCACCCTACTCGCCGACGCCGGAGGAGACCCGAAAGGTGCTGGAGGAGTACAGGGTCGGCGTCATCGCCAGGTTCGAGGCAAAGCCGGACAACGAGGTATCGCCCGAGCACATTCACCACCATCTTTGGGACTCGATCAACAGGGTCCACGAGACGGTATTCCAGCTGGAGAGGAGGGCTTTTCTCTGTGGGTACTACAAGGCCTTCGGGTTCAACGCCCTTCCCTGCACCTTCTGCGCCACCTGCATCCCTGAGGAGAAAGATTGCATCGACCCCTTCGAGGCCAGGAACTGCAGGCACAAGGAGAAGGTGAGGCCATCAATGGAGGCCTGCGGGATAGACGTCTTCAAGACCCTGGAGCGGGCCGGATACGACCTTTCGGTCCTCGACTCTTACTCCCAGGGTTTTGCTCTCTTCGGGCTGGTTTTGCTCGATTGAGCCGCCAATTGGCGGCGTCTGGCCAAAAGTTAATAGCTCAATTCCTTCGAGATGGCGACGAGGCGGTCAGTGGCGCCTAGATCCCTCTTCGCCTCCTTCGCCAAACCAGTTTCCGCCCAGGTATCTTTCCGAAACTTCGGGCCGCGACCCGTACAGCTCGAAGTGGAGCATGCTCGAGTTGCCCAACTCCCTCAGGCTTTTGATGTAGGCGGGCGCATCATCACCGATCTTTTCCGGGTTCAGAACCGATCCGACTCGTCCCACCATCTGGCCGGAGCTGAGACGGTCTCCGGCTCTCACCTCCACCTCATCAAGCTCTGCGAATTTCGCGAAGGAGCCGCTATCGTTTTCGACCAGGACGTACGACGTCTCGTTCCAGCGGGGGATGATCCCAGGCGACGTGAGGATACCCACCACCAGAACGATGCCGTCTTCGATCGAGACGACCTTTGAGCCTGGGGTGGCGTAAAGGTCGACGCCGCAGTGGCGCCTGGTCCTCCCAGAAGGAGCCCGGTGACCCTCTGGATGGAACCGGCTGGCTGCGGCCCTCTGGGAGGGGCCAAGCAACCTTTTTCTTCATGCTGGCTTTGAGCGGCCTCTTCAAAGATGCGCCCTCAGCTCTGCGATCGATTCGAGGATGAGGTCGGGGATGACGTTCGAGTACTCCACCACCTCTTCCCTGTACTTTCCGGTCTTTACGAGGACCCCGATCATGTCCACGTTCTGGGCACCGCCGACGTCGGAATTTATGTCGTCGCCGATCATGGCCGTCTCATCGGGCGAGGCCCGAAGTTCTGTGAGGCCCATCTCGAAGAAGTCCGGTGATGGCTTTCCCACCACCTCGGCCAGGGTCCCTGTGGCGTACTCGAGGGCGTAAACGAATGGTCCCGCAGAGAGGTAAAGGCCGTCGGACCCCATCCAGTACCGGTCCTTCTCGAGGGCGATGATCTCAGCCCCGTCCATCACCAGCCGAAAGGCCCTGTTCAGCCGATCGAAGGTGAAGTCGGTCTCGGCGTCCCCCACCACCACGAAGTCCACCTCCTCCTCGGCGAGGGGAACGCCCGCCTCCTCGAAGTCTCTGCGAACGTCTTGTCTGGTAAGGAGGAAGCACTTGTTGTCCTTCTCGGACCGGATCCGTTCGGCGGCGGCGATCGCCGGGGTGAATATGTGATCCTCGGGTATCTCAAACCCCATATCGCCGAGGAACTTCGCGAGGGTGCTCCTGCACTTCGAGGTGGTGTTAGAGACGAACCGATATCGGTATCCCTTCTCCTCCAGCATGGCTACGGTCTCCTTCGCCCCCTCTATCGGGGTCTTGTCCACGTAGAGGACCCCATCGAGGTCGATCAGAAAGGCCTTCACGTCGATCGTTCCAATACCTCCTTGGCAATGGAAGAGAGATGCTCTATTCTGTTTTATATTTACCCGATCGATCTTTCATCGACGAGATTTTATATTCGTCCGGTCAAGATCGGTCCAGTTTTTCGAAAAATCGCTCCCGTTCTGAGCGTTCTTGGAGGTTTCGGCGTGCCGACGAGGAAAGAGATGTTGCTTCGCGTCTTGAAGAAGGGGATCAAGGTCAGCGGGTTGGGCGAGGCCAAAGAGCCCTCCTGTGAGGTGTGGAACTTCGACGATCGAATCGTGACCGGGGAGATGAAAAAGATACTATCCGAGGAATGGACCGAAGATCAAAGCCGCCTCTGCCAATGGCTGGCCCCGGCCTTCGGGCGGATAGCCTACGAGGTGGAGAACGGAGGCTATCCTGACGATCTGGCGGGCCTGGACTTGGACCTGCTGGAGGAGCATCTCGATTCCGAGGTGGAGGCGGACGTTCTTATGCTGCAAGACGTGGAGAAGGCGTACCGCATCGCTCTCCGGTTTGTGAGATGGTTTCTGGACGAGACGCTGGCGGACTGATCTGACCCATTCTACCTCCGCCTTCCGGAGGAATGGAAAGAAAGTCAGAACCGCATCGGATGTACAGCACCAGCTCTGAGCATTGTGAACCCCGGTCTTTCGTCAGACCGGAACCGACCTGTTGGAGGGTCTGGACCATTTGATCTGAACTGTTGCAGGGTCCTCCTGAAGAAGATTGACGATGCAGGATCCTATTGAACTGGCCGAATGCTAAGAGTCCACGCTAACAGACGATCGACGAAACTGATCAGGCAACCTCCTTCATGTCATGGACATTAGCTCAAGACGCATCCTGTCAGCTTCATCAGATCCGGACTCGGTCTCCTTCTTCTCGCCCTTATCCTGATCTTCCGGGGTGTAAGATAGGTAGAGCTTTCGCCTTTTTCCCTGAGTGAGCTTGACGTGAGATGGATCCATCTCGACGGCGCGCTTCATCACGCTTATAACCGTGGTCTTGTTCAGGCCGAGCATGTCCACAAGTTCGCTGGTGGTGTATCTTCCGGGCCTCTCCTTCATAAGATCGATCAGAGTCACTGTGTGGTTGTCGAGGGCGTTTCCCTCGCTGACCTTCGGGGTCCGGCTGACAGAGGATCTCGTATGTCTCGTCTTCATCTGGCTCTTGAGATCTGCCACCTCTTTTGACAGGTGGTCTACCTGGTCGATCAGTCTCCCCAAAAGATCGACGTCCTGCTGCTTCATGGTGAGCATGTCGGACATATTTTCCACGGCCATTATGAGACCAATCATCGCCTGAGTCTCTTCGAGCTCCCGCTCACTTTCTGCAACTTTCTTTTTATAAACTTCTAAAAGCTCTTCAAACATTAGTTCCGTACTCCTTATCTCAATCTCAGTGTTTTATCCGATATCTCATCCCCCTCTTATGAGTTACCGAAAAAACCGCTACGTGTAGTGATCTCGACCCAAGTATAAATAGTTTTCTTAATAATTAATCAGGGAATCCGAGATGCGTTGATCATAAATGACAATTTTGTTAATGTTTGAGATAATTGCCAATTTAAGACTGCAAATCGAACTTTTCCCCGGAGGTCTTTTCGTGAATGAAAACGTGGAATTGTCGGACCTCATGATGGGGGAATTCCGCTGAGCCGATCTCTCACCAGGACCGGAAGCTTCCTTATATCGTCTATGACCTCGTCCGCTGCCTCGATGAGATCCGTCGTTGGGCGGCTGTCCTGCTGAACCGTGAGCACCCCGAGATCTGCCGCCTCCAGAGCGTATCGATCGTTGAGGCCGTCTCCGACCATGACAACCAGTCTGTAGTCGTTCTTGAGGCTCTTTACGATCTCCTCTTTTTGTCGCGGCTTTGAGGCCGGGTATATCCGTTCCTCTTTTATCCCCCTGCACCTGGTGAGGCTCGAGAGGCTGCGCATGCTGTCTCCGGAGGCGACGTAGATGTCGGCGCCCATCCCCTCAAGCTCTTTCAAAACGACCACCAGGGCCGGAAAAGGCATGCCACCGGTGCTGATGGAGTGAGTTACCTTTCCAGCCTCCACGTCTACTATCAGCCCCGTGGTGTAGTAGAATCGCGGACAGCGGGCACAGACCGCCGTCAGCGTCTCCTGGAGGTTGCTCACCTCGACCTCGGAGCTGAGAAGGACGGAGAGCGCCTCCTCTTCAGATACTGGCGTGCTCGAGCAGCTTATCTTGACGTCTCTATCTCTGCCCCGGAAGAAGATGCTGAGGGGCATCTCGGGAGGCGTCTCCATGACCTCCACCGGATCGAGCTGTGGTATCACCAGGGCTCTCCCATCCGTCTCCATGACGAGCTCTGTTGTGACTATCCCCTTCATGATGACGTTCCTGGAGATGTCTTTGGCCACCCGGTACATCTTCAGCATGGTGCCAGCAACGTCGAATATGACCGCCAGATCGCACGACATCGGTAGGAGTTGTAAATCGACGCGAAGATCAACCTATCGGTCAGGGTCTTAACCGAAATGCCGGATCAACGGGCGGAAATTCGCAAGACCAAAAACCTTATATAAGACAAATGTCGTAGTAGTATACGGCAGTTGTCGGCTGCCAATCCCTCCCTCCTATACCCCCCTTTTTTACATTTTTCGCAAGACCATTTTGTACGATAATTTAAGCACATATTCATATTTAGTATTATATTTTATATATTTCAAACTTTTAAATTGAGAGCAGGTTAGAAAAAGGATTAGGTTCATGGGGTGACTCACCGAAGTTGGTGGGGAATTCGTCATGAAAAAATATCGAGCCGTCTTCCATCTGACCGAGATCGAGAAGGCAAATCTAGCCCTGAACAACGTGAGAAATCTCCTGGCCGACCTGGGTGAAGACCAGGTGGAGGCGGAGCTTGTGACCAACTCGGAAGGCGTGAAGGCCCTTCTCAAGACCGGGCCCTACGGCGAGAGGGTCGATGAGCTGGCCGAAAGGGGCGTCCGCTTCGTCCTCTGTTCGAAAAGCCTCCGAGCCATGGGGATGAAGAAGGAGGAGTTCTTCGACCATGCCGAGGTCGTCCCTTCCGGAACCGGAGAGCTGGTGAAAAAACAGACCGAGGGCTGGGTCTACGTCAGGCCTTAGCTCGCGAAAAAAGGAGGCAAAGAGAGGCGGCAAGGGCGAAGCTCGAAGAGCCGAAGTCGGTCAACCCCTTTCTCGTCGTGGTTCTGGATCGGGCCGAAGACTTCCGGAGATCAACTTACTGATCGTATTCTGGCTCTCCTCAGGCGTCTTGACGGTGTTCACCATAAATACGGGGACTCTGGAGAACAGGGCATCGAAGAAGCCGCTCCGAAGGCTCTGCTTGAACTCGCTTTTCACCAGAAGGTGGGGGTTGAAGTAGCCGTTCTCCTCCAGGATCTTCAGGGCCTCCTTCGGCTCCAGCCTCCTTTGGATCTCCTCATCTTCGGGGTCCCGCTTCAGTATGATCACCATGTCGAGGGTGGTGAGAGGCAGAATCCGACCTTTGCCGATCGCCCAGCGGAGGTCGACGACGCCTCTTCCCTCCTCATCGAACTTGGCGTGATCGATCAGGCCCGAGAACTCCTTCCAGATCTCGGAGAGCTCCGCCCTGATGTAAAAGTTCTTCTCAGAGCCGTAGGCTAGGACGTCGTCGCCGTAAATTCGGGCGTAAAACCAGTCGTCTGAGACCACCCTCGTCTCGGATCTTCTGAGTAGACCGTAGGTGTGGGTCGTCTTCCCTGCTCCAGACCCTCCGAGGATGCAGATGCCCCTTCCTTGGAGGTCGAGGCAAGCGCCGTGGACCGAGTAGATCCCGTGCTCGTCCTCGAGGACGTCGCCCGCGGCGCTGAGGGCGAGAGACTTGATCCAGCCGTAGTAGCCGACGTTCACGAGAAAGGCGGTCTTGGACTGGGGGTCGTACAGGACCTGGTCGTCCCCCGACTCGGGATCCTCAACGACGTAAAGCCTGGCGTGGGACCTTATGTTCTGGGATATGAAGTAGAAGTTCTCTTCCCACCGATCTCTAACCTCCGCCAAGCCCGTGAGGAGCTTGATGCAGCAGCCGTAGATGTCCGACTTCACCTCGTACTTGACCTGGGGGGCATACCGCTCCGCGAGGGTCGCTTTCTCCTCAATCGATATCATCTTCACCAAGTAGGTCATCCATTCACCTCTCCTAGACCGCCTCTTATCCCCTCAAAACTTTATAAACTTTCGGCGAAAATCTTTATCCGGTCCGCGTTTCGTCCTTCTCCCTGATCTCGACCCTTCTTATCTTTCCGCTGATCGTCTTCGGTAGGACCTCCACGAACTCGATGATCCTGGGGTACTTGTAAGGGGCTGTCACCTTCCTCACGTGGTTTTGAAGCTCGAGCTTCAGGTCGTCGGAGGAGTTGTAGTCCTTCGTCAATACCACCGTCGCCTTCACCACCTGGCCCCTCAAGGGGTCCGAGACTCCCGTGACGGCGCATTCCATCACCGCCGGGTGGGACATGAGGGCGTTCTCCACCTCGAAGGGCCCGACCCTGTAGCCGGAGCTTTTTATCATGTCGTCGGTTCTCCCGATGAACCAGAGGTAGCCGTCCTCGTCCATCCAGGCGGTGTCTCCGGTGTGGTAGTAGTCGTCGTGCCAGGTGTTTCTCATCCTGTCGGGGTCCAGGTGGTAGTCGACGAAGAGGCCTGGGGGCTTTCCCTCGTCGGTTCTGATCACGATCTCCCCCTCCTCGCCGACCTCGCAGATCCTGTCGTCTTTGTCCACCAGGACTATGTCGTACCCTGGCGAGGGCTTGCCCATCGAGCCGGGCTTCGGGTCCATCCAGGGGAAGTTGGCGATGGCGACGACCGTCTCGGTCTGGCCGTACCCCTCCATCAGCCGCAGGCCCGTCGCCTCGAAGAACTTGTCGTAGACGGTGGGGTTGAGGGGCTCGCCAGCGGTGACGGCGTACTTGAGAGGAGAGAAGTCGTACTTCGACATATCCCCCTTTATCATGAACCTGTAGATGGTGGGCGGAGCGCAGAAGGTGGTGACGCCGAATTTGGTGGCCATCTCCATCATACGTCCGGCGTCGAACCGGTCGTAGTCGTAGGCGAAGACCCCCGAGCCCGCGATCCACTGGCCGTAGATCTGGCCCCAGACGCATTTCGCCCAGCCGGTGTCGGCGACGGTGTAGTGGAGGCCGTCCTCGACGACGTTCTGCCAGAACTTCGCCGTCAGTATGTGGCCGAGGGGGTAGTTGTGGTCGTGCTTCACCATCTTGGGGTAGCCGGTGGTGCCGGAGGTGAAGTAGGCGAGGAGGACGTCCCCGTTATTCGTCGCCTCGTCGCCCGCAGGCCTTTTGAACTCTGAGGGGGATTTTTCAAGCTCTTTTCTGAAGTTCAGCCAGCCAGGCCTATCCTGTCCCTTGCCGACCTGAGCCCTGACGGGCTGTGCTCCATCCACCTCATTGCAGGCGCCTTCGACCTCTTCAGGGACGCCGTCCTCCTCGATGCAGACGATCATCTTCAAGTTCGCTTTATTTATTCGGTATGCGATATCCTTCGCCCTAAGCATGTGGGTTGCCGGGATCGATACCGCGCCGATCTTGTGGAGCCCAACCATAGAGATCCAAAAGTCGTATCTGCCCTTGAGGGTCAGCATGACCGCATCGCCCTTTCTGACCCCGCAATTTATAAAGAGGTTTGCGGCCTTGTCGCTCTGGCGTTTAAGCTCCTCGAAGGTGAGGATCTTCTCTTCGCCGAGGTCGTTACACCAGACAAGAGCGATCTTCTCAGGATCCTCTTTCGCGTAAACGTCCACCACGTCAAAGGCGAAGTTGAAGCTCGTTGGCGCGATTATCTTTAAATTCTCTTTAAAATCTTCGTAAGATTCAAATTCAGTTCCCGAAACAAACCTGGACGATAAAGACGACATCTCAATCCTTCCTGGCGCTCGAGCGACCGCAAACCGGCATTCGGACGAGTATTTCCTTCAAATTAGGCCCCCGTCGAAAGCTCGAACTCTCGCATCTGCTGGAACATCGCCTTTGAAGCCTTCCTCCGTTGGCAAAGGTGCGGCGCTCTGTTGCATCATCCGCATTCTCCCTTCGACCGATTCGCACCGCCGACTCGTCCTACAACTGTGATATATAATTAATACCACATATGCATAATGCGGCATGCTACCCTGCATCGCCTCTCGACTAGAAGGTCATTTGATATAAATGATTAATCCTGAGCGAACACGATTTTCCGTGAGAAAGGGACTTTGATCGACTCCGACCCCTCGAAGCTCTGAACGTCCGTGGACCGGAACAAGTTTTTCGTCTCTGATCGAATATGCGGCACATACAATCACCAACACCTTTTTAGACGCCGGGACCGACTATTTCGCCGTGTTGCTCGGCGTTCTCTTCTCCGGCGGCAAGGATTCGGTCTTTGCATGCAAAAGAGCCATGGAAAACGACTCGGTCGTCTGCTTGATAACGATAGTCTCCGAGAACGAGGATAGCTACATGTTCCACACGCCGAACGTCCAAAGGGCTGACCTCATCGCCGAGGCGATGGGCCTTCCTCTCCTCACATGGCCGACGGAGGGCGAGGAGGAGGTCGAGCTTTTGGACCTGAGGGACGCGATCGCGGCCGCAAAGAAGAGATACGGGATCGAGGGGGTCGTCACCGGGGCGATCGAGTCGGTCTACCAGGCGGCTCGGGTGCAAAGGATCTGCCGGGACCTGGACCTCTGGTGCTATAACCCCCTCTGGCAGATCGACCAGGTCGAGTATCTCAGATTGCTCGTCTCGGAGGGCTTCGAGGTGATCATCACCGGGGTATTCGCCTACCCCCTCGACGAATCGTGGGTAGGGGCCAGGATCGACGACTGTTTGATCAGAAAGCTCGAAGCCCTCCAAAAAATGTACAAGATAAACCCCTCCGGCGAGGGTGGAGAGCTTGAGACCTTCGTCCTCGACGGCCCGATCTTCAGAAAGAGGATCGAGATCCTTAAGGCACGGAAGACCTACGAGAACTACAGGGGCCGATTGTTCATCGAGGAGGCGAGGCTGGTGGATAAATGATCCTCATCGTCGACCTCTGCCGGGAAGCAGAATCTCTCTCGAAGTACGAGTTCGTCGATCCGATCGCAAATTCTGTGAGGCGGGCGGGGTCCGAATACGAGGTCGTCCACTTCACCGAGCTGACCGAGGATCTGATCGAAAGATCCGACCGGATCATTCTCTGCGGCACGGCCCTCAAAGACGACCTCTACGCTCGAAGGATCGACCTCTTCTCCTGGATCAAAGATCTCGAAAAGCCGCTCCTCGGGATCTGCGCCGGGATGCAGGTCATGGCTGCCGTCTTCGGTGGCGAGATCGTGCCTCAGCCCAAAATCGGCCTGGAGAAGATCGAGATCGTCAAAGAAACGCCCCTTCTTGGGCAGCCTCGCGAGATCGAGGGCTACCATCTCCACAACTTCGGCGTTACCCTGCCCCCGGGCTTCGACCTCGTGGGAGGGGGGGCGGATCGGATCGAGGGTTTCAAGCACGCGAGAAGGCCGATCTACGGGATCATCTTCCATCCCGAGGTAAGGAACAGGTGGATTGTGGAGCGGTTTGTGAATTTATAACAAGTCAGGCGGTTTTTATGGCGAATTGCAGATTTTGGGTCCACAGGTATACTGTGATACCGATCGAAACATCTGTATCGACCATTATACAATTTTCAGTAATTTAACAGGAAACTTGGATAGTCCCTGACGATAAATTATCGATTAAAGTCAACCTGTAGCGGCGCACCCCGCAGCAGAGCTACAGGCATTCCATAAAAAATTTATTTTTAATATGTTCTCAAATTATCAACCCAAATACTTCCACATCCGCCACATGAGCTGCATACTCCATAATAATGTCCATTTCCACCGCAGTGAGAGCATTCCACTCTAGGGAAACATTTTACAAGAGCCCCAACACCATTACAGACTTCACAAACTCCATAATAATGTCCGTCTCCTCCACAATATGCGCATTTTAATATTCCGACATCACAATTAAAATCTGATGGCACGCGAAGCCAAACTTTCCCGGCACCATTACAAACAGAACATATGCCATAATGTGTTCCGGATCCATTACAATATCCGCATTTCACCAGAAAGGCGTCAGGTCTCGATTCTAGAACCACAATAGTATATTTCTGATACATGCTTACTATTCGCCTCCGTTACACTCAACTTAGCAAATCTAAATTACTTAAAGCTTTTTATTTGAGGTTTACAAAAACTGGTGTTGCTCTACGATATGGCTGATATCTCGTTTAGAGTTCTTAAAGACGCTACAAAATGCGTTTTTGATTTAAGGATAGATCCAAATGGATATCCCACAATTCGTAATCAATATCTCATATACTTTTATATATTAACAAAACCCCAGGAATATCACCAATACAAGATTTATCCAATTTACGAATAAGTTATCTATGAATTTTTAATGTCATACATAAATTTGACATTAAGATAAATAAGTTCTTAATTAATCAAACACGCGAAGACCAATTCATATTTAAAAAAGTAGCACATCACCAATCGACCATGAGAGTCCTCCTCTTCGACCCCTCCTCGGGGGCCTCCGGCGACATGATCATGGCCTGCCTCCTGGACCTGGGCGCAGACCCCGAGATGGTCAGGGCTGCCGTCGAGTCGGTGGGCTGCAGCCTCGAAATCTCCAGAGACGAAAAGCACCACATAGAGGCAGCGAGGGTGAGGGTCCAAGCGGGCGGAAAGAGGTACAAGACCCTCGCTGAGGCGAGGTCGATATTGGAGAGGTCGCGGCTTTCGCCTTCGGCTCTCGACCGGGCCCTCAGAATCATGGATATCCTGGCCGCGGCCGAGGGGAAGATCCACGGAGTTGCCCGGGAGGAGGCGCGGTTCCACGAGATCGGAGCCCTCGACGCCCTGGCCGACATCGCCGGAAGCTGTGCGGGTCTTGAAAGCCTCGGGGTGGAGAGGGTTATTTCGCTTTCGATATCTGTCGGATCGGGAACGGTCATCGCGGCCCACGGCCGCCTCCCGGTCCCGGCCCCAGCGACCCTCGAAATTCTGTTGGAGTCGGGCCTCTTCTGGAGGGGTGGGCCGGTCGAGGGTGAGCTACTGACGCCGACGGGCGCAGCGATCCTCGCCGAGTTTGCAGACGAGATCGCGGTCGAATACCCCCTCATCCGGGCCGATGTCGTGGGGTACGGCGCCGGCACAAAAGATTTGGAGATCCCAAACCTCCTTCGCGGCGTTGTCGGCGAGCTGAAAGATTCGGAGAAGCATCTCCACATGCACGCCCAACATGACCGTGTGGTCCAGCTCGAGACGAACGTCGACGACGTGACGGGAGAGGTCCTCGGAAACCTTCTCGACCTCTTGATGGATGAAGGGGCCTTGGACGTCTCGATCGTTCCGGCCCTGATGAAGAAGGGCAGGCCCGCAAACATCGTGAAAGTGATAGCGAAGCAGGAGGACATGGACCGATTCTCCCTTCTTGTGATGAGGGAGACGGGAAGTCTCGGGATCAGGATCTTTCCGAGCCTTCACAGATACGTCGCCCGGAGGGAAGAGAGGACGATCGGCGTCGAGATCGATGGGAGGGCGTTTTCGGTCCGGGTGAAGGTGAGCTTCGTTGGGGACGAGAGGCTCCACATCAAGGCCGAGCACGAGGACTGCAAAAGAATCGCATCGGAGGTCGGCCTTCCCCTGAGAGAGGTTTCGCGAAGGGCAGAGGAGCGGGCGTGGAAGGAGATCGGCTGACCTATCCCGCCGGGCCTTCGATCTCTCCCGATCTGTCATTTTCTTTCAGCTGAATGCCGGGTCAAAAGTTATTACGACCATTTCAGCTAATCGCAAGGTTGATTAATCTTCAACTGGTCATCCTCTCCGGTGCATGTTTCATGAGTTCTGATGCCTCTAGCAAGCTCTTCAATGTTGCAAAGAGGCTGATGCCTGGGGGCGTCAGCAGCCCGGTCAGGGCCATATCCCCATACCCCTTCTACGTCTCAAGGGCCGAGGGCCCCCGCCTCTGGGACGTGGACGGAAAAATGCTCATCGACTACTGTCTCGCCTACGGCCCCATGATCCTGGGACACAGACACCCCGTGATCATGGAGCGGGTCGCCCGTCAGCTGGAGCAAGGCTGGCTCTACGGGACCCCATCGGAGCTGGAGGTCAGACTTGCCGAGAGGATCGTGGACCTCTACCCGAGCATCGACATGCTCAGGTTCGTCAACACCGGGACCGAGGCGACGATGGCGGCCATCAGGATCGCTCGCGGCTACACCGGCAGGGACAGGATAGTCAAGGTGGAGGGGGGCTTTCACGGCGCCCACGACTCGGTCCTGGTGAAGGCCGGGTCCGGGGCCACGACTCTCGGCATCCCAGACTCCCTCGGGGTTCCCAAGGACACGGCCAAAAACACCCTCCAGGTCGCCTACAATGACCTTTTGGCCATCGAGAAGGCCCTCACAGAATTCGAGGGCGAGGTGGCGGCGGTGATCATGGAGCCGGTCCTGGGAAACATCGGACCGATCCTTCCCGAGAAGGGCTACCTGGAGGGTGCAAGGAAGCTCACAAAAGATCACGACGTCGTCCTCATATTCGACGAGGTGATCACGGGATTTAGGCTCAGCCTGGGCGGGGCCCAGACCCATTACGGCGTCGTTCCCGACATGACGACCTTGGGAAAGATTATAGGCGGCGGCTTTCCCATCGGCGTCGTGGGTGGCAAGAGGGAGCTGATGGAGATGGTCGCTCCCAGCGGCGGGATATACCAGGCGGGAACCTTCAACGGCAGCCCGACTTCTCTTGCCGCCGGGATGGCGACCCTGGACGTTCTGGAAAAGGAGAGGGTCCTTGAGAGGCTGAACTCCACCGGCGACGATCTGCGAAAGGCCCTTTCGCAGATCGTCGAGGACCTGGGGCTCAACTACTCGGTCGTCGGGATCGCTTCCATGTTCAAGATCTTCTTCGGCGATGCTCCGAAAAACTACGTCGAGGCTCTCAAGTGCGACAAGGCGGGTTACTTCGCATTCTTCAGAAGGATGCTGAAGTCGGGCGTATTTCTTCCTCCGAGCCAGTTCGAGACGAACTTCCTCTCCGCCGCCCACTCTGAAGACGATATCAACCAAACTCTGGAGGCTTACAAGTCAAACCTGAGAAATTGATCGTGGGGAGCCGCGGAAGCCCCCTGGCTTTGCGGCAGACCGAGACCGTCATCTCCCTTTTGGAGGCGAGGGGGGCGGAGACAAAGCTTCAAATCGTTAAGACGAAGGGAGACCACGTCCTGGACGTGCCCCTCCACCAGGTCTCGGGTAGGGGCCTATTCGTGAGGGAGATCGACGACCAGATGGTGGCGGGAAAAATCGACGTCGCAGTCCACAGCATGAAGGATCTTCCCACCAAAAGGCCCGAGGGCCTTGTGATCGCCGCCGTCCTTCCTCGGGACTCGCCCCTGGACGTTCTGGTGAGCGACGACGGAGTCGCCCTCGAAGAGCTGGAAGAGGGGGCCGTCGTCGGGACCTGCAGCATGAGGAGAGCATCGCAGCTTCGAAGGGCGAGGCCCGACCTGGTCATCGAGAGCATAAGGGGGAACCTCGAGACGAGGCTTCGAAAGCTCAAAGAGGGGAACTACAGGGCGATCGTCCTCGCCGAGGCCGGGATCCAGAGGATGGGCTACCATCCGAAGTACTCTGTTCTGGACCCCGAGAAGTTCGTGCCATCTGCAAACCAGGGAGCAATCGCGGTGGTGGCGACGAAAGGGCTGGCGGAGGAGCGGGTTTGTGAGATCGACCACCTGCCCACGAGGATGGAGGCCGAGTGCGAGCGGGTGATCCTGGAGACGATCGGAGGATCCTGCGTCGTCCCGATGGCGGCTTACGCCCGGCTGGAGGGAAAAGAGCTGAGGGTCCTGGCCGAGGTTCTATCCCTGGACGGGTCCAGGTTTGTGAGGGTCGAGGGGAGGGTTTCGGCGGACGATCACCTCAGTGGGGCAAAAAAGCTGAGCGGTGAGCTGGTGGAGATGGGCGGACGCGATCTTGCAGAAGAGGCGGTGAGGGAAGTTGGAAAGATCTGAGAGGGGCAAGGTCCGCCTGGTTGGGGCAGGCCCCGGCGATCCGGAGCTTTTGACTTTGAAGGCGAGGAGGCTGATCGAGGAGGCCGAGGTCGTCTTATTCGATCGGCTCCTATCCCCAGAGATCCTGAACTGGATCTGTGAGGATGCCGAGAAGATCGACGTCGGAAAGCTTCCCGGCCGCCACAAGCTCTCCCAGGAGGAGATCAACGCCCTTCTCGTGAAGAAGGGGCTAGAGGGGAAGATGGTGGTCAGGCTGAAGGGGGGCGACCCCTACGTCTTCGGCAGAGGCGGCGAGGAGGGGCTCGCCCTGGCCAAGGCCGGAATACCCTTCGAGGTGGTGCCCGGCGTCACCTCGGCGATATCGGTTCCGGCGGGGGCGGGAATTCCCGTCACCCATCGGGGCGTCACCACAGCCTTCACCGTGGTCACTGGCCACGAGGAACCTGGAAAAGACGAGAACCTGGACTGGGAGGCCCTGGCCAGGGTGGGGGGAACTCTCGTCGTCCTGATGGGGGTATCGAGGCTCTCGGAGAACGCATCAGCGCTGCTGCAGGGCGGCCGGTCGCCCGAGACCCCGGCAGCCCTCATCGAGAGGGGATGGAGCCCCGAGGAGAGGCTGGTCGTCGGAACCCTGGGCGACATCGTCGAGAGAGCGAGAAAGGCCGATGTCCAGTCCCCCGCGATACTGGTGGTGGGGGACGTCGTATCTCTTTCAGAGAAGCTCAGGCCCACCACCATCGCCATCTTGAGGCCCGACAACCGGGGCGATGAGTCTGAGAAGATCGCTCGGGACCTCGGGTTCAGGCCGCTTCTCGCCCCGTCCATCGCCTTCAGGGAATTAACGCTGCCTACGGACCTTCCAGAGAGGATCGGGAAGGCGGACTGCGTCGTATTCACCAGCGCCACGGGGGCCGAGATCGCCCTCCGGGACGAGAAGGTGGCCGATTCTCTCAAATGGTCCGTTCTTGCCACCATCGGCCCCAGGACGAAGGAGGCTTTGGAGGAGAGGGATCTTTCGGTCGCAGTCGTCCCCGAGAGCTTCAGCTCCAAAGGCCTCGCCGAGGCCCTGGCTCCGAGGTTCAAAAGGGTCCTCCTGCTTCGTAGCGCCAAGGGGAGCCAGGAGCTGGTGGGGATCCTGGAGGAGGCCGGGGTCGAGGTGGACGAGGTCCACCTCTACGACATCGCCCCCTCCCTGGACCCGAGGCTCGACTGGCTGATTCTGCGGGGAAGGCCCGACGTCTTCGCCTTCACCAGCGGCTCCACCGCCAAGAACCTGATCGAGAGGGCAAAAGAGCTGGGAGCGGAGGACGATCTCAGAGAGAGGGTGGCTCAGGCGAAGGTGGCGGCCATCGGTCCACCCACCAAAGCGGAGCTGGAGCGGCTCGGCGTGAGGGTTGACTATGTGCCAGACAGGTACACTTTTGAAGCGATGCTGGAAGAGATCAGGAGGAAATAATGATCATATTCTCAAAGGCCTTGGCAGACCAGGCCACGGTCTGGGACGCGCTAAGGGCCGCTGAAGAGGTCGGCGAGCCCGTACCCGATGACATGATAAGGTTCTCGGGCCAGACGAAGCCCGTGGTGATGTGGAACATCACCCGCCGCTGCAACTTAGCCTGCGAGCATTGTTACATAGACGCGACGGCCGTCGCGGCCGAGGAGCTGAGGCTCGAGGAGGGGATAAGGCTCATCGACGAGCTGGCCCGCCTCAAGATCCCGATGCTTATTCTCACCGGAGGCGAGCCGCTTCTCAGCCGGAACTTTTACGCCTACGCCTTCCACGCCAAGGAGGTGGGGTTGCGGACGGTCGTCTCGACGAACGGGACCCTCATAACTCCAGAGGCTGCAAGGCTCCTCAAAGAGGCCGGGATCAGGTACGTCGGGGTGAGTCTCGACTCCTGCAGGCCCGAGGTCCACGACAGGTTCAGGGGGGTCGAGGGAGCTTACAAGAGGGCCATAGACGGCCTCAAGAACGCCAGGGACGCTGGCCTCAAGACCGGCCTTAGGGTGACCCTCACAAAAGACAACTGGCACGAGATACCGGCCCTCCTAGACCTGACCCTTGAGATGGAGATCCCAAGGTTCTGCCTCTACCACCTCGTCCCCGTGGGGAGGGCAGCCGACATCTCAGACCGAGATGTCTCCCCCGAGGAGAGGAGGAGCGTCATCAAGTTCCTGGCCGAGGCCGCCGTCGAGCTGAAAGACGAGGAGATCGAGATTCTCTCGACCGACTCACCCATGGACGGAGCCTACCTCCTGGAGATGCTGAAAGACGATCCTGAGAAGCGAGAGAGGGTCCGAAAGCTTCTCCTGAACGCCGGGGGCTGCACCGCCGGCGCCAAGGTCTCCAACATAAACCACCGGGGAGATGTCCTTCCCTGCCACTTCATGCCCGAGGTTGTCGTCGGGAACGTCCGGGAGAGGAGCTTTCAGGATATCTGGATCGACAACCCCGTCCCGGAGCTTTTGGCCCTGAGGGATATCAGGTCCCATCTCAAGGGGGCCTGTGGCGAGTGCGAGTACCTGGAGCTATGCGGCGGATGCCGGCAGAAGGCGAGGTACTACTGTGGGGACGTCCTGGGAGAGGATCCGACCTGTGTGGTGAAGGATCTCAAAAGGGCCTGAGCCTCGAAGGTCCCTCACCGCCAGATCCTTCAATCGATAATTTTTCACGGCGATCTTTTTTTTCGTTTCAGGTCGGACAGTCTCATCACTATTCAGATTTCTCTGCCGCGCAGAGGCTGGAAAAAGATCCCCATAATTGGGACTTTTGGTGGATCGGATACGGCCTTATCTTCCAAATCGAGAAAAAAGGGCCACGGTACCGGAAAGTTTAATAAACGTGTACAGCCGAATTAATGTCAGGAGTGATGTAAATGGCGGAAGAGAAGAAGAAGGAAGAGGAAGAGGAAGAGGTTGCAAAGGTCGAACCCATAAGGCCAGGTGAGAAGCGCGGCGGTCAAAAGAGGCTGCTGGACAGCTGCGTATAGATCGATGACCAGGCGAGCCGCTCACGCGGCCGCCGTAGTTCGTTTTTCTCGATGGCTTCGTCACGAGGCCCGGTCGGTCACCCGTTTGGGGTGACGCCATCGGGCCGTTTTTGTTTATTTATTTTACGACCTAAAAGTTTAACGTGAATGCTGCGAGAGATTCGACGATGGCCATACAGCTCCTCAACGACGTAATCGTCATCTTCCTCATCTCGATAGTCGCCATCTTCGTCGGCCACAGGTTGAGGGTCCCGGAGGTGGTGGGGTTTTTGGTGACGGGAGTTGTGGCAGGTCCCCACGGCTTGCGGCTCGTGCACGAGGTCGAGCAGATCGAGTTTCTGGCCGAGGTCGGGGTGGTGCTCCTCCTCTTTGCCATAGGCATGGAGTTCTCCTTCGATAGGCTTTTCAGGATCAGAAAGTCCACCCTGGTTGGTGGGCCTCTTCAGGTCGTGATCACCCTTCTGGTGACAACTTTCGCAGGCCTCAAGGTCGGCCTTCCCCTCAATGAATCGATCTTCGCCGGGTTTCTCATCGCTTTGAGCAGCACGGCGGTGGTTCTCAAGATCATGCAGGATCGGGCCGAGGTGGACGCCCCCCACGGCAGGACCACCCTTGGGATGTTGATCTTCCAGGACATCGTCGTCGTACCCATGATGCTCTTTGTGCCTCTTCTGGCTTCGCAAACCTCCCAGAGCATGGGAATGTCGCTCTTGTTGATGCTGGCTAAGGGCGTCGGGATAATCGGGCTGGTGATAGTGGGCGCGAAGCTGATCGTTCCAAGGTTGCTCTACCAGGTAGTACGCCTCCGGAGCAGCGAACTATTCCTGTTGACGGTGATCCTCATCTGCCTATCCATCGCCTGGATCTCTTACAGCGCCGGCCTCTCCCTCGCCCTCGGAGCCTTCCTTGCAGGCCTCATCATCTCCGAGTCGGAGTACAGCTACCAGGCTCTGGGAAACATCCTACCATTCAGGGACGTATTCACCAGCTTCTTCTTCGTCTCGATCGGGATGCTTCTGGACGTTGCCTTCTTCCTGGAGAGAGCGGAGCTGGTGGTGGCAGCGGCACTTGGCGTTCTGATCTTGAAGGCCGTCGTCGCAGGGGGCGTCGCCCTCCTGCTTGGCTACCCCATCAGGACGGGGGTTCTCGTGGGGCTCGCCCTCGCCCAGATCGGGGAGTTCTCCTTCATCCTATCAAAGTCGGGGCTAGATTCCGGGATCCTCAGCCAGGCCGAGTACCAGCTATTCTTGGCGGTCTCGGTGATGACGATCGCGGCGACGCCCTTCGTGATCGCCGCGTCCCCGAGGGCTGCCGACCTTCTATTCCGTCTGCCCCTCCCGGATAAGGTGAAGGCGGGACTCCCCTTCGCCGAGATTGCTGAAAAGCGGGAGAACCACCTGGTGATAGTGGGCTATGGCTTCGTCGGCAGAAACCTGGCGAGAGCCGCCAGGGTCGGAGAGCTCCCCTACCTGATCCTGGATATGAACCCCGAGGTGGTGAGGGCGGAGAGGGCGAATGGAGAGCCGATCCACTACGGCGATGCGACCCAGGAGCTGGTCCTCCGCCACGCCGACGTCGAGACTGCAAGGGTCCTGGTGGTGGCCGTCTCCGACGAGGTGACGACCCGCAGGATCGTCGAGATGGCGAGAAAGCATAGCCCCAAGGTCTACATAATGGCCAGGGTCCGGTACCTCCATGAGGCGGCGGCCCTCTACGATCTGGGTGCCGACGAGGTGATCCCCGAGGAGTTCGAGACGTCGGTGGAGATATTCTCGAGGGTCCTTGGCAAGTACCTGGTTCCAAGGACCGAGATCGAGAAGATGATCGTCGAGGCCCGCTCCCACGGCTACGAGATGTTCAGGAACGCCGAGATCGAGCCTGCCAACATCTCGGATCTGAGGCGCTACCTTCCAAACGTCGAAATCGTCACCATCAAGGTAGAGGATAAGGCTCCCGCCTCCGGAAAGACCCTGGAAGATTTAGAGCTGAGAAAGAAGCTCGGCGTGAACGTCCTCGGCATAATCAGGGCCTCAGGAAACATCCTCAATCCCCAGAAGGATACCGAGATCGTGGCTGGAAACGTACTTCTGGTTCTTGGAACATCTGAGCAGATCGCAAGGTCCAGGCACCTCTTCAGGGATCCCGTAAGGTACCCCAGGGCGGGGGTGAGAACTCTGAGGCCTCGAGATGGCAGCGTCCCCATTGAACGTCAGAATGGACAGGAAGCCTCTGACGGGTCGGAGGAAAACTCCGACCCAAAGGAAGATTGAAGTTTCGAATTTAATCGTCTTCCTTTCTTGTCTTTGGAATGTGGGATGTTGACGGAGCTCTACATCATATCTTCACCCAAAAGTTACATATAATCTGGAGGACAGATTATATTTTACAGGGAGATGGCTTCAGGGGATTCCAAAATAGATTCGCAGGATATCAATCGTTGAAAGCTCACATCGGATTTCCCTCGATCGAACTCGTCCCCTGTATTTGAATACGAAAAGCATAATGCAGCGTTGGGCCGGGGGGTGTAACTTCTCTCCGGCCTCCCTCCAACTCGCCCTTCCTGCTCTAAAGTTATCTTTTCAGAGGTTCGATGGCAGGTCCAAAAAGGTGTGAGATTAGTAACTATTCAGCCTCCTTTCCAAGATACTCGAATCAAGCGTAAAAATAGATGACGATATATTCTTGAATAATAGTTAAACTTGACCGAAAACTTTATGATATATAAAAGACT
>Ga0268279_1000529_pt1 | contig 24042 bp, 32 predicted proteins | sample saktaG_6_FD_190142 | JGI IMG/M metagenome (GOLD analysis project Ga0268279, IMG submission 190142) | Saline water microbial communities from Sakinaw Lake, British Columbia, Canada - sak_2010_1_5_80m | ecosystem: Environmental > Aquatic > Non-marine Saline and Alkaline > Saline ...
GATGATTTCAAGGATTATTGGAATGCTGTTTAATTCTTCAATTTTTTGTGTTGGATTTGTCATCCCATATACATATTTATTTCTAAGATATATAGTTATGATACAATAAAAGTTTAATTAGTTCCTAAAAGTGTGCGAACGGGGAGATATTCATACATTAAAAAGAAAATAAGCGTTACAGGCAGCAATTCAGAGAAGTATAGGTGACACGCGAGATGCTAAAGGGGTTAGAATCGTAACCCACCTGACCCAAGGATCGTGATCCGGGGTGACAAGAAGGCAGTTCTTTCCAATCCAGCCCATTCCCGCCAGGTGGGCAGCGAGTTTCTGGGAGAAGATGCTGCAGATACCTGCATCATTCGTCCGTTTCGATGCGGGAACGGGAAACGCTGAAAAACCTGCCCTCTGGATGGTATTTGCCATCCGAAGCCCGATTTGGTCAAGAGCAGCATTTACCACGTCGTACGCATTGTGCCGGTACAGGATGGCGGCTGCCGGATCCCTTGTCGGCAGGGGGTCGACAACCAAAACGACAACCAGATCACACCATCACGTACCGCGTCGCACGTCCTTTTCCATCGATCCGGATCAGGTTCAGCTCAACCATCTTTTCGAGTTCCTTGCCTGCTGCCTGCCGGGAAATGCCATAGAGACTTATAATATCCCCGCTCCTTATCGAACCGTGGGTATGAATGAACTCAATAATCTTCATCTGCCTCTCAGAAAGAGCCACCTGTCCCAATGCTTGTGATCCAGGGTCATATGGGACGACACGCAATATTCCTCTCATTGTTCTTTTATTGAAGGGTCATATTGGTTTTTTATTCACCATTTTCACCATATATTCGCCACATTTACATTATATGCGTCATTAACGACGAGACGATGTATTATAGGTACCTATTCTCCTGCCACTCATTTTGCATGAAAATTTATTCGTACACCACTGAACGATGATCAATCCAGTTAAGATACACTTTATGCTCTGATTCAATGGGAGTAAAGATTAGTCGGTATTTTCCAGATAATCTGGTTGATTTTTTTCCTTTAAGAGAACCGGATAACCAGCCACCGGTACTGAGAGGTTCTTCCTGAAGGCGGATCAGTTTCTTCTCAAGTTCTTCGAAGAATTCCTTATTATGTTTAAACTGACGCAGGGATTCTAAAAAGGTATCTGTCCGTAAAAGAATCCAACTCATATGTGATCCAGTTCATCGAGGAGATCTGCAACTCCTTTGATCTGTTTCACTCTTCCTTGCCGGATATCAGCATCACTTCGGTTCAATGCCTCTACGGTATCGTGGTTTGACAAAATCTCAATGGTATCAATGAGAAGCTCAATATCCTCTTTTGTAGCCATATGTTCCTCAATATGAATGAGTTTATTATATACTTCCTCTATTGTGATAACTCCCATAATTCTAGTTTATTTTGTATAGGTAGGTATTTTTCTATCGCAGGTATCTTATGTAAAGTTCCTATTCAATGAAAGTCCCCAAACTGGATAGACTCATCATTCCCTCACTGGTAATTTTTTTCTTCCCATACGGACAGACATACACGCAGAGCCCACAGACCGAGACCAAACCCTTTTGTTCCATCTCCTTAAAGTTCCGTTCGCAGGCAGCCGCATCGAACCTGGCCTCCCGGGGCTCGTCAGGGGAAAAAGACTTTCCCGTAAACGCCTGAACCGGACAGATATCGACACACGCAGTGCATTTCCCGCACTTCTGTTCCATCGGCTTCCCGGTCGGAGACAGCAGTGCGTCGGTAAGGACCGTGACCCACCTGACCCGCGGGCCGTAGTCCGGGGTGATAAGAAGACAGCTCTTTCCTATCCAGCCCATTCCCGCCAGGTGGGCAGCGAGTTTCTGGGAGAAGATGCTGTTGATTTTTGTATCATTAGTCCGCTTTGATGCAGGGACGGGAAACGCTGAAAATCCGGCCCTTTGAATGGTGTTCGCTACCCGGAGAGCGATTTGGTCGAGAGCAGTGTTTACAACATCATACGCATTGTGCCGGTACAGGATAACTGCCGCCGGATCCCTCGTCGGCAGGGGATCAACAAGGCTGTCGAGAAGCCTTATGCCGATTATTACTCCGTAAGGATATTGGGTGTTTTCGCCACTCAGCAATTGCTCAGGGTATATAAATAAACGCCACTGATTTTTGAGCACCCCTTTACGGCAATCGTCGATCTTTTTCAAAAAGATCTAAAGGGTAACACATATGTATAGCATAAGCGAGATTCAGCGCCTTTATGCTGAATACGGCTCTATCTCTCGAGTATCGCGCGAATTGAGGATATCTCGCAACACGGTTAGAAAACATCTCAATCACATTCAGGAAGTACGGGACGGACTTCAGAAAGAACTCCTACCCGAAAAGCAGATCCATAATAACCGGGTTGTTACAGACAACCTCATCAGTTTTGTGCATAAAAAACTGGAGGAAAATAAAAGCAAACCAAAAAAACAAAGACTTTCCGCTATTGATATCCACCGGCTTGCGCAAGCCGGTGGACATCAAGTCGGATACTCAAGTATAAAGAAGATAGTCCACGATTGGAAAGAGACTCACCATTCCCGTGACATTTACGTCATGCAGGATCCACCTGAAGGTTATCGTGCTGAATTTGACTGGGGATTTGTTGATCTGATCATCAACGGTTCTTTACGAAAAATTCCCATCTCAATATTCACCTTGAATTTTAGTCAGTACCGTTTTGGTCGACTATATCCTACGCAAACCTCATTTGATGTGATTCAGGCTCATGTAGACTTTTTCAATACCATTATAGCAGTTCCACAGACTATGGTCTATGACAATGCTACAACCATTTATGATAGACGTATAGATCGATTTAACCCTACCTTTCTATCCTGTGCAATCCATTATGGCTTTGAACCAAAAGTATGCAATTGTGCCAGCCCTCATGAGAAAGGGAGTTGTGAAAAGTCAGTATCTGTTGTTCGAAGGGCTGCATTTTGTGAGAACTTACATTATCAGAGCCTTGATGAAGCAAATGCACATCTTGCCTGTTGTCTGGAAGGATTGAATAATCAAAAGGTGTATCATAGGGCAAAAGTGCCGGTTCAACTGTTAGAAGATGAACGACCATACCTGCTCCCCCTTCCAGTTCTGCAGTTTTCAAATTATGAACTGCATCAAGCTACAATTAATCGGTATGGTCTTGTCCAGTTTCAGAAAAATTTCTATTCAGTGCCTGAAACCTACTGTTCAAAGATTATTTTTCTGAAAATATTTGCTGATAAAATCGAGATGCTTGAAAATAACACCGTAATTGCAGTCCACAATCGATTATTCGATAGAGACCAGTATTCTCTGCAAATATTGCACTATTTGGAAGTTTTGAACAGGAAACCAGGGTCAATTCGTCATTCAAAAATTCTTCGATCTCAGAATCGAACAATTCAGGATTTGTTTGATCACCATTACCATTCTAACCCAAAAGACTTTCTTAAGGTGTTAGGCTTGATCAAAGAATTCTCTTCTGAAAGGTTATCAAAGGCAATCGAAACCTGTAAATTCCGGGATATACCCCCAACTCCGGAAATGTTAAAGCTATTTATCACTGAGTCAACCCCCCCGGAAAACGAATCTGAAGCGTGGAAAGAGTATGAATTCGATGTTCCAGAGCCGGATTTTAGTGTTTTCGATAAAGAGTTACAATGAGAGGAAAATAGATGGATTCTATGATATTACACGATTACTGCAAGATGCTGCATATTTCAACAGTATACTCGCTGTACCAGGAACAGTATCAGAACAACTTAGAAGTGACACGTTTTCTTACACAAGCACTTACTGCTGAATGTCAGGTTAGGAACGCAAACAGGCAGATGAAGGCAATAAAAACCGCAGGATTTCCAACTCAAAAGCGTTTTGAAGATCTCCAAATCGAGGCGCTACCTGATGATGGGCGTCTACATCTTGATGAATTGCAATCATTAGAATTTTTGGAGCAGCATAAAAATGTCATCCTTATTGGTAATTCGGGGACTGGAAAGACTCACTGCGCTATTGCAACTGGCATTGCTGCTTGTATGAGCGATTACAAGGTCATTTTCAGAACTGCGGCAATGCTGGTAAACGAACTTTACGAAGCGAAAAGACAAGGAAAGCTTTCCTGGCTTGTAAAACAAATTCAGCGGGCAGATCTTTTGATAATTGATGAACTGGGGTACATCTCTTTCGATATCGAAGGTGCTGAACTTCTCTTTCAACTACTTGCTTCCAGATATGAGACTCAAAGTACCATTATTACATCAAATCTGATGTTTTCTGACTGGTCTAATGTGTTTCAGAATAAAGTTCTTACTTCCGCTCTGCTGGATCGAATTACTCACAGGGCCATTATTCTGAATATGTCTGGAACAAGTTTCCGAAGAAGGGTAGAGTAGACAAAAAATCGACGATTGCCGTATTGAGGGTGGTCACTTTTTTTTGGCGCAACTGAGCAGAAATAACCTGGCGAAAACATATTGGGCAACCTGTTCCCCGCCCTGTGCGAGAATAAAATCACGGGCTGGGGCAAGATCCGCAATCCCGAAGTAATCTGCGTCTTTGGAGAGGGTTTGGAGTTGTGTGGCAAGATCCTGAGCCATTGGGTAGGGTATGGGGGAAGGGGTATTTCATTATCGCGATGTCTCGTTCTGATATTTTTTTTTACAATTCGAGATTTAGTGGCCCAACATCAACCGCATTTACCACATGTACAAGCCCATGCTCTCACTCAATATCAATATGGTGAAACCCATTGTTCTTAAAGCGAGCGAAACACGAATTATTGCATCAAGATTGTAAAACTTTGTATTATATTTTTTTCCGTCACTTGCAGTTATCCGGAAATTCCGGATAACTGAATTCTGATCCAACTCATCCGCTTCAAAGATAATTTTCAGATGCTCATTAACTGTTCTGACATCAACATCGAAAAGTGCAGCCATCATCTTCTGGCTCAGCCATATTGTTTCATCCTCATATCTGACCTCAATCAACTTTTAACCGCCCTCTGATGTAAAAATTAAAAATTCAGCGGTGTTGTTTCTGATACGTTTTTTAGTTTTCATATTCAGGCACTTCCCCCGGTACTTTCCCTGATGTGGATTTTTCCTTTCCACCCTCATTTTGAACTGTCAAGAATTTCTTGACAGTTGCATAGATTTTTCCTTTTTGTTGACAGGTAAAAAATACCGGTTCATCTTCCATATTTTCAGATCACTCTCAGTCTTTTTCAGGCAAAATTGTATTAAACATCCCTTCGATGGTGAGCTTTTCCGGGCTGCTCTCAAATGATCCATCCCCCCTTATAACAGATCCCGAATCGACTTTAAAACTGCATTTGTCTCGGAATCAAGCCTCTCCATCTCTGAAAGGATCTACTCCAGGCTTCGGAGCGGATCTTCTTCGGGCAGGTTCGGGTTCTTCACGCTTAAGTCGAACGTCTCGTTGTTGATATCGGCCACACTGAAGTTCCATGACCGCTCCGTCTCCAGCCTCTCCGGTGGGGAGTCTGACGAACTCTTTTAAGTCGTCGTCGTTGAGCGGGTTTGGCTCTCTCACTGTCTTCACACCCTCACCCTGGAACATCCCCGACAGCATATCGAGGATCGTGTGGAGATCACAGGTCGAAAGCAGGTGCTTCCTGAGACTCACCGAGGGGGTGCTCATGTACCTTTCAGAAAAAGAGCTCAAAAGACTGGTCAAGGAACTAAAAAAGCGGTTTCCTTGCTCTGAACTGGTCTCTGAGGTCGTGAACAAAAAATGGCTTACTGGGCTGCACAAAGAAATCCTGGACCTGAAGATGAGTCAGCAGCTCCATCTTCCCGGTGATGTCACGTACCGGTCCAGCCCGTATCATTCCCGGGAAATGGAGGAGTGGGAACCTGGTATCTCATTTCTTGATGAATGGTCGTATTTTGACTTCTGGGAGGAAAATAAACTGTTGCTGAAACTCTTCAGGCACCTGGAGTTCATCCGGTATATCCAGTGGACCGTTCATTACCAGCTGGGATAGATTTGAACTGTGATATCGTGTTTTTTCGACTTTTTTACATGGAATTTTATTCTACAGTGCACAAGAGTTTATGAAAAAAGAGGTAAAATAAAAGGTCCTATTTATAAATTTTGTCATGGTGATCATAGTCCAACAATCTTACGGCTTTTTCGGATTCTATTATCTCAAATATCAGGACAAAGGATCTCAAAATGTGAACTCTCCTGATTCCTTTCAAATCATGCCGTAAAGGTTTGAAGTGATAGGGATTATCTAAAATTTCAGGGACTTTTTTTGAAATTGCCATAAAAACCTCTTTTTCTCCTCGTTTCAGCTTCTCCAGTTTTGCTTCGAGTGTTTCGGAGATGTAAAGATGATACAACAGAAAACCTCATACGTTTCTTTAGGTAATCTCAAAGAATTTGTCGAAATCTGCAACCGGTCTGAACTTTTCTTTTCGTATTCTCTCAAGCTTTTCGAGATATTCTTCCCTGACAACAAATTCTTCTTCAAGCTGAAATTTCATGAAATTCTCGATTTGTTTGCTCATGTTAAGGCCGAGCCGTTTGCATTCGGCTGAGTATTTTCTATAGATATCATCTGATATGCTGAAACTTTTCACACCCATATTACTCACTAATGTATGTAATTTTAATTAAGGTTATTTAATTTTATGTAAAGCCCCGATCCATTGATGGCTTTTATTTTTGATAATCGCATGTTCCACAGTCCTCTAATTATCTCATATACAAACACAGTATCCTTAATTGTATTTTAGGGGATACGGTCTTTTGAAATGGTATCGATCGTGATATGGAGCGTTTTTCGTTTGAGGACGATACCTATCATACACCTGCACCGTTATCACACCTGTCACCAGGACCTACCTAAATGCATCAACAGATCACAAGTTACATGTGTAAAAAAAATTAAACACATACTATGGAGAACCCTGCTACCATTCCCGAACTGGCAAAATTCTTAGGCTTTCTCGGAAATGAACAGCGGCTCAACATTCTTAAGGCTATCATTCATGAGGAAAAGTACGCACGTGAGATCTCAGAAAAGGTCGGGATCTCGCGGCCTCTCGTGAACATTTACCTCAAGCAGTTCGAAAAGGCAGGCCTTGTCACCGGTACCGACCGTGTGGGAACAGAACCGCCGTACCGCACACGGTACTACCGGGCGGTTTCCTTTGAACTGGTAATAAACCTGGACCTCATCAGGAGACTTGAAGAGGAGTAATGATGAATTTAAAAATGATTTGCGGATTTCACTGGATCACAAAGATGGTGATACTATTAACGGGATTGCTGCTGGGACTTCTTCTCATTGCATTCGTGATGGAAGTATTCGTGATGCCACACAACTACATGGTATCGAACGGGCTTGGTGCTATGATACTGTCACTGGCATGGATCCTGATACAGGTGTTCCTTTTTGTCCTTATCATCATCGCGTTGTATACCGCGGTAATGCGGATCAAGATCTGGATCGAGAAGTACCTGGACACGATGCTTGCAAAACTGGATGCACTCTCCGAACAGAAATCACACGAGGAGGATATCGCTGCAGCACATGCAGTCATGCATGAAAAGGCTGAGCGGATCGAGAAGAAACTTGATTCTATCAAACATATTTTAAAAGACGTGGCCGAATAAAAAAATCTCCAATCGGCATCATCAGTCCGGGATACCCCCGGCAATAAGAATATGGACCAAGCAGATCTCAAGAGAAAGATACACACCATTTCTGCGAGTATGAGATATGTATATGAAAAAACCTGAAATAAAAGGGTTATTCGTGTGTACGTACCTTATCCGGTTTAACAAATGGATCAATCAAATCAATGTCTAGGGATAAATCTTCTATTTTTACGTATACTACGAAGAAAAATACGTCTGAAACCCTTGATATGACGATTCGTGACTGTGTTGTTTATCTATAGTGCCCTGCACAACGTATTGGAATAATCATAGTAAAACGGACTTCATTCCAATGCGTGCAAGCTAATCGCACTACATAAATAATGGAAAACTTTCTAGAAAGTTTCGCCATTAACCATAAAAGAAAAAAGAGGGAAACATGGAAAAGTGCACCATGCATTCGTTATTCAGGAGTAAACCGTGCCATCAGATCTGCCGGTCATCTACCACCGATCGGTACCGCTCCTCACTTTGTTTCAGCAACTCTTCCGAGTTTTCGTTCCTCGGTTACATCATGAACAGTTCCTATGGTCGCTGGCTTTCCCTGGTATGTTCCTGCTCCGACACTCATAATCACCTTCATGCGTCGTTGCTGATCCTTGTGGATTAAGGAGAACTCGTACATCTCTGGCTCAGAATTCCCGGAAAGCCTGCTTTTGTGTCGTGTTGTAACCATATCCCTATCTTCCGGTGCTATTGGTACGGTTAACGGTTTGCCGAGAAGTTCTTCCTCGGTATACCCGGTTATGGATAACATAGCCTGATTTACTACCATTAAACGTCCCTCCTGCGCAATGAATACCCCGTCCCTCGTATGATCAGCGAGGATGCGGTATTTCTCTTCACTCTCCCTGATGATCTGCTGGTTCTGTTTCAGTTCGTCAAACTGTGCCCGGAGTACCTCTTCTGCAGCAGTAATCTGTTCATAGGCTGCCATAAGTTCATCCTCGGCTTTTTTCTGTTCGGTGATATCCTGGATTGATTCAATGGCCCCGACTATCTCTCCCTGGCTGTTATAGAGAGGGCTGGCCTTGCAGACGAACGTGACCTTCCTGCCCTGCAGGCTTTGTAACGTGACTTCTGCTATCAGTACATCTTTTTCCCTGATGATATGGGAATACTTTGGTTCAATGACCTCATCAGGTTCAAATATCAGGTCGATAAGAATAGGTTGGCATTTCCCATAGAAAGGAAGGGAGTATTCACAATCTCCTTTTCCGACCATTATTTCGGCAGGAAAACCGGTCATCTCCTCTATTGCCCGGTTCCATGTAATAATGACACCTGCCCGGTCGATGGCAAACGTGGCATTCGGGAGAAATGCAATAATGTCCGAGAGACGCTTTTCTGATTCCCGGAGTGAATCCTCGATCTCTCGCCTGGCAACTGCCTGACGGATCTTATATGCCAGTTCGACAAACAGACTGGTTAAATCTCCTCCCTTCTGGATGTAAAAATCAGCACCCTCATTGAGCGCTTCAATGACGACCTCTTCACGCCCCCGTCCGGTAAATAGGATAAACGGAATCTGATTCCCCGATGCTTTGAGCTGTTTGAGAAACGTGATGCCATCAATATCCGGCATCTGGTAATCAGATATGATAGCGTTATAACGCTCTGTCTGTACCAACTCCAGTGCCTGTACTGCTGATGTGAGCGTATCTACAGCAAAACCGTCCTCCCTTTCAAGAAAGAGTTTACCAATCTCAAGCAGACCGGGTTCATCGTCAACATAAAGGATGCGATATATAACGATCACCTGATAATTACTTTGTAATTGATTTGCAATCGTTATATAATCTTTGAGTTTTGTGACCAAAAATTCAGATTTTACACCTTAAACCTGTTGATTTGAGTATTAATCTCATTTGCATAGGTAGCCACCGTCTCAATATGACCTGATATCTGTTCAAATGAACTGCACGAGGAAAAACAGGTCTGTGCCGTTGTCTCTGCATCACGGGCCGTCTGATTCATAAGATTCCCGATTATCAGGTTATACCAGATGACAAAGATCAGGTAACGATACATAACCCGGATAATGGTACATATATTCATCAGATCACTTATGTGAAATAATAACAACTGACCTTTATATCCAAAGAATAGTAAAAACCGTTTTAAAAGGAAGGTGTTTAAATTACATACAAATTACATTACAATGTTATAAGAAGACAGGACGCTCGCCTGAAATCATATATATGACCATTTCTGCAATGTTACATGCCTGATCACCGCATCGCTCCAACAATCGTGCGATGATGAGATAAGAAGCTCCCACAGGAATCATGACACTGACCTGATTCATCCACCTGATGGTCTCTTCTACGACAATTTCATATAATGAGTCTACGATATCATCACGTTTGTACATCTCGAGTATCTGATCAGATTCTTCTTTCAGATACGCGGTGACACAATCAGATATCATTTTTGTAACCGCTTCTCCCATCGATGAAATACTCGTGATACATGGTCGGTGATTTACATCAGGGAAATCTATTATCATTTTTGCGATATCCTTCCCCATTCTGCCAATCCGTTCAAAATTATAGATTAATCGTATAGAACAGACCATTTTACGCATATCCCTGGCAACAGGCTGGTATATAGCAATAAAACGGAACATCTCTTCCTCAAGAGTACGATACTGAACCGTTAATGATGGATTTTTCTGAATAACACTCAATGCTTTTTGTTTATCATTCACATATAAGGCATCAAGTGACTCAGTTAACATCACCAATGCATACTCACCCATCTCTGCCACAGCACCATGAATAGATGCCATCTCAGTTCGCATTTTATCCTGTATCATGTTCCCACCTACCCAAATCTTCCGGTAATATAATTTTCAGTCAGTTCCTCTTTAGGATTTTCAAATATCTGGCGGGTTTCTCCAAATTCAATCAGATCGCCCAGATACATAAACGCAGTATAATCACTCACCCGTGATGCCTGTGACATGCTATGTGTCACGATGATAACACAATAATCCCTTTTTAAAACTTCAATCAGATCTTCAATCTTTGCGGTCGCTATCGGATCGAGTGCACTGCATGGTTCATCCATCAGAATTATCTCCGGATTGACAGCAAGGGTCCGGGCTATACAGAGCCGCTGCTGTTGTCCTCCTGATAATCCCAGTGCTGAGTCAAAAAGCCGGTCGCTGACTTCATCCCATAACGCTGCCTTTTGTAGTGATTCTTTAACAATCTCATCAAGTTTGTTTTTATCTTTTATTCCATGAATCCTGGGTCCAAAGGCCACGTTTTCATATGTTGATTTTGGAAACGGGTTTGGTTTCTGAAAAACCATACCGATTTTCATCCTGACTGCAACCGGATCACATCCGGGACCATATAGATCCCGTCCATGGTAGGAGATGGTACCGGTAATAGTGCAAGGATCTACCAGATCATTCATCCGGTTAAAACAACGGATAAGGGTTGATTTTCCACATCCTGAGGGACCGATAAAAGCAGTGGTTTTTTTGTCAGGCAATTCCATACAGATATCTTTTAATGCATGGTTTGTCCCATACCAGAGATTGAGATGTTCCGTTGTTATAATTGTGTCAGATTTCATACTTACCACCGTATTGATGAACTAAAATGATTGCGTATTACAATCGCTACTGCGTAAATGAGAATGACAAGGAGGAGTAGCACAACAGCTGTCGCGTATTGATTATGGGTTGCTCCGGGAACATTCGTAGCCAGGATATAGAGATGATAGGGAAGAGCCATAACGGGATCAAAAACAGAATCCGGAAGAAAACGTCTGCTGAAAACAACAGCGGTAAACATAATGGGAGCAGTCTCTCCTGCAGCCCGGCCGATGGAGAGGATGGATCCGGTAATGATGCCAGGTACTGCCTGGGGGAGCACAACACGGAAAATTGTCTGCCATGTTGTAGCACCAAGTGCCAGGGATCCTTCACGAAGAGCATTGGGAACGGATCGTAATGATTCCTCTGTAGTCCTTATAAGGGTAGGAAGGATCATCAATGCAAGGGTTACCTGACCTGCCAGTAATGATACTCCCCAGTTGAGATAGAGCACGAGAAACGTAAACCCAAAAAGACCAAAAACAATTGAAGGCGTTCCATTTAACAGATCTGTAGCAGTTCTGATTAACAAGGAAATTCTTCCCTCTTTCGTATATTCTGTCAGATAAATCGCGGCTCCTACCCCCAAAGGAAGGGCAATCAGGATCGCTCCGGATACAAGATAAATAGTCCCGATAATTGCAGGAAAAATTCCCCCTTCTCTTCCAAGATCTCTAGGGTATTCTGTAAGAAATGATAGAGTGACGTAGGGCAGACCCTTTGAGAAGATATCAAACAGTATTATTCCAAGTATCGCGAGAACGGTAACCATAATCATCAGCAATATAAAAAATACTATTTTTTGATTGAATTTTGGTGAAATGATGTGAATATAACCAAAATACGAGAGCAGGATAACCGAGCTATAGAACAGACCGGACCATCCCATGATGATAAAGAAAGCCAGGATGAACAGAAAGACAAAGAGCAGCCAAAGATATGATCTGATATGGTCAGAACATTTCCTCAAAAATACAGATAATAAAAGAGTTTTTGTTTTACAAGTAGAACTCACTCCCATTTGTTTTTTCTTAATTTTTCCAAGAATTACCGTAGCTGCAATATTTATCACAAGAGTAATTGCAAGTAATATCACCGCCACAGCAAACAGAGCATGGTAATGGAGTGAACCGATAGCTACCTCCCCCATCTCAATACCCAGAGTGCCGGTGAGTGTTCGTACCGGAGAGAGTATATCCCAGATGGGACTGGGAATAACTGCTGCATTGCCTGTAACCATCATCACAGCCATGGTTTCACCAACAGCCCGTCCAATTCCAAGGATGATTGCAGCAGTTATCCCTGATAATGCTGCAGGAACAAGAATTCGTGATATTGTCTGCCAGTGGGTGGCACCAAGAGCGAGAGATCCTTCCTTGTAAAAACGGGGAACCGAACTGATTGCATCTTCTGAAACACTAATTATTGTCGGGAGTGCCATAATACCAAGAAGGATTGATCCTGTAAGGACAGACTCTCCACTGACAACATCAAAACTGACCTGAATCCATTGGACAAGGACAACAAGACCGAAAAATCCATAGACTACAGAAGGAACACCGGCAAGGAGTTCAACAGCCGGTTTTAACAGCTTTTTGAGGCGTGGTGTTGCAAGTTCTGATATATAGATGGCGCTGCCAATTCCCAGGGGAATAGCAATAATCATTGAGCCCAGGGTTACAAGCAGTGTCCCGATTATGAGGGGAAATGCACCATATTTTGGAATGAAAGCTGTTGGATCCCATCGCAATCCTGTGAGAATATTGAGGATTCCAATTTCTAAAAAGGCAGGAACAGCATCAAATAATAAGAATCCAAGGAGGAAAAAAATGGCAATAACAGAAAAAAAAGCACAGAAAAACCAGATTTTTCTTATTCCCTGATCCTTTAATATTGACAGTTTTCGGTTTCTCATATAAATTCCAATGTATCTTCGGGGGTAAACTCATCACATTTTACTCATGTAATAACTATAAAAAATATCATAACATAAAATTACTTATGATATCTCCATTTTTTTTCATCGTTAATAATTATTTACCCATAATACAGATTTCATAAAGACATACTATTTTTCAATAGAAAAAGAAGAGATACTATATTTCAAATGCTAATATAGTAGATATATAGATTATTACCTTCTCTATAGTATATAGGATGATTACATGGGTTTTCAACATGGCAGATGATAATAGTTCATCATATGCATTAACACTTCCAAAGTCGTGGATAGAATCTTCTGGCATAAAAAAAATGAGCTTTATTCTAATTACCCATACTTAAGTAAAGTATGAAAAAATATCTCTCATATAATTTTCCTTCTCAATAATACCTTCCACCATTGCTGGTGTTGTTTTTCTATTCATTTCGTTCATATAGTTCTAAAATATCAGGTTTCATGACACCAGATTATGAAACGACAGGGTATTTCCCTGTGTAGGTATATTATAACGAGTTTTTTGAGCAGTAATCACTCTGCCTGGGAATATAAACCCTTAAAGGGCGAAAACTGAAAAACCCAGGTCTCATCCGATATAAGGTTTTGTCATGATAATTGTGATGAATCGATAAGATCTGAAATTCTTTAAGAAAAAATTGTAACTAAGTGATAAAACTAATTTCTCTATAGTCTGAAGATAAAGAGGTTCCAGAAATTCACCCACCATGTTAGCATGAAAAGCCCGAAAACGATGAGAGTATAGTGAACCCGGTGCCATATGGTCCAGTACTTCTCTTTCCATATAAGAATCATAAAAATTGATGCAATGGCGGTTAATACAATGGCGAATACAGGGATGGTCATAACCAATTGCATGACCAGGGGAATCATTGGCTCCAGCATATAGTTCTCTATAAGGGATACATCGTTGGTTACCGCCGGAAGGAGGAACAATACAAAGAAGAGATAGAGGATAGCTGCAGCCCCTGCAATAAGCCTGGCATATGTACCGACTAATCTGTCTTCACTCGTTGAAATGCCATATATTCTCCGGTATAATGCCGAAACAGGCCATATACACAGGGTCAGGAGAATGATTATTCCCATGTTTTTCATCCAGTCAGTAAATGGGATGGTCCCATACCATGGTACTCGTTCGAATGCAAAAATCGGAATATTCTCCATACAAAGAAAATTCACCGTGCCTGTTTCATCCTCATGAAAGACCATGTTTCCTGTATATTCTGGTTTATCGGATGACGGGACAAAAATCCCGGGTAAAATCTCAATATATGTAAAAGGAGGCTTTCCTTCTCTTATGATTACCAGCCTTCCTTCTCCTCCGTCCTCAATGTTGACCTGTGAAGGTGGCATAAGATACAATTCAAATGTCCGGTAATTATGCCGGGTAGATTGATAAGTTCCCACATATTTCGATTGGTGGGGGGTGGTATCAGGTAAGATTTCGGGAATCCTTACGTCTGCCTGATAGAAGGTGTCCATAAATTCGGTCACGAGTTCGTTTCTTGCTTCATTCCCACCCGAACTATTATATGATACAAAAAATCCTGTCTTTTGGTCAGGGAGAAGCACAAAAAGGGAATGGAAGGTATCGGTATCTCCACCGTGGTTAATTATTCTCTCTCCATTCAGGTACATCTCGTAAAACCCGAGGCACATGCTGCTTACACGGGGATCATTCGAAAAAACCGGAGCATGCATAAGCCTGGTAGTCCTTTCTGATAGGATAGCAGTATTTTGAAATGTTCCGTTTTCCATGTGGGCAGAAAGGAAATGTGCCATATCGGTTGCCGTGGAACTGATAATCCCCGCCGGTCCGATGATAAATACTGTGTCTGAAACAGGTACGTTTTTGCCTCCCTCATAATGGTAACCGGAGGAGAGATTTTTAGCTATTTCCGGTGGAAGGGCGTAGGAATACCAGGTATTGTTCATTGCAAGCGGCGAGAGTATATATTCATTCAGGTACTGGTCAAATGGAATACCGGTAACGTCCTCGATAATGACTGCTGCAAGGGTTGTTCCGTAATTTGAATATGATGAGACGATTCCTGGAGGATATACCCTGGCAGGCATGGTTTCTCTGCAATATGTCCTGAATGAATAGAGATCTTCTGCTGTTTTGACCGCAAAATGTTTCTCCTGCTCCTCAAATCCTGCACAATGGGTCATCAGGTTTCTCATGGTAACCGGTTTTCCCGGATATGTGTCAGGAATTGAAAATTCGGTAAGATAGGTATTTATATCGGCATCAAGGTCAATTTTTCCTTCCTCTACTAGTTGCATGACTGCAGTCCAGGTAAAGAGTTTGGTAATCGATCCAATGTGAAAGAGTGTCTGTTCAGGGATTACAGGGGTTTTGTTTTCGATATCTGAATAACCATAACCCCTGGTAAAGATCATCTCTCCGTCACGTACAAAAGAAACCGAGGCTCCGGGGATATTATATCGTGCCAGTCCTGCCGGCACGGCTGAATCAAAAAAGTTTTTTATTTCAGATGTATTTATCCCGTCTGTTCCGATGTCATGTCCATTTACCTCTGCAGATGCAGGGGAGCAGATAAAAAAAGATGCCATGAGAAATAACATGATACAAGAGATAGGTATCGAAAATGTTCCGGATTTCAGAAATCGTCGTTGGACCAGGCACATGCCTCCTGAATATGTGTCTTGCCAGCAATAATACTAGCCTTTTAACCCAGTAGAAGTAAAGGCCGTGCAGCCGGAATAGCATAAACTATCTTTGAATCTCCTTTTAATCGCAGTGACTTCACGATTAAGTTCATGGAGAAAACGCATCGTTTGTAGCCTTTTAAAGGGTAATCAAGCCATAAAAAATCAAGGAGAGTGACATCGTCATAGATGAAAAATAAGAATTTCTAAAGGTAACGAAGCAGAAACTTCATATAAGATTATAAGTAATTAGTTATACACTTCTATGTCATATAAACCCGGCTCGGAATCATGCAATACGCAGTGCCATATCGCAAAAGAACTCGCACCAGTATTTAAATCTCTTGGGGATTACAACCGGCTCTGTATTGTGTATCTTCTTGCAACCGATGAAACCGGGACGATAGGAGTTGGTGACCTTGCAGAGAAGCTTGGGATTTCACAACCGGCAGTATCCCAGCACCTGAAGATTCTGAAACATGAGGGAATAGTCTCCTCAGAACGGATTGGATTTTATGTCAGGTATTCGTTCAACCGTGATCGTATGGCTGAAATTACCGAGCAATTCCACCAAATGCAGATGATGGTGCTTTCCAGGTGTGATAAACAGATGGTCAGAAAACTGCATCTAGAAGAGCCTGTAAACATTCTCTTCATCTGTTTTTCATATACTGGTGTAACCAGGACCCTGATTTCAGGATTTCATGAGATCTGTGGAGGGGATTTCATCGAAGTAGAGACGAAAAAGAAGTACAGGACCTTTACCGCATACACCACCGGTTGTTATCGATCAAGAAAAGAAGAACCTGATCCAGTCACTCCTGCTACTATTGATGTATCCCGATATTCCCTCATCGTGATTAGTGTCCCGGTATGGGCATGGAAACCGGCTCCGGCCTCGTATAGTATTATTTCCGGCCTTATAGGATGTGAAGGGAAAAAAGCAGTTATATGTGCAACATGCTGCAATGACCCGGGGGATTGTATTCCGATTCTTCGAAAAAAATTACAAGACCGGGGTATCAGAGTCATGGATGAAGAGATATTTTCCGGGAGAGATGTTTTGGATCCCACAAAGAAAAATGAATTTGTTGGCAGGATCCTTCGGGCATACGGGGCATAATGCACAAATGGGTGACATAAAAATTTAAAACTGGTGAAGTGATGAAAACCGCAATTATTTACCATTCCCACTCTGGAATCACCAGAGGCGTTGCAGAAAAGATACACGAAAGTCTTGCATCTGAAATGATAGAGGTTACTCCAAAAAAGGCTTATTCACCACTGATGCTTGTGCCAAAGGGATGTTATCGGGCAATGAAAAGGATAAAAGATCCAGTACATCCGAAAACCATTGATGTATCCGGATATGATAATATTGTCGTTGCTTCTCCAGTCTGGGCAGGAAAACCGACACCGGTTATCAATGGTGCAATTGATGCACTCAGTGGATGCCAGGGTAAGAAGGCATTTGTCATTCTGACCTGCCGGAATGCTAAAAGCGGCATTGAAGCACTTGTCCCGTTTATTGAGAACCTGAAAGCGAAGGGTCTTGAGATATCCAAAACTGCCGTTCTTGACCAGGAGGGGGCTGTTGATTCTGCCTCTATCACCAAAGTTATTACTGATATCAGGTCAGCAGGGGGTGAGGTATGAACACAACTATCTATTACTTTACCGGTACCGGAAATTCTCTTGCGGTAACCAGAGGGATTGCCGAAATTCTTGGTGATACTGAACTTGTTTCCATTCCATCAATGATGCAGACCAATGAAGATACTACCGCTCCGGCAGGCAGGGTTGGAATCGTCTGCCCGGTATATGATGCAGGAATTCCAGTAATTGTAGGAGATTTTCTCAGGCATCTCAGGATAAAAAAGACATCCTATGTCTTTGGCATAATTACGCCTGGAGGGACCGGGGGATCTGCTCTCAAAATGATCCATTCTGCTCTTTTGGAAAAGAATAAAAAAGGCCTTGATGCTGGTTTTATTGTTAAAATGCCTGGAAATTTCCCGCCTGTAGCATCTCCTCCAACAGGTGATAAACTTAACACTATTCTGAAATCCGCTGAAGAAGAGATTACGCGAATCGGAGAGTTAATCAAAAACGAAAAACCGCAACGAATCGGGTTATACCCGCTCTCATCACTCCTGAATATTGCGATGTATGGTAGCTTTGCAAAAAGTGTTCACTCATCTGATGAGAGATTTTCAGTATCCGACTCCTGTACTTCATGTGGAACGTGTGTCTCTGTCTGTCCGACCGGAAATATTACGCTTGAGGATGGAAAACCTGTTTATCATCATCAGTGCGAACTCTGCTGTGCATGTCTGAATTTTTGTCCAGTCCAGGCAATAGACCTTGCTTTCCTCCGGGGAACAAAGGGCCGGGGAAGGTATCACCACCCGGAGGTCAGGATTTCTGATATGAAAGAGCAGCAGGGAAAGGTAGAAGAAGAATTGTAAAGGTTTCTTTGAATTGATACTCCGACTATATCAGGATGTACCCAATTTTTTCATTATATCTCCTTGTACCAAGAGATGGAGAGGTCATACCCGTTCTCTTTTATCTCTCATTGAGAATAAGAAGCACGAGATTTTTCAATGAGAATTTTTCCCTACATCAAGGCCATCCATTTACTTGTAAAACCAGGGTGATTATTCATTTCAAGATCGGAGATTATTTTTTCTTTCCATATGGACAGACATACACACACAACCCGCAGGCACCAACCCCGCCATCTTTCTCCATCTCCTTAAAGTACCTGTCGCAGGCAGCTGCATCGAACCGGGCCTCCCGGGGTTCATTGCTGGAAAAATGCCGTCCCGTAAACGCCTGAACAGGACAGATATCGACGCACGCCGTGCATTTTCCGCACTTCTGTTCCATAGGTTCACCGGTCGGGGAAAGCGGTGCATCAGTAAGAACGGTCACCCACCTGACCCGTGGTCCGTGGTCAGGGGTAACAAGGAGGCAGCTCTTTCCAATCCAGCCCATTCCTGCCAAATGGGCAGCGAGTTTCTGGGAGAAGATGCTGCTGATATCTGCATTATTCGTCCGCTTTGATGTGGGAACGGGAAGTGCTGAATAACCACCCCTCTGGAGGGTATTTGCGACCCGAAGCCCAATTTGATCAAGTGCATTGTTTACCACGTCATACGCGTTGTGCCGGTATAGGATTGCGGCCGCCGGATCCCTCGTCGGCAGGGGATCGACCAGGCTGTCCAGGAGTCTCATGCCGATAACGACCCCGTAAGGATATTGGACGACCTGCTCTCCGCCCTGTGCGAGAATAAAATTATGGGCAGGGGCAAGATCCGCAATTCCGAAGTAATCTGCGTCTACGGAGAGGGCACGGAGATGATTTTCAAGGTTATGAGTCATAGGGTAGGATTGGACTGGTGAATATTTGAGTATTCCAGTGAAAAATCTGTAATCAGGGGGTTTTTGAAGCCTGAATCTGGCGAACAGCCTGAACCTCTGCCCTTCCGTCTCCCCCGATAGCCAAAAGAATGGACTGGACATATGGTTCCTGTCGGGTAAGGCTCGGGGATACGATCCGTTTCTGCCGGTCTCCTTTCCGGCCCATCCCGGCGTGACCCGTGGCAATAAAATACAGGAAATCCTCCCGGCCTAAGTACCACCGGCAGTTTATCATGAGGCGGACACTGTTTGTGGTACGTTTATTTGGAAACATCACCGCCCGCGTTCCGGGTAATGGTACGGCATCCCCATTGTTTGAGCGTGACAGATCAACAACCAGTTGCCAAAGGGCATCACATGCGATATGAGAATACGGGCAATTTCGGCAGAACCGGTTCGTTGGGGGAGATCCATCTCCCTTGTAATGCACGCAAAAATTCACATCCATACGGGAGGTATCTAATTGACAGGATATCAGGGTACTGGTTGTGGTCTGATGATACAACCAACAACTGCTGCAGAAGATGTATCCTGGTTCTCCAAGGTGGCGGGATAGTGAGTGATAATCGAGTGAAGCGAAAGTTACCTCACTTTGCGAACTCTTTATCTCAACACCAGCTATTATTTCCCTTTGAAATAAAAATTCCACAATATATATTTCTTTAACATTTCCATCTTCAAAAAAAATCCCGATAGCAGAAGAAGTTAAAATTCAATAGACAATAATAGTATCATCAACAGTGGATAAACAATGTGTACTAGAAAAAAACACATTAAACTGTGTAAAAAAAGAAGGACCGACCATGCCGACATGCAAAGACTGTATGAACTATATCCCAAAAACTGCTGATTCCGGAGAATGCAAGATAGTCGGGCCTGCACCCCCGGACCGCGACAGTGGACGGTGCCCGGTACGAATGTTCCGGCAGCGAACAGAATAACCGAAAAAACGGTTCCGGAGAAAGAGACAGCCGGAAAACCTGAACCAGATCTCCTGCCTGTTAGGATGGCAACGATACAAGAATAGCCGCACCGGTGAGACGGGAATACATTATCTTCAATGAATACTTCCGGTGACCGGTTCCTGCAACGCGATATCATTCCCCATAACCCAATGCTCCCTGAAATCCAGTGCCCCTTCTTATAATAGCCATGTTATGACTACTCCCCTTCCAGATGAATTAGCAGTTCTTCCACACAACGAGATCGCATTCACTTCGTTTCTCACGCTCTATTGTCATGCAATCGACGCGGAGTCAAAAACCCCCATCCTGCATGACACGAAATCAATAGAGATAGCAGCTGCACTCGACGGGATGCTTGCCGGCTCCCATGATACCCTGGCCCGGAACCTCTGCTCCCGGCGGGTCCGATCCGATCTCGTGACCCATATTGCGATGAGGGCAAGAAGATATGATAAGTACGTGCAGGATTTCCTCGGAAAGTTCCCGGACGGTGTAATCGTAAACATCGGCTGCGGTCTTGACTCCCGGTTTTTGCGAATCGATAATGGATTCGTGCGGTTTTACGACCTTGATCTTCCTGAGATTATGGCCATCAGGAGCCGGTTCTTTAGTGATACCGACAGGTTCCATGCAATCTCATCCTCGGTACTCGATTATTCCTGGATGGAGACTGTCGGAAGACACAAGGGACCGTTCCTCTTCCTGGCCGAGGGGGTATTCATGTACCTCTATGAGGATGATGTTCAAAACCTGGTCAGGGAACTGACGAAACGGTTTCCCGGATCCGAACTGGTCTGCGAGGTAGTGAACAAAAAGTGGCTTTCCGGTATATTCAGGCGAATTCTCGAGTTCAAGCTGAGAAGGGAACTTCATCTCGGGGACAATATCACGTACCATTCCGGTCTTGCCCACTCCCGGGAGATGGAGGGATGGGATCCCGGGATTATGTTCCTTGACGATTGGTCGTACCTTGATTCCTACCAAAATCACCTTGCATGGCTAAAGTTTTTCCGACACGTGCGGTTCATCCGCTATACCCAGTGGACCGTTCACTACCGGCTGGGGTAGGGCAATGATACGGGGGTCGGAAAGATCTCGGTTTAGGTCCCTTCACGAACTTCATCTACTTTTCGCAGGTACTTTATCACAGTGTTGCGGGAGACGTGCATCTCTCTTGCTACTTGCCGGTATGAGCTTGTTATGGCATACAAGGTTTGCATTCTTTGGACATCGGTCATTTGTTTTCACCTTTTTGCCCCCCTTTCGATCTGATAGGGGGGTGGAGTTGATTGACTTATAAAGGGGGGTCAAAAACAAATGAGGGCGACCTTATAAACCCTGGATCAAAAAGGGATGAGCAAAAATACATGCTGTAACGGAGTGCGGTATGTCATCGATCAGGCACTGGAAAAATCAGGAAAACAGATCCCGGTAACAGATACAACAATAACAATAGAGGGTGGGATTCGGTAACGAAAGTGAACCCTTCTTTTATTCTTCGTTCTTTTTAACGAGTTTTGTATACATCTCCTCACCCACACATTCTTTTGCATACTTGCACCACTGGACACACGAAACAATATCGTTGTAGATTATAAAACCGCAGTTGCTGCATGCCACAGTAACATCATTTGAGAAGATTTCTACCTCTTCACCACACTGAGGGCACTTCCTTATCTCAAGCGTAGGGGTCCTGATATTCAAAGAACCAGGACAATGGTCAAACATCAGACACTTCTCCTGATTTTTTATATTCCTTTAGCAATGCCACTCCGTACTCCATTGCTTTTTTTGTAGGGACGTAATTGAGTGCTTTCGTCCGGTTGAGCAGTTCTTCAGTTATTACTTTGTCATCGGAAAGGTTCAGTTTCCTCACCTCTGTGATGATCCATTCCAGTTGGTCAATACCAGTTTCTTTGCCGTCAACAAGAATACGTCTTATGGAGATCTTATCCGGAGGAATTCCTCCACAGATAGTACAATAGTACCCGTCCTTATCATCCCCGCCCATTGCTTACTCCCGGATCATTGTTAACATCATCTTGAATTTCGTGATGGCACTGAGGGCATGGGGAATGTTGGCGGGAAAGATGACAGTCTGGCCTTCTCTCAACTGGAAAGTCTGGCCGGCAATCCAGACTTCACACTCTCCATCGATGATAGTAACTACAGCATCAAACGGTGCGATGTGCTCAGAAAGTCCCTCGTTTTCATCGAATGAAAAGATCGTGATACTCCCTGCCTTTTTATTGATAAGCATCCGGCTTGCAACAGTCCCATCCTGATAAGAGACTATATCCTTGAGGGATAGGACCTTTGCATACAATTCATCCCGTTTTTTGCCAGATTTATCCGGATTCTCCAGTTTGAATTCAACCATAGTATACTCTTTCAAATATGTTTTGGATTATAGAAAACTGTTCTTCAATGTACGATAAAATGAAATCCTAAAACCAAAAATATAAATTTTCGAGAAATTGCACGTGCTGCTTTTAATAAAGGATTATGAAGTTATTTTATATTGTTTGATAGTTGGAACTCTGGAGCCGACCATCTATATTTATAGAACGGTTGAGGTGGAATAGGTTCACCAGAGTTAAGAAAACAGGATGGTAAATCCTGATACTTTAGATAATGTCTAAAGAAATACTTTACCTATCCCTGTATATGGATTAGAAGTCCATTAGAGAAAATACGGAATTATCAGAGTTTTTTATTTGTTGAATCGAAAAGGTATTGATAAACACCGTGCAATAAATTTATTCCAATGAATAATGAAGATAAAGAAATGTAACAATCAATTTGCTGGACGATTGAACATTATCACAAAGCGCTTAAAAACCTGGCAATGTAACACAATAATGTCTGGTTCAAAAAAAGGCATATTATCATATCTTGTTAGTGAACCCACTTCTCCCCGGTACTGGAGATCTCTTTCTTCCATATCGGGACGTACTCCTTGATCTTCTCAAGGATGAACCGGGATCCTGAGAATGCATCATCACGGTGGGGAGCAGTAACAATGATGACCACAATAGGTTCTGTTACTGCTAACCTTCCGGTCCTGTGCACAATATCTACAGAACAGAGGGAAAACTGATCTTTTGCCTCTGCTGCAAGTTTCTTAAGATCTCGAAGAGCTATCTCATCAAACGACTCTAAATCAAGAGCCTCAATGCCGTCATCCCGCACGGTCCCAAGAAAGATAACCATTCCACCTGCCTCAGGACGAATTGCAGAGGAAATCATCGCAGCAATATCGATATTTTCAGACGTAAGTGCTATCATTTCATCCTCCTGATACCGGGGGATAGATAACAATCTCGTCACCGTCTGTAACAACCTGGGAAGAAACCTCATCTGGTTGTATCCGAACCCGGTTTAGCATTACAAAGATGTACGAATGCAACACTCCCTCTTCTGAGAAGAGTGCACCAACACCATCAGGATATCCTGTAGCAAAGTTACGCAGGATATCAGCCAGTAACACTGTATTTGATATCTCAATCTCATTTTTTTCCCCAAAAATATCTTTAAATCGTGCAAATGCAAGAATTGTTACGTTCATTCCTTATTTTCTCCTCTTATTGTATCTATAAAAATCTGTTTAAGATGCATTTGATCAGGTAATCAGATCTCTGATATATGTTAACGCTGCGATTGCATCAGCCCTCTTCTGATCA
>Ga0268279_1000530_pt1 | contig 24038 bp, 22 predicted proteins | sample saktaG_6_FD_190142 | JGI IMG/M metagenome (GOLD analysis project Ga0268279, IMG submission 190142) | Saline water microbial communities from Sakinaw Lake, British Columbia, Canada - sak_2010_1_5_80m | ecosystem: Environmental > Aquatic > Non-marine Saline and Alkaline > Saline ...
GACCATACCGATGGACAATTTTCTTCTTTGCAAGGAGATGATGAGAAAGAGCATCAATAACTGCATCGTTTGCATCCCTGACAAACATCCCTGCAAATGAACCTGCCATTTCATTGAATAACCCATCTCCTTCAACCGGGCAGAAGGCCTCAAGGCCTTCCTTCTGACCTAACAAAAAGTCATCCCATCCATGGCCGGGAGCTATATGTACCATTCCGGTATTATCCATCTCGACAAAATCTGCTGTTACAACCCGGTGAGATACTTCTGCCTGATGGGGAACCATATGGGATAAGGGGGAAGAATACCCGGTACCTGCAAGATCTGCACCGGTACAGGTTGAAAGAACAGTATAATCAGAATACCTGCCTTTCTTAAGGACATCCTCTACAAGATTTTCTGCGATCCAGAGAATTTCTTCTGTTTTATCTTTTTCTGCCCTGACACGGGCATAGGAAAATGAGGCATCGACTGCAACGCCCATATTCGCAGGAAGTGTCCAGGGAGTAGTGGTCCATATCACCAGATATTCATTATCTTTTCCGGTAATCGGAAATTTCACATAGATAGATGGATCTTCCTCATCCCAGTATTCCACTTCAGAATCTGCAATAGCAGTTTCACACCTGGGACACCAGTTAACTACCCTGAATCCTTTCTCAAGCAGTGACTTTTCTTCAGCCTTCTTTAAAACCCACCAGGCTGCTTCAATGTAGTTAGGATTGATGGTCTGATACGGATCATCAAAATCCATCCATACACCAAGGTTCTTAAACTGAGAACTCATGATGTCTTTATGCGTTAGAGCGAAATCCTTACATTTTTCAATAAATGCTGCAATTCCAAATGTCTCAATATCTTTCTTATTTTTAAACCCTAACTCACTCTCGACACGCACTTCAATGGGAAGACCATGCATATCATATCCGGCACGATCAATCACATTACATCCACGCATCCGGTGGTATCTGAGAATGCTGTCCTTGAGAATTTTATTCCAGGCAGTACCAAGATGGATATGACCTGTGGTATATGGCGGTCCGTCTACATAAAAAAAGGTTTTTCCTTTTTTCTTCTGCTCTTTTACCTGCCGGTAGATATCCTCAGTTGTCCAGAATGCTCTGACTGTGGATTCTACCTCATTGGCAACAAAACTACTGGTGACCTCTTTCACCTTAAATCCCTCAGAATGTGGTATGTAATTTTATTTGTACACAGATAGTAGTAGCTGCATACCTGGAGTTTTCCCTGGCTGCTTTTCCTTTCATAGTCAGTACCAAAAAGTGTTCAGGTAAATTTTAGGGTAATAATTCGGTAGGTTAGCCGTCCTGCTTATACTAACTGCATACCTACCAGGATATTATTTAACAATACTAAAACATTTTATAATACTATTCTGACCATTTTGATGTATCAGATATCATAAATCGTCCAGATATATTCTTAATAATGAATAGAGATGGATATGATTGTACAGAACGTTAAAGCACACGTTAAGATGAAAGCAGGAAAGAGAGCAGGTATGAAAAAAGGACACGGTGGTGTGAGATATCTAATAAAAAGTAAATGTTACTTTTTTCCTACCGTAGCCATGTATAACACAAATTCGTCTATTTCGTCTATCCCTATTGCTTCATTTATATCATCATCATAAAAAGAACCAACCGCACAGACTCCACAATTGATGGCTTCTCCTGCAAGATACAGATTCTGGCAGATATGCCCGGCATCAAGAAACAGATATCGCCATCCACGTTCACCAAAGAGCCAGAGTACTCGTGCAGGACAGGCAACCCAGATGAAGGTTACCGCAGATTTTCTGACCATATCAGGTTTTCTTAATGATTTAGCCACATCATCAGGATCACCTTTTGTACAATCTTCTAAAACAATTGCATGATCCAGTGGGAGGTACCGGTATATTCCGGGTTTTATTCCTTCAACCCGGTTAATCAGAAGATATGTCTCAAAAGCCTGGCATGCTCCTGCAGAAGGAACATACCGGTACTCCATTTTACCTGTAATCTGACGAATTCCCTGTGTATAATGCAGAAGAATTGATAATTCTGCCAGAGAAAGAGGTTTATCTGAATATGCCCGTACTGATTCTCTCTCGTCAAATATCTTTTTCAGATTTACTTGTGGAAATGTATCTTTGCTCACTTCAGGAAGAATAATAATCTGCTGGACCGGCATGCATACTTTTTTCTCTATGGGTTCGGGAAGACCTGCCTCTCTTCCTGAACTTGCTGATTTCGTTGATGTATCACGAAGAAATGTTATGCCAGGTGTAATCGGTGTATCAATGTCCATGGTATTGAAATAAATCACCTTATTATATAAGTATTGGGATAATCGTTTTGTGAAAGTAAAAGAGTCTAAATCCTTTTAATTATTGAATTAGAATAGAAATACAGAGCATTTATAAAAAGAGTCTGTAAAACTTGTAACCTTTTAGTGCCGGCAGTAACAAGAAGGTATCATCATATTAACCGCAATTATCCAGTTTTTTGGAAATTACAATTTATTATAACATGTACTTTTTTGAATAATATCCCGGGAAGAGTATATTGTTAGTACTATCTCTATTCCTGATACTATTGCATGAATAGACTCAGGAAATGATTGTGATTAGAGAAAAGACAGCACTTTGAAATTTTATGAAAAGATCTTCAATAATTCATACACAAGAATAAACAGTTTTTCTGCAGACATCATACCTAATATCAGTCTTTAAAGAAGAACACGGATCTAAAAAAGAGAACAATACATGCGAGTCGGAGGAGTAAGCCCCCTTCTGTTCATTGCAGCATTCAGCTAACGCGCCGTACCCGGACAGGTATCGGGCTAACCATATTGCCCTGTTCCGGCTTGCACCCGCAGGGATTCACCGTTCCATCGAATCCTGTCCATCACCGCTCAGCGGGTTAACTCATGTATAACATTTCTCGCCCAAAGGCTCAGCCGCTTCATTACTCAGGATAGGCCGTGTCGTTTCTGTGCCATTGCCGTGACTCTCGCCACCCGGGATTGCCCCCGGCTGCGAACCCGATTGGTGGGGGGACTTTCCTCAGCCACCAGAATTAATCTGGCTACCGTCAGCTGCACTCTCCCTCTCGCAGGAATATAATGGCATGAGAGAGTGATAAAGATAAGCATAGCCTGGGATTTTATCAGACATAATTGTGGGGATGAATAGTGAATGGGATAGGCATATTGTAACAATGTTGCTGCAATAGATATGTAGTCTTAGTCATGTAGCAACAGGAGTTCTCTCTTCTAAATTCCTGATGATGAGTACGGCTCCAAGATAATCACTGGTCATGGACTGAATCGGGAGTGCCCAGATGACAAAAGGTCTCTTCTGACCGCTGTTAAGGGTTGTCATGAAGAGATGTTTTTCTGCTCCCGTGGTTAACATTGAACGCATTATCTGTAAAAAATTAGGTTCGGCAATAAATTCTTCTGTTTTGAAATCCTGTGGTTTGAAAACAGGAACGATTGTTTGATAGTGCAGAGTCGTTCCGTTTGTATTGAGCATATTTTCTGCAATCTGATTGAGGTACAGTATTCGTCCATTAATATCAACTATAACCATACCAAATCCCATCTGTTCAATATTGCTGATATCATCAACACGATCTGTTTTCCAGGTACTCGTACATTTAAACGTGTTAAGAGCTATCTGAATGGTGGAATGGAGTGTTGCACTTGTTATGGGTTTAATGATGAAACCGAATGGTTCTGCTATCTTTGATCGGTTGAGAATATCTTCACTCATATTTCCTGTGACAAATACAATCGGAACATGCATCAGGTGATAACAGTATTGTGCTGCCTCAATACCGTCCAGCTTGCCATCCAGCATAATGTCCATAAGAATCAGATCAACCGGTTGTGTAAGTACTGCTTTTATTGCTTCGGTCCCGGATCGTGCATGCTTGACAACCTGATAGTGTAGTCGTTGTAAAAGAAGAATTGTAACTTCTGCAATAATAGGGTCATCCTCAACAAGAATGATGCGTTCACGTTTTTCACCATTACCATTCATATTTTATTCCTCCCCCTATATTCAGGAAATATCAGATGTTTCAATACAGTGCTGCATAAAATTCATAGATAATATATTTGTATGTAATCTATCAGACATGAAAATATAGGTTTTAGTCTCTTCTTTATTGGTATGCATCGCTTCTTTTTCTCTTATACTATCTGTTATCTGTTTATTAACTTGTAGAATCTTTTTGTTGTACTATGTAAGAGTATGAGAACGTTGGGAACAAGATGATGTAAATACTGATAATTTGAGACGATAGAGCTCTGATATTGACAACGCATAGAAGATTGCACTTTGTTCTCAACTCTTTTTTAAGAAATGCATAAAGTGGTCATTCTTCTTAAACATTAGTTTTACCATTTCCATGGTATAGATGTGCCGTGCACTATATTACATGGGAGAAAGAGTAGATACCTATGCAGCTTGTATCAGAAGAAGATGGGGCACTCGCGGTCTCGTATGCGAGAAATACCCTTATTAAACATATCTGCAATACAATAACTGAATCGATTACATTGCCGCGCTCTTTTCTGGAAAAAAAAGGAGTATTTGTGACCCTGACAAAAGCAGGAGCACTCAGAGGATGTATTGGATATCCTCTGCCTGATATGCCACTTGGTTCTGCCATTCATGATGCAGCTTTATCAGCAGCACTACAAGATCCACGGTTCCCTCCGGTCAGGTGCGATGAACTTCCTCTTATTCACATAGATATAACGATTCTGACTGTTCCTCAGATATGTACCGTTTCTCCGGTAGAACGCCCTTCTGCTGTTAAGGTCGGTACTCATGGGCTTATTATCAGGGGATACAATAGATCCGGGTTATTACTCCCCCAGGTTCCTGTTGAGTGGGGATGGGATACGATGACATTTCTGAATCAGACCTGCATAAAAGCGGGTCTCCCTGAGAAGAGTTGGATAGATCCCTCAGTGGAACTCTTAACCTTTGAAGGACAGATTTTTACAGAATAATAGATATGGCTTTTCAGTTTGAAATTTTACAAAAAGATATTGCCGGAAGGATTGGCAGGCTCACAGATGGGAAAAAGACCGTTCTTACTCCTGCGATTCTTCCTGTTATTAATCCGCATGTACCGCTAATAACTCCCCATACTCTTCAGGAGATGGGTATTCAGGCACTCATCACAAATGCTTATATTATCTCAAAGAGTAAAGAATTTCGTGAGCCTGCATTAGAGCAGGGTCTGCATCAGCTCTATCAGTTTGATGGGGTTATTATGACTGACTCAGGTTCATTTCAGCTATCAGTCTATGGAGAAGTTGATATATCAAATGCACAAACCCTGAAGTTTCAGCAGGATATCGGGAGTGATATCATCGTCCCACTTGACATTCCGACTTCACCTGACTGTGGAAGACGACGAGCAGAAGAGGAACTTTCAATAACACTAAAACGACTAGAGGAAGCAAAAACACTCGTTGATGAGAGTAGATACACGCTTGCAGGGCCTGTACAGGGAGGTTCATTTCTAGATCTGAGAGAAGAAGCAGCAAAAGCAGTCTCTGAATTAGGTTTTTCGTTCTGTCCCTTCGGTGCTGTTGTCCCGCTGATGGAGAGTTACCGGTACCGGGAACTGGTTGATGTTGTCATGGCAGCAAAACGGGGTATATCACCGTCAGCCTGTGTTCATCTCTTTGGTGCAGGGCATCCGGTAATGTTTGCACTTGCGGTTGCGATGGGATGTGATCTTTTTGACTCTGCAGCATACGCTCTCTATGCCAAGGATGGAAGATATATGACAACACACGGGAGTCATAAAATTGACGAACTCTCTTATCTTCCCTGTGCATGTGAGGTCTGTCGGACCCACACTGCGCGTGAATTACAAGATTCTCCTGAAAAAGAACGCCTTTTAGCTCTCCATAATCTGTATGTAACTCTGGCTGAGATAGCCCGTATCAGACAGGCCATCATCGATGGTGTTCTCTTTGAACTTGTAGATGAACGATGCCGGAGTCACCCCTCTCTTCTATCCGGGTACCGGCGTCTGCTTGATTATGCAGAAGAACTGGTGCCAGAGGATCGGGTATCAAAACGCCGGTTCTTTTATCGGGGTGATGAGAGTTGCAAACGGACTGAAGTTATCAGATATCATCAGATGATACCCCGGTTCAGTGCCGGATCCACCATCCTGATATCATTTGATCGGGAAATGAGTAATCAGTATGAGACCGTTTTCTTTTTTAAGCCCCCCTTTGGTCCATATCCTCCGGAGTTGAAAGAGACATTTCCAATTGGTCAGAGTGAACTTCCCTCCTGGGATGAAGAGATGGTTACAACCGGTTGTAAAGGAATATTACAATTGATAAAGGCATATCCACAGAGCACTGTCACAGTTCAGTGTTCAAAACGCTGGAGTTCTCTTGTGCAAAAAGAACTTCCTTCTGTCGGAGTAGTAGATGAAACGATATGAGATAGTACACCGGGATGGAAATGCCCGGACCGGACGCTATACAACATCTGGCGGAGAGGAGTTCCTTCTCCCTGGAGCATATGAAACAGAGGAGATTTTTCCTTTTCTTGCCAGAGAGGAGTATACCAACATTCCCCCTATTGAAGATGCTTCATTTGTCCATCAGTTTGCATGGTCTGACCATGAAGACCTGGTGATGGTTCATCCTCAACTGGTATGTAAGGTCAGTTCAGGAGATACAGTAGTGACTCCGAACTGGCATACACTCATCAGCAATCCCCGCCGGTTATTACAATACTTATTGCCCTTGAAAACAGCAATAGTGCCTGATACTGCGTGGTACCTGCCAGCAGCTGCTCTGCCACAGAACGCTGCCATTCTCGTCTCTGCAGGATATGATCTCTTTGATTATACCGCGGTTGACCTGATGACTGCAAGAAAGCAGTTCTGTCTTCCTGAAGGGATTCTCCCTGCGAACCAGGCGTTTGAGCAGGATCTTTGTAGATGTTTTGGATGCGTCAATCAGGATCTTAAAGCCCATAACCGTGAGGCCCTGAGAAAAGAACTGGCTCTTATCCGGTACCGGATAACAAAGGGAACTTTTCCTGAACTGCTTGAGATGCGGTGTAGAATTGTTCCGTCATATGTCAGTATAATGCGTCTTTTAGCAGCAGAGCCTTATACCGAACTTGCAACACCCGTTGTTCGAACAACACCACTGCTCGCAACCAGTACCGATACCTTACGACGGATAGAAATTCAACGATACATGAAACGGGTTATCAGCCGGTATGAACCACCGGTAGCTGACGTGGCGGTGTTCCTACCCTGTTCTGCTAAAAAACCTTATTCCCTTTCACAGAGTCATCAGAAATTCACCCAGGCCATACATCAGAGAGCTCATGAACTCATTGTGACTTCACCATTAGGTCTTGTGCCACGGGAGATAGAGATCATGTATCCGGCGGCACACTATGATGTGCCGGTAACCGGGTACTGGGATCACGAAGAACGCCATATTATTCAGGATGTCATATACCAGTATCTTCTTGCTCATCCCTATAAGAGAATTATCTCTCATCTTGATGGGGATGCCCATATCATCGTCAAAAATGCTGCTGCTGCTGCAGGAAAAGAAATTGAGAGTACCTGTACTCGTCATCCAACGAATCCTGATGATTTAATGGCTCTCAGTCAGGCATTATCAGGAGAACGCAAGGTAAAACGGGGTACTATACAGGGTATGATTTCATATCAATTTGGTTATGTCCCTGACCTGGCAGGTCTCGTTCTGAAAGGGAGATATAAAAAACAGGTTATTGTACAGAACCGACGTCAGATGTTCAGCATCGATCCCGGCACCGGATTTTTACGACCGACCTTTGATGGATGGAGGTTACTACCGACTGGATATCGTGTATACATTGATGATTTCATTCCTCAGGGCGACATTCTTGCTCCTGGTGTTATCGAGGCAGATCCCGCTATCAGACCTGGAGATGAAGTGCTGGTAATTGGTGATAAAGCCTTGGCAACAGGCCGCGCAGTTATGGGGGCAGATGAGATGGTGCGATCACAGCGCGGAATAGCGGTCAGGGTACGCAAAGTAAAGAAGCTGTAACACCCAATAATATAGAGAATTACTACTTTTTTTGGAAGTGAACTCGTGTATACAATCACAAAAAGTAAAGAGATAGCCAATAACATAGTCGAAATCTGGGTGGATGCACCGCATGTTGCAGAACATGCACAGGCCGGTCAGTTCGTCATTATCCGCCTGGACGAGACCGGGGAACGAATCCCCCTCACTATTTCAGCTGTTTCACAATCAACCATTCGAATCATCTTTATGGCTGTTGGAAAGACTACCCATGCTCTTGCGAGAAAAGTAGTAGGAGAGACTATTGCTGATATTGCAGGACCACTTGGCAAACCAAGTGAAATTGAAAAATACGGAACCTGTGTTCTGGTTGGGGGTGGTGCGGGTATTGCATCACTACCGTTTATTGCAAAGTCCTTAAAAATAGCTGGAAACGAAGTAATCGGGATTATTGGAGCAAGGAATTCAGGACTGCTCATATTAGAAGATGAGATGCAATCAATCTGTGATGAACTGTTTATTACCACTGACGACGGGTCAAAAGGGGTTCATGGATATGCTGCAGATGTCCTCAAAAATCTGAATGCAACAAAAAAACTGGATGCCGTCTGGATTATCGGTCCGACCATAATGATGAAGGTTACTGCGGAAGTAACACGGGAAAAAGGGGTAAAAACCTTTGTCTCTCTCAATCCGATTATGGTTGACGGGACCGGAATGTGTGGTTCGTGTCGGTGCAGGGTAGGTGGGGAGACAAAATTTGCCTGCGTGGATGGGCCGGAATTTGATGCTCATACCGTCGATTTTAACCTTCTGATGCAACGACAGCGAATGTACACCGATATGGAACGGACATCTCTCGATCTCTTTATGCAGCATACCTGTGACTGTAAGGAGGAGAAGTAATGCCGGTACGACCTGCTGATGAACGGATTAGAGACTTTGATGAAGTAGATCTCGGGTTTACGAAAACAGAGGCACAAGCAGAAGCTCTCCGCTGTCTGCAATGTAAAAAACCGCTCTGTATAGATGGATGTCCGGTAGGCATCAACATTCCTGCATTTATTCAGCAGATAGCAGATGGGGATATATTGCAGGCAGCAGCTACAATCCAGGAAGAGAACATGCTTCCTGCCATCTGTGGTCGGGTCTGCCCCCAGGAGAACCAGTGCGAGAAACTCTGTATTCTGGGGAATAAATCGACACCGGTACAGATTGGGCAACTCGAACGGTATGTAGCGGATTATGCCCGAAAAGAAGGATTGCAAATACCTGGAATTGCGAATCAAACAAAAAAACGAGTGGCAGTTGTGGGTTCAGGTCCTGCTGGTCTTACAGGAGCTGCAGAACTGGCTAAAGCCGGGCACGATGTAACAATATTTGAATCCCTTCACAAAGCAGGAGGAGTTCTTACCTATGGTATTCCATCATTCAGACTACCAAAAGAGATAGTAAATGCCGAGATAGATCGGGTTATGGCACTTGGGGTAACACTCAAATGTAACCATATTGTCGGGAGAAGTGTGAGTATTGAAGAACTTCTCAAGTTTGATGCCGTACTGTTAGGAACCGGAGCCGGGCTTCCGTATTTCATGGATCTCAAGGGAGAGCACTTAAATGGTGTGTACTCTGCCAATGAATTTTTAACACGGGTAAACCTGATGCATGCTGAACAGTTTCCGTCATATGACACACCTGTTATCAGAGGAAGCCGGGTTATTGTTGCAGGAGCAGGTAATGTTGCCATGGATGCTGCACGAACCGCCCGGAGAATGGGTGGGAAAGTGACTCTCGTATATCGGCGACGTGAAGAAGACATGCCTGCGCGTGCAGCTGAGATTGAGCATGCCAGAGAAGAAGGGATTGAGTTTGTCACCTGTGCAAACCCGGTTGAAGTTCTTGGTGAGGTGAATGTAACCGGGGTTATCTGTGTCAGGATGAAGATGTGCGATCCTGATGATAGTGGTCGTCCCCGTGCTGAACCTATACGTAACGAGATGTTCACTCTGGATGCAGATGTATTTATTCAGGCTATTGGTCAGGGACCAAATCCGTTGCTCATCCGTGAGATTGATGGGATTACCCTGGGAAAAAAGGGTAATGTTATCGCAGATGCATCAGGAAAAACATCAATTTACAATGTCTTTGCGGCAGGAGATGTTACAACTGGGGCTGCAACGGTAATTGAAGCAATGGGAGCCGCAAAAAAGGCTGCACAGACTATATGTGAAATGTTAAAAGATTGATCTGGATAGTATAGATATGAAAACAGAGGATGACTGTTCTAAACAAAAATCCCTTTCTCTTCTTGAATCAGCTCTTAATTATCATTTTAACAGTACTGATCTTCTTATCCGTGCTCTCACCCGCTATGCTTATGCAGGAGAACATGATTTATCATCAGACGCTCATATGGATGCATTTGCGACCCTGGGTGATGCGGTCATCGATCTTTTAGTTATTGAATCTGTTTTATTATGTGGAGAGACTGAGAAGGGAATTATCACTATCAAAAAGATGGATATGGTAAACATGTCTGTTTTGCGAGATATTGGAAAGAATCTGGATCTTGAGAAATTTGTTTTCTGGGGAAAGGGAGAAGTGATTCAGCATGTCTGGACCAGTGGGAGGGTTCTTGCTGAATGTGTAGAAGCGATTATTGGCGCTGTGTATCTTGATGGTGATATGATATCCTGTCGTTGTGTTCTCAAACATCTAGGTCTGATCCCTGCGTAACCCGGCTCCTATACGATCTTCTGATACTTCACATAAGTAGTATTGCAAAACGCGGGGTAATCGGTTTATATTCTAGGATATTTATGAGAGAAGAGGATGGTTTTTATAAAAAAATGCTCTAGATTTTTTAGATTTCTTTAAATTAAGGGTTAACTGGATAATTTCTGTTTAAATTTTTAAGATATTTTGTATACAATCCTGAATGTCACTTGTAACTATATCCTGATGCTGGTATCTGGCACTGGATTATTTTGCACTCAGGGATGGTTTATTTTGAATTCTGCTAACAAAGAAAGGGCACTATAAATAGCATTATCACCAATTCGTTTTTAAGCAGTCTGGAATTTTTTCACAGGTGATGCAATATCAATCGTTCGCAGATAAAATGGATCTGGATCTCTCTTGCATTTAGTGCAATAGTATTACTTATAGTCCTCATCTCGACATTTGATGAGAACACCCTGGTATATCTTGCGAGAATAAATGTTTTTTTTCTGATTCTTGCAATCGGACTAAGATTTTTATCCTGTAGTATCTGGGCACTACGGATAAAAGAGATGGCATATTCATTGGGATACCATGTCCGATATTCACATTGTTTCAATATGGTCCTTGCCAATCTGTTGATGGGAGCAATTACCCCGGGACAGGCAGGAGGAGAACCTGTCAGAATTCACGAACTCTATAAAGCTGACGTGAATGTCGGGGATGCAACAGCTGTTGTAATAATGGAGCGGGTCTTTGATGCCATCGTCCTCGTTTTCTTTGGGATCATCAGTATTGTAATCATGCGGGAGGTCTTACAAGATCTCTCACATGAGATCCTCTTTATAATGGGATTTACCCTTGTTCTCATGGTGTTCTTTGTTCTTTTTATTCTCATCACTGCAATGAAACCGGAACCTGCTAAAAGGACTGTAACCAGATTGTTACACTGGCTTTATCAAAAGACAAAATTACCCAGGATTCACCATCTCATCAGTAAAAGTGACCAGGAGATAGAAAATTTCTGTACAGGTGTCCGTGCATATGCCGGTCATGGAAGGAAGGGACTTTGTATTGGACTCATATGTACCGGATGTTTCTGGTTATCAGAATTTATCGTTGCATCTGTCATTATGATGGGCCTTGGTCTTTCTCCTGCAATTGCAGAATCATTTCTGTTTCAGCTTATCATTGCAACAGTGAGCATGATTCCATTAACCCCGGGAGCTTCAGGTATAGCAGAGCTATCGGCGACTTCTTTGTATGCACTTATTATCCCATCTGCAGCTCTTGGTGTTTTTATTTTACTCTGGCGGGTTATCATGTTTTACATAAACATACTGTTAGGGATTTTTGGCAGTCTTAATATCTTTAGACGCGAGTTCTCTACTGAAACAAATGGGGATAAAGACCAGTCTGATGAAACAGATTTTTTTTGAATACCTGTACCCACAGGTTTTACCGTATAATTATCGTCATATCTATCATGCAATTAAGACAACCTGGTAAGAATAAGTAATGCATCTACCAGAATCAGTATTGTTCTGCCTGAGTATCACCATTGATGATAGTTTTTTTTGAGTAGAAAATGGTGAAAAAAAGAGTGATAATTATAATCATGTGTTCAGATTAAAATATCTGGGCGATATCGCATACTTACTCGCAAAAAAGTGATTCTGACTGATACTATCTGATACCCTTATAGTACATAGCAGAACACTCCTGGAATAATCAAAGTGAAACGGCGGATATTTTAAGGTGTGCATACTCATAGCACTACTTAGATTAAGGCAAACTTTCCAGAATGTTTTGCAATTAACTATTAAGAGGGTATTATATTGCGCCCATTAAAAGGAGCATCAGGGCTTTTTGCACGTGGAGTCGGTTCTCTGCTTCATCCCAGACAACACTGTATGGTCCGTCGATCACCTCATTTGTAATTTCAAGACCTCGGTGGGCAGGAAGACAATGCATCACGATAACATTTGTAGATGCATGCTGTAACAGGTCTGATGTGAGAGCATAATCTGAAAAATCATGTATTCGCTTTTCATATTCATGCTCATTTCCCATTGAGACCCAGGTATCAGTCATCACAACATCAGCACCTGATACAGCATCGCATGGATCATGGGTAATACTGACATTGCCACCTATTTCACGTGCCTTATGTACAATTTCTTCATGCGGACAGTACTGTTTCGGGCAGGCCACGGTTATTTCCATACCTGTCATGCATGATGAGAGGAGGAGAGAGTTACAGACATTATTGCCATCTCCAACAAAGGCCACTTTCTTTCCTCTGGTTGTTCCACAATATTCTGTTATGGTTAGGATATCTGCAAGTATCTGGCAGGGGTGTTCTTTATCTGAAAGTCCATTGATGACTGGTATAGATGCGTGCAATGCAAAATCGCTGACCGTCTGGTGAGAAAAGACCCGCATCATCACGAGAGAGAGAAATCGTGATAGAACACGGGCGGTATCAGGAATCTCTTCTCCCCGTCCTAATTGCATATCATCGGGATTTAAAAAAAGGGCAAACCCTCCGAGTTCCTGGATGCCGACCTCAAATGATATTCTGGTACGTGTTGAAGACTTTTCAAATATCATTCCAAGTGCTTTGTTATTGAGTGCTCCTGTGAAAATGCCCTCATTGCGCTCTTTTTTTAGTTTCTGAGCCGTTTTTATTACCAGAATCAACTCATCCGGAGAAATATCCAGAATTGAGATAAAATCCCGTTTCATCGAATTTTCTCCATGTGGGCGCACCGTTTCTGTAATAATTCGTCTGTTCCAATATCTTTTCGATACCAGACCTGACCAGTCACACAACGCGCTGCAGATTCTGCCTGCTTTTCTGCCTGGGCAAGTGTTTGTCCAGTGCCGACAAATGCGATGGTTCGTGAGGATGCAGTCAACAAGGTATCACCCTGTCGATCTACATTTGCATAATACAGATACGCAGGGAGATAAGGACCAATTGCCAATGGCTCTCCTGATTGTGGATCATCAGGATAACCTACAGGAACAATATATTTGCAGACAGTGGCTAATTTTTTAAATTGAACTGATATTTCATCAAGAGTACCTGATGTTATTGCAGTGACCAGATCATACGGATCTGAGTCAAGCAGGGTGAGAACATTCATCGCTTCAGGATCGCCAAACCGGGCGTTGAACTCAATGACCATGGGCCCTTGTTCTGTATTCATAAACTGCCCATATAAAATTCCACAATAGGGTGTCCCTTTTTGTGAGAGGGCATGTAATGCCGACTGCATGATATGCTGAGCCTGATTCAGGTCGCCAGATGTGACAAATGGGAGGGTGTGATTTGCAAGGCTATAAGAACCCATTCCTCCGGTATTTGGTCCAATATCTCCTTCATACGCTCGTTTATGATCCTGAACAAGAGGCATGGTAACAAGGGTCTTTCCATCTGTAAATGCCTGAAGGGTAAACTCCTCACCTATTAATCGTTCTTCAATGACAACGTCACCATGTAAATCTTTGATATATGCTATGGCACCGTCCCTATCAAGGTGTTCTCCCATTATTCTCACACCTTTGCCACCAGTCAGTCCTATGGGTTTAATCGCATATTCTCCCTGTTCTTCTGTGAAAAATGCCTCCGCTTTCTCTGAATCATGAAATATGGCATATGCCGGACAGCCGGGAATCGCATATTGCTTCATTAATTCCCGACAAAACGCCTTATCAGTCTCGATTCGGGCAGCAGCCTGTGTCGGACCTACACATCTTACTCCTATGCGTATCAGAGCATCTGTAATGCCTGCTTGTAGAGGGGCTTCAGGCCCGATAAATGCATGTGTTATGGCATGTTTCTGTACAAATGAGAGGATAGGGGAGATATTTGTCTCGTTCTCAATAAGTATCTCTTTAGCAATATCTACGATTCCTGGATTTTCTTTGCTCATAACTGCAAAGATAGTTATCCTGGAACTTTTTGCAAGTGCGCTTGCTATTGCATGTTCCCGTCCTCCACCGCCCACAATGAGGAGTCTCATATCTATGATCCTTGGTACTTAAAATGAGATTATACTTGCTGTTTAACCAGTTCATCAAGTTTGGTCAGGGGGATGAGACGAACACCAGCTGCATTGAGTGTCTCATCAGCAAAAGAGCCCCTATCTACAACACAAATAACCGTATCAACAATGGCCCCTTCGTTCCTCAGTTCAGTAATTCCATACAGAGCTGATTCACCGGATGTGGTAACATCCTCAACAAGGAGAACGCGTTTTCCTTTAACATCACCAATAATGGTGCCTCCCTTGCCATGATCTTTCATATTACTTCTGATAATTGCATAGGGAAGACCTGTTGCCAGTGATGTTGCAACTGCAAGTGGGATTCCCCCAACAGCAACCCCTGCTATCATATCACAGGCTGCCTTATCTGCAATCGCAATTGCAATTGCCTGTAATAGTTCAGGATTAGTCATTGCTGATTTTACATCAACGTAACAGGTACTGGTAGCGCCTGATGCCAGAATAAAATGACCGCATTCAACGGCTTTATATTTACATAACAGGTTTTGTACGGTATCTTCTACCATGGAACATCTTTCACTCCTATTGCATATCCAATAATATTTACCACACGATGCAGAAGCGGGGTCAGGATAAGTATCATCACCAGTATGGGAAGTGTCAGTTCCTGTACCATCCATGTGTAATCAAACAGGAAGAGAAGAAGAAACGCGCCTACCACCAGGTCATACTGATCAGCAATCATCCATTTATCTCCCTGTTTCTTGTTCAGCCTGCGCTTTACAAAACTTTTTGTCAGATCTCCGAGCAATGCGCCAAAGGCGAGCAGAACAACTGACCAGAGGGTTAGATGGGGTAAAATTATAAAATATCCGGTATTTTGTAGGTATATCTGGAAAAGTCCAACAATGATTCCACAGAGAACCCCTCCGATAAAACCGCGGTAGGTTTTTCCATCCCCACATATCCGCCTCCCATCCCTCCAATATTTTCCTAAATCAATGGGAATTTTACCTCCAATTGTAGCTGCCGCTGAGTTTGGAAGATATGCAGGCATCATTGTCCAGATTGCTGAACCAATAAGTAAAAGTATAGTTTCAAAAATAATTTGATTTCAACTCCTTTCTGATCAATACCTGTATAATCTTGCATAAATAACTGATATAAACATTCGGCATCTACATACAATGGTATTGTACATGGCATGGAGGAATTTTCATTAATATTAAACAGACAAAAAGTATCTGTCCTGATTGTAAAATCGTCCTTGATGCCTCTATTATAGAGGAAGATGGGAAGATATTTATCGAGAGGACCTGCCCTGAACATGGGACATTCCGACATTTGTACTGGAATGATGCAGAGATGTTTCACCGGTTTGATTCCTATGAAGCATTTGGAAGAGGGATTGAAAATCCTCAGGTAGTGGTTCCTGAAGATACATGTCCTGCTAATTGTGGCATCTGTAATTTTCATCACTCGCAGACATTACTGGCCAATATTGATCTGACAAACCGATGTAATCTTTCATGTGAGTTCTGTTTTGCAAATGCAAAAGCATGTGGTTTTATTTATGAACCATCTTTTGACAAGATAGTACAGATGCTAGAGATGCTTCGTGCGCAGAAACCAAATCCAGTACCTGCAGTACAATTTGCCGGCGGTGAACCGACACTCAGAGAAGATCTCGTTGCTATCGTTAAAAAGGCGCGTGCACTTGGATTTAAACAGGTTCAACTGGCAACAAATGGCATGACCCTTGCACAGAATCCGGATCAGGCACAGGAGCTTAAAGAAGCCGGTGTGACTACAGTGTATCTCCATTTTGACGGGATCACAAAAGAGACAAACTTTAAGCTGGCTCATGACCTCAAAACGATAGAAAATTGTAGAAAGGCAGGTCTTGGTATTGTTCTTGTTCCAACTATTATTGGAACAAAGAACGATCACATTTTAGGAGGAATTCTCTATTTTGCTGCTGAGAATGTTGATATAATCAGGGGTGTGAACTTTCAACCGGTTTCTTTCACCGGAGCGTGCTCTCCTGAAGCACTTGAGAGGGAACGGATAACAATACCAGATATCATCAATGGCATCAGTGAACAGACTGACCATGCGATACAACCAGATGATTTTTATCCTGTTCCCTGTATCGTTCCAATATCCGATTTTGTAGAAAAATTTACCGGTTCATCTCAAATTCGGTTTACGGCCCATCAGCATTGTGGCGCCGCAACCTATGTTTTTGTCACAGAACAAGGCCTGGTTCCGGTCACAAGTATCATTGATGTCGATACTTTTTTTGATACAATACACAAGATGGCAGATAAAATTGAAAATAAAGGACAGATTCGGAAAAAACTTATTATCCTGAGGACAATTAACAAAATGAAAAAATCTATGAAAGGATCAGACTTGAAATCAAATACACGTTTCTGGAAGATACTGGGGAAAACTCTTATCTCTCACAATTTTAAATCTCTTTCAGAATTCCACTGGAACGCAATTTTTGTTGGTATGATGCATTTTATGGATAATTACAACTTTGACGTAAACAGGGTAAAACGGTGCTGTATTCATTATGCAACACCTGAAGGAACACTTATTCCCTTTTGTACATATAACAGTGGTCCCGTGTACCGTGAAGAGATATGGAGTAGAAACCGGCTTATAGCACCAGAAACTGAAGATACTGATAAGACAACATACACTCAGTTATCATAATCCAGTTTTTTCTCTCTGACCTGCTTTATTTGATCTCATTTCATAGCGTGATATAAGATGAGACTGCTAATATCGTACGAAAATGTATGATCTATATCATTCCAAAACCAACAGACACATCTGACGACAATTCAACCGGAATGGTCATGCGCGAACTTTCACGGATGAACGAGGTCTATGAGATACTGGATCTTTCATTGATTAATCCTTTAGATACCGGTCTTAGTGGAGAGGTCATCTGGGTATGTGGTATCAGGCAGGACGGATATGAATTTGAATGTATTAAAGCTCTTTCATTGCATAATCGCTTAATCAATAGACCTGAAGCAATTGTTACCTGTGCGAGTAAGGTTAGCACATCAGTCCTCCTCATGCGTGACAGGATAGAAACGCCAACTACCCTATTTTGTAATGATCTTGATATGGCTGCATCTTTCATTAAGGATTATGGAAAAGTGGTGTACAAACCGGTATATGGATTTGATGGAAATGGAATTGTTCTGATACAATCAGTAGAAGAGCTGCCGCCACCCCCCTGGTATCTTCAGCAATATATCTGGAATGACCGGGATTACCGGGTATTTGTCCTTGATGGAGAACCAATCGGTGCTATAGTCAGACAATCAGACACGTTAACTCATAATATCCATCAGGGAGGATTTGGCAGGTCTGTCGTTATTGATGAGGAGATGGGGCGGATTGCATCAGAAGCAGCTTCCTGTGTCGGGGTTGATTATGGAGGAGTTGACCTTATCTCTGATGGTGACACGTATACAGTTCTTGAAGTAAACGGAACCCCAAACTGGCACTGTATGACAACACCCATTCCATGTCTGTTAGCAGAATATCTGTTAAAACAGTGTGAAAAAAGGTAAATTATTCTGCTGAAAGTTCTTTTAATGTTTTTTCTGACAGTTCCCGCATCCGTGCCGACACCCGTGCAGCAGATGAAAAATCGATTTCCCGCATTGCATGTGCTATCTCATTGCCTAGTACAAATATTGCATATTTATGCTCTAATTTGCTGCGATGTGTCTGTGTTGGTAATATTTTAAGAGAACTGTATTCAGAAAAATTCACTTTTGGATCATGCTCCTGGATATACTCCTTTACCTCTACAAGCATTTGATGGAGTAAAATTAGTTCATCTTTGTGCACCTAAGCCCTCCGGGTATACAGATTAGAATCGAAAAATATAAAAATAGGTACGATGATTCAGGTTTTGGGGAATCGAATAAGCCTGATGGTTGCCGGTCTCTTTACGATATCAACAAACACCGGTGCAGCAATATACGATAGACCAAAATGGGTAACCCGATCTATCAGATTCTGATTGACAGGAGCATCTATGACCAGTCCCTGTACCGGTTCCGAAATAAACTGTGCTGCCACAGCATCAGAGTTGTTTGCTTCTGTCTCTCTTACAGAACGTAAATCGGCTGTTATAAGTCGGGCACGATTTGTCCCCCTAACTTCTGCGATGTGATCAAAGGGAGAACGGTATCCATCAGAACGTTTGGTCTCTGCATCAGACTGAGATTTCTGTATCGTGACCTGTTCTGGTTCAGCTGGATATGGTGTCTCTTTTGTATCTGCAGAATTTACTGTAGAGGCATCAGGAGACATCTGTTCTTCTTCATCCATCTCCATCTGTAATGCTGAAAGCGCTTCTATCGATACTTTTGTTATCTCATTCTCTAAAATGTAATCAACAGGAACCTTATTTCTCAGAGATTTAATTATCTCTTTTCTCGAAAGGTTCTCTATTGAACTGCCACGCGGGGGGAATGCAACAAAATCGATATCAGTAACCTGAAGCAGTTCCCTAAGGATAAGATCTCCTCCCCTGTCTCCATCTAAAAATGCGGTCGTGGTTTTTCTTCTGCAGAGTTCAATGATTGATTCCGGAACATTTGTTCCCTCAACAGCGATAGCATTTTTTATGCCATATCTGAGCAGATTAATTACATCTGCTCTCCCTTCCACGACGATAATTGCATCAGATATCCGTACATTAGGGCCTGATGGAAGACTTTCGTCTCCGAAAATCTCCATCTTTTCTATTCGTTGACTTTCCCTTACTTCATTTATCAGGCTCTCAGCATCTATTGATGTATCATCAAATCGCTCCAGTAAGAGGAATTTTGCACGTTCAAGAATTTCACGCCTTTTTGTGATCCTGATATCTTCAATTGTACTAACAGAAATTTCTGCTGCACATGGTCCAATCCGCTCAATCGTCTCAAGTGACGCTGCAATGATAGCAGTTTCTGCCCTATCAAGAGATGATGAAATAACAATGATGCCGGTACTCTTCCCCATCTGACTGGTGATTCGAACATCAATACGACCCAGCCGACCCATGCGCTGGAGGTCTCTGATGTCGAGTTCCTCGCCAAGGAGCCCTTCAGTCTGACCAAAAATAGCACCAACTACATCATGGCGTTCCACCACCCCCTCGGTATGAACATCAAGTATAATGCGATATTTTGAAGTATCCTCTGATAACAATAATAGTTCCTCCTGTTCATCATGTCCTTTGCAATCACTATGATAGTGGTCATGACATAATGACTGTGTCAGAAGAAAAGATATAATATACCTGTGAGCTGATTCGGCTTGAGGTTTATTTTGATGACAGATGTTCTTCAATGATATGTATCAGTTCATCCTGATTGAAACCGGAGACACTGATGCGTTTAAGTGAGGATGTATGCCCACTGATGAGTGAGAGTGATGTCTCTTTTATCTGTAATGTTTCAGCAATCAGGCTGATAATGGCTTTATTTGCTTTTCCCTGAACAGCAGGTGCTTTTGTTCTGAGAATAAGTGCTCGTCTCCAGGGATTGTATCCGGCAGGAAAGATGTCCATACTACTCCCGGCTGAAACATCAATGGTGATTATTACAGAATTAACCGACTCGACAAATGCATCAGAAATAAGAGTTATGTCGTTTTTCATAGCAGAAAAGATTTTTTAATGTGTTGTCGCCCGGCACTAACAAACATGGATCACAAGTGGCTTTTGCCGTTCTTCACCTGTTAAACGCCCTCAGCCGGGCGGTGCACGAATGTCGCAAATCCGGGTTGTCCCATGGATCACCTCATGACGCTCGTCATATAATCACCTGGGGACCTATAGGAGATGCATTTCTGGCACGGTTATCCGTTTTGTGCTGCAGGTATATAACCTCTCCCCGGGATCCAGTGAGGATGGCCGCGATAAAACGTTCCATTGTTATACACTATTTCTCCATTCATGATAACCATGTTCGGGAATATGGCATTCATTCCCTCATAAGGGGTCCATCCGGCTTTACTCTGGAGCATATCAGGATCAATTGCCGAACAGGTATGCGGATACAAGGCAAAGTCGGCGCGATTACCTGGAGCATATCCTGCTGGTGGGAGACCCAAAAGTGAAGAGGGGGTAATTGATGTCTTCTCTATCAAATCCAGGAGAGAGATTCGTTTTGCCTGTACCTCTGCCATCAGTAAGGGGATCATTGTCTCAAGGCCTGGGATCCCTGATGGTGCTTCTATAAAATCCAGGTTTTTTTCTTTTTTTGTGTGCGGAGCATGATCTGATGCAATGGTATCAATCCGGTTCCACCGGTTCCAAAGATTTTTTCGTTCTTGTTCCGGTCTGACAGGAGGGTTTACCCGGAACCTGGTATCTGATGCATCAGGATATTGCAGGGAGAGAAAGAGATGATGCGGTGTTACTTCAATGAATGCATCTCTGACAGCATCCATTGCAGCACCCGAACTGACGTGGCAGAAGTAGAGCTGGCATTTTGATGTGTTGCATGCAGTTACCATTCTGATAGCAGCGGCTTCTCCTTGTGGACTGCGGAGGGTATGATGCGTCAAAAGATTAGTATCTGTCCCATCAGAGACCATTTCAGCGTGTATTGATGCCATCCCACCACATGCAGAGATATCCTGAAGAGCTTTAGTAAGTGATGCAGGTGATAATGCTTCTCCATAACTGGAAGGACCGGCAAAGGTTTCTCCAAATATCATGGCACCAGCGTTCCACAAACCACTGATATCACTTTTTTCAGTGACTCCTGCATTTATGGCAAAATTACACCATGAATGGTTTTCTGCTTCGCAATGCCTGTTGTTATACGACTGGACATTAGTGAGTGGAGGAATCGTATTTGGCTGGTCAACAACAACAGTGACTCCGCCAGCTAAAGCGCTCTTAGTCCCGGTATTCCAGTCTTCTTTCTCTCCCTGATGACTCCCTCCCCGCATATGTACATGAAGATCTACTGCTGCAGGGATGACGATGAGATTAGAGCATGATATCTCATGGTCTGCAGGTCGTGAGCTACCGACATGACGTACTATACCCTGTTGTATGGTGATATCAGTTACACGTCCATCAGGAATGGTCACATCTTTGAGAACAAGTACCTCTGCATCCATGCGTGGTACTGGTACTGATGCGATATAAGATAAAATATGAAGACTCTTTGAGGCTGTTGCACAAATGGTTTTTATTAGTTCAATAAGGGCAATTTCCAGCAATAATTGTTGATTTAACAGTGAAAATTGCCCTTATTGCCTCACTGAAATGGTTCTATGCAACAGCCTCCTTTTTTTCATAGTATTTTTCCTGCATACAATACCAAATAAACCAAACCCGTTTTCTGATATGCTGTCTGCATTCACCTCACAGCAAAAGAGAAAAGAAGAATATTTTCTCTTTATACTTGTATTTGAGGTGTGTTTATCGTGCAAATCTGCGAAGAATCCCTGCTCTTCTAAGAAGACGATAGATGATGTAGATGATGATAAGTAAGGGAATGATTGTTACAAAGAATATTATCAGGAATGATATCATACCAACGAATCCGGATAATGCTTCCTCTATGACCTGAGAAAATACATCCACTCCTTTTGAGGCCAGGACAGGAGTAGACTGAAGTGAGATCCTGAGGGTTCCAAAGGCTATCTGGTTCTCAAGATATTTCATCTTCCCGGTTACCCGGTCAAGCTCCAACTGGACCCGGTCTATTTCCCGCTGAACATTGAGAATGTCTTCAACTGTTTTTGCCTTCTCGATGATACGATAATACTGATCCCGCTGAACTGTAAGAGCTTGTATCTGTGCTTCTTTGTCAATATAATCTTCAGTTACATCAGTTGTCTGGAGATCCTGTCGTTTAATCGTGCCTAGAGAAGATATGACCTTGAAGAAGGGATCAAAGTTCTCTCCCGGGACTCTGATGATCATTGACCCTGATACCTGATCATTTGTATCAGATTCCATGGTTGATTTTTCGACAAATCCCTGATAATTCTCTGCAATGATGGTTATACGGTCCACCATGAAAGATACATTTGTCACCTCAAGAATCAGTGAGCCTGATCTGATAAGTTTCTGTTCAGTATCAGGAGATCGTGCTATACTACTATCAGATTCTGGTGCATATGGCATCTCATCCATTAATGTCCGGGCTTCTCCGGCATAACCTGCAAAAGATGTATCATAACTAACTGAATTTGGAGAGAGTATCTCCTTATCATTCTCTGAGAGACATCCACAGAGCGATACCAAAAAAATGGTTAAAGTAAATAGAATTAGAACATATTTCATTTGTATCACATCCCTGTTCAATAAAGGCAACATTGATTAGTATGATTCTGCTTCCTTACATGTGTTTACCTGATTGTGGGAAAAAAGGAGTATGTAGTATATCTGATCTATATCAGTTAGGATTGAAAGAGGAGGAACAGGCAGCATGGAAATTGTTTTTGGATTGGTGAGTACCAGAGGTTATTGACGTATTTACCTGATGGGATTTTGAACAGATGATGAACAGTATGCTATGTATCATACTGTCACCTAATGACTACCAGCCTGTCAGTGATTCTGATTCCATCTGGTAAACCGATTTTTTTGAGATATTCCCTGCACAGCAGAATAAATGATATATTTGCCGTGCTATTCCGGTGACAGTAGTACGGGAAACAGACACGTGCTGTCCTGATTGTCTGAATGAAACCCCCATTCCATTTCAGACAAGTGAGAAAAACAATCCGGATGTGAGTAGCCGGATTCCATCTCGGTAATTGGATCACTGCTGTCACCACATACAGATATTAGCAGTAAGGAGTAATAAAAAAACCTTTGACTGCGAAAAAAGCTGAAGCATTTACATTCTTATTTTTAGTAATGGCAGGATATATGGTGGTTTCGAAAATGGGAGACATAGTTTTTTTTGATGATTGCGGGAGCTATCAAAAGTTATTCCTGATGTATCAGCCTACACCATATCCAGATCTAATTTTATTCAATTTCCGGAAGTAAAACGATAAACTTAAGTTATAAATAGAATCTGTGTCTTTTTCTTAAAATATCAGGATATATGGTTTTATTATACTTTTCTGACCACACAATCAGGATGGTATAGGAAACAACGATATATAGGTCGATACATCAAGGATAATGTTAGTAATAATTCAATG
>Ga0268279_1000534_pt1 | contig 24000 bp, 27 predicted proteins | sample saktaG_6_FD_190142 | JGI IMG/M metagenome (GOLD analysis project Ga0268279, IMG submission 190142) | Saline water microbial communities from Sakinaw Lake, British Columbia, Canada - sak_2010_1_5_80m | ecosystem: Environmental > Aquatic > Non-marine Saline and Alkaline > Saline ...
GACGGCGCAACGGCACATTCAGGCGATTACGACGGCCCCGTCGTGGAACGTGAAATGGCGCGCATTAAGCAATACATAGAGAGCCAAATCCAGCAATAAATTATGTTATGGAAATTATTTCTCTCACGCCGAAAAATTTTCAAACCGCTGTGGAAATGGCGGCGCGCGCGATTCAAAAAGGTGGCACAATAATCGCGCCCACTGACACGATTTACGGACTATTGGCCAATGCCGCAGATGAAAAAACAATTGAAAAAGTTTTCGCGATAAAAAAACGGCCTCAAGAAAAATCACTGCCGATATTTGTTAAAAATATGGCCATGGCTAAAAAATTGGCCAAAATAACAGGTGCGCAGGAAAAGACATTGGAAGAAAATTGGCCCGGGAAATTCAGCGCCAGATTGAAACGAAAAAAAGAAATGAAAATTTTTGGCGTTAAAACCGAAACTGTCGTTTTGCGCGTTCCTTTTTGTCCGTTTGTCAACTCTCTTTTGGAAACCCTGAATTTCCCTCTTTGCGCAACCTCGGCCAACATTTCCGGACAACCGGCTTCGGGCAAAATTGACGAAGTTTTGCGACAATTTGCCGGAAAAAATAATTTGCCCGATCTTGTTATCAACGCCGGAGATCTGGAAGCATCAAAGCCGTCAACTATTGTTGATTTGACTCAAACTCCGCCAAAAATAATCCGGTGAAATTCTATGGAAAATAAGATTAAAAAAATAAAACCCGCCATCAATAAAAACCAAGAATTGAAAATCTTGCGCGAAATCATAGAAACGATCAGCTATAACCTGGATCTGAAAGAAGTGCTGGCGCGAATTGTGAAAATCGTGAGCGGCGTCACCAAAGCTGATTCTTGTTTTTTATATTTGCTTGACGGCAACAACTTGGTTTTACGCGCATCGCTGAATCCCAAACCACTGGATATCGGCAACATTAAATTAAAATTAAACGAAGGCATCACCGGATGGGTGGCGCGCAACAAAAAAACCGTTGCCATTGCTAAAGAAGCCTATAACGACAAGCGGTTTAAAATTGTCAACAGTCTTCCCGAAGACAAGTTTGAAGGATTTTTATCGGTGCCAATCGTCTATCGCGACAAAGTTATGGGTGTGATCAATGTCCAGCATTCCAAACCGCGAAGCTATTCAAAAACCGAAACCACTCTTTTTGAATTGATTGCCAAAGCCACCGGCGGCGCGATTGAAAACGCCCTGCTGTTCTCCGAAAAAGAAGCGTTAAAAGAAGCATTGGAAACCCGCAAAATAATTGAAAAAGCCAAAGGAATCTTGATGAAAGAATTTTCCGCCGGAGAAGAGGACGCCTACAAATTGCTTCATAAAAAAGCAATGGACAAACGCATGAGCATGAAAGAAATCGCCAACGCCATCATAATTTCCGCCGATTTTAAAAAACCTTGACCTTGTTGCAATTTTTTAATACAATCCATACATAAAGCACAACGAAGTGCTTCGTAAAAAGACGATGGCGTCTCCGAAACCAGATTCGGGGATTTTGTTTTTATTTAACTGGCGGAAATAATTAAAAAAATATGGAACTAAAAGAAATTATTGAATTGTGCAAGAAAAACAGCGCGGCGATGATTGATCTCAAATTTTGCGATCTGCCCGGAGCTTGGCAGCATTTTGCGGTTCCTTTGGACCAATTTGACGAAAAAATATTTTCCGAAGGAGTTGGTTTTGACGGCTCATCAATCCGAGGATTCAAAGCAATTGAAGAAAGTGACATGCTGCTTATTCCGGACGCAGAAACTTTCATAGTTGACAGCTTCGGAAAAGAACCTGTCGGCAGTCTGGTTTGCAATGTTTATGATCCGGAATCTAAGGGCCGTTTCAAAAACGACCCGCGCTTTACCGCCCAAAAAGCGGAGGCCTTTCTGAAAGAAAGCGGCATTGCCGACACTGCCTATTTTGGTCCGGAAGCGGAATTTTTTATTTTTGACCGCGCGGAATTCGGAAGCAATCAAAATTACTCATTCCACCGCATTGAATCAAGCGAAGCGAATTGGGATGAAAACTGCGAAGATGACGGATTGGGTTATAAAATCCGCAACAAGGAAGGATATTTTCCGATGTCTCCCGCGGATCGGACGATGAACGTGCGGCGCGCAATGGTAGCCGAATTGCAACGCCTGGGAATTGAAGTGGAAAAAGAACACCACGAAGTCGCCACCGCAGGGCAAGCCGAAATTGATATAAAATATGATACCCTGCTAACGCAAGCCGATAAATTGATGTTATTCAAATACGCAATAAAAAATGTGGCTCTCTCTTTCGGCAAAACCGCGACCTTTATGCCCAAACCGCTGTTTGACGACAACGGATCGGGAATGCACACGCACATTTCGCTCTGGAAAAACGGCCTGCCTTTGTTTTTTGATCAAAAGGGCTATGCCGGATTGAGCCAAGCCGCGTTGTGGTTTATTGGCGGATTATTGACACACGGAAAATCGTTAATGGCATTTTGCGCGCCAACAACCAATTCCTACAAACGCCTTGTTCCCGGGTTTGAAGCACCGGTAAATTTGGCCTATTCGGCACGCAATCGTTCGGCGGCCATACGAATTCCAATGTACAACAATTCCGGCGCTTCCAAAAGAATTGAATTCCGTCCCGCCGACGCAACTTGCAACCCATATCTGGCATTTTCAGCAATGCTGATGGCAGGCTTGGACGGCATCGCCGAAAAAATTGATCCGGGACAGCCGGCCAACGGCAACATCTATAAAAACGGCGGCAACATTCCCCAGGTGCCGGCATCGCTGGAAGAATCGCTGGAAGCGCTGAAAGTTGACCACGAGTATTTGCTTGGCGGCAAAGTGTTTTCAAAGGAATTGATTAATGCATGGATTGATTATAAAAAAACCGCCGAATATGATTTCGTGCGCACTCGGCCCGCGCCGGCTGAATTTGAACTTTATTACGGAATTTAAATCCAATCCCAAAAAACAGACCGTAAGGTCTGTTTTTTGTTTCAATGTTCAATGGCAACACAATCCTATCGCAGAGCATTGGCGATTCTTTGCAGCGCCGTAAAATTGGCCAAAACCGCCAAAATTGCCAGCAAAATCACTGCCCATTGCGAGCTCAACCCAAGCAAAACAATAATCGCGGCATAGATTGCCAATCTTTCCGCGCGCGACATCAGCCCGCCCTTCAATTCAGCATAGCTCAATTCCTTTTCTTTGGCCGCGGCTTTCGCGTATGTGGTCATCATTGACCCAAACAGTGCCAAAAATATCCACGCGCTTGCCGGCAAGTAAAAAATTGGCAAACCGGCAAATAGCAAGCCGAACAACAAGACCGCCTCCACATAGCGATCGGCGACGGTGTCCCAATATGCTCCTTTTTTGGTTGCCAAATTTTTCTTGCGTGCCACCGCGCCATCAACAAAATCAAGCGCCGAAGATACGGCAAAAAACAACAGTGCCGCCCAATAATTTTGCGAAAAAATAAAATAATCACAAACTAAAATCATCAGGATAGAAAATCCGGTATATTGATTTGGCGTGAATGGAAAGACCGCAAAAATTTCCGCGGTTTTGCTTTCCATGCCCCTGAATAGATTGCGATGAAGATCAAGCATTTAAGATTTAAGATTTAAGATTTAAGATTCAATTCATAAATCATAAATCTCTGAGTTTAGCGGTCGCGCTTGCCGGCAATGAATTCTTCCACCATATCGTAAGCTTGAGAATCGGTGAATTGCACGGGAGGATGCTTCATAAAATATGACGATGGGCTGGTTAACGGGCCGCCGATTCCCCGATCTTTGGCAAGCTTCACCATACGAATCGCGTCAATCACCACGCCCGCGGAATTCGGAGAATCTTCTACTGATAAGCGCAATTCTATATCAACGGGTATGTCACCGAATTTCCTTCCCTCCATTCTAATGTAGCAAACTTTGTTGTCTTTCAAAAACGGCACCCAATCCGAAGGGCCAATATGCAAATTGTCATAGCTTAACCGCTTGCCCAATTGGGATTCAACGCTTTCGGTTTTGGAAATTTTTTTTGACTTCAAGCGATCACGAGACAACATATTCAAAAAGTCGGTATTGCCGCCGAAGTTCAATTGGTAGGACCGATCAACAATCACCCCCCTGTTGGCAAACAATTTTGTCAAAGTCCGATGGACAATTGTTGCGCCAATTTGCGATTTGATGTCGTCGCCGATGCAAGGAATGTTTTTCTCCTTGAACTTATTTCCCCAAGCTTCATCGGAAACTATAAATATCGGCATACAGTTCACAAATCCGCAACCTGCGTCCAACGCGGCTTGAGCGTAGTATTCTGCAGCTTTCTGCGAGCCCACCGGCATATAACTCACCAAGACATCAACTTTGGCCTTTTTTAGTTCTTCGGTCACATCAACCGGATTTTCGTCGCTCGGCGCAAACGACTGATCCTCGGGATAATCTTTCATATGATCGGCAATCCCATCCAGAACCGGCCCCATTTGCACTTCTACGCCGGTTTGAGGCACTTCCTTGCAGAACACCTTGGTGCAATTGGGCTTTTCAAAAATCGCTCGAGACACATCTTTGCCCACTTTGCGCCGGTCAACATCAAATGCCGCAACAATTTCAATATCGCGCGGCGCGTAATCGCCAATCACGTTGTGCATCAATCCCGGCACAGGCTCATCATCTTTGCCGATGTGCTTGTAATAAGTTATTCCCTGCACCAAGCTGGAACAGCAATTGCCAATTCCGGCAATTGCCAGCCGGATCTTTTTTCCCTCCGCATTTGTGTTTTCTTCCATATCTTTTTTTGTTAATATGTATTATATATTTATCATCTACTATTTTACGACCTACAACTATTTTACCACCGTAAAATAGTATGTCAAATTTCATTATAATGACACCGATTCAACGCTTGGAAAAATCAAATACCAAAGAAAATCTCTGGATCTATATTCTGGCACTTTTGGATAAAAAGCCGCTCTACGGCTGGGAAATTCCCGACTTGATTGAACAAAAATTCGGTTTCCGGCCGGGCAAGATCACTCCCTATCGGGTTTTTTATCGCCTGCAAGCCGACAGATTCGTTAAAAGCACGATGGATAACCGGCGGCGAATTTATGAAATCACCGAAAAAGGCAAGAAGGAATTGGACGCGGGCAAAAAATTTTACCATGCCTTAATCGCGCAAATCAATGGAAAATAAAGAGATTGCCGACAAGTTTTTGGAGATCGCGCGCCTGCTGGAAATAAAAGGCGGCGAAACATTCAGGATAAAGGCATACCGCAAGGCTGCCGCGATTTTGATTTCCTCGGAGCAAAGCGTTGCTGAAATTTATAAAAATTTGAAAGTTAAAAAAAACTTCAAAATTGCCGGCATTGGAGAAAAAAATATTGAAAAAATAAAAGAATACATCAAGACCGGCAAAATCAAGCGGTTTGAAGAGCTGATGGAAGAAACCGCCATCCAACAAATCATCACCTATTTTTTTGAGACCAAAGGGGTGAATCTTGACGAGTTAAAGCAAAGCGCCCGCAAGCGCGATATTGTTTATTCACGCTATACCAAGCCGGCCAAACAATTAATTGAACTGGCCGGATCGGTGGCCACGGCCAAAGATGCGATAAAAAAAGTCGCCGACTGGGCAAATTCGCGCAAATTGGACTATGCCATTGAAACCGTCTTCAAAAAATGGCTTGAACTGGACAAATTGAAACCGAAAGAAATCGTCAAAAAACCATTCTATTTGGGCGATCCGATGGTTTGGTCGGAAAACAGAAAAAAATGGTTTGTAATCACCTCCGCCGGCGAATGGCTGGAATATGCCGATAAAGAAGAAAAAATTGAATGGCGCATTGTTGACTGAAATCAAGAAATTGATTAGAATGTCAACGTGAATTTGATTGAATTATTAACCATTGACTATTAACTATTGGCCATTAACAAAAGCAATTTTGTTAAAAGTTAAAAGTTAACAGTTAAAAGTCGCTTCCATGCTTAATTATTCCGATTTGCGCAAAGGCGTGCAATTCATTTTGGACGGCCAGCCTCACGAAGTTCTTGAATTCCAGCAAATAAAAAAAGCTCGCGCTTCGGGTATGTTGCAAACAAAAATAAGAAACCTTATCACCGGAAAAGTTCTTGAACGAACATTCCACCAAGGGGACAACTTTGAGGAAACCGAAATTGAAAAAACTTCCGCGAAGTTTATTTATGCCAACAGGGACAAATTCGTCTTCAACTATGCCAACGACCCTTCAAAAAGATTTGAATTAACCGAAGATCAAATTGGTAGCGGTGCGAAATTCCTTACTTCAAACACAGAAGTTGAGGCTAATGTTTACGAAGGCGAAGTGATCGGCATCGCCTTGCCCATCAAAGTTCAGTTAAAAGTTAAAGAGGCCGCGCCGGGCCTCAAAGGCAATCGCGCCCAATCGGGCACCAAAGCCGTGGTTATGGAAACCGGCGCCACCATCCAAGCGCCATTGTTCATCCAACCCGGCGATATTTTGGAAATCAACACTGAAACCGGAGAATACGCCAAACGAGTTTAGCCACAACCATTAACCGCCAATCTCTAACCTTTAACAAAAAAGCGCCCTTCGGCGCTTTTTTGTGTCTGAGTGTTTAAATGTTTATATGTTTATATGTCTAAATGATTCTAAAATTCCTCTTCAATAAATTTTTCGGTATTTTTTTCTTTTTTTGGCGCCTTCCTTGTTGTGTGTTTCTTATTTCGTGTTCTATCTTTAATTTCAATTAATTTCTTCAGAAGCGCCATAATCCCCGCAATACTGATGGAAAAAGCCGCCACTTTGTTTTTCACTTCGGTTACGGCGTCTTTTGCCTCGCCAACGGTATTTTTGATCTCCACTTCAATTGAAACGATTTTGCGCATAATCTTGATCGTGAAAATCAAAATCACCAACAGAATTGATACCCACAAAAAGAAAAACACCGATCCCAAAAAATAAAAAAGTGTTTCAACCATAAAAATTTTTGATAATGTTATATCTCTATTCTCGCCCAATAATCGCCTTGCGTCAAGGACAGATAAAATTATGGCTGGAATAATTCTTCGGGAACAAAGCGGACTTCGTTAACGCCTTCAAATTGCTTGGCCGTGGCCTCAATTTGCGCGCGCAAAATTCCAACGCGGCATGATCCGCCGCTTGTTTTGTTTTGCGGATCGCCAAATTCCAAGGTCAAAAATCCATCATTCAAATTCGCGCCTTTCAATTCCAACCCTTCAAGCGGAAATTCGGTGGCAACGCCCGCGGCGGTTTCTTCTTTTGACAACTCCCCCTTCATCAATAGATTTATCGCGCCTTGAACCGGCGTTTGGCTTAATGAAATTTGGCGGTTAACCGCAACCAATCCTTGAACACCGCACATGATATTACCTTCGCTATCCTTATCGTTTTCCGAATTATAATAATAAAGCAAAATTTCCCGTGTTTTGGCTTCATCATTGCGCGCAGGAATGTCGGTTTCCAATTTTCGCAAATTTTGCCAAACCAACCATCCCGCCGCGCACAGAACACAAACAATTGAAATTGAAACAATTATCTTTTTCATACAAAAAATCCGTATATTTGATTTGAAATATCGTTAATGTATATATTCAAATATATATTTAAATATATACATCCAAAAAACGCGCCTCAATCAAAATTCAACATTCTGGTCGCCTTTTTTCATCCGCTTTTTGCATCCGCAAACGCAATCTTCCGGACATTGGCAACAATGAAAACAAAGCGCCGGATTGCAAGGGCAAGCGTCCTGTTCGTTTTCCAGCGGCATTTTACAAACCTTGCACTTGTCAAATTCTTGTTGAGCATCTTTAAACATATTTTTGATTGTTATTTACTTTAATTTGTATCTGCATTATCGCACAACCGCCCAAAAACACAAAATCCCGCTCGCGCCAATTCTCAAACGCATGTTTAACACGTCACTTTAAATTTCGGTGTTCGCTGGCCGAAATAAGCCAAACACACAACAATCAAAGAAGAAAGCACCGCATAAACAGGATATAAAAGGTTGGCAAAATCAATTTTAACCGTTGAAAAAATCGCCAATATGGCGGCAACCGTCAAAATCAACCAAGAAATTGCAGATTCCGAGAACGGCTCTCTCCAAGTTTTGGCAATCGTGGGAATCAGCGCGATAAAATCGGCGATAACCACGCCGGCAATCGCCAATACCGGATCACCCGTGGTTTTCCAAACAATTATCGCGGCAATCGCACTGGCCAAACAAACAAAATCCAGCCAACCGTATTTTTTATAACCATATCCTCTTGCTGAAATTATCAAAACCAGCACAATATTAAAAAACATTGCCAAAAGAAAAATCAACGACCACGACGCGCCCGCGCTGATTTGGCCAAAAATGGCAATTGCTTGCAGAACCAGCCACAACGACCAAGAAATTACGTTTGGCCGGGTTTGACCCTTCAATATGCTTTTAATATACGGAACAATTGAGTAAACTTGCACGAAGCCCGAAATAATTCCGAGCGCCATATGCCAATTAACCATAGATTTTAAAAAATTGATCAATTGATACATTCACCTTCCCGATTGAATTCAACCGGATTGGATTGTAATCTGCCTTAATACCAACAAAATAGCTCTTTTACGCAAACACATTCTCTCGGACTTACTCGGGATTTCCTTTGGCCGCCCTTCCTTGCGTCAGGATTTCCTTCGGTCGCGGCGGCTAAAATCGTTGGCGAGCATGGGGTTTGGGTTTGACATCCTTTTATTTGTTTCACATCATTCATTTCATTTAATCAAAATCGCGGACGCGGCGGGATGTATATATTTGAATATATACATTGTTCAACAATTACCGATAATGCGATAAACCTGTCCGCGGGAATCGCTCAAATATTTCAAAAAGCTGGAAAAAAAAGAAAGATGTGATATGATAACGCTGTTATGGCCCCATCGTCTAGTGGCCCAGGACGCCTGGTTCTCATCCAGGTAACACCGGTTCGACTCCGGTTGGGGCCGCAAAAAAACTCTCCCAAGGGAGAGTTTTTGTCGATTTGTGTTTATTCTTCCGCGGTGGTTGTGGCGGCGGGCGTGGGCGAATCCGCGGGCAAAACCGCGGAAGCGTTTTCTTTCATTTCTTCTCCAGGGGGCAGTTGCGAGATATAGATCACGTATTTTGCCAAATCGTTGAAAACCGGAATCACCGAATATTCGGCGGTGTTCACATCGGGCGCCACCAGCTTCACCAAAATCAAAAATTGCGGATCATCGGCCGGAAAATAGCCGATGAAACTCTGCGTGGTTTTGTCCGAATAACCGCGCTCGTTAATTCCCAAAGTGGACCACGACATTTGCGCCGTGCCGGTTTTCCCCGCGATGGAATAACCCGGCACCTTGGCCGACTTGCCAAAACCATTGTCAACCACGCTGGCAAGCATTGCCGAGATTGTTGATGAAGTTTCGGCATCAATCACCCGTTTTATTTTTTTCTCGTTGAAATCCTTGCGGCCGGTTTTAACCACCGACGGCTGAACCAAAACGCCGCCATTGGCCAGCGCCGAATAGGCCCTGATCAACTGGATTGATGTCATCCAAATCCCCTGCCCGAACGACGCTGTTGCATAATTAATCGCATAACCTTTTTTGAATTCGTCATTTTCCGAAAAAGTTTCGGGCAAATCAATCCCTGTCGGTTCAAATATCCCGAACTTTTCAATATAGTCGGCAAACGGCTGATCGCCCAGCCGGCTCTGAGCGAACACCGCGCCGGTGTTCACCGAATGCTCCAAAACATTGGTCATTGTTTGCCGGCCATAGGACCGATAACCATAGTTGTAAATCGGCCAACCGCCGATCTTAACCGTGCCAACATCAACATAGTCGGTTTCGGGAGTCAATTTTTTTTCGTTGAGTGCCGATGCCATGGTTACGGCCTTGAAAACCGATCCGGGCTCAAACAGCATCTGGCAAGAATCGTTTCTGAAAATATCAATGCCGTCTCTGGCAAATTCTTTGTATTCGTTGGGATTGAAATTGGGCGTTTTGGCCATCGCCAAAATCGCGCCGGTCTTGGGATCAGCAACAATCGCTTCCCCCGAAACTGCGTTCAATCGATCTTTGGCGGCGGACAGCAAATTTTCAGCCTGATACTGGATATTGTAATCAATGTTCAAAAAAATACTCTGGCCCGCGGACAATTCATCGTTATAATAATCTTCCAAACCATAACGGCCAATACCATCTTCATCCACGAACCCCGCCAATTGCGCCGCCACAACACCCTGCGGATAATAGCGCATTCTTTTCTTGTCCGCGTAAAGACCCTCAATAGCCGCCTCGTCAATGGCCGCCGCTTCTTGGTCGGTCAATTTTTCCTTAATCAAAGCATAAAGCGCCTCGCGGCTAAATTTCTCAATCAAATCTTCCTTGTCCAATCCCAAAACTTGCGCCGCAAAAGACGCGGCGGCATCTTTGTCTTTGATGTTAAGAGGAGAAGCGTAGCAATAAAAAAAATCTTGGTTTATCGCCAAGGGCTGGCCGGCGGCAAAAAATATCTCTCCACGCTCAGAGGCGCGATTCTGGCCCGCAAAAATCTGGAATCCCTGAGCCCAAACGCGATAATGCTCGCCCAAAAAAATTTGCAAATAATACAAACGAGCCAACACCGCCACACAGGCCGCAATGAGCAAAAAAAATATTAAATATGCCCGCCAATCGCTCTTTTTGTTTTTTGCCGTTTTAGCAATCATTTTAATTCAAAACCTCGCTTGCGGCGAGGCATAATCATAAATCAGCAATATCTTATTTTCTGGCAAATTCCCCGCCCGAAATATGAATATATTGCATACCGGCAATGTCAACTTTTTCATAATTCTCCGCTTGAGCAATCCGATATTGATTGAAATTTTCCAATGAATTAGACCGGGAAAGCCGCGCAGCAAGAATATCATTCTCCGAAGAAAGCAAAGCAACATTTTTTTGCAAATCGCCGATCAGCGAATTTTGGTGAATGTGCGAATTCAACTGGCAAACCGCGCCGGACAAAAGCACACATATCGCCAGCGACGACAACATTCTAAAACTCTTGATTTCTTTTTTCAGACGCGATTGTTTTTTCTTGCTCATAGTTTCGTATTTTTAATGTTTAAATGATTTTCTCTATTGCCCGCAATTTCGCCGATCGGGCGCGCGAATTTTTTGCCATTTCATCAACACCGCAAACGACTGGTTTTTTGAACATAGCCCTCGCTTTTTGCGCCACAACCAATTCGCGAAACTCGGTTTTAACAATCTTGTCTTCGCCGGAATGAAATGTTATTACCGCGATTTTTCCTCCCGGTTTCACAATTTCAAGTCCCGCGGCAATCCCCTGTTTGATATTCTCAAATTCATGATTAACGCAAATTCGCAACGCTTGAAAAATTCTGGCCAAACTTTTTGTTCCTCCTTTGGGCGCCGCCATTTTAACAATTTGAACCAATCGCGCCGTGGTTTCAATTGATTTTATTTTTCGGGCCGCGCCAATAGCTTGCGCTATTTTTTTGGCTTTGGCATCCTGGCCCAAATCTTTGAATATTTTTTCCAAATCTTTAACTTGCCAATCATTGATAATATCCGCGGCATTGAGCTCACCGCCGGAATCATATCTCATATCCAGCGGCTCATCCTTGGCAAAAGAAAACCCCTTGCCGCTTTGATCCACATGCCATGAAGACATCCCCAAATCCATCAATATCCCGCTCACATTTTCAAAATTATGAATTTTGGCAGCGGCGGCGATATTAACATAGGAATCATTAACGATTATCAGGCGCGGATTTTGTTTTATTTCTTCGCACAACCCCGCCAAACTCTGAGCATCTCTTTCAAGTCCCAAAATCCTGCCTCCGGGCGCCGTTTTTTCAAGAATAGCCAAGCTGTGCCCACCCCATCCAAAAGTGCAATCAATGAAATCTTCGTTAGGCTTGGGATCAAGCACCTCAATCGTTTCATTTAATAAAACCGGTATGTGAGACATAAAATCAAAATCTAAAATCCAATGTTAAACAAATTTTAAAATTTTAAATTTTAATATTAAAACTTTATTTATCGTTTATCATTAAAAATTTGATTTTATTTACACACCCATCTCACTCAATCTTTCGGCGATGTCGCCCGCCTCCTTTTCCGTTTTATCCTTATACGCTTTCCATTCATCTTCGCCCCAAATTTCAATGCGGTTATAAAGCCCGGCCACAACAGCCTTTTTTTTCAACCTGGCATAATCTTTCAAATAGTCCGGCACCAATATCCGCCCCAAATTATCAAAATCAACTTCCATAGCTCCCGAAAGCATAATCCGGGCAAATCCCCGCGCATCAGCGCGCGACAACGGCATTTCACTCAATTTTTTGGCAAGCTTTTCCCATTCCTCGCGAGAATACAAAAACAAACAATTGTCCAAACCGCGGGTGATCACCGCCCCTTTCTTCAATTGCCGTCGAAATTTGGGCGGCACAGCCAATCTCTTCTTATCATCTATTGAATATGTATATTCGCCGATAAACATAATTGATCAGTTTTCCACTCTTTCCCACTTATCTACACATTTCTCCACATATGCTTACTTTAAACCCATATATTCCCAATGTCAAACACCGCCAAAATAAAGCTGAAAACGCCAAGTTATCCACACCCGAAATCCCATCATGTCCTAACAAAAAACTGCCCGGATGCGAGCAGCAAAAATCATGGAAAATATCGGTGTCAAGAAAGCGTGTTTTGAAGGCGTTGCGGACGGGGCGGCTTTTGCCCAAGATAACATTCCATCGCATCCACCAATTCGGCGGGAGTGTGATGCGCTTTTATCAGATATTTTTCCGGCATTATCCCCAATTTTTCAATCTCTTTTTCAAAATCATGGTTTTGATAATTGGTCACCGCAAACACGGGAATGTCTTTGGTGAAGTGGCTCTTTTTGATGGCCTTTAAAATTTCCACACCGTGGCCGTCAGCCAGCATAAAATCCAAAAGCACCAAATCAGGCTTTTGGGAATCGCCATTGCGAATATCGCGCAATTCTTCCAACATCTCCTCCTGTGTACACGCCAGATCAACATCAAAGTTTGCACCTTCAAAAATCCGGCGGTACATTTTAATATGATGCGAATCGCTTTCAACTAAAATTATTTTTTTCATTTGATAATTTTGGCAAAACGCCATTGGCCAAACTGGTCTTTGAAAAATTTAAACGAAGAATAATTTCCAGCTTTCAGCATTTTTATTATATCCCGCTTTTGCGAAGAATCAAATTCAAGATAAATGAAACCTTCCGGTTTTAAGAATTTTTTTGCCTGGCGCAAAAATTTTTCAATCAGCGCCAATCCGCGTTTTTCGGCAAAAAGCGCCCGCAACGGCTCCCAATCCAGCACTGAATTTTGCACCTGCCCGATTTTGGCCGGATCAATATAGGGCGGATTGGCTAAAATCGCGTCGTATTCACAGAGCGGAATATCATCAAAAACATCCGACTTGAATATTCGCGTCCGGCTTTCGGCAATCTTATTAATCTTGCAATTTATTTCAATCTGCCCGATCGCGGACGAATCAATATCGGCAAAATCAACCAGCGATTGCAAAAAATTTCCAGCAACCGCGACACCGATACATCCGGAACCCGAAAAAATATCCAGAACACGGATGGTTTTTTGAGGCAAACGCGCCAAATCAACAATTGCCCGCTTTACCCAAAACTCGGTTTCCGGCCGCGGGATCAACGGCCGCGCCGACAAATCAATTTTGCATCCCAAAAACCGGGCAAACCCGGTTTGGTATTCTTCGGGAATATCGCTTTTCACATTTTTATAAAACCCGCCGCGAAACGCGGCGAAAAAATTTTAGCTATGGATTATGGAGCCCTCAAAATCATCGCCCTCTATTGCCTTGCGAAAGCTTTCAATATCACTGCCTTTGATCTTTTTCACCGTAAGCTTGATTTTCTTGGCCAATTTGGCCGCGATGGGATCCACCGGCGTGGAAAGCCCGGGCACCCATTTGGAAGGAATCAATTTTTGATATTCGCTCCACGTAAGCTCTTTTATCGGCTTGGCATCTTCAAATTTGCGCGGGTCTTTGTCGCAAACAAAATGCGCGTCGCTGGCTGAAATAATCTCCTTGACGCCGAATATCCGCGCGCATTGCATGGCATCATAATCGGTTGACCATCCCGGCTCCCATCCGGAAACCATCAAAACCCTTTTGTTGCTTTTCAAAAAAGCACTGATTTCTTTTTTCCCGGGCTCGTGATCCAAAATTTGGGGAAAAGAAATTTCCCGCAAAATTTTTGCCACAAACAACGCGTTCATTCTTGTAGCCTGAATGCCAATCCAATCCAGATCAGTGTTGTTCTTTTTTTCGCCCATCACCTCGCGCGCGGCTTTTTGATATATCCGGCATGATTTTCCGCCACCCACCACAATCACAAAACGCGTCCCTGTTTTTGCCTGTGCCAAAAGAAACTGGCGCAAATCGCGCAAGAACTCGATATCAAGCCCATTGCTATATTTATTTCCATAAGGATATACCACCGATCCCCCCAAAGAAACCACGACCAAATTTTCTTTTTTTGCTGATTTTTTTGCCATATATTTATTTTTCGCCCAAAAAAATTTAGCTTAGTAAATTAAATATCCTTATCATCCTCCGCTGGTAATAATACCCCATTTTGCCAAATGCTTCAAGATACCCTTGGCATCAGACAACCACAGCCTATCCAAACATCAGCCACTCGGGATGAAATATCAATAATATCCCGATAACAAGCATCAAAACACCGCCAATCAAATGCGATGCTCTTTGGTATTTGGTGGTCACCCCCGCCATTTTCAAGGTAACCATTGCCGCGAAAAACACAAATAAATCATCGGCCATAAAAACTAAAATATAGAGCGCGATATAAAGATAATACTGCCACACGGACAATCCGCTCATTGCCAAAATTTGCGTAAAAATTACTGGCAATCCAGCCGAACAAATCAGCTCCACCAAATTCACCGCAAACGCCAGCAAAACAATACCGCCCAAGGCTAGATAAAAATTGTTTTGCTGAGTGATATTTTTCAATTTATCAAAAACTTTTCTTCTTTTCGGATCAGCGGCATTCGCGCAAACCGCCGGTTTCTTGGAAAAATATTCCTTTAGATTATGAACTCCGCCACCAATTGCCACCGCGCCCACGGCAAAGCGCACCCAAAAAATAAAACCGATAAACAAAAGCAGATTTAACCACGCAACCATAAACGTGAAATAGACCAAAGACGACGCTACAATAAACGCGCTACCCAAAATCCACATCCGCCGGCGATCTTTCATCCCCAAAAGCAAGGTGATCAAAAACAAAAGCGTCCACATCGCGCACGGATTGAATCCATCCAACGCGCCCAGGATCACAGTGACGACCGGCAAAGATAAATTTTGGGTTGAGATTTGGCCGAAGAGCGGGATATTAAGCGTTTCGGGAATTTCTTTTTTATCGTTTTGTCCGCAAGTTCCGTTTTCTTGTGTCTCGCCTTCCGGATTGATGATCTTGGCAACCACGTCAAGGCATCCTTCATTAATCGCTTTCAATACCGCCGCCTCAATCGCTTTGCCCGTGGAAGCCTCATCATACCAGCCGATAAAATGTTTGTCGCCAATTATAGCAAACGGCACCCCCGCGATATCAATTCCCAATTGATCGCCAATATCAATCAAAATTTGTCGGTTTTGAGCATTTTGCCAAACTTCAAAATCCCGCACCATAATTTGCGGATATTCAGTTTGTAATTCAGCTAAAAATTCTTTCTCGTGTTCACAATGCGGGCACCCTTGTCCCCAAAAAAAATACACAGTCGCCTGGTTTTGCGCCAAAACCGCCACCGGTCCAAAAACCGCGACGACAGCCAGCAATATTGAAAATAATATTTTTTTAACCATAAAAAAACGGCAATTATCTTTTTCTGCCCCTTTTCATTTCCCATTATGCCAATTTTCCTCCTCCTTGTAAACTCCCGCCCGCCCATGCACACCTTGCATAACATATACCGTAAAACCACATATATTCCATATGGAATATATGAAAATAAAAAATTGCGCGGGTCCGACCCACGCAACCGCTGCAACAGCCAACACAAATTTAATCAATATCCATAGCGCGAATCTATCCGCAACAACCGCAACTCTTTTTTGGCAGCAGGTTAAAGGGAAAATCAATGTCATTGCTAACGGAAACCGCCAGATCGCCGACCAGAGCTTCCATTTTCTTGCGAGCGTTTGCCAATTCATTGATCGCCTTGTTTTTCCTCACTTGCTCCAACAGAACCTCAAACTTTTCTTTTTGTTCCTCTTGCCCGGAAAAACCGCCTTCTTGCAAAATCGCCAGTTCTTGTTGCGCCATTAAAAAGTCATTCATCAAAATTTGCGCGCCTTTATCATCGCCATAAATTTTGGCCGCTTTTTGATACGCCTGCCATTCTTCGGTTTCTTTGATGGCCGCGCAAAACTCCCCGGCTTTTTCGTCCAAATTATTCATAAAATTAATTAAATTATTTTGGCCCAACCTCCCATTTATTCCGCCTTTCGGGCGAAACATTCCATAGAATGTATTCGCCTATTGATTTAACTATCACCGACATTCCAACATTCTCAAGAATGTTGGAATGTTCACTACTCGGAATACAGCGATTCCAAAAAACGGAATGCCGTGGGCGGAGCGAACCAATTATATCGCAAATCGGATAATGTGTCGCCAATGTCCAAATGTTTTTTTGCTTCAGGATCAAATTCCGGCGCCTTGAGCTTGTTTTTCAAAAAAGCAATCATATGCCCCATTTCATCAAAAAACGTTTCGCGGCTCGTCCAAACGCATTCCACCCCTCCGAAATAACGGTCAAGCGGAAAAAGAAAATAACGGTCAAGGGCTATTCCCAAACGATGGAACACTTCAACTGCCTTTTTAAAATCTTTGCCTTTTTTGGCAAATCGCTCCATCGCCTGTTCATCTGTTCGGATTATTTCGTCATAACCGGCAAGATTTTTGTTGAATTTTTGAAAAATTCCCCACATTGTCCGGAACACCGGATCCATCCCGAAAAAATCGTCTTTGCCTTTTTTCTGGTGGGTAAAAAGCCATTGGAAATAATGGTATAATTCGGTGGTCATTTTCAAAAATTTTTCTTCATCCGGATTCAAACCGGAATTTAGAACCACGTTTGCCGGAGCGGCGTGGAAAAATAAAGAGAAATATTTGGTAAATTCATCCTGAAATTTTTGCTTTGGCTTGCCGAATTTATTGCTGATTTCCAAAAAGTTAATGAAGGTCGCGAATTCGCAATCAAACTGGGGCGTCGCCAATTCTCCCCTTTTCACACTTTTCAAATTTCTTAATCCCGCTTCAAGCGCGCCGCCGCCAAGGGCCTTTAGTGAATTTTTGGAAAAATAGGCCGGAAGCGTCGCCCACCGACCTTTTTGGTCTTTCTCAAGTTTCACCGAAATAAAATCCCGACCTAAATCAAGATCGGGATAGAGCGCGGCCAGTTCTTGGCGCGGCGTTGCGCCGTCAAAATGTTGCGAATCGCCCTCGTTGAGCCATGCGGTTTGCAACCATTTGCGAAACATCCGGTTCACAGTTCCGGTTTTGTCCAAAAGCGCAATATCGTCATCGCTTAAAAAAACTCTGTCTGGATCGTTGGCCAGTTCAGGAGAAAATTTCTCCACATTCATAAACAACAAATCGCCGAACATCTGGCACATTTCATATTCGTTGCGCTCCCAAAATTCCTCGTGTTTGATATAGGGCATAATTTAAAAATTATCACCGACATTCCAACATTCTCAAGAATGTTGGAATGTTCATTGTCCCGGTTTTTCAATTCATCTGCCAGATGGAAAAGTTTAAATAGCCGGCGAAGGTTACCCATGCGATGTAAGGCAAAAGAAAATATGCCGCGGGTTTTGACACGCGCCAGAAATTGATAATGGTGTATAAAATCGCCGCCCACAACATCAGCAACTCAAAAAACGCCCATCCCGGCGATTTTAATCCAAAAAATATAAATGACCACAAAGCATTGAGTGCCAATTGAACGGAAAAAATACCAATGATGTTTTGCTTTTGCCACGCACCGTCAAGCAATTTTTGTGAGATCTTGTTCCACGCCCGCGCGACGCGGCCGATTAGAGGTTGCTCAACTTGCCAATTTTTCACCCACACCAAATAAAGCGAAAATCCCATGAATAAGTAAAGCACCGTCCACACCGCGCCAATCACTCCCCCTGGCGGCGTCCACGACGGCTTATTAATCGTTTGATACCAATTCTCCACCGATGAAGCCGTAACCAACCCGCCGACGGCGCCAGCCACCTGGCAAATCAAAATACTGGCAACCAGCTTGAAAATATTTTTATTTCTCATATTTTTTATTTTTTGCTTTTATCCCGTCCATACCCGAATTTTAATTCTTTTGTGTTTATAAATCAACGCCTCATATATTCCATATGGAACATATAAAAATTTGGATGTATATACATTTGTATATACATTCCCCTTTTGGTATCAACCAAAAACCCGCCTTGCGGCAAGATTGATTTTGTTTATATTTTATTTTCCGTTAGTTTGTGATTTTTCATTGAGTGGACATAGAAGAAAAGTGTTGACACAAGAATAAGCCCGGCGACAATAATGCTCGTTTTTATGGCAAATGCCACGGCAATAATCCCCAAGATCGGCCCGCCGACAATCTGGCCAATGGCATCCGCCTGACTATGCATTGAAAACACCGTTGCTCGAATTTTGGCGGTTACATTTTGATTTATCCACGCGTCATAAAGCGGAACGCGCATCTCCCGGAAAATTGACGCCAGCCAATACATTGCCACCGCGGCCAAAAGGCCCTGCGCCAAAGCAAATCCGACAACTCCAAAAATTAAAAGCGCGCTTGCCGATATGAGCGCCTTCATTGTGGAATGATGGTTTGAAAAATCGGTTTTTCGTTTGAAAATTTCGGTCACAAACACATTCAACAACATTGCCACCATCGCAATCGCCGCAAACCACACCGCCAACTTTATGCCGCCAAATTCCGGAAAAGTAAAATTTTCAATCAGATAAGGCGTCCACAGCCGGTCAAAAGTTTCACTGAAAGCTCCAAACAAAACCGCGGTGATAATCACAATTCTCAAAACGCCACTGTTTTTAACCAGCTTGATACCCTGGACAAAAACCCTTTTCATGGATAAAAAAGTTTCTTGCTTGGTTGGCGGAATGGGTCGGAAGTTATTCTCAGGCATCAAAAACGCAATAAACACCGCCTGCAGTGCATAGCATAAACCGCCAATAACAATGGATAAGCGGACATCAATATTTGCCAAAACCATACTCATTGCAATACCAGCCAAAACCCCGATACCGGCCGCTTGATGTCCTTTCATAAAAGCGGCACCAGCCGCGTTTTTTCCAACCTCATCGGCAAGCCAAGCTTCGCGCGCGCCGCTGATGAAAGTGTAGCCGCCGCCCCAAACAACCTGAGCAAAAAGCACCGCCGCGAACGTTGGAATCAATCCCTCAATCATAAATCCGATACCAACCAAAACAACACCGATGATAACTGACAGCTTGCGGCTGTATAAATCCGCCACGATTCCCGTGGGTACCTCAAAAACAAAAGTGCAAAATTCCAAAAGCGTTCCCACTAACACAAGTTGCAAGGGATTTAATCCCACCACCGTGGCCTGATAAACCAAATTAACCGCCACGACCGCCGAGAAAAACATCGCCGAGAAAAATCTCAGCCCCATATATATTTTTATCGCCTTGTTTTTTGCCATTTTTTAATTATATTCTTTTTGCCATTTTTTGTGGAGTGCAAAACACAAAACCCGCGCAAACCGCACATAGAAGTGTATACATCCAATTTTTCGGATGATAATCAAAAACAGCCTTACGGCTGTTTTTTAATTCGTGTGCCCCTGGGGGGAATCGAACCCTCATTTAATGCTTAAAAGGCATCTACTCTACCATTGAGTTACAGGGGCGAATGCCTTTCTCCCGCCGAAGCGGGGGAAAGAATTTTCAATTTCTAATTTCTAATGTAAAGCAAAAAAATACAGTCTATCAATGTCGCACCCCCGTCACAACAGGGGGACGACCTTTAAAATTCAATATTATAATCCTTCGCTTTGCAATTGTTCCAGCAGTTCTTTTTGTTTTTTGTTCAACTTTTTGGGAATTTCAATTTCGGTCTGCACATACATACTTCCCCGGCCAAAGCCGTTGAAACGCGTGATGCCCTTGCCTGAAACCCGGAAAATTCTGCCCGATTCGGTGCCCGCGGGAACTTTGAGCAAAATGTCCTTGCCTTCAATTGTGGGCACATCTATTTCGCCGCCCAAAACCGCTTGCGACAGCGGAATATTTTGCAGAACATACAAATCATCGCCCTTTCTTTCAAACACCGGATGAGCCTTCAAAAATATCCTCACATATAAATCTCCGGGTTTGCCGCCGCGCCGGCCGGCTTCACCTTTCTGTTCTAACTTAATCACCTGGTTATTGTCAACCCCGGCGGGAATTTCAACTTTAAAGGTTTCGTCTTTTTTGATTCTGCCTTCGCTTTTGCAAACGTTGCAAGGCTTTTCGGGGCGATGTCCCTCGCCGCCGCATTCCGGGCAAACAACATATTGAGTGAACGATCCCAAAAATGTTTTTTTGATTTGCTGCACCTGGCCGGTGCCGCGGCAAGAAAAACATTCTTTGATTTTGGTGTTCGGCTCGGCACCGGTTCCCGAACACCGCGGGCAAACTTCATTCTTTGAGACAGTGAATTCCTTTTTAACCCCCAAAAACGCATCTTCCAGTGAGATTTCAACATCCAAACGAATATCTTTGCCCCGTTTGCCATCGCGCCGGCGCTTGTTGCCCTGCCGGCCGAACCCAAACATCTCTTCCATCATTTCGCCCAAATCATCAAATTGAACATCAAATTCCGCGCCCGGGCGGCCCCAAAACCAGCCATCCTGCCCCATATTCGCACCGCCGCCAAATCCCGAAAATCCTTTGCCGTCAAACGCATTGCCGAATTGATCGTATTGCTGGCGTTTTTGCTTGTCCGAAAGCACCTGGTAGGCTTCATTAACCTCCTTGAATTTTTCCGCGTCGCCTCCCTTGTCGGGATGGTATTTGTGCGCCAAACCGCGATAGGCCTTTTTTATCTCATCGGCAGTCGCGTTTTTTTGCACTCCCAAAATTTTATAATAATCCTTAGGCACGAATGCAATTTTCAATTTTCAATTTTCAATTTTCAAAAAATTTTCAATGAACCAATTTTCAAACAAATTAAGTTTTTGTTTATTGAATATTGTTCTTTTTTTGAAAATTGGACGGTTGAATATTGAATATTTTAATCCAGTTGATTTTATTTTTCTTTGTATTCTCCTTCCGCGGCGCCTTCTTCTTTTTTCTTTTCCTTTGGTTCTCCGTTCTGCGAGTCTTGCTCGGCCGCGCCAGCTTGGCCGGTAGCGCCTTGCGCCTGTCCGGATTGGCCTTGGCCTGAGCTTGCCGAAGACTGGTACATCTGTGCCCCGATTTTGGAAAGTGTTTGCGACAAATCATCAGTCTTCGCCTTCACATCGTCCATCATATCCCCATCCTTAACTTTTTTCAAGGCCTCAATTTTTTCTTCAATTTCTTTTTTGCTGTCCGTGGCAACTTTGTCGCCCGCGTCGCGCAAAGCTTTTTGCGCGGTATAGATCAAATTATCCGCGGCATTGCGAACATTAATCATTTCTTGCTTTTTGTGATCGCTTTCGGCATTGGCCTGCGCCTCCTGCTTCATCCTTTCCACCTCCTCTTTGGAAATGCCCGTGGAACCTTCAATGCGGATGGTCTGGGTTTTATTGGTCGCCTTATCTTTGGCGGTCACACTCAAAATTCCGTTTGCGTCAATGTCAAAACTCACTTCAATCTGCGGAATTCCCCGCGGTGCCGGCATTATTCCGTCTAAAATAAATTTGCCCAAACTTTTATTATCGGCAGTCATCGGCCGTTCTCCCTGCAAAACATGAATCTCCACCGAGGTTTGATTGTCAGCGGCAGTGGAAAACACTTGTGATTTAGCCGTGGGCACCGTGGTGTTTTTGGCAATCAAAACCGTATTCACGCCTCCCATCGTTTCAATTCCCAACGATAAAGGCGTCACATCCAGCAAAAGCACATCTTTCACTTCGCCTTGCAAAATTCCCGCCTCCACCGCCGCGCCGATAGCCACCACCTCATCGGGATTAATTGATTTGTTAGGCTCTTTGCCGAAGAATTTTTTCACTTCTTCATTGATAATGGGCATCCTTGTTTGACCGCCCACCAAAACAATCTCTTCTATATCCTTGGCGCTCAATTTGGCGTCTTCAAGCGTTTGGCGCACCAAATTGATTGATCTTTCAATCAAATCACGCACGAGATCCTCCAATTTGGCGCGGGTCAATTTGTAGTATAAATGTTTGGGTCCGGCCGCGTCGCTGGTGATGAACGGAAGATTAACTTCAGTTTCCATTGCCGTGGAAAGCTCAATCTTGGCTTTTTCGGCCGCCTCTTTCAATCTTTGCAGAGCCAATTCATCTTTTGACAAATCCACGCCATTGTCTTTTTTATATTCGTCCACCAGCCAATCCATTATTCGCTGATCAACATCATCGCCCCCCAAATGGTTGTCGCCGCCGGTTCCTTTCACCTCAACGGTGTCTTCGGAAATATCCAAAATGGAAACATCAAAAGTGCCACCGCCGAAATCATAAACCAAAACCTGCTCGTTTTTCTTTTTGGTGAGGCCATAGGCAAGCGCGGCGGCCGTGGGCTCGTTGATGATGCGTTTCACGTCAAAACCGGCAATCTCGCCCGCCAATTTGGTGGCTTTGCGCTGGCCATCGTCAAAATAGGCCGGAACGGTGATAATCGCGCCATCCACAGGTTCGCCCAATTTAGCTTCGGCATCTTGCTTGATCTTTTGCAAAACCATCGCTGAAATTTCGGCGGGCGCGAACCACTTGTCGCCCATTTTCACCTCCACACCGCCGTCTTTGGCGCGCTCTCGCATTTCATAGGGCAACAATTTCAGATCTTTTTGCACCTCCTGGTCGCTAAACCGCCGGCCAATCAGACGTTTCACCGAAAACAGAGTGTTTCTTGGGTTGGTGATTTGCTGGCGCTTGGCCAAAACACCGACTAAACGCTCGCCGGTTTTGGTCGTCGCCACCACCGAAGGTGTGAGGCGCGACCCTTCCTTGTTTTCCAAAATTTTCGGCTCGCCATTGACGATGGCGGCAACTTCGGACAATGTTGTTCCCAAATCAATACCAATTGTTCTTGCCATAATATTTTATTGATTAATTATTATTTTATTTTTGACTTTAACTACATTTTTTCTTTGGATCTATTTTTTCACCTGCAAAAATTTTCAATTTACAATTTTCAATTTTCAATAAATTATCAATCATTCAATTTTCAAACAAAATTCAGTATTCTTATTTGGTTAATTGGTAAATTGATTCTTCAATGAAAACTGAAAAATGGTAATTGAAAACTGTTTCCCAAAGTTTGGCGGGGCAAAAGCCCCGCCGTTTTTCCAAAACAGGTTTATTTTGCGCTAATCTCAATTCTTCAAGAGAAAAACAAATCTTAAATCTATCCGATTGCTATTTCTATTTGCTCTTAATCTCGATCTTCTTTGCCTTTTCCTCTTCAATCCTCGGTTCGATCTTGGGCACACTGATTTTCAACACTCCGTCTTTGAATTCAGCCTCGGCTTTGTCGGCATCAACTTTCACCGGCAATGCCACGGAACGTTTCATATACCCTTTTCTAATTTCCTTCCGCCAGTAACCTTTCTTTTTGTCTTCTTCCTCTTCCTTTTTTTCCGAATTGCCTTCGATTGTCAAAACATTGTCTTTGATCTGCACAGAGATTTCATCCTGCTTAAACCCGGGCAGCTCGGCTTCGGCGCA